>Ga0326727_10001876_pt1 | contig 75162 bp, 66 predicted proteins | sample MB2enrmetagenome_FD_207643 | JGI IMG/M metagenome (GOLD analysis project Ga0326727, IMG submission 207643) | Lab enriched peat soil microbial communities from McLean, Ithaca, NY, United States - MB29MY | ecosystem: Environmental > Terrestrial > Soil > Wetlands > Peat | place: USA: New York... | reverse complement strand
CGGCTCCTCAGGTGAAAGGAGCCGCGATGCTCTGTCCGCGCCTGATGCCGCTCAATCGACGCCCAACAGTCCAGAATTTACCTAACCCTCACCGCAAGCCCTCCCGCGAAGCGGGTTCGTTCCCCGTTCAGCTCCGATCGTTCGGGCGCGGTTGGTGGAAGGCGAAATTGGCTCGAAGCCGCTCACCCGCCGCCCCCCGCCTTCCCTTCCGCCTCGCGTTGCGCAACTCTGCGGCGGTGATCCGCCGCTTCGCCTGCCTCGCGATTCTGCTCGCACTCGCCGCCTGTTCGACCCTGGTCGAAACCGACCAGGCGCGCCTATGCCGCATGGCGTTGCCGGCGCTGGCGCCGGACGGCGCGATCGTCACGATCCTCAAACAGCGCGAATTCAACGACGGGCGCGGCCTGCGCGTCGATTATCGCCTGAGCGCCCTCGGCGCGCCGGCCTCGCCGCGCTTCGCCGAATGCCGGTTCAAGGCGCCGGGACGCCCGGAACGCTCGGAGGACCTGGTCGGCCTGACCACCAACGACGGGCCGCTGTCGGATGTGCAGCTTTATATGCTGATCCGCTTCTGGCTGGCGACGCCCGAGGGGCGCGCCGCCGACCCGGCGCCGCTCGGCGACGTCGACGCGCTGCCGACGCTGCCGCCCGCGGCCGCCTACGCGTTGCAGCAGGCGATCAACGGCCTGCCGCTGGCGGCGGTCTACGCGCTGCTCGCGGCCGCCTATTCGCTGGTCTACGGCCTCATCGGGCGCATCAACCTCGCCTTCGGCGAGATCGCGGCGGCGGGCGGCTATGCGGCGGCGCTCGGCGCGATCCTCACCGCCGCCGAGTCGCCCGCGACGATCCTCTCCGTGGCGATGACCTTCGGCGCCGCGAGCGCGGCGTTCTGGGGCGTCGCCTCCAGCCGCTGGGTGTTTCAGCCGCTGCACCGCGCCAGCGGCCAACAGGCGCTGATCGCGTCGATCGGCCTGGCGCTGTTCCTGCAGGAATTGCTTCGCCTGGCGCAAGGCAATCGGCCGAATTGGGTCGGCCCGATCCTCAACGCGCCGTTCGGCGTCGCGCGCTCCGGCGATTTTTTCGTCACCGCGACGCCCAGCGCGCTCATCGCCGGGGCTTTCGCGCTGCTGGCGGGCCTCGCTCTGGTCTTCGCCATGCACAAGACCCGCTTCGGGCGCCGCTGGCGCGCCTACGCCGACGATTCCCTAGCGGCTCGACTGTTCGGCGTCAGCCCGCGCGCGATCTTCGCCGAGACCTTCGCGCTGGCGAGCGCGTTCGCCGGCCTCGCCGGCTTCGTCATGACGATGTATTACGGCTCGGTCGGCTACGCCGCGGCGACGATGCTCGGGCTCAAGGCGCTGATCGCCGCCATTCTCGGCGGCGTCGGCTCGATCCCCGGCGCCTTTCTCGGCGGCTTGCTCGTCGGCGCCTTCGAGGCGCTGTGGTCGACCTATTTCGCCGTCGATTATCGCGACGTCGCGGTCTACAGCCTGCTGGCGATCGTCCTCCTGCTGCGGCCGGGCGGCTTGATGGGGGCGAGCGACGCGCCGGCGAAGAGGTGAGGGGCGAAATCTTGCGTGGGCCGCTTCCTCGTCGGCATGGAAATCCGCATCATTCGGCGCCATGTTCGCGCCTGAACAAGGAAGGCGGCCGCCCATGCGGACAAACCTCTCTCTCGATGACGAACTCATCGCGCAAGCTCTGGCGCTGACCGGGATCAATGATGATTCAAGACTGGCTGTTGAAGCGCTCAATGCGCTGATCGCGCGGGAAAGCGCGCGCCGATTGGCTCGCCTCGGCGGCAGCGAACCGCAAGTCGGCCCGGCGCCGCGCCGCCGCGCGTCGCTCTTGAAACCCTTGTCCTGAGCCCCAAATCTCGGCTCGATATTTCTTCCGGCGCCGAGGAGCCCCGCCATGACCAACTTCGTCAGCGCCCCCGCGCTGCGCGCCGACGCGTTTTCCGGCGTTCGCACGCGCCGCATCCTCGCGCTCGTCCTCGATCTCGTCCTGGTGAGCTTGCTGGCCGCGGCGATCTGGCTCGCGCTGTTGATCCTGACGCTCGGCCTGTCGCTGATTCTGCTGCCCCCGCTCTATCCGCTGGTCGCCTTTTTCTACAACGGCCTGACGGTCTCCGGCGCGAAAATGGCGACGCCGGGCATGCGGGCGATGGACCTGGAAATGCGCATGGTTGACACCGGCGCGCGCGTTCCCTTCATCAACGCCGCCGCGCAGGCGCTGTTCTTCTATCTGAGCTGGTTTTTCCCGCCGGTTTTCCTCGTTTCGCTGGTCGATCCGGAGAAGCGCTGCCTGCACGACATGCTCGCCGGCGTGGTGCTGGTGCGCCGGCTGTAATTTATCGCAAGATTTTTTGCCCCAGGCCATTCCCGTCGGGCGCGATCCGCTTTAGCCTTGCGCATTCTTGCGACGTCTCGAGGAGTGCGAGAGCGTGACGCGCGAAGTGCGGGACGCCCCCCAGTTCTACCTGACCGCCCCCTCGCCGTGCCCCTATCTGCCGGGCATGCTGGAGCGCAAGGTGTTCACGCATCTGGTCGGCAAGCGCGCGGTCGCGCTCAACGACACGCTGACCCAGACCGGCTTCCGCCGCTCGCAGACGATCGCCTACCGTCCGGCCTGCGAGAGTTGCCGCGCCTGCGTTTCGGTGCGGGTCGTAGTCGACGACTTCCAGCCGAGCGCGAGCCAGCGCCGCGTCCTGCGCCTCAACGCCGACCTGATGGGCGAGACGGCGCCGGCCAAACCGACTGGCGAGCAATATGCGCTGTTTCGCGCCTATCTCGACTCCCGCCATCCCGACGGCGGCATGGCCGACATGTCGATGCTCGACTATTCGATGATGGTCGACGACAGTCACATCGACACCGTGTTCACCGAATATCGGCTGCGCCGCGCCGACCCGTTCCTCGCCGCGCGCGGCGAGGGCGCGCTGCTGGCGGCGTGCCTCACCGACCGGCTCGGCGACGGCCTGTCGCTGGTCTATTCGTTTTTCGCGCCTCAGGAGTCGCGCCGATCGCTCGGCTCCTTCATGATCCTCGACCACATCGCCAAGGCGCGCCGCCTCGGCCTGCCGCACGTCTATCTCGGCTATTGGGTCGAGGGCTCGCGCAAGATGGCCTACAAGGCCGCCTACCTGCCGCAGGAGCGGCTCGGGGTGAACGGGTGGGTCAGGGTGGAGCGGGAGTGAGGCGCCGCTCTTTCGCCTCATGCCGTCAGCACAGCTCCTGATCGCGCGCCGAAGCGTCGAGGACGGCGGCGACATAGGGGCCGAACGAGCGTCCGATCTCGACGCGGAAGCGCTCCGCCTCGCGGCGCCACAGCACGATCTCCGCTTTCAGCAGCAGCGTGCGCGTCGCCATCCCCACGGGAAAGGCCGCGACGTCGAGGTCCAGCGGAACGCCGGCGTTGAGGAGCCGCGCCGCGCCCGGCCCCGCGACCTCGAGCGCGCATTGCCGATGCGAGACGTCGACGAGCGCGTGCGGGACGCCCGCCAGCGCCGCCTCCAGCTTCGCGCCGAGTTCGGCCGGCTCGTCCTCGGCGATCAGCAGCCACTCGTCCGGACCCAGCCACAGCGCGGCGCGCGCTCCTTCGCTCGTCGCGCGCAGCGGCTGCGGCGGCGGCGCCACGCCGAACGCCGCGCCGACGGGCTCGGCGACGTCGGCGCCGCCGCGTAAGATAAACCGCGTCGCGAAGGGCGAGGCGACCGCTTCGACCTTGCCGTTGGCGGGCAAGGCGCGGCCATAGAGAACCGAGCGGCGCTCGGCGAGCGGGGTCATCGCGTCAGGCGGCAAGGTGCTGGCCTTCCTTATCGTAGAAGATCGGTTCGACGAGCGTGACCGGCGCCGTCCCCTCGCGCGTCGTCGCGAAAAGCGTCGCGCCGAGCCGCGCGCGGCCGTTCGCGACCAGCGCCAGCGCGAAGCTGCGGCCGAGCGTCGCGCTCATATAGGACGACGATACCCAGCCCAGCGCCGGCGTTCCGATCGGCGGCGTCGCTTCGGCGACGATCTGCGCGCCCTCCTCGATCCTTAAATTCGGGTCGACCGGCAGCAGGCCGACGAGCTGCTTGCGGCCCTCGCGCCTCAATTCGGGCAGCCTCAGCGAGCGCTTGCCGATGAAATCCGGCTTGGCGAGGGCGACCATCCTGCCCATGCCGACGTCGTCGGGCGTCACCGTGCCGTCGGTGTCCTGGCCTACGACGATGAAGCCTTTTTCGGCGCGCAGGACGTGCAGCGTCTCCAGGCCGTAGAGGACGGCGCCGAGTTTTCGCCCCTCCGCCCAGATCGCTTCGACGACGCTCTCGCCGAAGTCGGCGGGAACGTTGACTTCGAAGCCGAGTTCGCCGGTGTAGCTGACCCGGGCGAGGCGCGTCGGCGCGCCGCAAATCAGGCCTTCGCGCACGCTCATGTGCGGGAACGCGGCGGCGGCAAGATCGATTCCCTCGACCAGCGGCTCGAGGATCTTGCGCGCGTTGGGGCCGTTGATCGCGATGGTGGCGAATTGCTCGGTGATCGACGTGAACCAGACCTTCAGATCGCTCCATTCCGTCTGATAATAGTCCTCCATCACGGCGAACACGCGCGCGGCGCCCGAACTGGTGGCGGTGACGTGGAAGCGATCGGCGGCCATGCGCATGACGACGCCGTCGTCGGCGATTGTCCCGTCCTCGCTCAGCATCAGGGCGTAGCGGCAGCGCCCGACCGCCAGCTTGGCGAACGAATTGACGTAGAGGCGCTCGAGGAATTCGACCGCGTCGGGGCCGACGACTTCGATCTTGCCGAGCGTGGAGGCGTCCATGATCCCGGCGCCGGCGCGCGTAGCGCGACATTCGCGCCGCACCGCCTCGTCCATGCTCTCGCCTTCCCCAGCGAAATAGGAGGCGCGCTTCCACAGGCCCGTCTCTTCGAATTTGGCGCCCTGGCGCGCCGACCACGCGTGCAGTGGCGTCTCGCGGATCGGATCGAACAGGTCGCGGCGCGCCAGGCCGGCGAAAGTCGCGAAGGTCACCGGCGCATAGGGCGGGCGAAACGTCGTCAGGCCGACTTCGGCGATTCCGCGTCCCAGCGCCTCGGCGGCGATCGCCAGCGCGTTCAGGTTGGAATTCCTGCCCTGATCGGTCGCCATGCCGGCGGCGGTGTAGCGCTTGATCTGCTCGATCGAGCGCATGCCTTCGCGCGCCGCCAATCGGATGTCGCGCGCGGTGACGTCGTTCTGGAAATCGACAAAGGCCCTGGCGCTCTCCTTCTCGCTCACGCCGGCGATCAGCCCGAGCGCGCCGCCCTTGGCCGTAAATGCGCCCTCGACGCGCGGCGGCGTCGGCGCCGGCGCGCCCGCCGCCGCGGCGCCCGCGCTGAACCCGTCGGCGAGCGCGGCCTGAAGATCGAAAACGCCGCGGCAGGCGCCCGCCGAGCGCTGATCCTCGACATCGGCGGCGGGGAGAAAATTCTGCGTCGCCCGGTCGAAGACGAGGCGCCCACGCGACTGCGAATGAAGGCTGGCGTTCGGCGTCCAGCCGCCGCTCATCGCGAGAAGATCGCAGGCGATCGGCTCGCCCCTGCCCGGCGTCCCGTCGGCCCAACGCTTGGCGATCAGCGCGTCGGTGACGCGCCGGCCGCCGTACGAGCCGAGGATTGCGGCGTTCGCCTCGACGCGCAGCCCGGCGCGGCGCGCGGCGTCGGGCAGCGGACCCTCGGCCTCGGGCCGCAGATCGACGATCGCCGCGATCTCGCAGCCGGCTTCCGCTAGGTCCAGCGCGGCGCGATAGGCCGAATCGTGCGCGGTCGCGACGACGATCCGCGTCCCTGGCCTGACGCCGTAGCGCGTCGCGAGAGCCCGCGCCGCCTCGGCGAGCATGACGCCCGGACGATCGTTGTCGGGAAAGACCAGCGGCCGCTCGTGCGCGCCGGTCGCCAGCACCACCCGCCTGGCGCGGACCTGCCACAGCCGCTCGCGCGGCAGCTTGGGGTCGGGATCGGCGAGATGGTCGGTCAGGCGCTGCTGGGCGCCGAGGAAATTTTGCGCGTAACAACCGAACGCTTGCGTGCGCGCCAGCATTTTCACGCGAGGAGAGGCGCTGAGTTCGGCGAGCGCCGCGGCGAGCCAATCGGCGGCGCGCGCGCCGTCGATCGAAGCGCGTGTCTCGGCGAGCAGAGAGCCGCCGAATTCGGCCTGTTCGTCGAACAGCATGACGCGCGCGCCGGCCCGGCTCGCCGCCAGCGCGGCCGCGAGGCCGGCGGGACCCGCGCCGACGACCGCGACTTCGCAATGGGCGTATTCGCCGGCGTAATGATCGGGATCGGGTTCGCGCGGCGCTTTGCCGATGCCCGCCGCGCGGCGGATCACCGGCTCGTAAACGCTCCCCCACGCGCCGCTCGGCTGGATGAAGGTCTTGTAGTAGAAGCCGGAGGGAATGAACGCGGAAAAGAGGCCGCTGACGCAAAGAGCGTCCCATTCGAGCGAGGGCCAGGCGTTCTGGCTGAACGCGTTGAGGCCCGGGAAGAGTTCGATTTGCGTCGCGTTGCAATTGGGGGTGAAACGGCCCCTGCCGGCGTCGAGCGCGATGAGCGCGTTGGGTTCTTGGGCGCCGAGTGACATGAGGCCGCGCGGACGGTGATACTTTAGCGATCGGGCGAGAAGATGGACGCCGTTGGCGATGAGGGCGGAAGCCAGCGTGTCGCCGGCGCAGCCGACGTAAGTCTTGCCATCGAAGGTGAAAGAGAGCGGCTTTCCACGATCGACGCGCCCGCCCCGGCTCGCTCGGAACGCGCCGCTCATCGGTGTCTCGCCGGCGCTCGCGGCGCCCATTGGATCGACCATGATGATCCCTTGCTTCGAGACCCTTTCTAACGGCAATAGCCGCAAAGGGGAACCCGGCTTTCCGCCGCACGGGGCTACAAATCTAAGTTCGACGCCTTCCGGGTCCGCTGTGCCTGATCCGTGCTTGGCGTCAATGTCACGCCCGCTTCGCGGGTCGCAAACATTGACCCCTGCGCGCGGCTCAGGCTGCTGGTTTCCATGATCGTTGTGGAGCGGGCCGCCCCGCTCAACAACGATCATGGAAACAAAACGGCCGCGTCGGCGCGGCGCGGTCACCGCGGAGCGGGCGAAGCGCAGCGGAGCAGCCGCATAGCGGCTTGACGGCGACACGCCGATGTGGCCCGCCGGCCTCCGAGGGACCCGTGAACGCCGTTGCTCCGGCCAAGCGCCGGTGGGGATTGCGCAACCGCTCGGCCGCGCCTATCTCATTGGTCCTGACACCTTAATTTCCAGGAGCCGGCCTTGTTCATCCAGACGGAATCGACGCCCAATCCCGCGACGCTGAAATTCCTGCCAGGCCGCCCGGTGATCGAGGCCGGCACGTTCGAGGCGCGCGACGCGGCCGAAGCCGAGCGCTCGCCGCTCGCCAAGGCGCTGATGGAGCTGCCGGGCGTCACTGGAGTGTTCCTCGCGCCTGATTTCATCTCGGTGACCAAGAGCGACGCCGAGTGGCGCCATCTCAGGCCCGCGGTGCTCGGCGTCGTCACCGAATTCTTCCTCTCCGGCGCGCCGGCGCTGAGCGGCCCCGCCGACGCCGCGGACGAGGAATTCTTCCACGCCGAGGACGCCGAGACCGTCGAGACGATCAAGGAGCTGATCGAAACCCGCGTCAGGCCGGCGGTCGCCGGCGACGGCGGCGACATCACCTTCAAGGGTTTTCGCGACGGCGTCGTCTATCTCGGCATGAAAGGCGCCTGTTCGGGGTGCCCCTCCTCGACCGCGACGCTGAAGCATGGGATCGAGAACCTTCTCAGGCACTTCCTCCCCGACGCTGTGAAGGCGGTGGAGCAGATCTGAGGGGGCGACGAGCGGCTCCCGCTCACTCCCCCTCCGCCAGCGCCGCCCGCACCGTTTCCAGCGTCATCAGCAGCGTCATCGGTTGCAGCGGCAATTCGACGAAGCCGCTCGACAAATAAAATTGCTTCGCCGCGTCCGAGAGCGCGTGAACCAATATCGCGGCAACGCCGGCGTTTCCGGCGACTTTCGCCGCGCGCAGCATCGCGTCGCGCAGCAGTGCGCGTCCCAGTCCCTGGTTGTCGTGGCGGCGATCGACGGCGAGGCGGCCGAGGAGCAAGATCGGCAGAGGGTCGGGAGTGTTGCGGCGCAGTGTCTTGGGCGACGCCGAATGGTCGATCGCTCCGGTGGAAACTCGCCTCGCAAACCCCTGAAATCCCCACACCCCGCCCGAAAACAGCGCCCGCTACCCCATCTCCTCCACGCGCCCCTCCCTCAGCGTCACCCGCCGGTCCATCCTTCCCGCCAGCTCCAAGTTATGCGTCGCCACCAACACGGCGACGCGGCTGGCCTTGACCAGCGACGTCAGGGTGTCGAAGACGTGGTCGGCGGTCTTGGGGTCGAGGTTGCCGGTCGGTTCGTCCGCCAGCACGATGCGCGGGGCGTTGGCGACCGCCCGAGCGATGGCGACGCGCTGCTGCTCGCCCCCCGAGAGTTCGGCCGGGCGGTGCTTCTCGCGCGCCGCGAGGCCGAGATAGCTCAGCAGTTCGTGGGCGCGCGCGGCGGCCTCGGCCCGGCTGAGGCCCCGGATCATCTGCGGCAGGATGATGTTCTCGGCCGCCGAGAACTCGGGCAGCAGATGATGGAACTGGTAGACGAAGCCGATCTCGACCCGGCGCAGCGCCGTGCGCTTATCGTCCGACATCGCCGAAGTGGCTGAGCCGCCGACGTAGATTTCGCCGCCGTCGGGCTTTTCCAGCAGGCCGGCAAGATGCAGCAGCGTCGACTTGCCGGCGCCCGAGGGCGCGATCAGCGCCACCGACTGGCCCGGCCACAGCCTCAGATCGGCGCCGCGGAGCACTTCGATCGTCGTCTCGCCGCGCCCGTAGCGGCGCTCGATGCCTTCCAGCCGCAGGGCCGGCGTCGGACCGTCGGCGCTTCGCGCGTCATTCATAGCGCAGCGCCTCCACCGGATCGAGCCGCGCCGCGCGCCACGAGGGGTAGATGGTCGCGGAAAGCGACAGGACCAGCGTCATCAGCACGACCGCGACCACGTCGTGCGTCTCGACGCGCGAGGGCAATTGCGACAGAAAATAGAATTCCGAGGGGAACAGGTTGACGCCGGTGAACCAGCTCAAGGCTTTGCGGATCGGCTCGACGTTGTGCGCGACCAGAAGCCCGAGCGCCAGGCCGCACATCGTGCCGAGGACGCCGATGGTCGCGCCGGTGATCAGGAAGATGCGCTGGATCGCGCCGCGCGTCGCGCCCATGGTGCGCAGCACCGCGATCGCGCTCGCCTTGTCCTGCACCAGCATGATCAGGCCGGAGACGATGTTGAGCGCGGCGACCAGCACGATCAGCGTCAGAATCGCGAACATCACGTTGGCCTCGACCGTCAGCACGTCGAAGAAGCTCTTGTTGAGCTGGCGCCAGTCGGTGTCGATCATCGGCCGCTGTTCGGCGGCGGCGATGCGCTCGCGCATCGCGTCCATATGGTCGGGATCGTCGACGTAGACCTCGATCACGTTGGCCTGGCCGTCGAGGTTGAAATAGGCCTGCGCCTCGGGCAGAGGCATGAAGACGAAGGCGCCGTCGAAGGTCGCCATGCCGATCTGGAAGATCGCTGCGACGGCGTAGGCCTTCATGCGCGGCGCGACGCCGAACGGCGTCTCGGCCCCGTGCGGCGCGATCAGCGTGATCTTGTCGCCGACTCTCAGGCTCAGGCGCTCGGCGAGCTTGGCGCCGATCGCGACGCCCTTGCCGGCGTCGAAGCCGTCGAGCGAGCCGTGCGTGACGTGCGCGCCGATGCCGGGCAGCCGCCTCAGGTCCGCTTCGCGAACGCCGCGCGTCAGCACGCCCGACGAGCCGAACGGCGTCGAGGCGAAGGCCTGGCCCTCGACCAGCGGCAGCGCCAGCCTCACGCCGGGAACCTTGGCGACGCGATCCGTCACCGCGTCGTAGTCGGTCAGCGGCGTGTCGACGCCTTGCAGGAACATATGGCCGTTGAGGCCGATCATCTTCTCCATCAGGTCGTAGCGAAAGCCGTTCATCACCGCCATGACGACGATCAGCGCGGCGACGCCGAGCACGATGCCGAGGAAGGAGAAGCCGGCGATCACCGAGAGCGACCCTTGCGCGCGCCGCGCGCGAAGATAGCGCCACGCCACCATCCACTCGAACGCCGAGAACGGGCGCGTGGCGATCGGCGGCGCGGCGGCCGCAGCGTCGCGCGCGGAGATGGTCATTGCAACGCGCCCCTTCCCCCCTTGCGGGGGAAGGTGGCCGAGCGCAGCTCGGCCGGACGAGGGGTCGCGCCGTAAGGCGCGTGGTTCAACTCGCCAAGCGGTTGCGGCGGCTGCCTGCATCGCCGCGACGCTTTCGATACGCTGGATCTTTGCGTGCGCCTTGCGGCGCGACCCCTCATCCGTCGCGCTTCGCGCGACGCCTTCCCCCGCAAGGGGGGAAGGGGGCGCGTCGTCCGTTCGTCGCGAAATTGCTTCTTCACGCGTTCCCGCCCAGCTTGTCGATCGCCGCGTCGACGCCGACGAGTTCGCGAATCCCCGTGCGGCGGTTCTTGATTTCGACCTTGCCCTCGACCAGGCTCTTCGGCCCGACGATGACCTGGTTCGGCAGGCCGATCAGGTCCATGACGGCGAATTTCGCGCCCGCGCGCTCCTCGCGGTCGTCGTAGAGCGCGTCGACGCCTCCCTTCCCCAGCGCCGCGTAGATGCGCGCGCAGACGCCGTCGCAAGCCGCGTCGCCGACCTTGAGATTGACGAGGCCGACCGCGAACGGCGCCGCCGCTTCCGGCCAGATCATGCCGGCCTCGTCGTGGCCCGCCTCGATCAGCGCCGCGGCGAGGCGGCTCGGGCCGATGCCGTAGGAACCCATGTGCACGTAACGCTCCCTGCCGTCGGGGCCGTTGACCACCGCCTTCATCGGCTCGGAGTACTTGGTTCCGAAGTAGAAAATATGGCCGACCTCGATGCCGCGCGCCGAAATGCGCGAATCCGGGTCTATGCGTTCAAAGGCCCCCCGATCGTGCTTTTCCGAGGTCGCCGCGTAGAGCGAAGTCCATTGATCGAACACGCCCTGCATCGCGCTGAAGCTGTCGAAGTCGATTCCCTCGGGCGGCGGCGCGAACTCGAGATAGTCCTTGTGGCAAAAGACTTCGCTCTCGCCGGTTTCGGCCAGGATGATGAATTCGTGGGAAAGGTCGCCGCCGATCGGACCGGCGTCGGCTCGCATCGGGATCGCGGTGAGGCCGAAGCGCGCAAAGGTGCGAAGGTAGGCGGCGAACATCTTGTTGTAGGAATGGCGCGCGCCCGCCGCGTCGAGGTCGAAGGAATAGGCGTCCTTCATCAGGAATTCTCTCGAGCGCATCACGCCGAAGCGCGGCCGCACCTCGTCGCGGAATTTCCATTGCAAGTGATAGAGGTTGAGCGGCAGGTCCTTGTATGAGCGGACGTTGGCGCGGAAAATCTCGGTGATCATTTCCTCGTTGGTCGGCCCGTAGAGCATGTCGCGCTCATGGCGGTCGCGGATGCGCAGCATCTCCTTGCCGTAATCGTCGTAGCGGCCGGATTCGCGCCACAGGTCGGCCGACTGGATCGTCGGCATCAACAGTTCGATGGCGCCGGAGCGGTTCTGTTCCTCGCGCACGATGGCGCAGATTTTCTGCAACACCCTGAGGCCCAGCGGCAGCCAGGCGTAGATGCCCGCCGCCTCCTGGCGGATCATGCCGGCGCGCAGCATCAGCCGGTGCGAGACGATCTCCGCCTCCTTCGGCGTTTCCTTGGCGATGGGCAGGAAATAGCGGGAAAGACGCATGGGCTGGCGTTTCTTGAAGGATCGGGCCGCACGGGCCGGCGAATCGACGTCGCGCGGCGAGGCCGCGCGCCGGGCCTTATGGCCCCATCGGCGCGGCAAGGGCAAGTCGGGCAAAGCGCGCGCGCGCGCCAAATCTCACGATTTCGTGATCGCGTCCGAGGCAACCCCGGCGTCGGCGCGGCGAAAGACCCTGTGCGCGGCCGATCGCTTCGGCCGGCGGGCGCGGCGACAGCCGACGTTCAAAGAAACTGTTTCTTTTCAACGAGGACACCGCCCATGAACGCCAGAATCGCCTTCACCGCCGCCTCGCTCGCCGGCTCGCTCGCCGTCGCGATGGCGCTCGCCTCCGCCGCCAAGGCGGGCCCCGCGCCGGCGCAGCCCGGCGCCGACAAGTGCTACGGCGTCGCGCTCGCCGGCAAGAACGATTGCGCCGCCGGCGCCGGCACGAGCTGCGCCGGCGCCTCCACGGTCGACTACGACCCGGCTCACTGGAAATACGTCGCCAAGGGCACTTGCGAATCCATGATGACGCCGAAGGGCCACGGCATGCTGACCCCGATGTGATTCACTTCTCCTGGGGAACTTTCACGCGGCCCCGCCTGGCGAAGGCGGGGCCGTTTTCTGTGGGCGGGGCCACAACGGGGACCCGGGCTCGCCGAATCGTGGTAATCGGGGGCCTTCGCTCCCGACCCGCCGCATGACCCCGCAAGAGTTCATCCACAAATGGAAGCCGGTCGCGCTCACCGAGCGCGCGACGGCGCAGGAGCATTTTCTCGATCTCTGCCGTCTCGTCGACCATGCGACCCCGGCCGAGGACGATCCCGTCGGCGACCATTTCACTTTCGAGAAGGGCGTCTCCAAGACCGGCGGCGGCGACGGCTTCGCCGACGTGTGGAAGAAGGGCTTTTTCGCCTGGGAATACAAGAAGAAGAAACGCGATCTTGACAAGGCGTTCGAACAGCTCACCCGCTACGCCGCGGCGCTGGAGAACCCGCCGCTGCACGTCGCCTGCGACACCCATATCTTCCGCATCGAGACGCGCTGGACCAACGAGGTTCCGGCCAAATACGAATTCGAGCTCGACGACCTCGCCGACCCGAAGAACCTCGATATCCTCCGCGCCGTTTTCTTCGATCCGGAAAAGCTGCGCTCGGGGCGCACGCGCGCCAAGCTGACGAAAGAAGCGGCGGATAAATTCCAGACGATCTCGGACTCGCTCCAGCACCGCAACCCGAATCGCGAGGCGGTCGCGCATTTCGTCAATCAGCTGGTGTTCTGCTTCTTCGCCGACAGCGTCGGCCTGCTGCCGCACGGCGTCTGGCGCAAGCTGTTGGAAACGGCGTCGCGCCGGCCGGAGAAGAGCAAGGAATGGCTCGAGCAATTGTTCGCCGACATGAAGGACGGCGGCGACTTCAATCTCGAGGACATCGCGCAGTTCGACGGCGGCCTGTTCGACGGACGCCCGCCGCTGAGGCTCGAACACACGGAAATCGGCCTGCTGTTCGCGGCGGCGAGCCTCGACTGGAGCTTGATCGACCCGACGATCTTCGGCACCCTGTTCGAGCGCTTTCTCGATCCCGACAAGCGCGCGCAGATCGGCGCGCATTACACCGATCCCGCAAAAATCATGATGATCGTCGAGCCCGTCGTCGCGCGCCCGCTGCGGCGCGAATGGGAGACGGCGAAAGCGGAAATCGAGGCGATCATGGCGCCGGCGCTCGCCGCGTCGGAAGGCAATGGCAAGGCGGCGAGCGCGGCGCGCGAGAAAAAATTCCTCGCCGCGCGCGCCAAGGCGGAGCTGAAGCGCGACCAATTCATCGATCGGCTCTGCGGCCTGCGCATCCTCGACCCGGCCTGCGGCTCCGGCAATTTCCTCTATCTCGCGCTGCAGGCGGTCAAGGACATCGAGTATCGCGCCATCCTGGAATGCGAGACGCTCGGCCTCGGCATGGCGGTGCCGCGGGTCGGGCCGGAAATCCTGCACGGCATCGACATCAACCCGCTCGCCGCCGAACTCGCGCGCACGACCATCTGGATCGGCGACATCCAGTGGCGGGTGAAGAACGCGATTACCCACCATCCCAGCCCGATCCTGCGCAAGCTCGACTCGATCGAATGCCGCGACGCGCTGCTGGCGCCAGTTGGCGAGGCTCGGCTCACAGAGGGCGAATCGATTCCCTCCGTCATGCCCGGCCTTGCGCCGGGCATCCACGCCGCGGTGAGCGTCCCCGGCGCGTGGATGGCCGGGTCAAGCCCGGCCATGACGGCAAAAGGCGCCAAGACCGAATTGCGCTCGGGCTTCGTCGAGGCGGAGTGGCCGGAGGCGGATTGCATCATCGGCAACCCGCCGTTTCTGGGCGGCAAGCTGCTGCGTCGCGGGCTCGGCGACGAAAATGTGGAAACGCTGTTTCGCGTTTACGAAGGGCGCGTGCCCGCCGAGGCCGACCTCGTCTGCTACTGGTTCGCCAAGGCGTGGGAAGCGTTGCAGGCCGGACGCGCCAAGCGCGTCGGCCTGGTCGCGACGAACTCGATCCGCGGCGGCGCCAATCGAAAGGTGCTGGAGCCGATCGCCAAGAGGAATGCGATCTTCGAGGCGTGGAGCGACGAGCCGTGGACGATTGACGGCGCAGCGGTGCGAGTGTCGCTGGTGTGCTTCACGCCCGACGAGGCCGAAGGTAGCCGATTGGACGCCAACGTTGCTAAAGTCGTGCATGCCGATTTGACGGCTGAAAAGTCAGACCTTCCGAAGGCGCACCGGCTCGCTGAGAACGCAAACGTCGCCTTCATGGGCGACACCAAGGGCGGCGCCTTCGACACTGAGGGAAGCTTGGCGCGTGCCTGGCTCGCCGAATCGCTCAACGCTAACGGCCGGCCCAATAGCGACGTGCTCGCCCCTTGGATCAATGGTCTCGACCTGACTCGGCGCGGGCGCGACATGTGGATCATCGATTTCGGCTGGACCATGAGCGAAGGCGAAGCAGCGGTCTACGAGGCCCCATTCTCACACGCGCTTGAAAAGGTGAAGCCCGAACGCGACGGCAATCGTCGGGCGACCTACCGTGACCACTGGTGGCGGCACGTCGAACCACGTCCGGCGATGTGGGCTGCGCTGCGCACCGCATCAAAGATGCGTTATCTCGTGACGCCAACAGTCGCGAAACATCGTGTCTTTGCGTGGGTCGAAACCGGCGTCTGTCCGGATCACCAACTCATCGCCATCGCCCGCGACGACGACACGACCTTCGGCATTTTGCATTCGCGCTTCCACGAGGCGTGGTCGCTGCGGCTCGGCACTTGGCTCGGCGTCGGCAACGATCCCCGCTACACCCCAACCACTACCTTTGAGACGTTCCCCTTCCCCGACGGCCTGACGCCGAATATTCCCGCCGCCGAATACGCCGCGGACCCTCGCGCGATCCGTATCGCCGCCGCGGCGAAGAAGCTCGACGGCCTCCGGCGCGCGTGGCTCAATCCGCCCGACCTCGTCGAGATCGTCCCCGAGGTCACCCCGACCGCCGCGCCCCGCGAGGCGCCGCGCCGCTATCCCGACCGCATCCTGCCGCGCACCGTCGAGGCGGCGGTGAAGCTCAAGGAGCGCACGCTGACCAACCTCTACAATGAGCGCCCGCGCTGGCTCGCCGACGCCCACGAAGCGCTCGACCGCGCCGTGGCGAGCGCCTACGGCTGGCCGGAAGACATCGCGACCGACGACGCGCTGCAACGCCTGCTCGCGCTCAACCTGGAGCGCGCGAGCGCGGATGGGAAGACGGGCGGAAGCGCAAAGGCGAACTGAGATGGGGCGCCCCTCTCCCTTGAAGACCATCTTTACATAAGGCGCCGCGCTGGGCGCACATGGCGGGACCGTTCGAGCAGAAGGCAATGACTGACGAAGAAACCGGCCAAATTGAACCCCGTGACCAGCGCATTCGCGATCCGGTCCACGGCCTGATCACCTTCCGCAAGGAGGAGAAACTCGACCAGCTAGCCTGGGCGCTGCTCGACACCCCCGAATTCCAACGGCTGCGGCGAATCAAGCAGCTTGGGCCGGCCGACCTTATTTTTCCAGGAGCGACACATTCGCGCTTCGCGCATTGCGTCGGAGTGTTTCACACCGCGCGCGGCTTGCTCGAAATCATCCGTCGTGAAATCGGTGACGCCAACTACGAAAAGCCGCGCGCGGACGTCGCCATCCTTGCGGCGCTGTTGCATGATGTCGGACACGGGCCACTGAGCCATGCCTTCGAGTCGGTGCAAAAGGCGCGCGGCCTCAGAAAAAAACATGAAACATGGTCGGCTGAGATCGTCCGCAATGAAAAGGGCCGGGTCTTTTCGCTTTTGGAGAAGTGCCGCCCTGGCCTTGCAGCGGAAATCGCCGACCTGCTCGAAACCGAAAATCCAAAGGACATCTATCACGCAATCGTCTCGTCAAGCTTCGACGCCGATCGCCTCGACTATCTCCGCCGAGATCGCCTGATGACGGGCACCCACGCCGGCGCCATCGATTTCGATTGGCTGATGGAGCATATTCGCGTGCGCAAGGTCGAGATTGACGCCCCGGACGCGGATGATGAGGATGGCTTCGCGCCGATCGAGGTTTCGACATTCTGTCTCGATGCGAAAGCCGCGCCAGCGGCCGAGCAGTTCCTGCTCGCGAGGTACACGCTACACGAACAGGTGTACTTTCATAAGGGAAAGTGCTGCGTCGAACGTCTCTTCGCGGAGTTGCTCCGCCGCGTAGCCGACCGCGTCGGCGATTCCGACTTGCGGAGAAAGACAGGACTCGGCGAGAGCCACGCCTTGATGCGTTTCCTGCGAACCAACGACCTCAGCGACTACCTAGCGCTGGACGATAGCGTGCTGTGGGGCTCTCTGGAAGAAATGGCGCGAGCAGAGGACAAGGAGATCGCCGATTTGGCCGCCAGGCTGCGCGAGCGGCGCCTCTTCAAGACCCTCGATGTCGCTTCGATCGGCTACGACACCGACCTGCAGGTCAAGTGGTCGAAGCGCATCGACAAGAAGTTCGCGAAGGCCCTAACCGCAGGCACCGTTCTAAAGGACGAGGCGAAATTGACGATTTACACCCAGATCGGCGCCGATGAAGAGCGAGTGCACAAGAAACTGCATATTCTCGACGGCGGAAGGCCAGTCGAGATCGGCAAGCGCTCGCCGTTGGTGAGCGCGCTCGTTGAACCCAAGACCTTCACCCGTTACTATTTCTCAACCGAATCGGCGCGCAATGTGGCCATCGGACTGAAAGAGGGGCTGCGATGAGAGAGCGGGAGGATGTCGTGGTCGCGGTCGTCGCAGCCGCGCCCGAAGCGCGGCTCACGAGCCGCGTTCGACTGCAAAAGACCGTTTACCTGCTCGATCGCCTCGGCTTCGAGAGCGGCTTTGATTTTGACTACCACCACTATGGACCGTACTCGCGTGAGCTCGACAACGCGACTTCGGACGCCAAAGCGCTGAAGCTCATCGAGGAGCGAACCGAACATCGCATTCGCGACGGCGCCGGCTATAGCATTTTTAAGTCCAAGAGCGCCGCCAAGCCGGAACTCTATGCGAAGGCCGGCCGCCAACAGGTGCGCGATTGGATCGGTCTGTTCGCAAGGACAAATGTGACGGTGCTCGAACTCGCGGCGACGATCGATTGGCTCTTGCATGAGGAGAAGGTGCCGAACTGGCGGTCGGAAATCGTGGCGCGGAAGGGCGCCAAGACAAGCGGGGGCCGTCTTGAGAAGGCGATTGAGCTGCTTACGAGCCTAGGGCTTGCCCCTCCGCAGCCAGATACCGAGACGGTCCCCTAGAATAGCTCGCCGTGATGACCCTGATCGGCACCTTAACACCATCGTCGATAACTGTTTACTTTTCAGAGGTTTGCGCCCGAACTAAGCCACACGGCGCCCCTACCCCAGCTCCGGAAACTCCTCCAGCCGAAACTCGCGCTCCGGCCGCTCGCCTTTCGCCGCCAAGGCGTCTTCTCGTGCGCGCAAATCGGCGCGGCGGATCTTGCCGGACGCCGTCTTCGGCAATTCGCTGAATTCGATCCGCCTTATGCGCTTGTAGGGCGCGAGGCGCCCGCCGAGGTGGGCGAAGATCGACAACGCGGTTTCGCGGTCCGGCGCATGGCCCTCGGCCAACGTAACATAGGCCTTCGGGATCGCCAGGCGGATCGCGTCCGGCGCGGGAACCACGGCGGCTTCGGCGACCGCGGGGCATTCGATCAGCGCGCTTTCCAGCTCGAACGGGCTCAGGCGATAGTCGCTCGATTTGAACAGGTCGTCGGCGCGCCCGACATAAGTGACGTAGCCCTCGGCGTCGCGGCTGGCGATGTCGCCGGTGCGGTAGAAAGCGCCTTCGACGGCGCTGAGTTCGCCCTCCTCGCCCTGATAGCCGCGCATCAGGCCGACCGGACGCGGGGCGAGCGCGACGCCGATTTCGCCGTGATCCGCCTCCAAGCCGTCGGCGCCGATGAGCGCGACGCGATAGCCCGGCAACGGGCGGCCCATCGAGCCGAGAACGATCTTCTGCCCCGGCGGGTTGCCGATCATCATCGTGGTTTCCGTCTGGCCATAGCAGTCGCGCAGCGTCAGGCCCCAGGCGCGGCGCACCTGTTCGATGACCTCCGGGTTGAGCGGCTCGCCCGACGAACTGACCTCGCGCAGCGCGACTGGCCATTGCCGGAGATCGAGCTGGAGCAGCCGGCGCCACACGGTCGGCGGCGCGCAGAACGAGGTCGCCTGATGGGCGACGAGAGCGTCGAGGGTCGCGCGCGGCTCGAAGCGCCCGGCGAGCGCCAGAACGCACGCCCCGGCGTTCCACGGCGCGAAAAAGCTCGACCAGGCGTGCTTGGCCCAGCCGGGCGAGGAAACATTGAGATGCGCGTCGCCGGGCCTGAGGCCGAGGCCGAACATCGTCGTCAGATGGCCGACGGGATAGCTCGCGTGGCTGTGCAGCACGAGCTTCGGCCCTGCGGTCGTCCCGGAAGTGAAATAGAGCAGCAACGGGTCGTCGGCGAGCGTGGCGCCGTCCGGCTCGAAATGCGGGTTGGCGCGCAGCAGCGCGGCGTAATCGCGCCAGCCCTTAGGGGTCGCGCCGACCGCGATGCGCTCGGCGCCCTCGCCGCGAGAGGCGAATTTGCCGGCCTCGGCGCCCTCGGCGACGATGAAGCGGGGGCGGCCGCGCGCCAGCCGATCGTCGATGTCGGGGCCGGCGAGCTGCGGCGTCGCCGGGATCAGCACCAAGCCGAGCTTCATCGCCGCCAGCATCGAAACCCATAACGGCGCGACGGCGTCGAGCATCAGCAGCAGGCGATCGCCGCGCTTGGCGCCGAGCGCGCGCAGGCCGTTGGCGAGCCGCGAGGAGGCTTGCGAAAGTTCGGCGAACGAATAGGTCTCGACCCCATCGCCGAGGATCTTCAGCGCCGGCTTCGCCCCCTGCTCGCCGGCGGCGAGTTCGTCGTCGAACCAGTCGAGCGCCCAGTTGAAGCGGTCGAGTCGCGGCCAGACGAACCCGGCTTTGGCGGCGTGATAGTTGTCGCCGAGCGCCAGCAGAAAATCGCGCGCGAATCTGAAATCGTCGTTCGCCATCCTCGGCCCCCGGCCCCTCGCCAATGTGCCATAGCCGCAAAGCGGCGGTAAAGCGCATAAGTCGGCATTTTCCGCCTCGCCGGCGCTGAGGCGCGCCGGCGCTCACGACTTGCGTTTGTCTTTCGGCGCGTAGGGGTTCTCGCTTGCCGCGCGCATCGACAGGCGGATCGGCACGCCGTAGAGGCCGAAGGTCTCGCGCAGGCCGTTGACGAGGTAGCGCTTGTAGCTCTCCGGGACGCTGTCGACCTGGTTGCCGAACAGCACGAAGAACGGCGGGCGCGCCTTCGGTTGGGTGATGTAGCGGATTTTCACCCGGCGGCCGGCGACCGCGGGCGGCGGCGTCGCGTCGACGACCGGCGCCAGCCAGCGGTTGAGCCGCCCGGTCGAGATGCGCAGGTTCCACACTTCGTGCGCAGCGACGACCGCCTCCAGCAATTTATCGACATGCGCGCCGGTCAAGCCCGAAACGGGAATGACCCGCGTCCCCTTGAGTTGCGGCAGCAGCCGGTCGGCTTCGGCGCGCAGTTCCCGCGCCTTGACGCTCTTGTCGTCGACGAGGTCCCACTTGTTGACGCCGATGACCAGCGCCCTGCCCTCGCGCTCGACGAGATCGGCGAGCGTCAAGTCCTGCTTTTCGAACGGAACGGTCGCGTCGAGCAACAGCACGACGACCTCGGCGAAACGCACCGCGCGCAACGCGTCGGCGACCGCGAGCTGTTCCAGCTTCTCGACGACCCGCGAGCGGCGGCGAAGCCCGGCGGTGTCGTAGAGCTTGAAGCGCCGATCGCGCCAACTCGCCTCGAGGCCGATGCTGTCGCGCGTCAAGCCGGGCTCCGGCCCGGTCAGCAGGCGCTCCTCGCCGAGAATGCGGTTGAGCAGCGTCGATTTGCCGACGTTCGGGCGCCCGAGCACGGCGATGCGCAACGGCTTCAACGGGTCGGCCTCGCTGCCGTCTTCCTCCTCGCCGAGCGCCCGCGGCGCGGGCTCGTCCCCTTCGTCGGCGTCGAATTGAGCCTCGCGCGGCAGCGCCGCGGCGAGCGCCTCGTGGAGTTCGCCCAGGCCCTCGCCGTGTTCGGCCGAAAAGGCGATCGGCTCCCCGAGGCCGAGGCCAAACGCTTCGTAAGCGCCCTGCCGCCCCGCGAGCCCCTCGGCCTTGTTGGCGATCAGGATCACCGGCTTGCCGGCGCGGCGCACGCCTTGCGCGAAATGCCGGTCGGCCCCGGTCACGCCGGCGCGCGCGTCGATGAGAAAGAGGATCGCGTCGCAGTCGGCGAGCGCCGCCTCGGTCTGCGCGCGCATGCGGCCGGCGAGCGTGGCGTCGTCTCCCTGCTCGAGGCCGGCGGTGTCGACGACGGTGAAGCAAAGGCCGCCGAGCCGCGCCTCGCCCTCGCGCCGATCGCGGGTGACGCCGGGCTCATCGTCGACCAGCGCCAGTTTGCGCCCGACGAGCCGATTGAACAGCGTCGATTTGCCGACGTTCGGGCGTCCGACGATGGCGACCTTCGCGCTCATGAACTTCTCAATGACCGCCGCTCGCCCTCGCCCCAACCCCTCTCCCGCAAGCGGGCGAGGGGCTTTGCGGCGCCATCGATCCCTTCTCCCGCTTGCGGGAGAAGGTGGCCGGCGCCAGCCGGTCGGATGAGGGCCTGTCCGAATCCGCCAGCCAATCACGCCAACGTCGCATCACTTGGCCGCCGGCCGATTGGCGGCGACCAGGCCAAGCAAGCTCTCGGCGCTGCGCTTTTCGGCGTCGGGCGCCTCGGCGTCGGCGACGACGAGGTCGAGCCATTTGCCGGCCTGCTCGTAATCGCCGGCGTTCAGCGCGACGACGCCGAGCGCCAAGCGCGCGGTGTGGCGATAGGCGCTGTTTTCCGCCAGCGCCTCGAACGCCGGCTTGGCCGCCTCGACTTCGCCCGCGTCCAGGCGCAGCAAGGCGGCGCGCAGGCGAGCGGCGTCCTGGAACAGCGGGCCCATCGAAGCGTCCGCGGCGAGCGCGCCATAGGCGGAAATCGCCCCCTTGGGGTCGCGCTTGCCCAGAATCGCGGCCTCGGCGAGGCGCGCCAGCGTCCGGTAGCCGCGCGGCGCGTCGGCGGCGAGCTTCGCCATCGCCGCCTCGGCCTCGGCGCCCTTGCCGTCGCGATCGAGCGCCAGCGCCTGTTGAAACGCCGTCCCCGCCGCCTGTTCGGCCGCCAGGAGCCGATCCTCGTAGAAGCGATAGCCGGCGGTCGCGAGCACGACGAGGACCGCCGCGCCGATGATCAGGCTCTGGTATTTCTTCCAAAACTCGGCCGCCTTGTCGCGGCGGACTTCCTCGTCGACTTCCTGAAATATGTCGCTCATGGTCTTGCTCGATCGCGTCCGATCGCCCTTAAGAGCGTCGCCCCGGCCAAGCGAGCCCGTTAGCACGGAGAGCGGACGAAAGCGAGCGAGAGCCGATCGCGCTCGTCCGGTGCGACGAGAAGTCGTTTGACATTCCTCAATTCGCGCATAGGAAGCGCCTGTGAAACGCCGTTTGAGCGATTGTCGAGTGTGCGCTCGATAGGATTGCGGCGGCGAATGCGCTGAAGCGCGCCTCGCGTGGGATCGCCATGGGCGTCCGAATTTGCAACGCGATCGAAAGGAAAACGTCATGAAGGATTTGAAAGGCGAAGGCTTGAGTCGGCGCGCCTTGTTGCTCGCCGCGGCGGGCGCGGCGCCGTTGCTGGCGATCGGCGCGAGCGGCGCCGGCGCGGCCGGCCTGCCGCAGTCGGCGGTCGGCTACCAGGCCTCGCCCAAGGACGACAAACAGTGCGACGGCTGCAATTTCTTCGTCGCGCCGAATTCGTGCAAGCAGGTGGCGGGCGAGATCTCGCCGACCGGCTGGTGCAAGCTCTGGGTCAAGAAGGCTTGACGGCGAGAATGTAAAAATTCGGCGGCCTCGAGGGGCGAGCCGGACGAGACGAGACGAGGGGGCGACATCGGCGAATTTCTCAACGACGAGCGCGGCGAGGACCGGCCCCGCCCTGCCCCGCGCTTCAAGCGAACTCCATGATCACCGCGTCGACGGCGAGCGAGTCCCCCTCCTTGGCGAGGATCTTCTTCACCGTCGCGTCGCGCTCGGCAAGAAGCACGTTCTCCATCTTCATCGCCTCGACCATGCACAAGGCTTCGCCCGCCTTCACTTCCTGGCCCTCGCGGACGGCGATCGATTTGACCAGGCCCGGCATCGGGCACAGCAGCGTATGCGGACAATCCTCGTCCTTGCGCCCGATCATCAGCGCGGCGAGCGCGGCTTCGCGGCGCGTGTAGACGCGCGCCGCGACGGAGACGCCGCGATGGGCGAGCGCAAAGCCGTTGAGGATCGCGCGCGCCTGCACGACGACCGGCTTCCCCTCGATGCGGCCCCGCCAGACCGGCTCGCCCGGCGTCCACGGCGAATCGACGCGCAGCCGGCGCCCGTCGGCGAACGCGATGTCCACCCCGCCGTCGCGCGGCTCGACTTCGACGTCGATGCGCATCCTGCCCAGAAAGACGGCGCGCTTCAGCTCGAAGCTCAGGCTCGCCGCTTCGCGCAATTGCCCGGAAATCTTGCGCTTGCGCACGTTCTGGACGTGATCGACATGCGTGGCGACGGCGACCAGGACCGCCCGCGTCTCGCCGGCGGCGACGAGCGGGGAAAACCCGTCGGGGAATTCCTCGGCGATGAAGGCGGTCGACAAACGCCCGGCGCGCCAGCGCTCGCGTTGCATCACCGCGGCAAGGAAGGGAATGTTGTGGCGGATGCCGTCGATGACGAAGGCGTCTAGCGCGTTGACCTGCGCCTCGATCGCGCTCTCTCGGTCGCGCGCGTGGGTCACCAGCTTGGCGATCATCGGATCGTAGTACATCGAGATTTCGCCGCCCTCGCAGACGCCGGCGTCGATGCGCACCGTGGCGCCCTCGACTTTTCCCTCGGCGGGCGGACGGTATTGGACCAGGCGTCCGGTCGAGGGCAGGAAGCCGCGCGTCGGGTCCTCGGCGTAGATGCGGCTCTCGATCGCCCAGCCCTTGAGCTTCACGTCGGCCTGGGTCAGGCGCAAAGGCTCGCCGGCGGCGCTGCGGATCATCTCCTCGACGAGGTCGACGCCGGTGACCAGCTCGGTGACGGGATATTCGACCTGAAGCCGCGTGTTCATCTCCAGGAAGTAGAAGTCGCGGTTCTGCCCGGCGACGAATTCGACCGTGCCGGCCGAATCGTAGTGCACGGCCCTGGCGAACGCCACCGCCTGCTCGCCCATCCTGCGCCGCGTTTGCTCGTCGAGCAGCGGCGAGGGCGCCTCCTCGATCACTTTCTGGTTGCGGCGCTGGATCGAGCATTCGCGCTCGCCGAGATGGATCACGGCGCCCTGCTTGTCGCCGAGCACCTGGATTTCGATGTGGCGGGGATCGACGATGAATTTCTCGATGAAGACGCGGTCGTCGCCGAACGAGGACTTCGCCTCGGACCCGGCGCGCGCGAAGGCCTCCGCCACCTCTTGGCGGGTGTTGGCGATGCGCATGCCCTTGCCGCCGCCGCCCGCCGAAGCCTTGATCATCACTGGATAGCCGATCTCGTCGGCGATTCTCGCCGCGCCCTCCGCGCTGTCGATCGCGCCGAGGAAGCCGGGAACGATCGAGACCTTGGCGGCGGCGGCGTATTTCTTCGATTGGATCTTGTCGCCCATCGCCTCGATGGCGCGCGGGTTGGGGCCGATGAAGACGACGCCGGCCTCCTCGAGCGCGCGCGCGAAGGCGGCGCGCTCGGAGAGGAAGCCGTAGCCGGGATGCGCGGCCTCGGCGCCCGTCTCCCTGCAGGCGGCGACGATCTTTTCGATCGCGAGATAGGACTGGGCGGCCTCCGGCGGCCCGATCTCGACCGCCTCGTCGGCCATTTCGACGTGCGGAGCGTCCTTGTCGGCCGTGGAATAGACGGCGACGGTCTTGACGCCCATGCGGCGCGCGGTCTTGATGATCCGGCACGCGATCTCGCCGCGGTTGGCGATCAGCATTTTCTTGAACATTTCGCCCCCGAGAGGCCGGCCCTCGCTTCCGACGGCCGTCAACCCCGCGGTTCTATTGGAGCGCAAGCGGCGCGTAAACTGCGGCGTGGTCGGGGCCTGCCGACGCAAGGGCCCGTCGCGCGGCTTCCGGCAGGGGCTGTTTCGCCCCCGGCCAGCCGCGCGCGGCGCGTGCGCGCACCGCCTTGAGGAACCAGGCCGGCGTGCGACGGGCCTCCGCGAGCACCGCCGCCAGCGTCGCCAGCGCATTGGCCGACGCGCATTCGTCGGCGCGCTCGATCAGCCATTTCGCCTCCGCCTCGCCGACGATTCCGGCCGGCTGCGCCTGCCGGACGACGTGGTCGGCGATCATCTCGACGAAGAACTCCGTCCATTCGGGCGCATTGGCCAGCCCGGCGCGCTCGACCGCGAACAATTCGTCCGCCGCCGCGCGCGAAACCGGCCCTTCGGCGAACACTTCGCGCTTGAGCCAGGCGACGTCCAACGCGCTCACCTGGCGGCCGTGAATCAAAGCGGTGATGATGGTGCGGCTTCGATCGACCGTGAACGCCATGACTCAGGCCCTACCCAACGCCCCCGCCGCCTCGTCGGGCGGCTTGTTGTCTCGAGGCGAGTTTGGGCGCGAAGGTTTGCCAGGCGGTGAATTCGTTAAAATGCCTGGCGAGACGGTTAAGGCGCGGCAAAGGCGCATGGTTTCAAGAAGATGAAGGAAGCGCGCGAAGGCGAAAGGCGGGCCGGCCGGCGCGGTCGGCGGTTCGCTGCGCTCCTCACGCCAACTCGATTCGTATGCGAACGCCCGCCGCCCTGGCGAGACGCCGATCGCGCGTAAGAAGCGGAGCGTCGAGCGCTTCGGCGAGCGCGACGTAAACGGCGTCGTAGGCGGTGAGATTGTTCCGCAATTGCCAAACTCGCGGCAGCAGAAAATCGTGCGGATACCGTCGCAAGGGAAGGTCCAACAGGTCGGCGAGCGCCGCGCCGCCGCGTTCCCCGTCGATGTCGCGGTTCGCAGCGTAGCGACGGATCGCCTGGGCAACCTCGACGTCGATGAGTTGAGGGGCGTGCAGCGTTTCCCGAGGGTCGAACAATCGCGCTTCGATCGCCTCGGACGCCGGCGTGCGCAATAGCGTCTCGATCACCGCCGAGGCGTCGACGACGATCACAGGCGGTCGCGCTCGAGGCGAACCGCCTCCGCCGGCGTCACGGAAGGCGTGACCGGGCGACGCTGCGCCAGACGCGCCCGCAGTTCGTCGAGCGTCGGCCGTTCGGCCGCTTGGCGAATTTCGCCGAGCAGAAAATCCGACAGCGACATGCCCGCCATCGCGGCGCGCGCCTTAAGCCGGCGGTGCAGCGCGTCCGGCACATTGCGAATCTGGATCATCGTGGACATGCCGATAGCATGAATGCATGTGGATCGCATGTCAAGGCCCGCCGAGCGCAGTCCTTCGCTTAGCCGGCGAACCTAACGGTCCTCTTGATCACAGCGGAATGTTGTCGTGCTTCTTCCAGGGGTTTTCGAGCTTCTTGTTGCGCAGCATGGCGAGCACGTGCGAGACGCGCCGGCGCGTCGCGTGCGGCATGATCACTTCGTCGATATAGCCGCGCTCGGCGGCGACGAAGGGCGACAGGAAGCGCGCCTCGTATTCTTCCGTTCGCTCGGCGATCTTGTTGGGATCGTTCATGTCGGCGCGGAAGATGATCTCCACCGCGCCCTTGGCGCCCATCACCGCGATCTGCGCGGTCGGCCATGCGAGGTTGATGTCGCCGCGCAGGTGCTTGGAGGCCATGACGACATAGGCGCCGCCGAACGCCTTGCGGGTGATGACGGCGACCTTGGGAACCGTCGCCTCGGCGTAAGCGAACATCAGCTTGGCGCCGTGCTTGATCAACCCGCCGTATTCCTGCGCCGTGCCCGGCAGGAAGCCCGGCACGTCGACGAAAGTGAGGATCGGGATGTTGAAGCAGTCGCAGAAGCGCACGAAGCGCGCGCCCTTGCGCGAGGCGTCCGAGTCGAGCACGCCCGCGAGCGCCAACGGCTGATTGGCGACGACGCCGACCGTCGACCCGTCGATGCGCGCAAAACCGGTGACGATGTTCTTGGCGTGCGCCTCCTGGATTTCGAAGAAATCGCCCTCGTCGACGATCTTGGCGATCAGCTCCTTGACGTCGTAGGGCTTGTTGGGATTGTCGGGGATCAAGGTGTCGAGCGACATGTCGATGCGGTCGGGATCGTCGAAGCTCGGCAGCTTCGGCGGCGCCTCCAGATTCGAGGCGGGCAGGAAATCGATCAGCCGCCGCATCTGCAGCAGCGCCTCGACGTCGTTGTCATAGGCGCGGTCGGCGATCGAAGAGCGAGTGGCGTGCACGTGCGCGCCGCCCAGTTCCTCGGCGGTCACGCTCTCGTTGGTGACCGTCTTGACCACGTCCGGACCGGTGACGAACATGTAGCTGGTTTCGCGCACCATGAAGATGAAGTCGGTCATCGCCGGCGAATAGACGTCGCCGCCCGCGCACGGGCCCATGATCAGCGAAATCTGCGGAACGACGCCCGAGGCGAGCACGTTGCGCTGGAACACCTCGCCATAGCCGCCCAGCGCCGCGACGCCCTCCTGGATGCGCGCGCCGCCGGCGTCGAACAGGCCGATGATCGGGGCGCGCATCTTGAACGCCATGTCCTGGATCTTGGTGATTTTTTGCGCGTGCGTCTCGCTCAAGGAGCCGCCGAACACCGTGAAGTCCTTGGCGAACACGAACACCGTCCGGCCGTTGACCGTGCCCCAGCCGGCGACCACGCCGTCGCCGGGGATCTTGGTCTTGTCCATGCCGAAATCGGCGCAGCGGTGCTCGACGAACATGTCGAATTCTTCGAACGAATCGTGATCGAGCAGCAGTTCGATGCGCTCGCGCGCGGTGAGCTTGCCCTTGGCGTGCTGCGCCGAGATCCGCCGCTCCCCGCCCCCTAGGCGCGCGCGGGCGCGGCGACGTTCCAATCGAGCGAGCATCTGTTTCAAGGGCGGGCTCCGAGCAGGGTCATGCACGCGGCGCGGCGCCCACCGCCGTCATAGCCGGGTCAAGCCCGGCCTTGACGGCGATCGGCGTTCTCTCAACGCCTATAGCATGGCCCCGGCGAAGCCGGAACGGGGAGGACTCGCCGCATTGGGACGAGGCGCGCGGCTCGCCGCGCCGGCGGGCGGAGGCGCCCGCAGACGCCTCGAGCCGACGCGACGGGCTCATTTTCCCGCGTCGGTTTGCATTTCGGCCGCGGCGCGGGCGCCCTCGTTCTGGTTCTGCGCTTTGAGCAATTCCTCGATCTCCCCGGCCGTGATCGGCCGGCTGAAATGATAGCCCTGCATCTCGTCGCAATGGTTTTCGCGCAGGAACGCGACCTGCGAGTTCGTTTCCACTCCCTCCGCGATGACCCTCAGATTGAGCTTCTGACCCAGGGAAATCACGGCGCCGGCGACCGCCTTGTCGCTCTCGTCGGCGGGAAGACCGTCGATGAACGACTTGTCGATCTTCAACCGCGCGACCGGGAAATTCTTCAGCGCGCTGAGGCTGGAATAGCCGGTGCCGAAGTCGTCGATCGACAGCTGGACGCCCAGGCCCTGCAATTCCTCCATCGTCGCCACGGCGAGTTCGACATCCTGCATGATGAGGCTTTCGGTCACCTCAAGCTCGAGATATTTGGCGTCCAGGCCGCTGTCCTTCAACGCGTCGACGACGCGGCCGACCAAGTTCCTTTCCTTGAACTGCCGCGCCGATACGTTCACGCAAACATGGATCGGCGGCAGGCCGGCGTCCTGCCAGGCCTTGTTCTGCCGGCAGGCTTCGTGCAGCACCCAGTCGCCGATCGGCACGATCAGGCCTGATTCCTCGGCCATCGGGATGAACTTCATCGGCGCAATCATGCCCGACGTCGGGTGGTTCCAGCGGATCAGCGCCTCGACCGCGAAGATGCGCTCCGTGCGCAGATCGACCTGCGGCTGGTAGAGCAGGACGAACTCGCAACGCGCGACGGCGTTTCGCAATTCCTCCTGCAGCAGGAATTTCTCGTGGATCTTGGCGTTCAGCTCGGGCGTATAGAACTGGAAATTATCGCCGCCGATTTCCTTGGCGCGGTACATCGCCGCGTCGGCGTTGGCGATCAGCGTCTCGGCGTCCGTCCCGTCGTCGGGGTAGTTCGCGACGCCCAGGCTGCTGGTCACTCGAAGTTCGCGTCCGACGAGACGAACCGGCGCGGCGAGGGCCGTCCTCAGCTTATGAATGGTCGCCGAGACGATCTCGGCGCTCTTGGGTTGATCGACGAGAAGAACGACGAATTCGTCGCCGCCGAGCCGCGCCACCGTATCGCTCGCCCTCAGGCAATCGCCCATGCGGCTGGCGACGGTCTTCAGAAGCTCGTCGCCGGCGTTGTGGCCGAGGTTGTCGTTGATGGTCTTGAAATTGTCGAGATCGACGAACGCCACCGTCACCCAGCGGTCGTATCGCTGCGCATACAGCAGAGCCTGTGAAAGACGGTCGTCGAGCAAGGTGCGATTGGGAAGCCCGGTCAGCGCGTCATGGTTGGCCATGAATTGAATGCGGTCTTCGGCGCGTTTGCGCTCGATCGCGATGCCGGCCATGTGGGTGGTGATGCCGACGAGGCGCATTTCGGCCGGCGAGGGTTCGCGCACTTCCTTCGAGTACATCGCAAAGACGCCCAGCACCTCGCCGCGACTCGCCAGGATCGGCGTCGACCAGCATGAACGAAGCCCATGCGCGGCGGCCAGACCCTCGGCCATGTCCTTGTAATCGGCCCACAGCGGGTCGGTCACGATGTCGGCGACCACGACGGGTTCTCGCCGATAGGCGGCCGTGCCGCACGACCCCGCTTTGGGACCGATGCGGAGGCCGTCGATGGCCTTGACATAGGCCTCGGGCAGGCTCGGCGCGGCGCCAAGGCGCAAATGGAGTCCGTCTTCGCCGAGCAGCAGGACGGATCCGAATATCCCGGTCAACTGGGATTCGATCAGGCGCACGAGACGATCGAAGACGGCTTCCAGCGGCGCGCTCGTCGCGATCATCTCGAGGATCAGCGACTGCCCGTCGCGCAGCGCCTCCGCCAGCTTGCGCTCGGTGATGTCGCGGGACATGCCGGCCACGGCGAAGATTTCGCCGCGGTCGTCGCGCAACGGCACTTTCGTCGTCGACACCCACGTCTTGTTGCCCCAGGCGTATTCCTCCTGGCTCAACATCGGTAGCCCGGACTGGACGACCCGCTGTTCGTCCGCGAAGAATTGCTGCGCGAACTCCATGGGAAGAAGCTCGAGGTCCCTCTTGCCGATCAGGTCCGCGGGCCCCGCCACGCCAATATGGTTCGCGGTGGTCTTGTTTGCGATGACGAAGCGGCTGTTGACGTCTTTGACCCAAAGACTGTCGGGCAGGCAGTCGATCAGGGCTTGCAGCGACAGGCGCTCGTTCGCCGCGGCGCGTGTGGCCTTGAGTTCGGTGATGTCTTCGTACGTCGCCACCCAGCCGCCGTTGGGCATCGGCTGATAACCGATATGAATGGTTCGCCCGTCTTTCAGTTCCGAGTCCAAGGTTCCCGAATCGTGGCTCGAAATGATCTTTTCAATCAGCGGGAAATAGGCGTCGCCGGCCTTCGCGAAAGTGCCGGCGGCGGTGCGAGCTTCCACGATCTCACGCAGCGTCGCGCCCGGACGGACCTGCTCGGGCGTCAGTCGATAAATCTCCGCGTAACGGCGGTTGCACAGGATCAGCCGCCGCTCACCGTCGAAAAAGCAAATTCCCTGCGAAATATTGTCGGTGGCGGTCCGATAGAGCTGCGTCCGCGCCTCGAGCGTCGCGATCCGCTGCCGAAGGTCGCGCTCGACGACTTCGAACGAAGCGGCCGCGACTTTCGCCAGCGCGGCCAAACCGTTCTCGCGCGGCGCCTTGCCGCTCCGTGTGATGGAGTTTGCGCGCAAATCGTGTTCCTCCGCCGCGGCGACCGCCGCAAAGCCAAATTGACCGCCAAGAATCCAGAACTGACGGAGGTTAACCTACGCGTATTAATTGTGTATGAATGGCCTTGCAATCTAGCCGTGCTTCCGCCTCGTCGTGGCGCCGCCGTTTTCGCGGCGCGCCGCATGGGACGGGCGAACGCCCCGGCCGCCAAGCGGGAAAGGTTCAGCCGCGGCTCGCCGCCGCGACCCGCCCCGCCGCCTCGAACTCGCGCCAGCGCGCGGCGCGGCGGGCCTTGGCTTCTTCGTCCTCGCCCCATTGGGCAATCTGGAAGTCCTCGCCGACATGGGCGATGCGCCAAGCCTCCTCGGCGCTCAAGCGCCGCCGCGCGACCGCGAGGGCGATGAGGACCGAGCCGGCGAGGTTCGTCATGACCTGCAGCGCCGCCAGCGCGAACGGGTCCTCGACAGATCGAAGCGCGGCGCGCACCGCTTGCAGCGCGCGGGCCGGCTGGTGGACATGGACGACGCCGGCGGCGAGAAGAAACTTCGCGCCGAGCGCTTGCTCCGCCCAAGCGAGCACGGGATCGAAAGCTTCCGTCTCCGCCGCGGCCAACGCCGCCGGCGCCTCGGCGCGGTAGCATAAAGAATCGGACCCCGCGTAGGCGGCGACCTCGGCGCGAGTCGCCTCCATCGCCGCCGCGACGCCGTCCAACGCCGAATTGGCGAGGCGCGTCAGCGGCATCGAGGCGGGGTCGATCCTCTCGCCCTGCCCGGCCCATTCGGCGGCGATCGCTTCAGCGAGCGCGCGGGACGGCAGGATCAGCGGCTTCCTGCCGGGCGTCAGCGCGCTCCGTCCGTCGAGCAGCGCCACGAAGCCCCCCTTGGCCTCGCCGACGCCGACCGTCCGGTAAAAGCGCTTGATCCGCGCCGGCCGCATCGCCGCCTGCGCGGCGCGGACGGGATCGCGCGCCGGCTCGGTTGGCGACGCGTCATTCATCGGGCGCGTCCTCGATCGGATCGCGCTCCGCAACGTCGAAGCCGAACATGTCGAAACTCTTCTTCATATGCTCGGGCAGCGGCGCGACGACGTCGATCATGCCGCCGCGCGGATGCGGCAGGACGAGCCGACGGGCGACGAGGTGCAACTTCGGCTCGACGCCCGGCGGCACGGCGCGCAAGGGATCGCTGCGCGCCGGATCGTTCGCCGGGCGGCGATTGTATTTGGGGTCGCCGACGATCGGATGGCCGATCGCCTCGCAATGCGCGCGCAATTGATGGGTGCGCCCGGTGATCGGCCGCATCGACAGCCAGGCGAGGCGAGGCGCGACCTTGTCGACGACGGCGTAGAGCGTCAGCGAATGGCGCGCGTCGGGATCGCCGTGGCGGGCGACCCGCATGCGCTCGATTTCGGCGCGGCCCTCTTTTTGTCCGCCGCGCGCCTCGCCCATGCCGGCGCCCTTGGCGAGGAACAGCGAAATGCGCCCTCTAGCGAGCTTGGGCACGCCTTCGACCAAAGCCCAGTAGATCTTCTTGGCACCGCGCGAGCGGAAGGTGGCGCCAAGCTCGGCGGCGATTTTCCGCGACTTGGCGACCAGCAGCACCCCCGCGGTGTCGCGGTCGAGCCGATGCACGAGCACCGGCCGCTCGCCCTTTTGATCGGCAAGCGCGGCGAGCATGCCGTCGATGTGGCGCTTGGTTCCCGAGCCGCCTTGCACGGCGAGGCCGTAGGGCTTGTTGAGGACCATGAGGTCGCGGTCCTCGAACAGGATCATCGCGCGCAGCGCCTCGGCGTCGCGCGGGTCGGCGGCCGGGGCCTTCGCTGCAGGGGCGGCGGGCAGGCCGAGCGGCGGCACGCGGACGCTCTGGCCCGCCTCGAGGCGGGTCGAAATCTCCGCCCGCTTGCCGGAGACCCGCACCTCGCCCTTGCGCACGATCTTGTTGAGATGCGCCTGCGACAGCTCCGGGAAGCGCCGGCGGAACCAGCGGTCGAGCCGCATGCCCGCCTCGTCCTCGCCGATCGGGTAGTTGGCGACGTCGCCTTGCGCGCTCACTTGCGCGCCCGCGCCGGCGAAGAGTCCGTCAGAACGAAGAGAGAGGATTGCATGAAGCGCCTATAGCGCAAGCCCGTTGCCAGCGATAGACGCCGCCAACGGTCGCGTCCGCAAGTGGCCGCCCCGGTGCGATGTGATCGAAGTCAAGGACTTGCGCCGCCTTTTGCGCTCTCCTGTAAAAGATGAACGGGATCAGGAGGGCGCCCGATGCAAGCCCGTCGCTGCGCCGTCGTGTGGATCGATCATCATCAGGCTCGCGTTTTTCATTTCAGCGCCGAAGACGCCGACAAGATCGTCGCCGACGCGCGGCGGTTTCTCGAGGCCGCCGACCGCATGCGTCCGGCGCCGTAACGCGCGGCCGATCGCGGAAAGCGAGGATCCGATGGCCTACGAACTCTACTACTGGCCGGGCATTCAGGGGCGCGGCGAATTCGTCCGCCTGGCGCTGGAGGAAGCCGGCGCGCCCTATATCGACGTCGCGCGCGAGCGCGGCGAAGGCCGCGGCGTGGCGGCGATGACGAGGATCATGCGGGCAAAGAACGTCGCGCTCATCCCCTTCGCGCCGCCATTTCTCAAGGACGGCGACTTCGTCGTCTCGCACGTCGCCAACATCCTGGCCTATCTCGCCCCGAAACTCGGCCTGGCGCCGCGGACGGAGAAGCTCGCCGTCTTCGCCAACGGCTTGCAGCTCACCATCACCGACTTCGTCGCCGAAATTCACGACACCCATCATCCGATTTCCGGCGAACTCTACTACGAGGACCAGAAGAAGCCGGCCAAGGCGCGCGCGATCGCGTTCCTCGACCATCGCCTGCCGAAATTCCTCGGCTATTTCGAGCGCGTGCTGGAGGAGAATCCCGCCGGACCGGAGCACGCCGTCGGCGCCCGGCTGACGACGGTCGATCTTTCGCTGTTCCAGCTCGGCGAAGGGCTCGCCTACGCCTTTCCCCGCGCGATGGCGAAATTCTCGACGAAATATCCAGCGCTGGCGGCGCTTCGCGAGCGGGTGCGCGCGCGGCCGAACATCGCCAATTACCTCGCCTCGCCGCGCCGCCTGCCCTTCAACGAATCCGGCATTTTCCGCCACTACCCGGAACTCGACCAGGATGCGAAGTAAGCGGCGTCAATAGAGGCCGGGGACGAGCCGCCAGGTGCGCGCGCGGTAGGCTTCGTATTCGGCGCCGAAATGTTCGCCGAGCAGCGCCTCCTCGGCGCGCATGCGCGCGATCAGCGGCGGCAGCAGCAGCGCCGTCAGCGCGACGCCGACGCTGGAGCGAAACGCCAAGTCCCAGCCCAGCGAACTGACCAACATTCCGAGATAGCTCGGGTTGCGGATGAAGCGATAGAGCCCGTCGGTGACGAGCTTATGACCCGCCTGGATGGCGACCAGGCCGCTGAACCGCTCGCCGAGCGCGAACACCGGCGCCATGCGCAACGCGCCGCCGCCGACGAACAGCGCGACGCCGACCCAGCGCGCTGCGTCGCCGTCGAGACTGAGGAAATCCATCCGGTCGGTGAGCGCGGGAAGATAGCCGCCGGCGAGCCCGATCCCCCCGAAGGCGAAGAACACCCAGCGATTGGCGCGATCCTCGCGCTCTCCGGAACTGAGGTTTCCCTTGGTGAACGGCGCGACGGCCGACATCGCCAGCGTCGCGGCGGCGACCGCGATCAGCGCGCCGTGCGAGAAAAAGGCGGCGAACCCGCCCTCGCCGATCACGCCGAGCGCGAGATAGGCGATCGCGCCGACCGCGGTCAACGCCGCCATTTTCGGACTGAGGGACATGACGGCCTCGCTTGCGGAGATAGAGCGGCGCGGGGGGACGTTATCCGATGTTTTCGGCTGGCGCGAAAGGAGGGCGCGAGCCGGGCGACGGCGCTTGGTCGAATTTCGCGGCGCGCGACGCCAGCCATGGCGCAGCGCTTGACGGAACGGGTTTGGACGATCGGCCGCCTATTGACTGCGTGTCTCGACAATGCGCCCGTGAAGCCGCGCAAGGCGCATCGGCGGTTTAGGGCGATCGAAGTCGGCCGTAAGGATTGATCTAAGCGGCCATGACCTGGATCAAAGCGGGAAGGGCGGCCGCCGTCTCGCGCGTCCGCGCCCTCCCGGCGACGGCGCCTTTCGCCGCCCGCCGCCGCAAGCCTCGTTTCAAATCAACGCAAGAACTGGTCTTGACCGCGCTCGACGTCCGCATACATCGAGGGGCAGGCGAAATTGCTTTGTCGCTCGCGGGCGGACGCGCTGCGGCCGATCGATGACGACGGTTGAAGGTCGAGCGGCGTCGCCGCGAAACTGAGGAGGCGTCGATGAGCGAGTCCTTGTTGAAAATCGTTGCGGTCTTGTTCGCCGCCGTCGCGCTCGGCGCGACGGCCGCGCCGACGCGCGGGTTGGCGCACGGCGCGAGTTCGGGCGTCGGTCCGAGCGTCAACCTTTCGTCGGGCGTCGGTCCGGGCGTCAACCCTTCGTCGGGCGTCGGCGGACATCCTGGGAGTCTGTCCGCCCCCGGCAAGGGCGCGCCGCCGACTGGCGCCGGCGCGCGTCCTGGCGACCCGCCATCCTCGAATTGGAAGCAGCAGCTTGGACAGCGCTATCAGGGACAGGGCGGCTCCGGGGTCGGTACGCAGACTTGCAACCCCGCGCACTACGATTGCGGCCACTAAGACCGACCACGAAATTATGCTCCATCCGGCGAATGCGGGCTAACTATGCTTCTCGAGACCCGGGCAGACCTCGCGTTCCGGGTCCCACCATAGCAAATGCGTTTATGGATGATTTAGGCCAAAAATCGGGCCGCAGGAAGAGGCGCCCCAATCTCACGAGCTCAGTGTCCTAGTTCGGGCAGCGCCTGGGCTATTGGCAGCGCGCTAAAACCATGTAATATTTGTGGCGTCGTCACACGTCGGCGCTGAAACGTGATCGGCATGAACAGACGCTTGGGCAAACGAAGGCATCACATGCAAGATGCAAAGCCAAGTCCCCCCGACAACACAAGCAAGCCATCCAATGAGAAACAAGACAGCCCCGAGCGTCCATGCCCGCCATCCGGTTCTCCTGAAATACATAAGCCAAAAACCCGTTAACAAAGCGATAATACCCCAAAAAACGATAAGCACTGGCTTGATTACGCGATTGCCGCATTCGCGCTCGCCGCAGCTATAGGCGGTATAGTCGCTGGAATAGCTGGCAGTTTCCAAGCGTTTATTGCAAGAGACACCGAAAAGAGGCAATTGCGTGCTTATGTTGGCCCGGTATCCGACAGCTTCAAATTCTCCTGCCCCGACTGCGAGCAATATATGATTGATCCAAACCCTGTCATTCGACCATTGCCGATGGTAGATATTGTGACATTTAACGTGAAAAATTATGGCAACACGCCCGCTCGCAGATTGTATATCTGCGCCGATCTGCTTTCTGTCGCGCGGGACGAATCGCCAATCGCTAAGCGAGACGCTTTGTTTCAACGGTGCGATTCCCGAGCTAATCCGATCATTGGCCCTACCATATGGCCAACAGAAGAACGATCGCAGATAATTGATATCGGTGATATCATAAGTATTAAAAATACGGTTGACATCTTGCTGTCGAATACACGCGGTTTCTTATTTGCCAGAATTATCTATGACGATGTTTTTGATACCGTACCCCGGCCGAACACTTTCATATGTCGAGTCTTTATGCCCACGCAAACTGACAAAAAAATTCATATCCTCGGATGTAACCTCGCCGACGAGGACCAAGACAACTAAAAGTGCCGCGAAGTGTCTAATCCACAACAGGGTCACCATGATTAAGTCAGGTTCCATATAATCTCTTCCTGCCATAGCGCCCAAACCGCTGCCCTATTCTTGTTGCGATGGCCGTAAGCCACGTTTTGGCCCGGTGTCCTAATTTCATTTTTCAGTGTCCTAGTTCGGACAACGGGTGCGCGACGGGTGCTGTCCTAAGTCGCCCCTCAGTGTCCGAGCATTCCTCGGTCCCGGCGCGCGCTGGTGTTGCGGTAGCGCTCAACACGAGAATCAAAGCAGCCAACCATGAGCGCATCAGAAATCTCCTAGTTGGCGTCTCCGGCCTTCTTCTGCTTCTCCAAATATTCTTCGACGGCCTTTTTGAAGACCTCTCCCTCCGGCTTCATTTGCTCGCTCCACTGCTTCTTAAGGAACACTTCGAGATAGTCGCCAAGTTCCTCAAGTCCCGCCAGAGAAAGAGTGGCTGGAAACGTCATCGTCACGTCTCCGTCGCTAACTGGAAAGATGGCCTGCCGCTGACCCGTCACGGCTGCGCGAACTATCGGCGAAGGTCCCGCGGCCGGTCCCATTTCCTGTGCGGTCTGCATGGATTCTCGCTCCTCTTCATCGTCCGCAATTTCGGACTCGGGAGCAATTTTATCAGAACCGGACAGTTTTGCAAAGGCGATAGTGGCGTCATACACCTTGAGAAAATCACGCGCTCCAGCGTCGCTAAAACCACTTTCGAGAGCGAGTTGATCGATGGCGGCTGCATCGGCAGGACGGTCAGGCCCCCATTCCGTCCAAAACTTGGCGATCTGCTTAGGTCGCAATGCAGCCGCTTTCACGACCTCGCGACGGGTCTCTTCCTGCTGACTGCGGAGATATTTTCGTCCCTCGTCCGAGACGATGACATATCGAGACGCACCAGCAATGGCTGCACCCTGATATTCCAGCAGCCCAAAATAGCGTAAGGCAGCAGCGATTCGATCTGCATATGCCTTCGCTTTGATGCCCCACGCTTCGCCGATCTTCTCGGACCGGGCAGGCGCTCGCTTGAAATGCGTCTCGAATTCGGTCAATCGCGTCAAAGCGATTTCAAGCGGCACGACGGGATAAGCGGGGCTTCGATCCCGCTGTCCCGAAACTGATTCAGTGTTGGCCATGGCGAACCCTTCCTTAGCAGGGCTCTTCATGCGCCAACCCCAGATAAATGTCAAGCGGCTTGGAATTTTTTATCGGTTTTAGCACTTTGGCCTTGACGATAGCGCCGCTAAGGGTTAAGATAAATTGTAGAGAGGAGATTTCGATGTTCAGGAGGGTAAGAGCCCCGGCGCGGCTGGCCGACGACGACGGGGCGAGGATAAAGGAAGGGCCGCTTCCCAGCTCGGAACGTGAGTGAAGCGGCCCTCTAATCGGTTCGCACGCATGGGGATTGGTCTAACGGTAGGACGCCCGGCCTTACAATCGCGGCAATCCCGGTTCGAATCCGGGCTCCCCAAGAACCCGAATAAGCGGGGCCGAGGCGTTCCAGCGCCTCGGCCCCTGATCTCAACCCAGGGATTTGGCCCCCTGAGCATTGACCGTCCCGAATATATAGCACGGACGGCGCCGGCTTTCCAGAGTCGGGCTCACGGCCAATCCCGCAACCTCGCGGATTGGCCCCATGAACATCCTTCCATTCGAGCAACAGATCGCCGTCATCAGCGCCCTAACCGAAGGCTGCTCCATCCGGTCAACCGAACGGCTGACCGGCGCGCACCGCGACACGATCATGCGTCTAGCAGCGCGCGTCGGCCTCGGCGCAATCAAGTTTCACGATCGGACGGTCCATAGTCTCCAAGTCCCGCGCCTCGAGCTGGACGAGGAGTGGAGCTTCGTCGGCAAAAAGCAGCGCCGTTGCACGCCAGCCGACGGAATCGAGAAGGGCGACCAATACGTCTACGTTGGGATGTCGGCGTCGACGAAGGCGATCGTCAGTTTCCAGGTCGGCAAGCGAAACGAGGAAAACACGAAAGCATTTGCTCAGGATTTGCGCGAGCGGATCATCAACGCGCCGGAAATCTCGACTGACGGTCTTAGCTGGTACGAAGCGGCGATAGAGGAAGCTTTCGGTGCCGACTGTCGCTATGGCCAGATCGTGAAGCAATATCACGGCGAGCCGGCGATTGACGCCGCCCGGCGCTACTCACCAGGATACGTAGTAGCGGTAAACCGGCGAGCGGTCATTGGTGCGCCGCGCCAGATTTCGACCAGCTACATCGAGCGGCAGAATCTGTCGCTTCGGATGGCAAGCCGGCGCTTCACGCGGCTGACGAATGGGTTCAGCAAACGCGCCGACTACCACCTCGCGGCCGTGGGACTTTTTGTCGCACACCATAATTTCTGTCGCGTCCACGAAACGCTGCGCACCACTCCGGCCATGGCGCAGCGTTTGACGGATCATGTTTGGACGATCGGCGAGTTGCTGACCGCTTGCCTCGACAATGCGCCGACGAAGCCGCGCAAGGTGCATCGGCGGTTCACGGTAATTCAGGGAGGCCGTTCTTGATCTCGTCTCCCTCGCACACGGCGTCTTGTTGCGCTTGGTTAAGGACGCCGTGGCGGCAAACGGTTTCGATAATGACTTTTCTCAGCGTCGGAGAAATACTCCCCGGGCGCCTACCCTCGTCGGATAGCGCCTCTTTTAGTTCCCGAGCAGGTAGATCATCAATGATCGCTGTCGTGTCGATATATGATGTATGAGTAATGCAAGCTACTTGAAAGTTGTCGATCTCTATCGCTACTGGCCGCGCCCTTTTGAACAAGGGCGGCTCACTGTTGATGTAAAAATACCAGTGACGTTTCGGGCATATGCAAATACATAACTTGTCATGCGGCCGAGGCAAATCTGGCCTGAAAACTCTTATAATATCCCACTTCCTTAACACACCTAAAGCCTAGTAATCGGGCGTCTAAGCGACCCAGAGTTATTTAGCAGGTACTCAACTTGCTCCGGCTTAAACCACAAACGAATATCCATTTCGTTGTTCAGGCCGCCAGCGCTCCACGCTTCTTGATAAGCGACATCCTTGTGCGATTCGTCTTTTATCTGTCTAAACGACATGCGCTTGCACTTTTTAAGACTCTCTAACAAATATTCTCGGTCAGAGTCTGACAGGCTCCGTATTTCTGGCCCATTATCTTTCGGAAAAACGCGAATTTTGTTCCCCTCCCGGATGGTCACCACCCGTCTTGACAACTCATCTTGAACGTCGTCAGGCTCGCCCGAATCCGACTTAACCAAGTCGTAAATGTGCGATGGAACTGGTCCATGTTCCATTGCGACATAACGATCGCCAGAAATCGGGCGCCCCCAGTCCGCGAGGTGTTTGCGATCAGCAAAAAAGAATATTTTCCCGATGTAAAATTGCGTTATACCCGGCGTGTGCAGAGCGAGGAATTGAATTCCCTCGATGCACTTTTGCTCGTCAAGTCTAAACCTTAGCGCGGGAGCAATCATACCCACTCCGCGCGGCCCGGGCACAATCGCCCATCTGGCCTCTTTTTCATTTTTTCGTCTCCCAAGGCATTCGCCCGACTCAGAGGGCGAAACCTCCGTTGCCTTTTGGGACGCCTGTAAGGTCGATCTCGCACCAAACCACCCGCGATCCAATCGGCGGATTATGCGCAAAAAGTCCTTGGCATGCCATTTAGGCCATTTTGCGGGCCGTGCAAAGGGGTGTCCTATTTTCGCGGGATCAGTGTCCTAGTTCGGACAGCACCGCGCGACGCCCTCTCTTGACGGGGACGCATAGGGAACATATCATGAACATGTTTCGTACGCGGGAGGGCTGCATGGCTCGAGTGATGGTCTCCGCTTTGCGCGATCTCTGGGAACTGGCTTCGCTCGGCGCGTTTCTGTTGATGATCGCGATGGTCGCCCGCGCCTTCGGCGCCTGAGCGCGAGGCGCGGCGTCGACGATCCGGCCGCGCCTCCCCTCCTGAGCGCGCGGGGAGAGGGAGCGCGGTTCCGCTTGGCGATCGCCGCCCGCTGCTTTATTTCTGGGCGGAGCCGGGCGGCGACGCGCCCCGGCCTTTTCGATCCGCCGGAGCTTGTCCCGCTTGCCGCCTCGCGTTTCCCTCATCGTCGTCGCGGCCGGACGCGGCGCACGGCTCGGCGCGGCGACGCCGAAGCAATACCTGAATTGCGCGGGAAAGCCCCTCCTCTGCCACGCGCTCGAGGCGCTGGCGTCGGCGCACGAGTTTTGCGCCGCCACCGTCGTCATCCACCTCGACGATCGCGGACTTTATGAGGCCGCGCTGAAATTTCTCTCCCCCGCCGCCGCTTCCCTGTTCGGCCCTCCGGCGTTCGGCGCCGCCACTCGGCAGCAAAGCGTCCTCGCCGGCCTCGAGGCGCAGCGCGCGGCGGCGCCCGACATCGCGCTCATCCACGACGGCGCGCGCATTTTTCCCTCGCGCGCGTTGGTCGCCCGCGCGATCGAAGCGGCGGAGCGCCACGGCGCGGCGATCCCGGCGATCCCGCTCGCCGACACGATCAAGCAAGTCGACGGCGCGGGCCGCGTCGTCGCTTCCCCGGATCGCGCTTCGCTCCGCGCGGCGCAGACGCCGCAGGCCTTCCGCTTCGATCTGATCCTCGAGGCGCATGCGCGCGCGCTCGGCGAGGGCGTCGCCGATCTGACCGACGACGGCGCGGTCGCCGCCTGGGCCGGCCATGCGACCCACGTCTTCGAGGGCGACCCGGAGAACGTCAAGGTGACGACGATGCAGGATTTGCGCGCGGCGGAGGCGCGGCTGCTGGACGCGGCGCGCGACGTCCGCGTCGGCCAGGGGTTCGACGTCCACGCCTTCGCGCCCGGCGACGGCGTCTGGCTCGGCGGCGTCCGCATCCCGCACGATCGCGCGCTCGCCGGCCATTCCGACGCCGACGTCGCGCTGCACGCGCTCGCCGACGCGCTCTATGGCGCGCTCGGCGAGGGCGACATCGGCGCGCATTTTCCGCCTTCCGATCCCGACTGGCGCGCCGCCGCCTCCTCGATCTTCCTCGGCCACGCCGCGGCGCGCGTGCGCGCGCGCGACGGGATCATCGCACATCTCGACGCGACTTTGATTTGCGAAGCGCCGAAGATCGGCCCGCACCGCGAAGCGATGCGCGCTCGCATCGCGGAAATCGTCAGCGTCGCGATCGATCGCGTCGGCGTCAAGGCGACGACCTCGGAGGGGCTCGGCTTCACCGGCCGGCGCGAGGGAATCGCCTGCCTCGCCAGCGCGACGATCCGTCTGCCCGCGCGATAGGCGCGCTCACGCCGCCGAGGGGCCGCGCGCGTCCGCCTTCAGCCAAAAGTCCCGACATTCGTCCTCGCGACCGCGCACGACGCGGCGGCCGGCCAAGGCCCCACGCGTCTCCGTGACGAGGGTGCACTGCCCCTCCGGCAGGGCGTCCGTTTCGTAATAGATCACCACCCAGTCCTTGACGCGCCCGAGTTCATGGGCGAGCCCGGTGTTGGAATAGAGCGCGGTGAAGCGCCAAGCGCCGCGCGTCGCGTGCATGACCGGCAGCCAGGCCTCGCCGTTCGGATTGAAGCGCTTGGGCGCGATCTTGCGCAAGGCGCCGGCCTCCGCCTTTTGCCGATATTCCCGGTCGACGTCGATCAGCAGGGCGACCGGCGGGCGCTTGGCCATTTGCCGCAGCCGGCGCAGCTGCGGCCGGCCGAGCCGCTCGGCGAGCGCGGTGCGGATCATTTCCGCGCGCCGCGGCCCGATCCCCTCGACGCCGGCGAGGCGGCCGTCGTGCGCCGCCGTCTCCAGCGCCTCCAGGGTCTCGACGTGCAGCGTCTCGAAAATGCGTCGCGCGAGCTCCTCGCCGAGCCCGGGAATGGTGAGAAACAGCTTTTCCGGCTCCAGCGCGCCGCGCAGCCGCTCCAACTGCGCCCATCGCCCGGTGGTCAGCATTTCGGCGAGCGCCGCCGCGATCGAGCGCCCGACCCCGGGGAGCGCCGTCAGGCCGTCGCGGCCCTTTTGGGCGAAGACGGCGTCCAACGGCCGATCGAGGCCGTCGATCACGCCGGCCGCGCGCTCGTAGGCGGCGACACGAAAACCGTCGGCGCCCTGCTGGCGCAACAGATCGGCGTATTCGCGAAGATTTCCCGCCAGGACGGCGTTGGGCTGGAGATCGGCGGCTCGATACGCCATGCTTAGGCGCCCCCTCGATACGCCGTGCTTAGGCGCCCCGCTGCAGCGAGCGCTTGGCGGCGCGAAGACTTAACCAAGCCGGCGGCGCCGGGCATTGCGCGGCGTCAAGTCGGCGCTTCGGCCCGCCTATCCTTCTCGGCGCGCTACGCGCCGAGCGACTGAATCGCGTTGAGAATCGACTCCGGCGTGCAGGGCGCTTCGAGCCGGGGCTGGCCGCCCGGCTTGACCGCATGCACCGCGTCGAGGATCGCCGAATAGACCGAGATCGCCAGCATCAACGGCGGCTCGCCGACCGCTTTCGAACGATAGATGCTGTGAACCGGGTTCGGCCGCATGTGCAGGCGGGTGTTGAACTGCGGCGGCGCGTCGGAGGCGACGGGAATCTTGTAGGTCGCCGGCGCGTGCGTCGTCAGCCGCCCCTCCGCGTCGAACGCCAGCTCCTCGGTGGTCAGCCAACCCATCCCCTGGATGAACGCGCCCTCGACCTGACCGAGATCGAGCGCGGGATTGAGCGACGCGCCGACGTCGTGCAGGATGTCGACGCGCAGCGCCTTCATTTCGCCGGTCAGCGCGTCGATCGCGACCTCCGAACAGGCCGCTCCGTAGGCGAAATAGAAGAACGGCTTGCCGCTCGCGTGCAGGCGATCCCAGTGGATTTCCGGCGTCTTGTAATAGCCGGCGGCCGACAATTGCACGCGGTTCAGCCGACACGCCTTGGCGAGTTCGCCGAACGCCATCGAGGCGTTGCCGCCGAACACGCGCCCGTCGCGGAAGACCACCGCCTCCGGCGCGACGCCCCAATGCGAGGCGGCGAACTCGATCATGCGGCTCTTGATTTGCCGCGCCCCCGCCTGCGCCGCCATGCCGTTGATGTCGGACCCCGAGGACGCCGCGGTCGGCGAGGCGTTCGGCACCTTGGCGGTGTTGGTCGCGGTGACGCGGACCCATTCGAGCGGAATGCCGAATTCCTCGGCGACCACCTGCGCGACCTTGGTGAACAGCCCCTGCCCCATCTCCGTGCCGCCGTGGTTGAGATGGACCGAGCCGCCGGCATAGACGTGCACCAGCGCGCCGGCCTGGTTGAGATGGATCAGCGTGAACGAAATGCCGAACATCACCGGCGTCAGCGCCAGGCCGCGCTTGAGGATCGGGCTCTCGGCGTTGAAGTCGCGAAGCGCGCGACGGCGCATGCGGTAGTCGCTCGAGGCCTCCAGTTCCTCGACCAGCGCCGGCAGCGTCTCGACATCCTCGACCTGCTGGCCGTAGGGGGTGCGGTCGCGCCCCGCCCGCAAGAAATTGGCTTTGCGCACGTCGAGCGGGTCGAGGCCGCGCTCGCGCGCGATCGCATCCATCGCGCGCTCGATCGCGATCATGCCCTGCGGGCCGCCGAAGCCGCGAAACGCGGTGTTGGAGACGGTGTTGGTCTTCAGGCGCCTCGAGCCGATGCGCACGTCCGGGAGCCAATAGCAATTGGCGGCGTGGAACATCGCGCGGTCGACGACGCCGAGCGAAAGGTCGGCCGAGCAGCCGCAGCGCGCGTTGAGCGTGACGTCGTAGGCGCTCACGCGCCCTTTATCGTCATAGCCGACGCGCCAGTCGGCGCGAAAGTCGTGGCGCTTGCCGGTGAGCTGGAAATCGTCGTCGCGGTCGAGGCGGATCTTGCACGGCGCGCCGGTGACGCGCGCGCCGAGCGCCGCGATCGCGGCCCAGGCGCAGGCCTGGCTCTCCTTGCCGCCGAAGCCGCCGCCCATGCGCCGCGTCTCCACGGTGACGAACGCGTCGGGGAGGCCGAGCACGCGCGCGACGATGTGTTGAACCTCCGTCGGGTCCTGCGTCGAGCAATGCACGATCATCTCGCCCGCCTCGCCGGGGACGGCGAGCGACACTTGCCCTTCGAGATAGAAATGCTCCTGGCCGCCGATGCGGAAATTCCCTTCGAGCCGGCGCGGGGCGTCGGCGAGCGCGCGTTCGGCGTCGCCGCGAGCGAATTCGTAATCGGGCAGCACGCGCGCGCCGGTCGCCAGCGCGTCCTCGATGGTGACCGCCGGCGGCCGTTCCGCGATGTCGACGCGCGCCAGCCGGGCGGCGCGGCGGGCCGCGTCGCGCGTCCGCGCGACCACCGCGAACAGCGCCTGGCCGTGGAAGAGAATCTCCTTGTCGGCGAACAGCGGCTCGTCGGCGAAAACGGGCGCGACGTCGTTCTTGCCGGGAATGTCGGCGGCGGTCAGCGCCGCGACGACGTCCGCCGCCGTGCGCACCGCGGAAAGATCGAGCCCGCTGAGCGCGCCGCACGCCTTGTCGGCCATGCCGACGGCGACGTGCAGCGCGCCTGCCGGCTCGCGAATGTCGTCGATGAAGGCGGCCGCGCCGCTGACGTGCAGGCGCGCCGAATCGTGCGGGTGGGGCTTATGGACGACGGCGGTCTCCTCGCGCGGCTCGTAGACCGGGATCGCCGGCTCTCTACGACGCGGCAAGGACGTCTCCGATGCGGGTCGGCGCTTGCGTCCCGGCGACCTCGATCAGCGCCTTGGTCATGAGGTTGGCGGCGACATGAGCGCGATAGGGGGCGCTCGCGCGCATGTCGGTCAGCGGCGTGAAATCGCCCGCCAGCGCGGCGATCGCCGCATTCCAGGACGAGCGGTCGTCGAGGCTCGCGCCGATAAGCGCCCCTTGCGCGCTTGCGGCGCGTTTGGGCGTCGCCGCCATGCCGCCGTAGGCGACGCGCGCTTCCTCAATTCGTCGACCGTCCAGGGTGAAACGGAAGGCGCCCATCACCGCGGCAATGTCCTCGTCGAAGCGCTTGGAGACCTTGAATGCGCGATAGGCTTGGTTCGCACGCAATTTCGGCGCCAGCAGCGCGCGCACGTATTCGCCGCTCATCCGATCCTGCTTGCCGTAGGCGAGGAAGAAGTCCTCCAGCGCCAGGACGCGCGAAGTCTCGCCCTGGCGCAATTCGACCCGCCCGCCAAGCGCGATCAACGCCGGCGCGAGATCGCCGATCGGCGAGCCGTTGGCGATATTGCCGCCGACGGTGCCGGCCTCGCGCACCTGACGCGAGCCGAAACGCGCCATCAGCGCGCCGAGGTCGGGGTGCAGCGAATTCAGATGCGGCGTCGCGCGCGCCAGCGTCGCGCTCGCGCCGAGGCGCAAGCCCTCGGGCGCCGTTTCGATCGCGTCGAGCCCCGCGACGCGGCCGAGCCAGATGACCTGCCTTAACTCGCGCAACTGCTTGGTGACCCACAGGCCGACGTCGGTCGCGCCGCCGACCAGGATCGCCTGCGGATGACGCGCGTAGAGATCGGCGAGCGCCGCCTCGCTCGCGGGCGCGGCGAAGAACGCGTCCTCGTCGCCGACGAAAAGATCGCGCCCGTCGGCGAGCGCCTCCAGCCCCGCGCGGCGCTCGGCCGCTTGCGCCTCGAAGCGATCGGCGGGCTCGCCATCGCAGCTCGCCAGCGCCGCGCCGACGATCGGCCGGTAGCCGGTGCAGCGGCAGAGATTGCCCGCCAGCGCCTCGCAGACGCTTCGATAGGTCGCCGGCTCGCGCTCGTGATAGAGCGCGAACAGGCTCATGACGATTCCCGGCGTGCAGAAGCCGCATTGGGAGGCGTGAAAGTCGACCATCGCCTGCTGGATCGGATGCAGCGCGTCGCCGTCGGCGAGGTCCTCGATCGTCAGCACTTCCGCGCCGTCGACCTGGCCGAGCAGCAGAACGCAAGCGTTGACGGGTCGGTGAGCGAGCGCGCCGGCGCTGAGGCGCGACAGAACCACCGTGCAGGCGCCGCAATCGCCCTCGGCGCAGCCTTCCTTCGTTCCTTTGGCCCCCGCCTCCTCGCGCAGCCAATCGAGCAGCGTCGCGCGCGGCGAAAACGAAGCAAGCTCGATTCGCCGGCCGCGAAAGCGGAAGGTCAATTTCGCGCGGGGCCCCGCCCCGGATGCGCTCGTCGCCATCATGCGCCTTTGTCCGATAGCTTCCGGCCAGTCTCGGGATCGGTCGAATGCAATAAGCCTGCCATGCTTGCATCATGACCTCGATCGCGCTCAGACGGAAGCACGGCTTTGCCGCGACACGCTACAAGCGCTTGCCAGGAATTTTTGCAGGTTGGCGATCGGCGGGACCGCGAGGGAGGGTGAAAATCCGACTGCGCGTCGCGCCGTCTCTCCTGGTTTCATTACGGCTTCACGCGCGCCTGATTCTCTGACCCAATCGGGCGATTCGACGGCGAAGGAGTTCGACAATGGCGAAGGACGGGATGCGCGAAGTTTCGCGGCGCGAAGCGCTGCTGGTCGCGGCGGGCGGGTTGGCGGCGGCGCTGGCGCCGGCGGGGCCGGCGCAGGCGTCGGCCGAGGCGGCGACGATTTCGGGTTTCGTGTTCGAGGACCTCGACGGCTCGGGCCGCCGCGGCGCGATGAGCCCGGGCGTCGCGGGCGCGCTGGTCTCCAACGGCCGCGACGTCGCGGTCGCCGACGCCGAGGGGCGCTACAGCCTGCCGCTGCCCGACGAAGCGACGATCTTCGTCGTCAAGCCGGCCGGTTACACGCCGCCAGTCGATCCCGTCACCCATCTGCCGCGGTTCTATCGCATCCATCAGCCGCAAGGCTCGCCTGCCGGCCTCAACCTCGCCTTCGAGGGAATCGCGCCGACCGACCCCCTGCCCGCCTCGCTCGATTTCCCGCTCACTCGCCAGGACGAGCCGAAGGCGTTCGAGGTCGTCATGTTCACCGATCCGCAGCCCGAGTCGGACGCGGAGGTCGATTTCATTCGCGAGGACGTGGTCGAGGCGTTGGCGGGCACGAAGGCGAAATTCGGCCTCACCGCCGGCGACGTTATGTTCGACGATCTCTCGCTCTACGACCGCTATAACGCGATCATCGGCGCGATCGGCCTAACCTGGTGGAACGTCGGCGGCAACCACGACCTCAACTTCGAGGCGCCCGACCGTCGCTACAGCCGCGAAACCTATCGGCGGGTGTTCGGCCCGAACTATTACGCGTTCTTCTACGCCGAGACGCTGTTCCTGATGATCGACGACGTCGACTATCTCGGCCCCGACGCGGCCAGGCCGCACGGCGCCGGCCGATACCAGGGCAAGATCGACGCGGCGCAGCTCGAATTCGTGCGCAACGTTCTCGCGCAGACGCCGCCGGAGGCGCTCATCGTCCTCGTCACGCACATCCCGCTGCGCACTTATGTCGATCCGGCCAACCCCGCGATGAATCTGACCAATCGCGACGCGTTGTTCGCGCTGTTCGAGGGGCGGCGCTTCACCGTCAGCTTCTCCGGCCACACCCATACCACCGAGCATCATTATTTCGACGCCGCCGACGGATGGAAGGGCGCGACGCCGCACCACCACCATGTGATGACCGCGGTCTCCGGCTCGTGGTGGAGCGGCCCGTTCGATCATCGCGGCGTCGCCTGCGCCGACAGCCGCGACGGGACGCCGAACGGCTTCCACATTCTCTCCGTCGACGGCGCCGCCTACAAGACCCGCTTCGTCCCCGCCAAGGAGCCGAACGGCCGGCAGATGCGCCTCTCCATCGACAGCCGCTTCCACGGCGTCGACCTCGCGGTCGAGCGCGAATTTCGCCACGGCCAGTTGCTCGGCTCGCCGATCGCGCGCGCCAGCCTGCCCGCGGCGAGCCTGGTCGCCAACGTGTTCGACGGCGGCCCGAAGACGAAGGTCGTCATGCGCATCGGCGAGCGGGCGCCGATCGAAATGACGCGGCATGCGGCGCCCGACCCGTTCGTCGTGGAGGTGTTCGCGCGCAACGAGGCGACGAAGAAACCGTGGGTCAAGGCGGAGAATTGCTCGCACTTGTGGACCGCTCGCCTGCCCGCCGACCTCGCCGCCGGCGCGCATCGCGTGGTCGTCGAGGCGGTCACGGAGTACGGCGACGTCGTGACGGGGGCGTTGGCGCTGGAGGTGACGGGGTAGCCGGAGGGCGGCCGGGTCAGGCCTGCGCGTCGGGCTCGACGAGGCGTCGGCAGACGAGCCGGATCGCGCGGTCGATCGCTTGCGCGCCGGGAAGCGCGCGCGCGACGCCGCCCGCCGCGCCGATGACGACGCGCGCCAGCGCGTCGGGCTCGGCGACGCCCGCCTTGGCCAGCGCGGCGGCGACCTCGGCCTCCACCCGGCGGTCGAGCGCAGCGAAGCGCGCGGCGAATCGATGGTGCGCTTCGAGGATTTCGGCGGCGTGCGGCGAGCCCTCGACCGCGCGCGCGATCACGCCGTATTTGCCGGCGAGCGCGGCGCCGATCCGCTCGGCGACGGCGCCCTCGCCCGCCATGCCGAGGTCGAAGGCGGCCGCGAGATCGACCAGCAGATCGGCGACGACGCCATCGAAGACCGCCTCCTTGTCGGCGAAATGGGCGTAGAGCGTGCCCTTGGCGACGCCCGCCTCGCGCGCCAGCGCTTCCATCCTCGCCGCGCGCAGCCCGTTCCTCAGCGCCAACCGCCACGCCGCCTCGATGATCCGCCGCCGTCTTTCGTTCGCCCGCGGTTCGGCGATGGTCGCTTTCACTCCAGAATCCTCTTGAACGAAATGATCGAAAATCGTATAGTTCGTTTATTCTATCAGGAAAGGGCCGACCATGCCAGACCGCGTTCTCCTTACCGGCGTCTCCGGATTTCTCGGCGGCCATGTCGCTAACGCCTTGCTCGCGGCGGGCTACCAGGTTCGCGGCAGCGTGCGCAGCCTCGCCAAGGCCGACAAGGTCCGCGGCACGCTAGCCAAGGCGGGCGCCGACGTCGGGCGGCTCGAGTTCGTCGCCCTCGACCTGCTGAAGGACGACGGCTGGGAGGCCGCGGCTCAGGGCTGCCGCTTTCTCCTCCACACCGCCTCGCCCTTCGTCATCCGGATGCCGGCCGACAAGATGGAGCTGATCCGACCGGCGATCGAGGGAACGGAGCGGGCGCTCAACGCCGGACTGAAGGCGGGAGTCGAACGCATCGTCCTCACTTCGTCGATGGCGGCGGTCGCCTACGGCCACGACCGCAATCGCGTCGCGCCGTTCACCGGCGCCGATTGGACCGATCTCGACGGTCCCGGCGGCAGCGCCTACACCGAGTCGAAGACCCGCGCCGAGCGGCGCGCATGGGAGATGATGGAGGCGGCCGGACGCAAAGGCGATCTCGTCGCCATCAACCCGAGCGGCATTTTCGGCCCGCTGCTCGACGACGATCCGGGCACTTCGGCCCAACTCGTCATTCGTCTGCTCAATGGCAGCGTGCCCGCCGCGCCGCGCTTCAATTTCGCCGTCATCGACGTGCGCGACGTCGCCGCCGCCCATGTCGCGGCGCTGACAAGCCCAACCGCCGGCGGGCGGCGCTTCCCGATGGGCGAGCGGACGCTGTCGCTCAAGGAATTCGCCGACATTCTGCGCCGGCGCTTCCCCGATTACGCCCGCAAGCTGCCGCGCTTCGAGGCGCCGGATTGGGCGGTGCGCATTATCGCGCTCGCCGACCCTGACCTGCGCGGCAATCTCGGCGAGCTCGGCGTGGCGCGACGGCTGGATTCTTCCGACGCCGAAGCCTTGCTGGGGCGAAAACTCATCCCGGCGGATCAAGCGATCGTCGCCACCGCCGAGAGCCTCATCGCGCAGAAGCTCGTCTGAGGACTCGCGGCGTCGCTCATCGCCAATGTGTTCGACGGCGGCCCGAAGACGAAGGTCGTCATGCGCGTCGGCGGTCGCGAGCCGATCCAAATAACGCGGCGCGCGGCGCCCGATTCGTTCGTCGAGCAGTCGTTCGCGGGCAACGAGGCGACTGGCGCTGGAGGCGACGGGGCGGCCGCTCGCCCGCGGACGCGGGCGTGTCACGTCGCGTAAGGCGACACCTTGATTTCGCCCTCGCGCTTGCGCGCCTCGGCGATGTCGTAGCTGTTCTGCATGCGCATCAGCGTCTCCATCGAAACGCCGAACGCCTTCTCGATCCGCAGCGCCATTTCCGGCGACAGCGACGCGCGCGCGTTGAGCAGCGCCGACAAGGCCGGACGGGTCACGCCGAGCGCGCGCGCCGCCGCGGTCACGGAAAGGCCGAAAGGCGCGATGATCTCCGACTTGATGAAGGCGCCGGGATGAGCCGGTCTCTTCATGCGCAGCGAGGCGACTTGTGACATTTCGCGGCCTTCAATGATAATCCACGTAATCGAGATCGACGATCTCCAGTTCTTTCCTTTCGATCGTAAACGTCAGCCGCCAGTTCTTGGTGACGAATAAGCTCCAAGCGCCCTCTTGCTCGCCGGTCAACTGGTGGGCTTTCCAGACCGGCACGCTGCGCAATTCCTACTCTCTCGCCATGTCTTGCAGGAAGGAAATCATGTTGCGCAGTTTTTCGACGACTGCTGGCGGCAAACTCGTGGCGTCGTTCGCTTCGATGAGGCGGCGGAGTCCCTTATGCCTGACGGTGCGTATTTTCACCGCGAAGATTATCCTCCAGCCCGTCGTATGTCAAGCTACGCTTTACGGAACGGCGAGGCGAGATTCTCGTGCCGCTCCGCCCCGCTTCCACTCCCGCTCGCCCACCCGCAGCGCTTCGACCCGAAGCTCGCCCTTCGGCTCGAACAGGTCGTCGGCGACGCGTAAGTCGCCCTCGACCAGCGAAATCCCCAGCATCGCGTAGGCCGCCGAGAGCATGCGCGCGGCCGAGCCGGTGTACCACGACCAGCCGCCGCGTCCGCCGTGGCCGTAGCCGTCGTAGATGTCGGCGGGCTGTTGGATGGGGATCAGGCCGTAAGCGGCGATCCGTTCCGGATCGGTCTTCTTCAGCGGCGAGATCTTCTCGAATATCTCGAACGCGCGCGCGACCAGCCTTCGCGCCTCGTCGGCCTCGCCCCTGGCGCGCGCCTCGCGCGCGAGACTGAGAAAGCCGTCGACGATCCACGACGCGCCGTGGCTGTATTGGCCGCCGTTCTCGCGCACCCCCGGCGGATAGTCGGCGATGCGGCCGGGATAGGGTTGCGAATGCTCGAAGAACGGTTTTTCCAGCAGCAACACGCGATCCGGCCGCTCGATCGCCTTCAGCCCGCCCTCCAGCGCCGCCAGCGCGCGCTCGAAGGACAGCGCGCCCGAATAGGCCGCCCAGCCGGTGGTCATGGCGTTCGGCATTTCGATCGCGCGGCCGTCGTCGGAAAAATCGAGCGCGTAATGATCGCCGCGCCAGGCCGTCTCCAATGCGGGCCGCAAGGCTTCGCGCGCTTTCTCGCAGCGTTCGGCGAAGGCTTCGTCGCGCTTCAGGCGCGCCAGCGGAATGAAGCCGCCGAGCACGTCGAAGAAGAAGAAGCCCATCCAGACGCTGGTTCCCCTTCCCTTGCGGCCGAGGGCGTCGATGCCGTCGTTCCAATCGCCGGCGCCCAGCAAGGGCAAGCCGTCGGCGCCGATGCGGCGCATCGTCAATTCGATGGCGCGGCGGCAATGTTCATAGACGTCGCCGGTCTCGCGCGAGGGGCGCGGCGCGACGATACACCCGTCTTCGCCCGCGGGAACCTCCGCGCCTTCGAGATACGGCGCGACTTCGTCGAGCACGCTCGCGTCGCCCGACTGGCCGACGTAGCGCGCGAGCACATAGGGCAACCACAGATGCGGGTCGCTCGCGCGCGTGCGCTGGGCGAGCCCGGTCGCGCCGTTGGGCGCGCGATGCCACCATTTCAACACGTCGCCTTCCAGGAATTGCTGGCCGGCGTGCAGCACGATCTGCGCCCGCGCCAGCCGCGGCTCGATGAGGATCAGCGGCAGCACGTCCTGCAATTGGTCGCGGAAGCCGAAGGCGCCGCCGCGCTGGTTGGGCCCGATGCGGCCGAACAGGCGCGAGACGTAGAGCTGGTAGGGCAGCCACGCGTTGACCAGCCGGTCGAGGTCGGGCCGGTTGGTGGTCACGTTCACTTTGCCGAGACGCGCCGCCCAGGCGGCGCGCGTCGCCGCGAGCGCCGCCTCCACCCGCTCGACGCTCGCCGCGGCGGCCGCCGCGAGCGCCAGCGCGCGGGTTTTAGCTTGGCCAAGGACGATGGCGATTTTCATTTCGGCGCCCGGCGCGAGTTCGATTTCCTCGACGAAGGCGGCGACGCGACGGCCGTCGTCGCGCTGCGAACCGTCGCTCGCGCGGGTTTCGACCAAGGCGGGGGTATGGATAGCGCGGCCCCCTCCGCCGAAGAAGCGCGCGCGGTTCGTCTCGGTCCGGGCGTGGGGCAGGCTCGTCGCGGCGAACGCGACCCCGCGCTGGAAGTCGTTGCGCGGATTCTCGAACAGCAGCGTCGCGCCGACGGCCTCGGCCTTCAGCTTGCCGGCGCTGTCGTTCGGGCTTTCGCCGAGCGCGATGTCGAAGAACGGCGCGATGCGCAAGCGCAGGGCCTTCGCGCCGCGATTCTCCAGCCGCAGCAGACGCATGTCGCCGGGGAAATCGGGGGGAACGAAAACGTCGTAGTCCATCGCCAGATCGCCGCGCGTCTTGGCGAAATGGGCGACGCCCGGCTCGTAGGTCACGGCGTAACGGGCGTCTTCGCGCTGGAACGGCGCGAAGCCCGGCGCGTCCGTCTCGTTGCTGTCGAGGTCGCGGACATAAACGATCTGGCCGGGCAGCGGCACGGTCGCGCTGTCGAAGCGGAACGGCGTCAGGCCGTTTTGTTGCGCATTGCCGAACGCCGAATAGACCTCGCCGTCGTTGGAGACGACGACCGAGGCGCCCAGTTCGTTGGCCATCACATGGGCCCAGGGGCGCGGCGTGCGATGGGTGAGACGCAACGCCTTCCCGTCCGCCGAGAAGGCGAACGGCCAGCGATCGGGAAGCGCCGGCGACGGCTCGACCGCGCGCGTCTCGTAGAGGCGCCTCTGCAATTCGGGTTCCGCGAGCGGGGCTAAGCCGAGCCGCCGCGCGATCAGCTCCGAGGCCCATACCGCGTTGTCCGAGCGCCCGACGATGAACTCGGCTTCGGCATGCCCGCGCGCCGCCAGTTCGACCGCGAGCGTGAAGCTCGCGGCGGGATCGAAGGTCCACAGCTTGCCTTCGTCGTCGAGCTTTCGCGCGCGGTAAGGTTCGCAGCCGGTCGGCCTGGCGAGCGATCCTTCGCCCAGGAAGCGCGGACGCGAGTCCTCGTAGCCGATCAGCGCAGCGCCGGCGCCTGGCTTGACCGCGAACAACGAAGTCTCGCCACGATCGGCGCGCGCCGAGCGCAACAGGCGATTGCGCGCGAGGATCGCGTTGAGGGCGCTGACGAAGATCGTCTCGACGTGCATGCCGGCGAAGTCGAGGTCGCGCGCATAGGCGCCGGTCTCATGGCCGGCGATTTCGCAGAAGCTGGTAAGCCGCAGGCGGCGCGCCCGGCCGGAAAGCTCTTCCAGGCGGATGCGCCAGCTCAGGATCGCGCCCTCGCGGTCCGCCGAGGCCTCCATGGTCGCGCGCACGCCGTGAAACGCGTTGGCGATGACGAGCCGATTGAAGCCGACCCGTTCGACCCGGTATTCGCCGGCGCGGCGCGTGGGCTCATAGCCGATCGACCACGGCGCCTCGCCCTCTTCGCTCAGATAGAAGAAATGCCCGCGCGCTTGCAGCGGATCGAGCGGACGGCGGGTGAGGTCGATGGCGAAGCCGCCGCGCTCGTCGGCCATGACGTAAGCCGCGCCGCGCCCGTCGCGCACGAGCTCGAGGCCGACGGCGCCGTTGTTGAAGGCGAAGCGGTGCGGCGGATCGACCAACGCCGCCGGAGCGCCGGCCGGCGCGGGCGCCGCCGCGCCGGGCCTTTCGCGCGCTCGGGCGGCGATGACCAGCGCCGTCAGGCCGATCGCCGCGCCGGCGATTCCATAGGCGATCGCCAGCGTCTTGACCGCGCCGGGCATCGGCCCGCCCCGGGCGAGCGCCTCCGCGCCGGTCCAGGCCTTGTCCCAGTCCGCGCCGCGCGGGATGTAGAAGGGAATGAGCAGCGGCGCCCAGGTGCCGAAACGCCGGATGGGGTCGGGGATGGCGCGCGTGCGCGCGCCGTAGCCGAGAAATCGCGCCGCCGCTTCGTCGAGGCGGTCGCCGCCGATGAACGAGAGATTGACCAGCGTCGCCACGCGCAGGCCCATGTGATCGAACCAGATCAGCACGCGCAGCCAGTCATAGGCGAGCAGGCCGAGGAACACGGTCACGCTGAAATCGCGAAAATCGGCCGGCGAGAGGCCGATGTCGGCGATGGTCGCCACCAACGTGCGCACGGCGCCGTCCTGGTTGTACCACGAGGGGTCGGCGGACTGGCGCAGGAAGGTGTTGATGATCGGCGCCATCCACAGGCCCCAACGCAGCACGCGCACGCCCAGATCGACGAGGCTCTGCACGCCCGCCCCGCTGAAAAGGCCCTTGATCGGCGCCAGACTGCGGTCCAGCAACGCGGTGAGCAGCACGGCGTTGATGGCGAACAGCGGCGCCGCGAGCGACCAATTGATGACGCCGGAAATCGACTCGGCGTAGAACAGACGCACGCCGCCGGCGACTTCGCCGAGGTTGATCGCGCCGTATTTGTTGAAGATGGGATAGGTGACGAAATCGCCGAGCGGGCGCCCGCTGAGGCGATAATTGACGTCGGCGTAGGCCCAGAACTTGTTCACCACGACGGCGAGCTGCGGCGCGTCGAAATACCAGCCGAGCGCGCCCGCGACGAAGCCGCCGAGCGCGGCGCCGAGCGCATAGACGCGCCAGGTCTGCAACTTGCGCCGCTCGCCGGCGACGACGCGCGCCGCGTCGAAGAGGACGTCGACGCCCGCGTAGGCGAAGGCACCGACGGCGGCCATCCACCAGAAGCGCGGGTTGGGGCTCATGTGAGCGAGGCCGTACGCGTAGGCCCAAGCGACGCCGAAGCCGACCACGGCGCCGCGGGCCATCGCGCGCGGGTCGCGATAGGCGCTGACGAGACGCCCGAAGAAAGGCGGCGTCCCGTCGGCGCTGCCGACGAGCGTCTTGGCGAAGGGAAACGCGATCGCGCCCGCCAGCGGCGCCATGAGATGGGCGTAGCTCTTGACGAAGGCGACGAAGTCCGGATCGCGCAGGGGCGCCGCGACGGCGAGCACCAGAGCCATGAATAGGCCGCCGTAGATCGCCCCTTTCACCAGCCCGGCGCGCCAATTGCCGTAGGCGGAAGCGAAGCTCGGCGGCCGCTCCGAGAGCGCGTCGAGGGCGAGGCCGGTGGCGAAATAGACCGATCCCCACAGACCGGCCTGCGCGAGCGCGGCGAACAACGCGCCGAAGCCGATCGCCGGCGCCGGCGCGGCGACGGTCTGGGCGAAATTGGCCAAAAGCGGCGTCGACGCGCCGAGCGCCGCGATCGCGAGCAGGAGTCCGTGCAGTTTCGGCGCCCGCGCCAGACGGTCGAGGCACGCCAGCGACAGGATTTCGAGCCCGATTTCGCTGACGCAGAAGAGATCCAGCGTGCGGCCGACGAAAACCTGGGCCTGAAACGGCGCCGCGACGCCCGCGCTCGCCAAAGCGCCCAGTTCCGCCATGTGCCAATCCGCGCCCAACGTGAGGATCAGCTTGAATAGAAACGGGATCGCGACCATGCCGACCGCCTCGATCGGCCGCAGCGCGCGACAGGCGCCGGTCAGCGCCGCGAGCGTCCCCCCGAGGTAAATGGCGTAGGCGATCACCGCGTCGCCGACGTTGAGACGCGGCACGTCGGCCCACGGCCCCGCCAATTGCCAGAAGCCGAGCGAGTCGTTGCGCTGAAACGCGAAGATCGCGAAAGCCGCCGCGTCGAGGAGAACCGGCGTCGTCGGCCAAACGCCGATGAGCGCCCGCCGCCAAAGCGCCAGACCCGCCGCGCCGGCGAGGCCGGCGACGATCCAATTTCGCGTGGCCAGCGAAGCGAGAATCGCCGCCGCGACGAACAGCGCGCCGATCAGCGCCAACGCCAGCGCCGGGTCTCGGCCGAGCGGCGCCGCCCGGTTCATCGTCATCGCCTTCGTCCCGCCTCGCGCATGGGCTCGTCGCTTGCGAATCAAATTGCGCCGCCGGCCATGACTCGCAGGCGGGCGCCTACGCGTCAACCCGCCTGCGGCGCGGTTCCCGTGCGGCGGGTTGTCGAGCGCGACAGCAGGGCCTAATCTCGCCGTCGCGCCGGCGGTCAGGCGCTCGGAGGTCTCGGGTGAAGCTCGCCACGGCGCTCCTGTTGGTTGCCGCGGCCGTCGTTTCAGCGCCGACCGGCGCGGGTGCGGCCGAACTGCCCTCGCGCAACGCGCCGCCGTCCGCCGCGAAGGCCGAGACCTGCTCCGTCGACGGCGCCCCCGGCGTCCGGCTGCCCGGCGGCCAAACCTGCTTGAGGATCAGCGGCTCCGTGAGCGCGGGGGCCTCGGCCGGTTCGTTGTCGCGACAACGACACGGCGACGAGCCCTAGCGCGCCGCCGCCCGGCTCAGTGCTTGCCTTCGCGCGCAATCAGGCGCTGCACCGCGCTCAAGGTCGCCTTCAGCGACGCCACGACGATGCTGGGGTCCATGCCGACGCCGTGCAGGATGCGCCCGTTTCCGTCCTGGATTTCGACATAGCAGGCGGCGGTCGCGTCGGCGCCGCGTCCGACCGCGTGCTCGTGATAATCGAGGAAGGAAAACTCGACGCCGAACGCGCGCTGGAGAGCGTCGACGAAGGCGTCGATCGGGCCGTTGCCGTTGCCCTCGATCGTCAGGGTCGAGCCGTCCGCGCGCCGCAAGGTCGCCGACAGTTCGCGATTTTCCGGACTGGTGGGGATCGTCTGCTGCTTGACGAGGGCCAGCGGCGCATCGGTCAACAGGTAGGTCCGCTGGAACAGCGCCCACAATTCGGGCGAGGTCATTTCCTTGCCGTCGCGGTCCATGACCTCCTGCGCGATCTTGGAGAATTCGATCTGCAGCGTGCGCGGCAGATCGAGCCCGCGATCGGCGCGCAGGACGTAGGCGATGCCGCCCTTGCCCGACTGGCTGTTGATGCGGATCACCGCCTCGTAGTCGCGTCCGACGTCCTTCGGGTCGATCGGCAGATAGGGCACCTGGAACAGCGGCGCGTTGCGCTTCTCCTGCGCCTCGAAGCCCTTCTTGATCGCGTCCTGATGCGAGCCGGAAAAGGCGGTGTAGACGAGTTCGCCGACGTAGGGGTGGCGCTGATGCACCGGCAATTGGGTGCAGAATTCCGCGACTTCCTTGATCGCGTTGACGTCGTGCAGGTCGAGTTCGGGATCGATCCCTTGGGTGAACAGATTGAGCGCCAAGGTCACGATGTCGACGTTGCCGGTGCGCTCGCCGTTGCCGAACAAGGTGCCCTCCACCCGGTCGGCCCCCGCCATCACCGCCAACTCAGCCGCCGCGACCGCGGCGCCGCGGTCGTTGTGGGGATGCACGGAGAGGATGACGCTGTCGCGCTCGGAAATATGGCGGCCGAACCACTCGAACTGGTCGGCGTAGGTGTTGGGCGTCGCCATCTCGACGGTGGCGGGCAGGTTGAGGATCAGCCGTTTTTGCGGCGTCGGCCGAAATTCCGCCTTCACCGCTTCGCAAACCTCGAGCGCGAAATCGAGTTCGGTTCCGGTGAAGCTTTCCGGCGAATATTCGAAGATGAACTCGGTCTGCGGCGCCGCGTCGGCCAATTGCTTGACTTGTCTTGCGGCGGTGACCGCGATTTCGCGCACGCCGGCGCGATCGGTGCGGAAGACGACCTCGCGTTGCAGGGTCGAGGTCGAATTGTAGAAATGCAGAATGACTTTTCTTGCGCCTTTCACCGCCGCGAAGGTGCGTTCGATCAGTTCGGGCCGACATTGCGTGAGCACCTGGATCGCCACGCCGTCGGGGATCTTGCCGCCCTCGACGATCGAGCGCACGAAATCGAAATCGGTCTGCGAGGCCGCGGGGAACGCCACCTCGATCTCCTTGAAACCCATGCCGGTGAGCAGGGCGAACATGCGATTCTTGCGTTCGACGCCCATCGGCTCGATGAGCGCCTGGTTGCCGTCGCGCAGATCGACGGAGCACCAGATCGGCGCCTTCGCGATCACGCGCGAAGGCCATTGGCGGTCGGGCAAAACGATCGGCGCGAACGCGCGATATTTATGGATGGGCATGTTTGTCATGGCGGACCCCTTAAGGGGGCGCTGCGGTCGCGTCGCACTCCGCGAAAGGGGCCGACGCGCGCAACGATGCGAAAACCTGGAAAAAGCGAAACCGAGTCTAGCCTCCCGGCGCGGTCATAGCGCCGGGCAGGTAAGTCGCAGGGCCGACTCAGGGGTCATGGACCACTTCCGCATGGCGCGCAAACAAGCAGAGGATCGAGAAAAAATCAACCGCAAATTTCGCCGATCGCGATCCTCGCCGATTTCGACGGCCCGGCGCCTCGAGCGGATGCGCGCCCGCCCCGCGCCAACGCCAGCCTGACGCCGCCGCTTGCGGCGACGATCTTCGCCGCGGGAATCCGGCCCGCCGGCCGCGCCGGCGATCACGCGCGGCGTTGGCGCGCGCGCATGATCGCCGCGTTCAGCGCGCCGCCGAACACGAACAGCGCCGCCATCGCGTAAAAGAACACCAACGCGATCATCACCGAAGCCAGCCCCGCGTAGGTCGAGACGTAGCTGCGCGCGAATTCGCTCAAATAGGCGCCGAAGATTTCGCCGAAGGCGATGGAGCTGACGAAGGTCGCCACGACCCCCGGCGCGATGTCGACGAAGCGCAGCCGTTTGGCCGGCAGCCAACGATGCGCGATCAGCAGCGTGATCGCCAGCACCGAAGCCGCGACGGCGAGCCGCGCGAAGGTCACCACGACTTGCAGCGGCGCCAGGGCCGGCGCGAAGCGCAACGCGCCCGCCCAGATCAGCGGCCCGAGCACGACGAGGAAGGCGAGCGCGAGCAGCGCCGCCGACGCGATCAGCGCGAAAGCGAGGGATTGCAGCCGCAGCCGCCACCACGGCCGCGTCTCCGCCGTGCCGTAGGCGCGGTTGAGGCCGACCCGCAGCGCCTCGATCGCGCTGGTGGAGAAGTAGAGCGCCAGCGCCGCGCCGATCGTCATCAGGCCGCCGCGCGGCGCCGTCAGCACGTCGTGGACTTCGCCGGCGATCGGCCCGGCGACCGCGGCGGGCCAGGCGTCGAAGATGAGACGCGTCGCCTCGTCGGCCAGGCTCTGCGTGCCCAGGAAGCCCGCCAGCGCCGTGACGAAGATCAGAAACGGGAAAAGCGAAGTCAGCGTCGACAGCGCGATATGGCTGGCGATCGCCCAGCCGTCGTCGGCGACGAAATGGTCGACCGCATCGATGAGGACGGCCTTCACCTTGCCCATGCCCTTCGCACCCCGCGCCGATTTCGAACTCGCCGACCCGCCCGCCGATCGCGGCGCCCGCTCGGCGAGGCCCCTATATCACGCCCCATTTGCGATTTGGCCCCATCGAGCCTTCAACGCCGTCGCAGCGCTGCTCGACCGCGCCGGCGCAAGCGCCGATCGAACGCCCGCGGACGAACGTCCCGCGATCGACGACGACGGCGGCGGCCATGATTTCGCCGCCATTTCCGCGACAAAGCGTATGCAGTGACGGCTTTGCCGGCGACGGCCCGGCCGCGCGCTCGGCCTCGGCGCCGCCGCCGAATCGAACTTAACCGTGATCGTCCGAGCCTATCGGGAAGACGAGCATGTCGGTTCTGTCGCATGAAGACGCAGGCGCGAAGGCGGCGCTGAGCCCGACCGAGACGGCGCTCGCCGAGCCGGTCGGCGCGACGACGCCGGTCGCGCTCCCCCGCCGCCGCACGCTCGGATTGGCGGGACGCCTGCTGTTGCTGACGATCGGCTTCGTCTTGCTGGCGATGGGATTGATCTACGTGTCGCGCCTTTCCGCCTATCGCGACAACTGGCTGCGCGACCGCCTGATGGTGGCCCACACCGCGATGCGGCTTTTCGGCGAGACGGCCGATCAAGAGCTGCCCAAGGAACTGGCGACGAAAATCCTCGACAGCGTCGGCGCCAAGGCCATCGTCGTCACGCTGCCGGACCAACGCCGGCTGGTCGCGACATCGGGGGATCAGGCGCCGATCGGCGACACCTACGAACTCGGCGATCCCTCGATGGTGGAGGGAAATCAGGCCGCCTTCCGCACGCTGTTCGCCGCGCCCGGCTCGCTGGTCAGGGTCGTCGGGCGCGCGCAGAGCGACGGCGCTCTGGTCGACATCACGCTCGATCAAACGCCGCTCATTGCGGCGATGTGGCGGATTTCGCGCACTTTCCTGACGATCTCGCTGATCCTCGCGGCGGTGGTGACTTGCGTGCTGTGGGCGGCGCTGTGGTGGATGGTGATCCGACCGGTGCGGCGGTTGACGTCGAACATCATCGCCTTCGGCGAGCGCCCGCAGGAGGGCGCGCGCATCATCGCGCCGAGCGGCCGCAACGACGAAATCGGCCGCGCCGAAACGGCGCTGGCGGCGATGCAGGGCTCGCTCGCCCACGAGCTGAGCCAACGCAAGCGCCTGGCCGAACTCGGCATGGCGGTGGCGCGCATCAACCACGACCTGCGCAACATGCTGTCGGCGGCGCAACTCATATCGGATCGCCTGGCGGCCATTCCCGATCCGCTCGCCCAGCGCCTCGCCCCGCGGCTGGTGGCGACGCTCGACCGCGCGATTCTCTTCTGTCAGTCGACGCTCACTTACGGCGGCGGGCGCGAGCAGGCGCCGGCGCGCCGGCGCTTCGACCTGCGCGAACTGGTGCGCCAGGTGGTCGAGACGGCGGAGGCCGAGCACGCCGGCGCGATCGCTTACGCCATCGACATCCCGCCGCAATTCGAGCTGCTCGCCGATCCCGACCACGTGCTGCGGGTGATCGAGAATCTCTGCCGCAACGCCGCGCAAGTGCTGCGCAGCCACGGCGCGCAGAACGGCCGCCCGCCGGCAATCCGCCTGGCGGCGATCCGCACCGACAGCGTCGCCCTGATCGAGATTTCCGACAGCGGCCCCGGCTTCGCCCCGGAGCAGACGGCGCGCATTTTCGAGCCGTTCCATTTGTCGACGCGCGAGGGCGGCGCCGGTCTCGGCCTCGCCATCGCGGCCGACCTCGTCGCGCGCAACGGCGGTTCGATCAGCCTCGCCGAGGCCAAGAGCGACGACTTCTACTGCGGGGCTCGCTTTCTCATCACCCTGCCGACGCCCGCGGAAGGCGCGCGCAAGCTCGGCCGCGTCTCGCTCGGCGCCTGAGCGCGCGCGGCCGAAAAGAAGGCGTGTTTACGCGCCGCCCCGCTTCCACTATTGCTCGCGCTTCACGGCAAGGAGACGAGCATGGCCGCGGGCAGGACCGACGCGAAAAAGACCGACGCGATCTGCTTCTTGTCGTCCGGCGCGCCGGAGGCGAACGAGGCGCTGGAGGAGCTCGTCGCGCGCTACGGCAATGTTCCCCCCGAGCGGGCCGACGTCATCGTCGCGCTCGGCGGCGATGGGCTGATGCTCCAGACCCTGCATCGCACCATGAGCGCGCCCAAGCCGATCTACGGCATGAATCGCGGCTCGGTCGGCTTCCTGATGAATGAATACTCCGACCGCGGCCTGCGCGAACGCCTCGCGCTCGCGCAGCCTTCGATCGTCCATCCGCTGATCATGCGCGCGACCGACGCGAAGGGAGTCGATACGACGGCGCGCGCAATCAACGAAGTCTCCCTGCTGCGCCAGAATTATCAGGCGGCCAAGCTGGTCATCGGCGTCGACGGCGCGGTGCGGCTCAACGAACTCATCGCCGACGGCGTGCTGGTGTCGACGCCCGCCGGCTCGACCGCATACAATCTTTCCGCCAACGGCCCCATTCTGCCGCTGGGCGCGCCGCTGATGGCGCTGACGCCGATCTCGGCCTTCCGGCCGCGCCGCTGGCGCGGCGCGCTGCTGTCCGACCGAGCGCGCGTGACCATCGAGGCGCTGGAAACGGACAAGCGCCCGGTCGCCGCCGCCGCCGACAATTTCGAAATCCGCGACATCGTCCGCGTCGACGTCGAGACCGATCACGCGACCTCGCTGGTGCTGCTGCACGATCCCGGCCATTCTCTCGACGAACGGATCCTGCGCGAGCAGTTCAGATACTAAAATGCGGAATAGCGGCGGTCGGCCGCGCTCGGCCGCGGGCGCCGGCGTCGCTCGACCGAGAAAAGGACCGGCCGCCATGGCCAAACGCGCAAAGATTCTCGCCGAGTCGCTGATCGCCGCGGGGCGCTTTCGCCTGACGCGGACGCGGGTCGGAGTCGAGGAGGCGGACGGCGCGCGGCGCACGCTCGATCACGAAATCTATCGCCACGAGGGCGCGGCGGCCGTGCTGCTCTACGATCCCGCCCGTGGGCTCGCGCTGTTGGTCAAGCAGTTCCGCCTCGGCGCTTACCTCTGCGATGGCGCGCTCGAATCGATCGAGGCGTGCGCCGGCATGCTCGACGGCGAGGACCCGGAAGCCTGCGTCGCGCGCGAAGCCTTTGAAGAAACGGGCGTTCGCGTGGTCGCCGCGCGTCACGCGTTCGACGCCTTCTCCAGCCCCGGCGCCACGACCGAAAAGATCGCCTGCTTCGTCGCGCCCTACCGCGCCGCGGACCGCGTCGGTCCCGGCGGCGGCGTCGACGCCGACGAGCATATTGAAGTCGTCGAAATCCCGCTCGACCAGGCCCTGGCGATGATCGAGGCCGGAAAGATTCGCGACGCGAAGACGATCGCGCTGCTTTATTACGCCAAGGCGAAGAACCTGTTCGGGTCGGCGCCCGCCTCCCGCTAGCGCGTTGCGTGATCGGATCGGCCCGCCTCGCCCCGCGTCGCGACGACGCCCCTCTCCCCGCGCGGGGAGAGGGGCGTCGTTTCCGCTTTTCCGCGGCGCGCTCTAGGCGCCCTCTAAATGTCGAAGTACAGGGCGAATTCGTAGGGGTGAGGCCTCAGCCTGACCGGATCCAACTCCTTCTTGCGCTTGTAGGCGAGCCAGGTCTCGATCACGTCGGGGGTGAAGACGTCGCCCTTGAGCAAGAACGCGTGGTCGCTCTCCAACGCGTTGAGCGATTCCTCCAGCGAACCCGGCATCGACTTGACCTTCGCCGCCTCTTGCGGCGGCAGGTCATAGAGGTCCTTGTCGACCGGCGGCGGCGGCTCGATCCGATTCGCGACGCCGTCGAGCCCCGCCATCAGCATGGCAGCGAACGCGAAATAGGGGTTGCAGCTCGGGTCGGGGGTGCGGAATTCGAGGCGCTTGGCGCCTTCGCTCGGCGAATACATCGGGATGCGCATGGCGGCGCTGCGGTTGCGTTGCGAATAGGCGATGTTGATCGGCGCCTCGTAGCCGGGCACCAGTCGGCGGTAGGAGTTGGTGGTGGGCGCCACCAATCCGCACAGCGCGGCGGCGTGCTTCAAGATGCCGCCGATGTAATGACGCGCGGTCTCGCTGATCAACCCGTAGCCGTTGGGGTCGTAGAAGACGTTCTTGCCCTTCTTCCACAGGCTCTGGTGGACGTGCATGCCGGAGCCGTTGTCCTGGAAGAGCGGCTTCGGCATGACGGTCACCGTCTTGCCGCGCCGGCGCGCGACGTTCTTGACGATGTACTTGAACAGCAAGACCTGGTCGGCCATGCGCGCGAGCGTCGTGTAGCGCATGTCGATTTCGGACTGCCCCGCCGTTCCCACTTCGTGATGGTGCACTTCCGCGCGGACGCCGCATTTCTCCAGCGTCCGCAACATTTCCGATCGGATGTCCTGAAAGTGGTCCATCGGCGGAACCGGGAAATAGCCTTCTTTGTAGCGCGGCTTGTAGCCGAGGTTCGGCTTGTCCGCCTGGCCCGAATTCCAGAAGCCTTCCTCGGAGTCGATGTGGTAGAAGCCGTAGTTGTAGCTCTGGTCGAACCGCACGTTGTCGAAGATGTAGAATTCGATTTCCGGGCCCCAGTAACTCAAGTCGGCGACGCCGGTCGATTGCAGATAGGTCTCCGCCTTCTGCGCGACGAAGCGCGGATCGCGCGAGTAGGGCTGGCCGGTCACCGGATCGCGAACGTTGCAGGTCAGGCTGACCGTGGGGACTTCGGCGAAGGGATCGAGAAACGCCGACGACGGGTCGGGGATCAACAACATGTCCGACTCGTCGATGGCCTGGAACCCGCGGATGCTCGAACCGTCGAAGCCGACGCCTTCCTCGAACACCTCTTGGCCGAACTCGTTGGCGGAGGCCGAGAAGTGCTGCCAGAGTCCTGGCACGTCGCAGAACTTGAGATCGATGATCTCGACCTTGTTGTCCGCCACGAATTTCATAAAGTCGCTGGCCGTTTTGATTGCCATAGGTCCTACTCCCCAAACACGCGCTCAATCGCGTTAAGTCCAGATTTCCCCGTCCCGATGCTGATGATGTCTTCGATGGCGGATGCGAACACGGCTCCCTCGCCGCTGCGCGCCGGCGGAGCCGGGCGCGTGGATTGGCTTGCCAATTCGACCATAACGTCGCCTCGCACGATTTCAACTTCGCTTTGCGACCTAATCGACCAGATCCCGGCGCCGCGGGACGCCGCACCGGCCAGCGCCGCAGCGCGGACCCCGATTTGGCGGACGTCTCGCCATGGACGACGCGGCGCAAACGCGCCGCGGCGGTTTTTGTCATGATCGCCCGCGAAGCGCAAATCCTCCTTCGACGCCTCGCCGGAGGGAGAGGGAGTGCGGCGAGACGCCGAGGAGGATTCGCCGGCGCGGACCCGACTACTCGCCCTCCACGCCGATCGCGTAGGCCGTCTCGCCGTGAACCGCGTCGTCTCCCACCTTCAGGGTCGCCTCGTCCATGCGCAGCGGGACGATGAACGAAATGACCTTGAGGATGATGTAGGTCGCGATCGCGTTGTAGACGATGATGAACGCCGCCCCTTCCAACTGAAGCAGCAGCTGAGGCGCGTTGCCGTAGATGAGACCCGTCACGTTGATGCCGGGCGCTTCCTTGTCGGTGCCGATGTACTGCAGCATGGCGGGGTTGGCCAAAATGCCCGTCATCAGGCCGCCGCAAAGGCCGGCGACGCCGTGAGTGGAGAACACGCTCAGCGTATCGTCCACGTTCATCATGAACTTGGTCTTCTGCAACTTGTTCATGCTGAGCCAGGGTATGACGCCGGCGACGACGCCGATGGCGATCGCGCCCCAACCATCCACGTAACCGGCGGCGGGAGTGATGCCGACCAGTCCGGCGATCATGCCGTTGACCGCGCCGAGCACCGACGGCTTGCCGTAGGCGAACTTGTCGAGCAGCGTCCAAACGAGAAGGCCCACGGCGGTGGCGGTGTTGGTGTTGAGCACCGCCGCGCCCGCGTCCGCGTTGGCGAAGTAGGGGTCGCCGCCGTTGAAGCCGTTCCAACCCAGCCACAGGACGCCGGCGCCGACCAGCGTCACCAACAGACTGTTGGGCGGGAAATGCTCGCGATCGGCCTGAAGCCGGGGGCCGATCATCCACGCGGCGACGAACCCGGAGGTTCCCGCGGCGAGATGGATGACATAGCCGCCCGAGAAGTCCGCCACGCCCATTGAAGCGAGCCAGCCGCCGCCCCACAGGCTGAACGCCCCCACGGTGTAGACGAGGGTCATCCACACCGGGCAGAAGATCATCCACGCCGAGAAATTCATGCGGCCGAGCAGCGAACCGGCGAGAATGATGACGGTGATGGCGGCGAACACGAACTGGAAGAATATCAGCGTCGCCATGGGAAAGGCGAGCGGCGGCATGCCCGAGGCGGCGGCCGGAATGGTCGCTTGGCCGGTGGTGAAAACGGCCGACGTCGCCAGACCCGGCATGCCGAGGAAGGGCCATAGTTGTGGCCCGAACGCCATGTTGTAATCGAACAGAACCCAAACCACGAGGACCGACGCGAATGCGTAGATCGACATGAAGGCGGAATTGATCGCCCACTTCTTCTTGACGATGCCGCCGTAGAGGACCGTCAGCCCCGGGATGCTTTGCAGACCGACGAACGTCGCGGCCGCTAACTGCCAGGCGTTATCGCCGGTGTCCAACCATTGTGGTGATGGTACGAGCGCCATGTGCTACCCCCAAATTCGCCATCTGCGCGCCACCGCCGGACAGGCGAGCGACGCGCCTCGCCTGATCAGCGAGCGACACTGCGTCGCGCAATAATCATGCCAGCTCATCGCGCGCGGACACGATCGGCTTTCCCCCTAAGGCGAGGTTCGAATCTTGCGTGAGATGGTCAAAAAATCTGCGTCTGATGACAAAATAGGCAAAAAATGACGCGACCGCCGCCTTCGACTCGGCCGACGACCGCGACAGCAATTGCATCGGCGACGCCCAGCGGGGTGTTGAAAAGCCCGTTTGTTCATGAAACATGCGGGAATCGGCGCGCGATCGGTTTGAAATGGAAACGAAAGCGTGCGTTGCTTGGTCAATACGCCGCTTTGGCGCAATGACGAAAGTCTGAGCAGGCGATGAAAAAAGAGGCGGGAAAATGACGCAATCGTTAACTCGCATTGGGCCTCTGGCGGCGGCGATCGTCGCGCTGGCGGCCGGGTTCGCGCTGGCGGCCGGCGAAGGCGAAGCGCCGCGCGGCGTGAGCGCCGTCACCTGCGTCAATCCCTTCAGCGGCGCGAGCTGGCGGATCAAGATCGACTACGACCGCGGCGCCGTGGATTCCAATCCGGCCCGCATCGACGACGCCGAAATCTCGTGGCGCGACGCCGCCGACGGTTGGAACTATCGGCTCGACCGCAAGTCCGGCGCTCTGACGGTGACCCTCGCCTCGGCCACCGGCGGCAACTTTCTGTACGATCGTTGCGACTTGCGAAACTGACGGCGCGAAGCGCGCGGCCCGCGCCGGCGCGGCGCTAACAATCGGAGCCACGGCGATGGCGGAGCGGCTATCCGGCGTCAAGGCGAGCGTGGGGTTCGCCTCCGAGACCGGACCGCGCGAGCGCAACGAGGACTTCGCCGGCGCGGTGTTCGGCTGGGAGCTGCCGCAGCCGCGCGGCGACGTCGTGGCGGCGATCGCCGATGGAATCGGCGGCGCCAAGGGCGGCCGCATCGCCGCCGAGACGGCCGTGCGCGGTTTTCTCGACGGCTTCTGCGACCTGCCCGAGACCATGGAAGTGCGCCGCGCCGCGGCCCGGGTCATCGATGCGCTCAACTCCTGGATTCATTCGCAAGGCCGGCGCGACGCCGAGTTGGCGGGGCTGGGATGCACCTTCACCGCGCTGGTGCTGCGCGGGCGAACGGCGCACGTGCTGCACGTCGGCGACACGCGCGCCTATCGGTTGGGCGGCGATCGCCTCGCCTGCCTGACCTCCGACCATGTGCGCGAGGCGGGCGCCGGCCGTTCGCACATCCTCATCCGCGCGCTCGGCGTCGAAACAGAGGTGCGGCTGGACTACGCCACCCTCACGCTGGGGCGGCACGACCGCTTCCTCTTGTGCAGCGACGGGGTGCATGGGTACCTGAGGTCCGAGACGATCGCCGACATCCTGCGCGAGCGCTCCGCTTCCCAGGATTGCGCGCGCGCCCTGGTCGCCGCCGCGCTGCAAGCGGGGAGCGCCGACAATTGCACGGCGCTGGTCATCGACGTCGTCGATCTGCCGAGCGCCGAATCGGCCGACATCGGCGCCGCCGTCATGCAACTGCCGCTGATCCCGACGCCGATCGAGGGCGAGACGGTCGATGGTTTCGTGCTCAAAGCGCTGCTGTCCGACGGGCGGTACACCCGCCTGTTCGCCGCCGTCGACGAGGTGGAGGGCGGCGAGGCGGCGTTGAAGTTTCCCAAGCCCCAGGTCGCCACGGTCGCCGCCTATCGGGCGGCGTTCGTCCGCGAGGCGTGGGTGGGCGCGCGCGTGCGCAGCCCGTGGGTCGGCGGCGCGGTCGAATTGCCCGCCGGGCGGCAGACCTGCCTCTACACGGTGATGCCGCTCCACCAAGGGGAGCTTCTCGAGACCCGGCTGCGGCGCCGCCCGGCGCTGGGTCTGGAGGAAGGCCGCGCCATCGCGATCAAGTTGGCGCGGGGCGCGGCGGCGCTGCACCGCGCCGGCGTCATCCACCGCGACATCAAGCCGGACAACGTGATCCTCGAGGCCGGCGGGTCGCTCAAACTGATCGATCTCGGGGTGGTGCGCATTCCCGGAATGGAGGACTTCCCGCCCGAAGAAATTCCCGGCGCCCCCGGCTACATGGCGCCGGAGATGTTCGCCGGGGAAGCGGGCGACGAGGCGACCGACATTTACGCCCTCGGCGTCACGATGTTCCGCGCCTTCACCGGCGAGTTCCCTTACGGCAATGCCGACGCCGTCAGCCCGCCGCGGCGAAGCCGGCCGACGCCGCTGTCCGCCCTGCGCCCGGACCTGCCCGCCTGGCTCGAGGCGGCGCTGGCGCGAGCGTTCGCGGTCGATCCGGCCGAGCGTTTCCACGATATGATCGAGTTCGCCATGGAGATGGAGACCGGACCGGAGCGCGCCCCGCTGCCGGTCCGCCGTCCGCGGACGCTATACGAACGCGACCCGCTGCGTTTTTGGCAGGGCGCGGCGGCGCTGCTCGCGCTCGCCCTGCTGCTGTCGCTGCTGCGCCATTGACGCCGCCTGCCAAGCGAACGGCGCGCCGGTTCGGGCAAGCCCTCATCCGGCCTCGGCCCGCCTTCGCGCGGCGAATGCAAGACATTGGCCCGGCGGCGCGCGCCGCCGACGAGGAAGGCGCGCCCCAGGGGCGAACGACGATCCCGCCACGAGCGGAACGCTCAGGCGATCGACGGCTCGCCGTGATCTCAGACGGCGCCGATCGACTTGGCCAGATTGCGCCCTTCGAACGCCATCATTGTGATCGCGACGCCGGAGGTCAGCAGATTGACGCCGGCGAGCAGACCGAGGACCCAGGCGGCGCTGAACGGCAGCCCCCAGATGATCAGTCCCGCAAGGACGAGGTCCGCAAGGCCGCTGGCGAGCAGCCAGCCCCAGGAGCCGGGCATCGAGCCGCGGTAGGCGATCGACGTCACGGTTTGGAACAATCCCTCCACGACGAAAAACGCCGTCAACGCGATCGTCAGGGACAGCACGCCGGTCACCGGCTTCCAGATCAGCAGCACGCCGACCACGACCGACAGCGCCGCGGTCAGCAGACTCCACAGGAAAGCCGGAACGTCATGGGCGGAGAACATCGCCACGAGCCCGACGACGCCGCCGATCACGAACAACCAGCCGATGAAGATCTCGACGGCGATGGTGGCCAGCGCCGGCGAAAGGATGGCGAGCGCGCCGAGCACGATCAACGCGACACCATGGAACAGAAAGATGCGCCAGTGGAGTCCGATCGCTTTGCGGACCGCGCGCTGCATATCGCTGAGACTTGAATCCGTGACGCTCATTTAACTTCCCCTCTCCCCTCAGCGGAGCGCCGACGCTATGGGCTTCGCCCAAGTCCGGCTCCGCATCGACGCGCCGTCGGCCCCGATCGACCGTTGCGGCCAGGATCGGCGTCGCGTTAAACCAACTCGACTTCACCACAATGTTGGAAACACCGCCCCGCGCGTCGAAATCGCGTCTCTTTTCCTGCCTCGATTGGTCCGGCGTTTCATTGAGGCCTATCAATTCGACGCTTGTTCTGTTTTAGCGCGAACGGCGGCGCGGCGCGCGACTTGCCGCGCCGCTACGCCGACCACTGGCCGACGTCGATCGCCCTCCGCACCGCGGCGCTCGCTTGCGCGTCGACTTCGACGCCGGCGCGATCGCTGAGCGCCAGCCATTTTGCGATTTCGCGGCCGCCGACGCTGAGGCGCGGCGCGATTTCCGCCAGCGGCGCCAGCGCGAACGCGCGCTGGCGGAGGCGCGGATGGGGAACCTTCAGATCGGGCTCGTCGATCCTCTTTTCGCCGTAGGTCAGAATGTCGATGTCGATCGTGCGCGGCCCCCAACGCTCGACGCGCCGGCGCCCCATCGCGCGCTCGATATCGAGACAGAGCGCCAGCAGCGCGCGCGCCGACGCCTTCGTCTCGATCAGCGCCGCCATGTTGAGAAACGACGGCTGATCGAGCTTGCCCCAGGGCGGCGTGCGGTAGACCGAGGAGACGCGCGTGAGCCTCGTCCCCGGCGCCTCGGCGAGGCGGCTCAGCGCCTCGACGAAGGAACCCGCCACGTCGCCGACGTTGCCGCCGAGGCCGAGCGCGGCGGCTTCGGCCCGCTCATCCCCCACGCCTCACCTCGATCTCGACGCCGACCGCCCGCAGCGTCGCGGCGATCGGCGGCGCGACTTTGCCGACCCGCACCACCGCCGATTCGATGCGCGGAAACTTCTCCAGCAGCGCGCGCGCGACGTCCAACGCGGCGGCCTCGACGAGGACGCGCGGCTCGCCGCAGAACGCCTGTTGGGTCGTCGCGACGACCTTGGCGTAGTCGACGGTCGTCTTGAGATCGTCGCCCACCGCCGCCGCAGCGAGATCGGCGACGAGGTCGAGATCGATCTCGAATTTCTGGCCGCGCTTGCGCTCGTGGGCGAAATGGCCGTGAAAGGCGTGCAGCCGCAACCCCTGGACAAAGATCCTGCCGCGGCCGATCGCGACCGGAGAATCTGGGCTGGTCATCGTCGGCTTTCCCCTATGGCGCTCCACACTTGCAGCGCCTGCACATGCGGCGCGACGTCGTGGACCCGCAGCATCGCCGCGCCGTTGGCGACGCCCATCAGGCCCGCCGCGATCGAGCCGGCGAGGCGCTCGACGGGCGTCTTCTGGCCGGTGATCCAGCCGATCGTCGATTTACGCGAAACGCCGAGCAGCACCGGACGGCCGAGCGCGGCCAGCTCGCGCAAGCGCCGGATCAGTTGAAGGTTCTGCGCCGGCGTCTTGCCGAAGCCGAAACCCGGATCGACGAGCAGCCGCTCCTCGGCGACGCCCGCGGCGAGCGCGATTTCGATCGAGCGCGAGAGAAAGGCGAGGATGTCGGCGACGATGTCGAGTTCGGGGTCGACGCTGGCACGATTGTGCATCAGCGCCGCCGCCGCGCCGCTGTCGGCGACGACGCGGGCCATTTCGCTGTCGCGCTGGAACCCCCAGACGTCGTTGACGATCGAGGCCCCGGCTTTCAGCGCGGCCGCCGCGACGCGCGCCTTGCTGGTGTCGACGGAAATCGGCACGTCGACGCGACCGCGTAGCGCGGCGATGACCGGAAGGACGCGCGACATTTCCTCGTCCGCCGCCACCGCGTCGGCGCCGGGCCGGGTCGACTCGCCTCCGACGTCGACGATCGCCGCGCCCTCGGCGGCGAGGCGCTCGCCGTGCGCGGCGGCCTCATCGGCGCTCGCGAAGGCGTCGCCGTCGGAAAAAGAATCCGGCGTCGCGTTGACGACGCCCATGACGGGGATCGGCGAGCCGAGCCCCAACGATTTGCCGTGCGACAGAAAGAGCGTCAAGGGCGAACCAAGCCTTGCGGGAAGCGGCCAGATCGGGGTCGGCGCCCGACCCGCCGACCGCCTTTTCCCGAGAAGCTATAGGGCAGAAAGGCGAACGGCGCCATCGGCCCGGCTCAGCCGATCTCCTCCTCCGCGCCGGCGAAGCGCCGCCGCCAGTAGGCGCGCGCGCGCGCGCGCAGGTCCCTCACCCAGGCCGCCGCCGCCGCCCGGTAGGGCGCGACCAGCCGCTCGGCGAAAGCATGTAAGGCGAGGAACTTTTCGTAGACGAAGCCGAACCACGCCATCGTCAGCAACTTCTCGCGCGTCAGGTCGAAAATCGGCACGACGAGGCCGAAACCCACCACCTTCACCACGACGTAGCCGACGCCGCCGACGATGATATGGCCGGTCGCGGCGATCACTACGCAGACGAAGGCGCCGGTCTCGGCGACGACGAAGGGGATGCCGAACATCAAGAGCGTCACCCACATCGGCAGACGGTCGATGAGCCGCGCCAGCGTCGCCCTGATCGCCGCCCAGGGAACCAACACGAACAGTCGCCGCCCGGCGGCGACGACGCGATCCCAGATCCACGTCTCAAACAGAAGCGAGAGCGCAAACACGAACACCAGCGCCCGCGGAACTTTCGGCCGGTTATGCACGCACTCCGCCTCCGCCTTTTCACGACCAGTCGAAGGTGAACCGATTTCGTGGCGACATCAAGCCCGAAAGGCGCGTCGATGGAGAACAGGCGGCCGAAGCGCCGAACTCCTCGGCCGTGACCTGCTCGGCGCCGCCGCGGCCTCGCTCCATCGCTTCGCACACGCACCAAGGCGCCAGCGCGCGGAAATGAAATCCATTTTGCCGGCGGGCCGCTCGAAGACGCCGTTTGCGCTTGCGTCTCGCCCGTCCTCCGCCCCATTGTGGCCATTAAGCCTTGGTTAACCCTCGCGCGCGTTCGCGATAAGACGATGCGACGCGGCAAGGACGCGGTAAGGTTGACTCAACCTTTCGTTAATAAAGTGAACCCTAAGGCTCGATCGAGGCGGCGCTCCGCCGCGTGACTGGATTTGGAGTTTGCGATGTTCGCTGCGACTTTTCCGCGCACTTTTGTTCTTGCAGCGGCGCTGGCCGTCGGCCTCGCGCTTGCCGCCTGCGCCCGCAACAACGCCGATTCCGACGCTCTGAACGGCGCCTATGGCGCGGCGGGCGCCCCCGGCAGCGTGCAGGATTTCGCGGCGAGCGTCGGCGATCGGGTGTTTTTCGACACCGACTCAACCGAACTCACCGCGACCGGACAGGGGACGCTGGACAAGCAGGCCGCCTGGCTCAATCAATACCCCCGCTACGCCTTCACCATCGAGGGCCACGCCGACGAGCGCGGCACGCGCGAATACAACTTCGCCCTGGGCGCCCGGCGCGCCGAGACCGCCAAGAACTACCTCATCGCCAAGGGGGTCTCGGCGGCGCGCATCAAGACTATCAGCTACGGCAAGGAGCGCCCGGTGGCGGTCTGCAACGACATCTCCTGCTGGTCGCAGAACCGCCGCGCCGTCACCGTGCTCGCGGGCGCGGCGGGAAGCTGACGGGAAACGGGGCCGCGCCGCGCGAGGGTCAAAGCTTCGCCTCACTTTTGGCCGTCCGCCCTCGTTATGCTATCGGAATTCGAGCGCGACTCGGCGAACGCCGGCGCGCCGCCGATGGGGGTTTGAGGTCTTGACGCCGCATTCTCGCCTTTGCCGCGCCGGCGCGGCTTTTCTTTGCTTGGGCTTCATCGGCGCGACCAGCGCGCGCGCCTTCGATCTCAATCCCTTTCACGCCGACGCGCCGCAGCAGAGCGCGCAAGCGCTTCCTCCCGCCGCCATTCCCGGCGCGCCGGCCGATTCGGTCGACGCCGGCGCCCTCGACGTGCGCATCGATCGTCTGGAGGACGAATTGCGGCAGGCCAACGGCCGCATCGAGGAATTGGAGAATCAGCAGCGTCGGCTCGAGGATCAACTGAAGCGGTTCCAGCAGGACGTCGAGTTCCGGCTCGGCGGCGCCGGCCCCGCCGCCGCGGCCGCGGCCCCGCCGATCTCAGCGGCGGCCCCGCCGATCGCGGCGGCGGACGCTTCGGGCCCGGTCAACGCCGCGCGCAAGGGCGACGCCTTCGATCCGGCGAGCAATCCCGGCGCGGTCGGCGCCCCGCGCCCGCTGGGAACGACGCCGCCGAGCGCGCCGCTCGCCGCCCCGCTCCTGCCGCCCGGCGCGCCGCTCGACCTTTCCGGCCGTCCCAATCCCCCGCCCGCTCCCCCACCGTCGCCGGGCGGACCGCTTCCCGCCGGCCCCGCGCCGGCGGTCATCGCCGGCGTCGGGCCGACGGTGTCCGGCGTCGGCCTCGACTTCACCGACGCTCCGCGCGACCAATACAACGCGGCGATCGAGGCCTATCGCAACGGCAAATACGCTGAAGCCGAGGAGCAATTGAAGGCGTTCCTCGCCGCCAACGGCTCGCACCGCTTGGCGCCCGACGCGATCTTCTATCTCGGCGAGACCTATTTTCAGCGCTCGCGACCGCGCGAGGCCGCCGAACAATATTTGAAGCTGTCGACCGATTTTTCCAAGTCGGCGCGCGCGCCGGAGGGCATGTTGCGGCTCGGCCAGTCGCTCGCCGCGCTCGGCAGCAACGAGCAGGCCTGCGCGACCTTCGCCGAAGTCGGCAAACGCTATCCGACCGCCGCGCCGGCGGTGAAGAAATCGGCGGAGCGCGAGATGCAAAAGGCCCATTGTTGACGCGCGGCGCAAGTCCGCCGGCGCCTCCGTCGGATCGGACGATCGATGCGATCTTCGCGCCGCTGGCCGACGCGAACGCCCTGCTCCTGGCCGTCTCCGGCGGCCCCGATTCCACCGCGCTGCTGCTGATGGCCGCCTCCTGGGCGCGCCGGCGTGGCGGCCGCCCTCGCCTCGAAGCGGCGACCGTCGATCACGGCTTGCGTCCCGAAAGCGCCGAGGAGGCGCGCGCCGTCGGCGAACTCTGCCGCAGGCTAGGCGTTCCCCACCGCATTCTCCACTGGCGCGGCGCCAAGCCGAAGAGCCGCGTCCAGGAGCGCGCGCGCGAAGCGCGTTATGCGCTGCTGGGGCAATGCGCGACAACCATCGGCGCCGATTTTCTCGTCACCGCCCATCACCTCGACGACCAGGCGGAGACGACGCTGTTCCGCCTGTTGCGCGGCTCCGGGATCGGCGGCCTGCGCGCCATGGCGGCGCGCGTGGGCCGAGAGGGCGTGACGATCGCGCGACCGCTGCTGGGCCTCGCCAAGCGCGAGTTGATCGCCGCTTGCGAGACGCAAGGCGTCGCCTTCGCCCGCGACCCCTCCAACGACGATCCGCGTTACGCGCGCACGCGCCTGCGCGCGCTACTGGAGACGCTCGCCGCCGAAGGCTTGGACGCCCCCGCCCTCGCCCGGCTCGCGCGCCGCGCGGCGCAAGTCGAGGACGCGCTCGTCAGGCAGACGGCCGCCGCCGAAGCGCGTCTCGGCCTGGTCGAGACCGG
>Ga0326727_10001874_pt1 | contig 75196 bp, 58 predicted proteins | sample MB2enrmetagenome_FD_207643 | JGI IMG/M metagenome (GOLD analysis project Ga0326727, IMG submission 207643) | Lab enriched peat soil microbial communities from McLean, Ithaca, NY, United States - MB29MY | ecosystem: Environmental > Terrestrial > Soil > Wetlands > Peat | place: USA: New York... | reverse complement strand
GCGTAGACGGTCAAAGTGCCGCTGACATAGCTGATAGTGTAATTCGGGCTGGCTGCGCCGCTGGCGGTGATCGGATAGCTGCCCACGGGGCTGGACGCCGTCGCCGTGGTGGCCAAGGCCGGCGGCGTGGTCAGGCTGCTGGTGGTGTCCCCGTTGACGAAACCGGTGTAGCTGGCTGTCAAGGCCGGCAGTGCCGCGCCATAGACCTTGCTCGTGCTCACGGCAGTTATCGTCAGGGCGGCCGGGTTGACGGTCAGCGTGCCGCTGGCATAGCTGATAGTATAATCCGGGCTGGCTGCGCCGCTGGCGGTGATCGAGTAGCTGCCCACGGGGCTGGCCGCCGTTGCCGTGGTGGCCAGGGCCGGCGGCGTGGTCAGGCTGCTGGCGGTGTCTCCATTGACGAAACCGGTGTAGCTGGCTGCCAAGGCCGGCAGCGCCGCGCCATAGAGCTTGTTCGCGTTGGCAGCGGCTATGGTCAGCGCGGCCGGGTTGACGGTCAGCGTGCCGCTGGCATAGTTGATAGTATAATTCGGGCTGGTTGCGCCGCTGGCGGTAATCGAGTAGCTGCCCACGGGGCTGGACGCCGTCGCCGTGGTGGCCAAGGCCGGCGGCGTCGTCAGGCTGCTGGCGGTGTCCCCATTGACGAAACCGGTGTAGCTGGCTGCCAAGGCCGGCAGCGCCGCGCCATAGAGCTTGTTCGCGTTGGCAGCGGCTATGGTCAGCGCGGCCGGGTTGACGGTCAGCGTGCCGCTGGCATAGCTGATGGTGTAATTCGGACTGGCCGCGCCGCTGGCGGTAATCGAGTAGCTGCCCACAGGGCTGGCCGCCGTTGCCGTGGTGGCCAAGGCCGGCGGCGTGGTCAGGCTGCTGGCGGTGTCGCCATTGACGAAACCGGCGTAGCCGGCTGTCAAGGCCGGCAGCGCCGCGCCATAGACCTTGTTCGCGTTGGCAGCGGCTATGGTCAGCGCGGCCGGGTTCACGGTCAGCGTGCCGCTGGCATAGCTGATGGTGTAATTCGGACTGGCTGCGCCGCTGGCGGTAATCGAGTAGCTGCCCACGGAGCTGGACGCCGTTGCCGTGGTGGCCAAGGCCGGCGGCGTGGTCAGGCTGCTGGCGGTGTCTCCATTGACGAAACCGCTGTAGCTGGCTGTCAAGGCCGGCAGGGCCGCGCCATAGAGCTTGTTCGCGTTGGCGGCCGTAATCGTGAGGGCGCTTGGCAGGACCGCCAGCGCGACATTGGTCGTGACCGGCAGGTAGCTGTTCGTATCGGTCGGCTGAAAAGTGACTGAGAGGACCTGGCTGCCAGCATTGAGGACCGTGCCGGCGGGTGGATTGTAAGTGAAGACGCCAGGAACAGAGCAAGTGGCGTTCAATTGGCCGGCGCCCAGGGCCGTTCCATAGACAATGTCCGTCGGGGTTGGCCAGGTGATCGGCGGTTGTGCGGGACCCGTGAACAAGAGCCCCCAGCTCACCAACATGTTGGTGCTGCCATACGACATGTCGGCCAGAAACAATGTCCATTCACCGCTCGGGCTGGAGTTGGTGAACGAGTTGAGGCGGGTTGTACGAGGCGAGGTGTCCAGCACCAAGGAGGGGTCCACGTCCCGTCCATCCGGCTGCCACACGCGGGTTAGCTGAGCGCCGGCGGGCGGGTTGGTGATGGTCTCGTAGATATGGACATCGCCTTGGGGAGCCGCATCATCAAACACGACGCTGAACCCGCAATCGGCATAGCCCCAGGGGTTCGAGGCGGTGCGGCCAACCCGGTTCAACAGGACGCAGAAATTGGTGACGCCACCCTGGACGTGGCGCAGATAGCCATAGACGTCGCCGTTGAAGTCACCCGCCACGCACAGGCTTACTCGCAGCGACGAGAGGCTCGAGATGGACGAGTTGACGGTCTGAATGTTGATCATTCCGGCGGGGTCCCCTTCCGGTATGAGCGCGTTAAGGTTGCCAAAGCTGTTGGTCTCGGCAATCTGCGCCCCGAGGCGCGGGCCGCCCGCGGTCAACAACAACATGAGGAGAAGGGTGGTTGATTTGCGCATAAGTTTGGCCAGGTTGAAAAAAGGTGAGGACCAGGGTTGAGTTAAGGACATACGGTCTGATAAAGCCGTTGGGGCGACCCGTTCGGGTCGATGAACTCGAAACAGCCGTTCGGGTCGGCCAGCGCCTCCCCCAGCGCCTGCCAGTTGCCGCTCGGCCCGCCATCGGTGAACTGAACCTGATAGAGCCGGGCGGGCACGCCGCTGCCGCTGATGGCATAGGAGCTGTTGCCCAGGCCGCTGATCACCAAGTTCGCCGATGAGCCGCTGCCGCCGCGCAGACTCAGTGTGACGGCGCCCGTAACCGGGGCGCTGTATCCGTCGCTGATAGCGTAGCTGAAGGTGTCGGCATTGGTGAATCCCGGCGCCGGGACGTAAAAGACCCAGCCGCCGCTGCACGATACGGAGCCCCCGTTGGCACTGGCCGTGGCCATGCCGGCAAGCGCGATGGCGTCGCCGTCGGCATCCGAAGCCTTGCTCAGAAGGGTCGCCAGCGGCAGTTTGGTGCCGGTAATTGGATCATAGGTAATCGCGCACGGCCCCGGCACCGGCGGCGTGTCCACCACCTGGGGACTGGCCAGGAGGCCGGTTGTGCCGTCGAAATTCCCGTCGCCGGCATATTGGGCAGCCACCGTGTGAGTGCCGTGCCCGAGCGCGGAGGTGGTGTAAGTGGCCGTGCCGCCGCCCAGGGGCGCCGGGCTTCCGGTCACCGCGCCGTCGATGAGGAATTGCACCGTGCCAGTTGGGATGCCGGCGCCGGGCGCCACCGCGCCGAGTGCCGTCGTGAAGGTCACAGTCCCGCCGGGCAGCGAAGGGTTGGCCGAGGAGGTTACGAGGGCAACCGTGGCCGCCGGCAGAATGGTCAGGGTCCCGTTGTTGATCGTTACGTTGTAATTGGTCAGCTCGCCCTCCGGGTCGCTGAGGCTCGGCACGATGGCGTATGTCCCCACGGGGCTGCCCGGCGTGGCACTCGTGCCGAACGTGGCGGTGATGTCGTCTCCGTTCTGCAACCCGGTCACGGTGCCGGTCAGGGCCGGATTTGCGGCCCCATACGTCCGAGACTGGTTGGCTGCGGTAACGACCAGTACGCCCGGAACGCCTTGAGTGCCTTGAACCTGGTAAGAGATTTCATTCGAGAAGTCGCTCTCCAAACCCGAGATGTCAATCGCAGTGGCAGCGAAAAAGTACTGGGCCCCGGGAAGCAGGCCCGAGACCGTAGCGTTGGTTGCGCCGCCGACTGCGACCATGTTCGTATAGGTCTGGCTGGCCCCGCCGTAATATAAATTGTAGCCGACCACTTCCGGATCGGTGCTGGGGTCCCAGGCCAGAGTGACGCTCTGCCCCCGGGAGGACGCAGAAAGAAAAAGCGCCGCCGCCGCGAACGCGAGGCCCGTCCTGCCCGCCCCATTGCCCGACTTCCCAGGAACCCATGCTTCTTGCATATCCGCGCTCGCTTAGGCACGAGTCGTGCCACTCTTAATCTCGAGGGGCCCGAATTCATCAACGGATGTGGCAACCAGCGCCGGAGAAGGCTCAATTGGCAGGATTCCCCGCTTGAATAGCGGCGATTCTTGAGTTTTTGGAAAGTCCCGGCCGGAATCGCGGTTTCAACCCCGCCTGTCCACGATCTCCCCGGCGCGTGGAACCCGGGGGGGAATAAGGCAGAAGGTGGCTATATTCTGGACAGTCGCCCCAAGCTCACAGCCTCAAAGGCCGGACCTCCTGGCCGTTGGTCCCGATCGAGGCAGCGTGGTAATGGGGGCTGGCGGAAAAGGGCGCTCGTTGACCAGGATCATGCTGTGGCTTCCTCGAGCGGCAATGAGCGCCACGTTCCTGAGTCCGGTGGGGACGTCGCATTGCCCGGCGGTGTTCAAGCCCCAGGCAGTCACCGTGCCGTCACGCCTCAAGGCCAGGCTATGGTAGTCGCCGGTGGCAATCGCCACCACGCTCGTGAGTCCCGGCGGCACGCCGCCGCTGATGAGTCCGTAGCCGCCCCAGAAAACCACGGTTCCATCGTCCTTGAGCGCCAAGCTGTGGTACCCGCCGGCGGCAATCGCCACCACGTGATCCAATCCCGGTGGCACCTCGCATTGGCCCATGTTATCGCCGCCCCACGCGACCACCGTGCCGTCTTCACGGAGGGCCAGGCTGTGGAACATTCCACCGGCAATCGCCACCACGCGGCCCAATTCCGGCGGCACATCGCATTGGCCGAACATGTCAGAACCCCAAGCGGTCACGGTGCCGTCGCCCCGCAGGGCCAGGCTGTGGACCGCCCCCGCAGCAACGGCCACCACCCCGTTCAGCCCGTCGGGAACATCGCACTGCCCATAGTCGCCTACCGCTCCGGCTGGGGGCCCCCAAGCGATGACGGTTCCATCCCTCAAGAGCGCCAGGTTGTGGACGTTGCCGGCAGCCGCTTCCACCACCGAGCCCTGTTGCGCTGGACCCGGAATCGAGGTCTGACCGAATCGGTCGTCTCCCCAAGCCATGAGCGTCCCGTCGCTCCGCAGCAGGAGGCTGTGAAAGTCGCCGGCTGAAATGCCCGCCACGCTTGCCGTCGTGGGCCGCGAAGGCGCTATGGCCAGGTCGTACTCGAGGTCGCCCCAGGCGACCACCCGGCTTGCATTGGGTGGCAAAGCGTATGCGCAAAGCACACCCTCGATGGCGATTAGAAACAAGCCAAATGCCCGAGTGAAACGGATTCTCATATATGAATTAACCGGCGACGGAGCTTCTTCACAAGTCACAGCACCAAAACAACATGCCTATCCATATCACACACGGGATGCCGTCGCTATCCGGGGCGGCCCTGAAAACCACCCCCTGGAATCCCCGGTGAGCTGCTCGATTGTGCTTGCACTCTGGCCAGCCACCCGTAATCATTCGCGCGTGCCTCGCTCTGGCGCCAAGGTGATGGCGTCTGGCGCCGTCACAAGAGCGAGGCCGCCAGCGGTGCGCGCTGGCTTGGCAAGCGTCCGGAACGCGAACCTCGCGGTCCGTGAGCTTCTTGCAAGCCGGCGTCGCTTGCGTAAAGGGCCCGCGCCCAAACAAATCGCGGGGCATGAGATGCAGTGTCGGATAACGCGTTATGAACGAGCTCGACCAGACCTTCGACGAGTCCTTGAGGGCCATCGGAGCGAGTTGCCCGCGTTTGCTCTATGCCTTGCAGCAAAGCGCCGAAGCGGTGTGGGGCGAGATCATGAGAATGGAATCGGCCTGCCATGCCTTCGAGGAGGCTTGCTCCGGTTTCCGCGACAAATCAGCGGTGGCGCGCGAAATCATGGGTCTCGTCGAGGCCCTGCGCGTCCAAATGGCCAAAGACGGGCTCATTGACTATGAGGAGTTTGCCGCGTTCCGGCAGGGCGTATCCGCCATCCTGCGCTGCGCAAACCGGCTGCGCAATTCGTTCGGTCAACAAGGCCCAAGGAGCAATCCCCCTTTGAAGACTTGCGTTTTTTACTGCTCGAACAACCTGGACGCGGCCTCTTTGGCCGAGCTTGGCGGGCAAACCGACGGAGACACGGTCAAGACCATCGGTCTGCCCTGCTCCGGAAAAGTGGATGTGCCTTACCTGGTCAAAGCCCTGGAAACGGGTGCGGACGGCGTGGCGATTGTGGCCTGCAAGAAGAAGGAGTGCCGTCACTTCGAGGGCAGTTCGCGCGCCCACAAACGCGCTGAGGCGGTCGAATCGCTGTTGGAGGAAATCGGACTCGGCGCCGGACGGATGGCCGTCATCGAGTGCGCTCAAGGCGGCGCCAGGCAGGCCGGCGACCAAATCAAGCAGTTCATCGAGCGGCTCAGAACTCTGCCCCAAGGACCCACCCCAGGCGATACGATGGACAAACAGGAACACAGGGTCGCATGAACGTGGACGGCCAACTCGCCAGGAGCATCCAGAACGGAGGGTTCATTGTTACCGCCGAGTACGCGCCGACGGCCACGGCGACTCTGTCCGCCACGGAAGCGGCCTTGAAAGCCCTGGGCGGCAAGCTCACCGCGGTCAACCTGGGCGACAACCAACACGGAGTGGCGATGTCTTCGCTGGCCGCCTCGCTGGCGGCCCTCAAAACGGGCCTCGAACCCGTTCTCCAAATGGTCACCCGCGACCGGAACCGGATTGCCCTCCAGTCCGATTTGCTGGGAGCCGCCAGTCTGGGCATCAAGAATCTGCTTTGTTTGTCCGGCTATCATCAGACCCTGATCGGCTGTCCGGAGGCCGCCAACGTTTTCGACATCGATTCCACGCAGTTTATCGCGACAGCCACCCGAATGCTCGAGCAGGGCCTGCTGGCCGACGGGACCAGGATCGACGGGCCGTTTTCGATGCTGGTGGGAGCGGTGGCCAATCCCTTCCTCAGGCCGCTGGAACTCAACCTGGCCAGGCTCCAAAGCAAAATCGAGGCCGGCGCCAGGTTCATTCAAACCCACGCGGTCTTTGACCTCGACATGTTCGGCCAATGGCTCCAGGCCGTTCGCCAGGCAGGTCTCACGAAAAAGGCCGCGATTCTGGCCGGCGTGCTCCCCTTGGAGAACGCAACCGAGGCCCAAAAACTGCGGGAAACCCATCCCGATTTTTACGTCCCGCAGGAAGTCATGGAACGGCTCCAAGCCTCCGGCAGCGAGGCCGGGAGACCTGGCTGGGCAATCGGCGTGGAGACCATCAAGAAACTCAAGACGATGGAGGGGGTGCGCGGGATTCATATCCTCTCCGGTGGCAAAGAAGCCCTGGTGCCGGACCTCCTTGCGGCCGCCGGGCTGTCGTGACCGCGAGAAAGCATGCCGGAAAAATATCACATCAAAACACGGCCCGTGCCCCCGCGAAGGCCGCGCATCGGCAAACATGGCGTGGTGGACTGGCGCGAGGACTGCGCCCGGTGCCATAACTGTGTCAAGAAGGCCTGCGTCTATGACCGCTACCGCCAGGAGGCGGACTACATTCGCAACCTCAGCGACGTCGAGGCCCTCTTCTTCGACTGCATGGGGTGTTTCTCCTGCGTGCAGGATTGCACCAAGGGCCTCCTGCGCCTGTCCGCCAATCCCGTCTATGAAAGCCTTGGAAACAGCTACTGGAAACCCGACATCATCAAAACCACGTGGCTCCAGGCTGAAACGGCAAAAATCCCCGTCTCGGGCGCTGGCTACCAGGGGCCGTTCTCCGGCCCGGGTTTTGACTCGATGTGGACCGACATGTCGGAGATTGTTCGGCCGACCCGCGACGGGATTCACGGCCGGGAGTATATCAGCACGGCGGTTGACCTCGGACGCAAGGCCCCGTTCCTGGCCTTGGAGGGAAGGCGGGTGGCCGCTGAACTGCCTCCCCTGGTGTCCATCCCGATGCCGCTCATCCTCGACCTAAGTTCGCCGGCCCATACCTTGCCGCAGCTCGACGCCGTCATCGAACAGACGGCTGTGGCGACCGACTTGATCGCTATCCTGGACGCCCGGCACCAGCCGGCCTCCGAGAAGCACCTGCGCCATATCGCATTTTACCTGGGTCCCGAGAGCGACCCGGTGCCGGACGAGGTCCTGAGAAAGACCCGCCTGGTGGAGATCGCGGACGGCCCCGCCGTAACCGGGCGCCTCAAGGCAATCAAGAATATCCATCCTGAAATCGTCGCCTCGATCCGGGTCGAGTTGACCCCGGCGGGCCTCGAGCGCGCCATCGAACTGGCCGGGTTGCCGGAGGTGGAGGTGATCCATATCGTGGCGGACCCCAACGGCAACGAAATCGGGGCGCAACCGTCTCGCTTTCTCAAGGAGATGATCCGGCAGGTCCATACCGCCCTTGTCGAGAAGGGGATGCGGGACGAGGTCACGATCATGGCCGGAGGCGGCATCGCCCTGCCGGAACACCTGGCCAAGGCCATAATATGCGGCGCGGACTTGGTGACCATCAATCTGCCGCTGTTGATCGCGCTGGAATGCCATCTGTGTGAAAGCTGCAAGCCGGGCTGGCCGTGCCCAGCCAGGCTGGAAACCCTCGATAGCGATTTTGCAGTGGGCCGCATGACGAATCTCATCGCGGCCTGGCACGACCAATTGATCGAAGTGATGGGGGCAATGGGCATGCGCGAAGTGCGCCGCCTGCGCGGCGATGTCGGCCGCGCCATGTTCTTCGAGCAACTCGAGGAAGAAACCTTCGGCAAGCTTTATGGCGCCAGAACAACTCATTGAAGACCTGCTGCCCGAGAACACGCTCAAGACACGCGTGCCGCAGGAGAAGGTGGAGCGGGTCGCCCGGCCGGCCCCCTCCCGCTACCGCAATGAAATCGCCAAGTACATCGTCCATCGCAACGAGGACTGCCGGCTCTGCGGCAAGTGCGAGGAGGTTTGTTCCCGCCAGGTGCACGCCCGCAACCCCGGCTACAGGTATTTTGGCGAGCCGGGCCATCACTTGTGCATCGGACCGGCCTGCGAAAAGACCGGCCACGATTGCGTGACCCATTGCCCGCAAGGGGCCCTGGAAATCCGGGAGAACCCGATGTGTCGCCTGCTCGGTGATCCGCGTTGGCCCAGTGACTTGATTCTGGCGACATGGATAATGGCCGAGACCGGCGACCCGCCGCCGCCCGCCTACGATTACAACTATGAGTGCGGCAATTCCGGCGGCGGTTTCGACCGGCTCCGGTTCAAATTCCCGGCTCGACCGCCCGTGGTCCTTGGCGAAGAGCAGATCGACACGAGCCTCCTGCTCAACAAGCGCGGCGATGGCCGGCCTAAGATCACGATTGACGTTCCTTGGTATGGGGGCGGCATGTCGTTCGGCTCGGTGAGCAATGTCACCCAGTTGTCCAAAGCCAGGGCGGCTGTGGCGTTCAATACTTTTACCTGCACGGGCGAAGGCGGATACATGGAGCGGATGAGGCCCTATGACGACCACGTGATTACGCAGGTGGCGACGGGCCTTTTCGGCGTGCGCGAAGAAACGATCCAGCGCGTGCCGATCGTGGAGTTCAAGTACGCCCAGGGCGCCAAGCCCGGTCTGGGCGGGCACCTCCTGGGCGACAAAAACACCGTCAGCGTGGCCAAAATGCGCGAGGCCGTCCTGGGCATCTCGCTCTTCTCCCCATTCCCCTTCCATAGCGTCTATTCCATCGAAGACCACGCCAAGCATATCGAGTGGCTCAAGCACGTGAACCGCCGCGCCTTGATCTCGACCAAGGTCTCCACGCCCACCGATGTGGATATGGTGGCCGTTGGCAGTTACTCGGCGGGCACTCACATTGTCCACATTGACGGCGGCTACGGCGGGACCGGCGCGGCGCCGGACATCGCCAAGAAGAACATCGCCATGCCCATCGAATACGCCATCGGCAAGGTCCACCGTTTTCTCACCGAGGAAGGTGTCCGGGACAAGGTGGCCTTGGTTGCCAGCGGCGGCATTCGCTCGGCTTATGACGTGGCCAAGGCCATTGCCCTGGGCGCCGATGGAGTGGTCATCGGGACGGCCGAATTGGTGGCGCTGGGCTGTGTGCGCTGCAGCCGCTGCGAGAGCGGACGCGGTTGTCCGCGCGGCATCGCCACGACGGACCCCGAGCTCTCCGGCAAGATGGAGCTGGATTGGGGCGCCCAGCGGCTCATCAACCTCTACAGCGCCTGGCGCAAGGTCCTCGTCTCGATCCTCCAACGCCTGGGCCTGCGCAGCGTCAGCCAACTGCGCGGACGCACCGACCTGATGATGCACCTGGATTACACGAACGACGCCCCGACAAACCCATGAACGGCGAATTGATAAAGCGCCTGGCTGATTCAAGAAAGCGCCTGGCCGAGCATCTCCACTACGCCTCCTCCCTCAAGAAGGAGGCCGAGGAAGGCGGCTGCGGGGTGGTTGGTTTCTGTTGCAGCGTGCCCGTGCCGGGCAAGCATATTTATGAACCCTCCCGGCAAATGCACAATCGCGGCAACGGCAAAGGAGGCGGCATCGCCGCCGTGGGCCTGGTGCCGGAGCAGCTCGGGGTCAGCCGCCAGGTCCTCGACAGCCATTACCTGTTGCACCTGGCGTTCATTGACACCAAGGCGCGGCCTGAAATCGAGGCCCAGTTCATCACCCCCTGCTTCGACGTCGCGGCCGCCGCCCGGCTCGACCAGGCCGAGGACTGGAAATCCGTGCCTGGCCTCGAGGTGTTGCCGCCGGAAGTCAGCCGCTATTTTGTGCGCGTCAAACCGAAGGTCCTGGACGCCTTCATCGCCCGGCGCCATCTCGAGGCGCTGGACCGGGGGGAAGCCGAAGACGAGTTCGTCAGCCAGAACAGCTTCAGCCTGAATCAGAAATACTACGCCTCCCTGGGTGAGAAAAGGGCCTTCGTGCTTTCGCATGGCCGGAACCTCATGATCCTCAAGGTGGTCGGGTTCGCCGAAGCGATTGTCAAGTACTACAAGATCGAGGAGCTTTGCGCCCACCAATGGATTGCCCACCAGCGTTTCCCCACCAAGGGCCGGGTCTGGCACCCCGGCGGCGCCCATCCCTTTGCGGCCATCGACATGGCCCTGGTGCATAACGGCGACTTTGCCAATTACCATTCCGTCTGCGAGTACCTCAAGCAGCGCCAGATATATCCCCAGTTCCTCACCGACACGGAAGTCTCGGCCTTGCTCTTCGATTTGCTGAGCCGGACCTACCATTATCCGCTCGAATACATCATCGAGGCGCTGGCCCCCACCACGGAACTGGACTTTGACCGGCTCGATGCGGAGAAACAAAAGACTTACCGGGCGATCCAAGCCACGCATATTCACGGTTCTCCCGATGGCCCCTGGTTCTTCATCATCGCCCGCACTCTCGCCCGGAACAAGCAGTTCCAGTTGATGGGCATAACCGACACCGCGATGCTTCGCCCGCAGGTGTTTGCCTTCTCCGAGGGCGAAGTCCAAGTGGGCCTGATTTGTTCGGAAAAACAAGCGATCGATGCCACGCTCTTGAGCCTGTCGAAAGACGACAAACGGATTTGCCCCGTGGCCGACCGCTACTGGAACGCCCGCGGCGGCAGCCACAACGACGGCGGGGCCTTCGTTTTCAACCTGCAAGAGGACTCCGCCGGCAAGATGCGCATCACGTGCGCCGATAAATTCGGCAAACCGGTCCCCTTGCCGGGAGGGACTGAATCCTGTGATTTTTCGCGGGAATTGCCCTGGTCCTCCGAATCGGATGGGCCGCTCCAGGCCATCCTCGATGAGCAACTTGTCCCCGGCAACGGCCTGGCGATTTTCGATAGGTTGCGCGGACTCGTGCCGCGATGGACCTTCGATGAATTCCGCCTGGCGTGCCGGCAAATCACCCATCAGGCCAAGCACCCTTCCAGGACGGCAACCGCCATTGAGGTCTTAAGCCTGCTCAACGACCGGAGATACTCCACCGGCGCCAAGAAGCGCAGCCATCTTCTCCACGCCGTCCACGGCGAGTTGAACCGCTTGTTTGGCAACCTCCCCAACCTGGCCTCCAAGGATTCCCCCAAGAGCGCGTTTCGTCTCATCGATTTCCAGACCCGCCGGCGCCTCAGGACACCGCAAGAGAACGAGACAACCCTGGTCATCGACGCCGCCCATTTCCCGCCCGAAGGAGACGACTGTGACGCTGCCCTGCTGGTGGATGCCTACAGGAAAGGCTGGCGGCGCTTCATCAGCTTCAACTGTATTGGGCAGCGCTATCTGGGCTGCGGACTCGGCCCCGAAACCGACGGGGTGACCATCGATGTTTATGGCAGCAGCGGGGATTACCTTGCCTCGGGGATCGATGGACTCGCCATTACAGTGCATGGAAACGCCCAGGACCAGTTGGGCCAGATCATTAAAAAAGGCAAACTCGTCATCCACGGCGACGTGGGCCAGACCTTTATGTATGGCGCCAAAGGCGGCGCCGTCTATGTTCTTGGCAACGCCGCCGGCAGGCCGCTCATCAACTCCGTCGGCCGGCCCAAAGTCGTCATCAACGGCACCTGCCTTGACTTCCTGGCCGAGTCCTTCATGGCCGGCGATCCTCATAACGGAGGCGGGTTCGTCGTCCTCAATGGCGTGAAGTTCGACGATGACGGACAGTTGGTTCCGCTGCCCGAGCCTTATCCAGGCAGCAACCTGTTCTCCCTGGCCTCGGGCGGGGCCATTTTCGTGCGCGATCCGGACAGAACCCTGGTCGAGCAGCAGTTAAACGGCGGCAAGTTCGCCCGCTTGAACCGCGCGGACTGGGATTTGATCCGCCCGCACCTCGAGGAGAACCAGAGGCTTTTCGGCATCCCCATCGAGCAACTCCTGACGGTTCACGGCCGGCAGCGCAGACCCGCCGAAGTCTATCGCAAAGTCCTCCCCGGCAACGCCCCCATTGCCGCGCAAGACACCGACGATGTCGAAGCCGGCGTCGAAGACATGGCGCTCCTGGCTAATCCATCAATCCATTAATCCAACAATCCATCGTCCCATGCCGCTCACCATCAAAAAAAACCGGACCGGCCCCGGCCTGAAGGACGCCGTGGAGAAGATGTGCGGCGCCGCGATGGCCCTCTGTTTCCAATGCAAGAAATGCTCGAGCGGTTGTCCGGTGGCCAAACTGGCCAAGTCTCGGCCCTCGGAGATCATGCGGCAACTGCACCTGGGCGCAGGCAATGAACTGCTGGCCAGCGATCTCGTCTGGACGTGCGCCTCCTGTGAGACCTGTTCCGCTCGCTGCCCGATGGGCATTGATGTCGCCGGCGTCATCGACGCCCTGCGCAAGCTGGCCCTCGAGCGAGGCGCGCCGAAGCCGGCCGGCAATGTGCCGTTGTTTAACCGGGCCTTCCTGAGAACGGTCGAAATGTTCGGCCGCAGCTATGAAATGGGGATGGTCGCCGCTTACAAATTCGGCACGGGAAAATGGATGGATGACACCGAAAAATTCCCAACCATGCTCAAGAAGGGGAAACTCGCCTTGCTGCCTCCCCGTGGGGCCGACCGGAAAACTGTGGCCCGCATTTTCAAGCAATCCAAACAGAACCAAGGACCCTACGCATGAGATACGCCTATTTCCCGGGGTGCTCGGCTGAATCCACAGCTCGAGACATGCACCAATCCACTCTGGCGGTGGCGCGCGCGCTGGGAATTGACCTGGTCGAACCCAAGGGCTGGACCTGCTGCGGCGCGACCGCCGGCCACCAGACCGATCATTTCCTGGCCGTGTCATTGCCCGCCGCCAATATGGCCAAAGTCCAGGACCTGAAACTGGACATGGTTGTCAATTGCGCCGCTTGCTTCAACCGGATGAAAGTGGCCAACCACGAAATCGCGGCCCAGCCAGACCTCCGCAAGCGGGTCGGCGAGGCGCTCGAGCGGGATTATGACGGCTCGGTCAAAGTGCGGCATTTCCTCGAAGTGCTCCTGGACGATGTGGGACTGAAGGCAATCTCCCGCGCCCTCAAACATCCGCTCAACGGCCTCAAGGTGGCCTGTTACTACGGGTGCCTGCTGGTCCGACCGCCCAAGGTCATGAAATTCGATGACCCGGAGAATCCAACCTCCCTGGACCGGCTGGTCAAGGCCATGGGCGGCCAGAGCCTGGACTGGCCGTGCAAGGTCGAGTGTTGCGGCGGCGGGCTGTCCCTCTCGCGAACGGACGTGGTGGTTCAGCTCTCGAATTCGATTCTCGACATGGCCAGCCGCGCGGGCGCCGACTGCATTGCGGTCAGTTGCCCCCTATGCCAGATCAACCTGGATTTGCGCCAGCAGGACATTCACAAGCAGACCGGCAGGAACTATCATATTCCCATCGTCTATATCACGCAGCTTCTTGGGCTTTGCCTGGGCCTGCGTCCCGATGCGCTCGGCTTCCGCAAGCTGATGGTCCCGGCTTCAACGGTCTTGGAAAGGGTAGCGGCAAACTGATATGAGCGAGTCCGACAGCAAAAAGATTGGCGCGGTCCTGGTGCAGGGCGGCGGCATTGCCGGCGTGCAGGCCTCGCTCGATTTGGCCAACAGCGGTTTCAAAGTCTATCTCCTCGAGCGCGATGCCGCCATCGGCGGCATGATGGCCCGCCTGGACAAGACCTTTCCGACCGGGGATTGCGCGACCTGCATTGTCTCGCCCAAGCTCGTGGAATGCGCGCGGAATCTGAATGTCGAGATACTGACGCTTTCAGAGCTCACCGGCTTGCAGGGCAAACCGGGCCATTTCGAGGCGACTGTCAAGCGGTTTCCGCGGTATGTGGACGAAGACAAATGCACCGGCTGCAGCGAATGCACTCAAGCCTGCCCCGTTGACATCCCCGACGAGTTCAATCGTTGCCTGGGCACCCGGAAAGGCATTGCCAAGCTCTACGCCCAGGCAACGCCAAACATCTTTGGCATTCTCAAGCACGGCCACGCCCCCTGCAAGGTCAACTGTCCGGCCAGGGTCAACGTCCAAGGTTACGTCCAGCTCATCAAGAAGAAGGAGTACCTCAAGGCCGTGAATCTCGTCCGCCAGAGAAATCCCCTTTCCGCGATTTGCGGCCGGATTTGCACCCATCCCTGCGAGGCGGCCTGCACGCGCGGCAAAGCCGATGACCCCATCGCCATCCGGTTGTTGAAACGATTCGCCTCCGATAAGGAAATCGAGATGCTCGAGGCGGGGGAATTGGCCCTGCCCGAAGAGAGAATTCCCGCGCTGGGCGCCAAAAAGGTGGCTGTGATTGGCGCCGGCCCGGCGGGACTGACCGCCGCCGCCGATCTCGCCGATGCCGGTTTCGCAGTCACCGTCTATGAAGCGATGAACACCGCCGGCGGCATGCTCCGTTGGGGGATTCCCGAGTACCGCCTGCCCAAGAAAATCCTGGACCTCGAAATCGAGCTCATCCGCCGCAAGGGCGTCAAGTTCGTCTATAACTGCCGCATCGGCCAGGACATTGCCTTTCAATCGCTCCGGGATGATTTCGATGCGATACTCCTCTCCGCCGGCGCCCAGAAGAGCCGCCAACTCCGCATCGAGGGCGAACAAATCAACGGCGTGCTTCATGGCGTCGAATTCCTCAGGGACGCCGCCTCGGCCAGCAAGCCAGCGGTCAAAAACCGGGTCCTGGTGATTGGCGGCGGCAACGTGGCGGTGGACGTGGCTCGGACCGCGCTGCGCCTCGGCGCCGGGAGGGTCGAGATGGTTTGCCTCGAGCAGCGCGACGAAATGCCCGCCTACAAGGAAGAAATCGAAGCCACGCTCGCCGAACACATCACGCTCCGCAATGGTTGGGGTCCCAAGCGCATTACCGGCAACGGTTCGGTGACCGGCATCGAGCTCAAACGATGCACCCGGGTCTTTGACGATCAGAAACGGTTCAATCCGGCCTTTGACGAACACGACCTGGCCACTCTGGAAGCCGACCAGATCATTGTGGCCATCGGCCAGAGCGTCGACGAGCAGTTCGTCGGGCATGTCCAGGCTCATAGCGCTCGAGGTTGCTTCAAGACCGACCCCGTTACCGGGCAGACCTCCCTCCCGGGCGTGTTCGCCGGCGGTGACAATGCCTCGGGCCCGGCCTCGGTCATCGATGCCGTCGCGGCCGGCAAACGCGTCGCTGAATCCATCGAACGTTATTTAACCGGCAAGGACCTCCTGGCCGGCCGTTTTGAAAGCACGGTCAATCCGATGCCGGAGGAACTGCTGCCTTCGACCGGGGAAATAGTGAAAAAGGACCGGCCCCGCCCCGAGGAATTGGCGCCGGCCAACCGAGCGAAGAATTTCCAGGAGGTCGAAAAAGGGCTGACCGAGGAGCAGGCGCTGGCGGAGGCCGAGCGTTGCCTCAACTGCGCGCTGTGCTCGGAGTGCAATCGTTGTGTCGAGACCTGCCAGCAGCACGCCATCGACCACGCGATGAGGGAGCGGACGCTCACCCTGCAGGTGGGCGCAGTCATCCTGACCCCCGGCTTTAAAGAGTTCGCCGCCAAACGAAAAGGCGAATTCGGTTATGGCCGCTATCCCAACGTCGTTACCAGCGTTCAATTCGAGCGCATGCTTTCGGCGGCGGGTCCCTTCGAGGGACATGTCATACGGCTCTCCGACGGCCGGGAGGCCAGGCGCATCGCCTGGATTCAATGCGTTGGTTCCCGTGATTCGGCTTGCGGCAATGACTATTGTTCCTCGATCTGCTGCATGATGGCGGCCAAACAAGCCATGGTTGCCGGCGATCACATCGAGGGCCTGGACGCGACCATCTTCTACATGGATATCCGCGCCCACGGCAAGGATTTTGACCAGTACTACGAGCGGGCCAGGGCCCAGCAGAACATCCACTTCGTCAAGAGCATCCCTTCGCGCGTCATTCAGGTGCCCGGCAGCAAAGACCTGCGCGTTCAGTTTCTGGATGAAACCAGCCGGCTTCAACAGAAGGACTTTGACCTGGTCGTCTTGTCCGTGGGCATGGAGCCGCCCGATTCCGTGGCCGGGCGCGCCTCCAGCCTCGGCATAAAACTCAACGGCTTTGGCTTCTGCCTCACCGACCGCCTCTCCCCCTTGCAGACCTCACGGCCCGGCGTCTTCGTCGGCGGAGCTTTCCAGGAACCCAAGGACATTCCCGAAACGGTTACGCAGGCCAGCGCCGCCGCTTCCATGGCGATGGAGCTGTTGGCGCCCGCGCGCAATACGCTCATCGCTAAAAAAACTTATCCCGAGGAGCATGATGTCACCGATGAAGAACCGCGAGTGGGTGTCTTTGTCTGCCACTGCGGCATGAACATCGGCTCCGTCGTGGACGTCGAGCGAGTCGTCAAAAGCGTCGCCAACCAGCCGGGCGTGGCGTTGGCCACCCACACCATGTTCACCTGTTCCGATACCAGCCTCTCGAACATCAAGGACAGCATCCGCGAGCATCGGCTCAATCGCCTGGTGGTGGCCTCCTGCACCCCGAGAACACACGAACCCTTGTTCCGCGAGACCTTGCGCGAAGCGGGCCTGAATCCCTACCTGTTCGAGATGGCGAACATTCGCGACCAGTGCTCCTGGGTGCATTCTGCGGCGCCGCAATCCGCCACTGAGAAAGCCGTTGAACTGGTCAAGATGGCCATCGCTCGAGCGCGGAGGCTCTCCCCGCTGGAAGGCGGGACGCTCGAGGTTGACCAGACGGGCCTGGTCATCGGCGGGGGCCTGGCCGGAATGACCGCCGCCCTGGCGCTGGCCAACCAGGGATTCCCTGTGCGCCTGGTGGAACAAACCAATCGCCTGGGGGGGACGCTGCGCGACATTCACAGGACCCTCGAGCACCCGGACCTCGCCGCGTTTACCGGCGCCCTCATCCAGCAGGTTGAAAAACATCCCAACATCACGCTGTACCTGGAAACGGAAATCGCCGGCATCAAAGGCCACGTCGGCAAATTCCTTATGGCGCTGGTCAAGGACGGCAAACAACTCGAGGTCTGCGGCGGCGCCATCATCGTCGCCACGGGCGCGCGTCGGGCCGGGACATCCGAGTTTCTCTACGGCCGCTCCGAGAGCGTTCTGACGCAGGTTGAATTGCGAAAACTCCTGCATGACAGGGCCTATCCCGCCAAGGGACAGAATATCGTCATGATCCAGTGCGTCGGCTCGCGCAACGACCAACACCCCTTCTGCAGCCGTGTCTGCTGCTCCATGGCCGTCATGAATGCCCTGGCCATCAAAGAGCGGGACCCCGCAGCCAACGTGTTCGTTCTCTACCGCGACGTCAGGACCTACGGCTTCCGGGAACTTTTCTACCAACAGGCGCGCCAGGCCGGCGTCGTCTTTATCCGCTACACGCCGGAGGCCCCGCCACAGGTGCGCGAGGCCCAGGGCCTGGTGGTCAGCCTCAAGAGCCCCGACTTGCCCGAACCGCTCGACATCGAGGCCGATACCCTGGTGCTCGGCACCGGCATCGAACCGGACCTGAAAAACAACAAGCGCCTTTCCGACATGCTCAAAGTGCCCCTCAACGCCGACGGGTTCTATGTGGAAGCCCATATGAAACTGCGTCCGGTGGATTTCGCCACCGAAGGCGTTTTCCTTTGCGGGCTGGCCCATTCCCCCAAGTTCATCGATGAGAACATCTCCCAGGCGCGGGCCGCCGCCGCTCGAGCCGCCACGGTGCTCTCCAAAACTCAACTCGACGTCAGCGCCCAGGTCTCCTGCGTCAACCAGCAGAAATGCATCTCCTGCATGACCTGTGTCACTGTCTGTCCCTATTCCGCCCCTTTCTGCAACAAGGACGGCAAGGGCCAGATCGAGGCGGCCAAGTGCATGGGCTGCGGTATATGCGCCTCCGAGTGTCCGGCCCGGGCCATCCAACTGCATCATTTCGAGACCGACCAGTTCCTGGTCATGATCCGGCAATTGTTCGCGGACGGAGACGGGGAACCACTGAGCGCCGGCCACCCGGAAAGGGAACTGGCGGAAAGCCGCTGAGCCATGGAATCCGAAGCCTTTCAACCCAGGATTGTGGCCTTTTGCTGCCACTACTGCGCCTATTCCTCCGCCGACCTGGCGGGCTCCATGCGCATTCAGTACCCGCCCAATGTGCGCATCATCCGCACGCCATGCACCGGCCGCCTGGAAACCGAGTATTTCATGAAGGCCCTGGAAAACGGCGCGGACGGAGTCCTGGTGGCGGGCTGCCTGGAAGGCGGCTGCCATTTTGTCGAAGGCAATCTCTGCGCCAAACGCCGGGTCAATTATACGCGGGACCTGCTGATGGAAATCGGCATCGAAAAAGACCGCATCCGCATGGTTAACATTTCCGCCGCCATGGCCCGGCCCTTGGCGGACACGATTACGGATATGGTGCAAACGGTTCGCAAGCTGGGACCCAACCCAATCAAACACACTGGCCCGTCAAAACCGGAGACCTCCCCATGATCGTCGCACAAAGAAAAAACATCCCGAACCTGCTGGCCATAGTGGAAAGGCACCGCAAGCTCCTCTTGCTCGGCTGCGGCACCTGCGTCACCGTCTGCCTGGCCGGCGGACAGCGCGAAGTCAGCATCATCGCCTCTGCCCTGCGCATGGCGGCAAGACTCAAGGGCCTGGCCCTTCAAGTCGACGAAGCCACGATCGAACGCCAGTGCGACAACGTCTTCCTCGAGCAGGCCGCCGAGGCCATCAAGGACCACGATGCCGTTCTTTCCCTGGGTTGCGGCGCCGGCGTTCAGGCCCTGGCCGAGCGTTACACCGGCAAACCGGTCTATGCCGGCCTGGACACCGCCTTCATCGGCATCCTCGAGAAACGCGGCGTTTGGTCCGAAAAGTGCGCCGCCTGCGGCGCCTGTGTGCTCCACCTATACGGCGGGATTTGCCCGATCACCCGCTGCGCCAAACAGATGCTCAACGGCCCGTGCAGCGGTTCCCGCGAAGACCGCTGCGAAGTGGACCCCGAGCGCCCTTGCGCCTGGCAACTCATCTACCAGCGCCTCAAGGAAATCGGGCAACTCGACGAACTCAAGAAGACCAAACCGCCCAAAAACTGGCGCCCCAGCCTGTCCGGCGGCTGCCGCACCATCATCCGCGAGGACCACAGGGTCTGACCAGGCTCTCGATGCGGCGATTAGTCGGCGGCTGGGCACGGGCGCAACAGCTGAATTCGATCCTTGAGCCTGTCAAAATCGCTGTCGAGCGCGAGCAGTTTGTCACCACGGGCCATCACGGAAGCTGCGATTGCCGCGTCAAAGAATTTCATTTTCCGGCCTTGGGTCTTAAGTTCAGAAATCAGTGCGGACAGTTGAGCGGCATCGGCCTCCGTAAAACTCGAAACCAAAGCCCGGAACCTGCTTTGGTAAAGCCGTTGAGCCCGCTGGCGCAAATCCATTCTGACCGGCGGCTGCGTCCCTACAAGAAACTCGCTGGCTGCCAGCGCAGGAATGTAAAAGGGACCTTCCTCGCTCTGGGGAAGAAGGTTGTCGAAGTCGCCCTGCCTCTCTGCGCAAATCAGGACGCTGGTGTCAATCGCAACCGGCATAGCCAACCACCTCGGAAGCCGCATCCATCGCCACCTTTAACTCCTTCGAATCCTCGGCGCTGAAGCCACGCCCGCGCAGCAAACGCAACAGCTCGCAACGAGTGGCGCCGACTCTGGGATGGATGACCGCAACGGTCCTGCCGTGGCGTTGGACCTCCACAACCTCGCCACCCTGCGCCACCCGGTCAAGGATGCTCTTGCTCTCATTAGCCAGTTCTGTTGCCGTCACAATCATGCCTTAAAAATACCTATTTTAGGGAATTTGGCAAACATTTTCACGCGCAGCAACTTACAGGGTTTCAAGAGGTTTTTGACACTGCCGACCCCCTGCCGGACTTATCCCGCCACCTGCCCGGCTACTGGTCGGTCAATCGTGCGATGCATGATTTGCCGAACCTGCCTCATGCGGCTAACAGCCGCCGGGCCGGTCAGCGGAGACCCGAGCGCCTTGCTCATAATGCTCGCGAATCTCGTTCCACTGACGGGACGGTCCACGATCAGCTTCCCATCGTAGATGATGCTGAACACGCCATAGGGCGTCGGGAGCTCCCTTGACGCCTTGGCGGTCCTGACCGGAACCACCTTCGGCTCCAACCCAAAAGTTCTGGACACCCCCGCAATGTCCTTCACGCACTTTGGAACCATAGGGCACTGATCGGCAGCCAAAATCGTGAGGCCCTTCTTGTACTTTCTCAGTAGCTGCTCCCTTTCGACGATAAATCGAGGGTCCGGGGCGCCTTTCTTCAGTTTCTTGACGAGCAACTCGTAGGGAGGGAAGCGGTCCACTGAGACAAAACCCGCTTTAGCGAACAAACCATTTCCTGCCATGAAACTATCGGAACTGGTCACGACCGCGACCCCTCGGCTCTTGCTCTTCTTGGCGTCCCTGAGGCAGCTATCCAACAGGAGAGTGCCAACCCCTTTCCCCCCGTGTTTGCGGCTGACCATCAAGCAATGGATGACAAGGTAACCCTCCGCCTCCACCGGTCTCCACGCGCGATTGCCAGGGACGTACTCAATCGTCCCAATATCGCCGAATTCCCGTGAGCGGAGCACCTTGAGCCTTAGGCCTTCCGGGTAGCGCTTCTTGAGCCAATCCGATTTCCGACGATACCCCTCGTTGTTCGGGTTCTTGCGGCCACAGAAGCTGCAAGTGCCGATGTTCTCAGCATTGGTGTCGACGATTTCGTACTCTCTCATGCTGGTCCGATCAGTTGCAGAACGTTGTTGTTATACGACGGATCACGCACGACGCCGCGCACGCCGGCCTTTCATAATTCCTTCTGCCTTCACGGCCCTATGCAACCAGACCCGCGAATCTCCGTCCAGCATTATCCTCGAGGCGGAACAGGGCGGAAAAACCTTCTCAACGAGAGACGGTTCGAGGATATTGAACGGCGAAGCAAATCATGAAGACTCGACTCGTCTGGGCGGCAACGGTGGTTGCGGCCTTATCGAACCTCGTCGGTGCAGCCGGCGCTCCCAATGGCCTGCTCCCCGTTCAACTCCGGTGTGAGTTCGTCGAGGACCCGCTCGGGGTGGACGTGGCGCAGCCGCGCCTGTTTTGGAAACTGGAGAGCGACGCGCGCGCCCAGCGCCAGAGCGCCTGGCAGGTCCTGGTTGCCTCTTCGGCCGGACTCCTGGACCGGGACCAGGGCGATTTGTGGGACAGCGGCAAAGCCGAGTCCGATGAGACGATTCACATTCCTTATGGCGGGCGGCCTCTGCGGTCCTCGCAAGAGGTCTTTTGGAAGGTCCGTGTCTGGGACCGGGATGGCCAGGTGTCGAGCTGGAGCCAACGGGCGGCGTGGACCATGGGCTTGCTCGAGGAGGCGGATTGGAAGGGGAAATGGCTCAGCGCGGAAGGGGCGGCTGGGGCAGACAAGCCGAACGGCTGGCAGACGCTCCTGCTTCGCCGGGAGTTCGCGGTGAAGCCGGGCCTCGAGCGCGCGGTCCTCCATGTGTGCGGTCTTGGCCAATACGAACTCGATGTCAATGGGCAAAAGGCCGGCGATGACCTTTTGTCGCCGGGCTGGACGAAGTACGACAAGACCTGCCTCTACGACACGCGCGACGTGACCGGGCTGTTGCGGACCGGCGCCAATGCGATTGGCCTGGTTCTGGGCAACGGGATGTACAACGTCCAGGGCGGGCGCTACGTCAAGTTCAAGGGGTCGTTCGGCGCGCCCAAGGCAATTGCCCGCCTGGTCCTCGAGTACAAAGACGGCGCCAGCGAGGCGCTCGACACCGATGAGCGGTGGCACACGGCGTCCGGTCCGATCACATTCTCATGCGTCTATGGAGGGGAGGATTACGATGCCCGCCTCGAACCGCGCGGCTGGGACCTGCCCGGCTTTGCCGAGGCCGGTTGGGCGCCGGCCAAAGTGGTCCGGGGGCCCGGCGGCAGGCTCAAAGGCCTCTCCTGCGCCGCCCCGCCGATCCGCCCCTTCGAGGTCATCCAGCCGCTCAGCGTCAAGCCGTTGCGGCCCGGCGCGGCGGTTTATGACCTGGGCCAGAACGTTTCTCTCATGCCTCGGCTGACCGTGCGGGGGCCGCCGGGGGCCGTGGTTAAAATCATCCCCGCCGAACTGGTCAAGCCGGACGGTTCGGTGGACCGCGGCTCATGCGGAGGCGGGGCCTGTTATTGGCAATACACGCTGGCCGGCGGGGCGCCCGAAAAGTGGTTCCCGAGATTCTTTTACCACGGCTGCCGCTATCTCCAGGTCGAGTGCGCGCCGCCGCCGGGGGGAGAACTGCCCAGGCTCGACTCCCTCGAGGGCGTGGTGGTGCATTCCTCCTCGCCCGCCGTTGGCGAATTCGAGTGCTCCAACCCGCTGTTCAACCGCATCCGCACCCTCGTGCGCTGGGCCCAGCGCAGCAACATGATGAGCGTCATGACGGATTGTCCGCACCGCGAGAAACTTGGCTGGCTCGAGGAGGACCACCTCAACGGCCCGTCGCTCCGCTACGAGTTCGACCTGGCGCGGCTGTTCACCAAGGTGATGAACGACATGGCGGACTCCCAGCGCGAAAACGGGCTGGTGCCCGACATTGCGCCCGAGTATGTCGTGCTCAAAGGCGGCTTCCTGGATTCTCCGGAATGGGGCAGCGCCTTCATCCTTGTCCCGTGGCAGCAATATGAATTCACAGGAGACGTGGCCCTGTTGCGGGCACATTATGACGCCATGAAGCGCTACGTCGCCTATCTGGGCAGCCGCGCCGCCGGCCATATCGTTTCGCACGGGCTGGGAGACTGGTACGACCTGGGCCCCAACCCGCCGGGAGTCGCCCAATTGACCCCGTTGCCGCTGACCGCCACGGCCTTTTATTACTACGATACGTGGATTCTCTCGCAGGCCGCCGGGTTGCTGGGCAAGGCCGACGACGCCAGGCAATACGCCGATTCGGCTGCGGCCATCCGCGCCGCCTTCAACCAACGTTTCTTCAATCCGGCCACCGGCCAATACGCCACTGGCTCGCAATGCGCCAATGCCATCCCGCTGGTGATGGGACTGGCCGAAGCCCCCCGGCGCCAATCCGTCCTGGAGGGCATCGTCCGGGACGTGCGCGCCCGCGGCAACGGCCTCACGGCCGGGGATGTCGGCTACCGCTACCTCCTCCGCGCCTTGGCCGAGGGCGGCCGCTCCGATGTCATCTTCGACGTAAACAACCAGTCGGAAAAACCCGGCTACGGCTGCCAACTCCGCCAAGGCGCCACCAGCCTGACCGAGGCCTGGGACGCCGGACGCGGCTCTTCCCAAAACCACTTCATGCTCGGGCAGATCATGGAATGGTTCTACCACGACCTGGCCGGAATCAGTTGCGACCCCGCGGGCCCCGGTTTCAAAAAGATCATCATCAAACCGGCCATGGTCGGGGATGTCACCTGGGCCAAGGCGGCATTCAAATCAATCCGGGGCGACATTCTCTGTTCCTGGACCCGCAATGGGACGGGCTGGACTCTTAAGACTACCCTCCCTGCGAACACGACCGCCACAGTGTTCGTCCCTGCCAAATCGGCCAAAGAAGTGACCGAGAGCGGCGTCCTTGCCGAGCGCAGCCAAGGCGTCAGATTCATCCGCCAGGAGCCGGATAGCGCGGTCTATGAGGTCGCCTCCGGACACTACGATTTCCGCCGCGGCCCGTGATTAACCTCCCAACTCGCGCTTGGCGGCCGCGGCGATGCGGTCCAATTCGCCAGCCAGGCCCTCATCCAAGGGTTCGACCTCGTGTTTGTCGAGAATGTCCTTCACCCGCGCCCGCGCCCGCTCCCCCATGGTGCGGCCTCCGCCGGCTTCCCAAGCCGCGTATGCCTCGCGCGTCCAGGTGGCGTCGGGTGTCCAAAGTTCCTGGCGGTAGTGCGCCACCGTATGGTCCACCGCCAGGTAGTTGCCCCCGGGGCCGACCGCGTTGACCACTTCCGCAGCCAGTTTCTCCGGTGTGACCTCGAATCCGCGCACGATGCGTTTGACGTACGCCATCGCTTCGTCATCCGCTGCCAGCCATTCCAGGGAGGCCCCATGGTCCGTGCCGCAGATGCCGGCATGACCGAAGGTATCCGCCCCCGCCAGCGCTCCGAGCACCAGAGTGGCTCCCTTCTCGATTCCCGCTTGCGCATCCAGGGTCTTGGCATCGGTCAGGCCAACGTTGATATAGACAGGCAAGCCGTAGAACCGGCCCATTTGCACCATCGCCACCGCCATGAGTGCCTGCTCCGGAGACCCAAAGGAACAGATGCTCGTGCGCGGGTCCAGGATATGCGGAATGCCGCCATACATCATGGGTGTGCCCGGCCCCAGCGCCTGCGCGATCACCACACCCGCCAGGACCTCCGCGTTCTCCTGCGCCAGTGTCCCGGCCAGTGTGCCCGGCGCCGTCCCGGCGGTCATGGACATCGGGCTGATGCTTACAGGCTGGCCGGCGCGGACGAACTCGCTCAACATTTCCAAACCATCGCGCGGCATCTGCAGCGGGCTAATCGGTTCCAGGAAAGCCTCCGTCATTGGCCGCTGCCGCAGGGCCGCATCGCCGCCCGCGATGACGCGATACATCTCCAGCACATAACGCGCCGTAGCCCCATTATAAACCCAGGTCCGCGTCGGTTTGCTCGTCCCCTTCAATAACTCCGCCGTCAGCACCACCTCGCGGTATTTCTCGCTGACCTCTTTGGGCTGCCCCATCGACCCGACAATCGTCAGATTCGGCAACGCGTCGCCGAGCTTGATGGCGGCCCGGCTATCTTCCAGGGTCGCCGCTCGATGCGCGTGGGTCTCGCCATCGATCCAACCGTATTGCCCCGGGCTGGACATCTGATTGAGGTCGCCGTACCCAAACCGGGCGGCTCGGGCCGGGTCCCGGCCATACAGAATATACCGTTTGCCGGCGCCGGCGACACAACCCATTACCAGCTTCTCCGGCAAGCGGGCAATCCGACGATGGCGATCCACGCGCGCGCCATTCTCGCCCAGGATGCGCAGCACCCCTTCATCGTGTATCAGAAGGCCCGTGTTCCCAAGAATGGCCAGGCTGGCGCCATGGATGCCTTGGATGTCGTTGTCGGAAAGGATGCGGACCTGGATGCTTGCCATAAATCGAAGCTCCGTCGTGTTCCAGTTTGGCTACAACTTCGCGAACACGATCAGGATTGAATTGGAAACGGGGGCGCGCAAGGACCTCCGCATACTCGGCGAGTATTCGCGGATCATGGCAAACGATAACCGCGCCAGCGAGCGCCAGGGCAAGCACCTGGCCTGGATTCCGCTGAGAGTGCAGCAGGCCCGACACGAGCACGTTGGTGTCGAGCACAATCCTCATTTGCGGCGGGCTTGCCGAGCTGCGGCGATCTCCTCATCGATATCCGGCATCGTCAGCTCGTGCGTCGAGTTTTGACGCGCCGCTTCCTGCAAAGCCGCCTGCGCTTGGAGCGCGCGGACGCTTCGCAGGGTGGACAAAGTCGGTTCAAGTGACTGGGCGTCAATGGCCAGCAGCACGGCCACCGGTTGACCCTGCTCGGTGACGACCAAGTCCCCGGCTTTGGCAGCCTCCCGCCATTGCTCCGAGGGCTTCCGCTTCAGCTCGCTCACCGTGATCGTGCTCATGCCTGTAGTTTAGCTCATTCGGGACCCCGGCCGCAAGCTGGTGCTGGCGCGAAGGAGCGGTCCATCTGGCGCAGACCTTTCAGTCGGCCGTGGCGAGGGCCACTTTGTCGGGTCCCGCACGAGCCCGTCGTGCGGAGCTTCGCTGAGGGGGAGGCGTGCGTCTGATTGTCGCGCCATCTTGCGGAGCTAATTCTCCTCCCCGCTTCCAACTGCTGTATTGGAAAAGTGCGGATCGATCTCATTCACTTTGGCAACTAGGGCGCCATACGTGCGCGCGTCGGCGTCCTTCATCGCCGCCAGCAGGCGGCGGACCTTCTCCGGATTGACATCGACGAAAATTCCGAAGGCTTTATCCTCGGGCCATTCGGCCAATTTGCGCGCGTCTGAGACTTTTTGGAAGCGCTGCGGCTCGGCTTGCACCGCCGGGTCCTGCATTATCCGCGTGAGGGCATGAGTGTCATTGATGCCGAAGATTGGTTTGGGCAGTTCCGGGGCGAGGGTCTGCATGGCGTCGGCAATGGTTTGTCGCGCGTTAAGGGCTTCCGACCGATCCCGGATACTTGCTTCGGGCGAGGGTGCAAGCGCATGGAGCGCCTGACCGAATGCGGGCAACAGTTCGACTGCGTTTGAACCGGTGTGACGGGCGAAATAACCCGCGATGGCCCGCGCCGTCTTGGGGAATTTCTTCAGACCTTCCAGGACCTCGGGCATGGTCGCCCCGCCTGACGTCACCTTTAAAGTGAACGCACCCGACTCCTTCTGTTGCTCCAACTCGGCGGCCAGCGGATTCAATTCGCGAAAATCCGGGCTCAAAGTGTCCAGCATTTTCGCCGCCGCCAATCGCAAATCCTCCCGTGCGGTATGGTCTGCTGCGTCGGCCAGGGCGGACAGAGTTTCGTTCAAATACGGGCCAAGGCGGGCGGTTGTTATACTGGGCTCCCCGGGTGGGCCATCGGAGCTTGCGGCGCGTGCCGCACCATTCAATAACGACATCCCCTCGACCCGCAGGAAATTGTCGTCGTCGGACTTCAACAGTTCTGCGGCCACCCGAAACACGCCACGATCGGCTTGGTCTCCGAGCGCGGACACTAGCGAGAGAGCAGCAACGTTGCGCACTCGCCAGTCCTGGTCTTGCAACAGGGGAAGGAAGGCGTTATTGAGCGCTTGGGAATCCTCATTGGCCATGGCCCATAGCCAGCCGCCAGCCTGCATACTGCGGCGGACACCAGGGAACTGCTTGGTTGCCAAGTAAACGATGGTCGAGACCGACCGGTTCTCTTTCACCATCCGGGCGAATTCGGGCAGGATTTCGGGGGAGGGATGAATTTGCCCCAAGGCGTAAAGTATCATGTTGTCGGTGTAAACAGGGAAGGACCTGACCTCTCCCAATTTGCCCACGACGCTGTACCTCGTTTGTGGAATGGCTTGGCCCACCCCGCCGTCGCGCAGCAGCCCAAGGAGCAGCGGGGCCGCCTCTTTGGCCTCCGGGCCAATGATGCCAAGACCATCGAGCGCGCGCAGGCGCACCTGCGCATTCGCGTCTTCTTTTAACGCGGCCTCAAGGACCGGAAGTGCCGCCTTTTTCTTGTCACCCAATCCAGCGATGGCCTCTTGCATCACGGAATTGGGATAGAGGGTTGTCTCCATCGGATCATGCAAAGCTGCTTTAACCTTGTCCAGTGCCGCTGCCAAGGCGGCGTCGGCACCCGCGTCACGGGCAGGTTCTGAGGGTGTGCCCCGCCTCACCAAAGGACTGCTCGTGTCTGACGTGCCGGCGGATGGGGTGAGCTCGGTCGCGAGGGGTTGCGCCACAGGTGATCCATGGGGCGTGGACTTGGAAAGTATGAAGGCCGCAGCGAGAACAACCGACCCCGTCAACACTGCGACGAAGCCGGCGCTCTTGGCGGAGGTCACCAGCCCAAGGATTCCTCCGCCTGAACTTACCGCACTTCCTGCGGCGGCTTTTGCCATTGCCACTTTGGCCCAGGATGCAGCCATCTCCATCGGCGCAGCCTGTGCCCCATGAGCGGCGAACGCTGCCGCCAGTGCCAGCGATGACACCACGACCCCCCGCCTGGCAAAGATCACCCGCAACCTCTCAATTGCACGCGAAATGCGCTTGCGCGCCGTCTCTTCGCTCACGCCCAGCGCCTCAGCGATGTCCTTATGGCTTTTGTTGCCGAAGAAGCGGATCATCACCAGTTCCCGGTCCGGCCCGGAAAGTTTTTCCAGGGCGTCGTTAAGATGGGGAGTGATGCATTCCCAGATGGAATCGGCTTCGTTGGTTTCAATGGTCGGCTGCATGACAAGGGTTTCCTGTTCGTGGCGCTCGCGATTGACGTTCTTGCGCACCTGATTCAAAACGGCAAAGCGCGTCGCGCGAAAGAGCCAGCCGTAGAGCGTGGCCTGCCGCGGAATACTATGCGCCTTCTGCGCCAGAGCGACGAATACGTCTTGCGCCGCGTCTTCCGCAGCATGGGGATTGCCCGTCTGGCGCAGGGCGGCATGATACACCATCCCGGCATACCGTTCCACCAGGGCCCGGAAGGCTTCTTCAGAGTGCCTCGTTGCGTAATCGTTGAGGAGTTTCCAGTCGTTCATAGTCGCGTCCGTTCTAGTAATAAACAGCGGCCCCGCGAAAAGTGTGACACCCTTTCCGCAGAGTCCCAGTCAAAACCATGGCACCTCCCGTAGGGACAGCCGAGCTGATCACTCCGGTGCTCTTGCTCTGCCGCTCCGCGCTCAACTGGTCGAGTGGAGTGGAAGCGCGGCCGGTTTAGACCAATGGCTTCCAGCGTTGCTGCCCTTTCGAGCATCGTGGCAAATGGCCATCAGGCCCTTTCACCCGCGAGCATGCCCAAGGTTGAAGGATGCACATAAGAAATTGCTTTTTGCCGCCGCCCCGGTTTTGACGCTTCGCGGGTGATGTCCACGTCGAATACCGGCACGCCCGGCAGATTTACGAAGATCTCGTCAGCAACGCCGCGGACCTCGGCCTGGTGGCTTATCCCGTCCCGGCGCGCAACATCGAGGTCGTCCCGCTGCGCAAAGATCCGCTCGCCCTGATCTCCCATCCAGCGACCCGCTGGCCAAACGCAAGAGCGTCAAGCTCAAGGCCCTGGACGGCCAGAGATTCGTCGGGTTCGAGCCGGAACTGCCCACCCGCAAGGCCCTGGACCGCCTCTTCAAGGAACATCGCGTGACCGTGGATTACATCATGGACTTCGACAACGTCGAAACGGTCAAACGCGCCGTGGAAATCGATAGCGGCCTCGCCATTGTCCCCAGGAGCACGATCCGTGACGAGGTGGCCCACCAAACCCTGGCCGCCCTACGCCTGGATGAAGGCGATTTCCCTCGGCCCCTGGCCCTCATGCACACCCGCAACAAAGTGCTCTCGCCGGCGATGAAAGAGTTCATTGCCATGATAAAGGAACCGATCGAGAAGTAGAGGAGACCTTCGTCGTGGTTAGGTGGTTGCGGACTGTGGATGCGAACGGCGCCGGTTTGCCACCAGAGCGCCGACTCCCCCAACGACCGAGGCAAGCAGGATTCCTCCGAGGATTCCCAGGGACAGGTTCAAGGGTTTGTTGGGCCGAACGGGCCTTGGCCCGGGCACAGCGTTATCCACTATATACACGGTTCGTGATCTTGGAGTTCCCACCCCCGCCGCGCTCCTGGGTTGCTCATTCCGCTTCCCGGAGTCGAGCGCGAACGGGCGATCTATCTCGGCGAGAACACTCTCCTCTGCGGAGACCACCGCGAGCTCTCGATAGCTCTCGGCCAGGGCATTCGCGATCTCGGAGGCCTCCTTGGGGTTTGGGCCATAAACGCTAATCGCATCCAACCAATCGGCGCCGCCCACCCGCCGAAACACACGCACGTCGATACACGACTTTAGCAGCCAGATGGTCTCGGCTTCAGTGAGCCTCTCCCCGTTGGCATAGGTCTTTCCCCAAGACTCGGCCAAACCCAGCTTCTTGGCCACCCGGCCCAGAATTGCTGCGGAGTCGATCAGTGCAAGTTCGGTTTGAGTTAAGTGCGGGTCGTAAGCGCCCGCCACGAATGCCTGCTTGAACTGCTCACGCGCAACCCCGGTTGCGTTCGGTTCCACCTTAATTCTGGCCGTGCTCGCGTAGCATGCCGGCAGTAAGAACGTCACGAGGGCGCTGGAGCCAAGCACCAGCAGAAACACCACCGCGAACAACACAAGAAAGGTGGTCCGCGGGGTTGGATGGGCGCGGAAAGCCAAGAGCATTTTACTAAACATACATTTCCTTCGTTTGAGGTTGTGGAGGTGTTCCGCCATCGAAGTCTTTGCCAAATCGACCGAGACCCGCAGCCACAGGACCGTCAATCCCCAGGTTCCTGCTTCAACCCAGGCGTCGCGGCACTGGTCGCGGAAGAGTTGAGCCATGGGCCGGCCATATTCGCGGCGATGCTCCCGCGGGTAGAGCGCCAGCAGACGTTCATAAAGCTTCGCCGATTTTGCCACGGCCGTGCTATCGGAGGATTTTGGCATGGTCAGAGCCCTCCCGCATTCCCGGCCCTGCCTGGCTGGCCGATAAGCCGCTTGCGGCGCGCGAGTTTCGTCAACTGCTCATAGCGCTGCGCCTCCGCCTTGACGACCTGCTGGCCAAGTCCGGTTAGGCGGTAGTAACGGCGCCGTTCATCATCCAGTTGCGGGTCGGGGCGCCGGTCCGACTCCTCGATCAACCGGGCGGCCACTAACCGCTTGACCGTGCCGTAAAGCGTGCCCGGTCCCATTTTGATTCGACTGCGGGTGCTTTCCGCCACCTCCCGCATAATGGCGTAGCCGTGCCGCTCCCCCTCCACCAGCGCCAGCAGGACATGAAATACCGCGGGGGTGAGCGGCGGCATATTCTCAGGGTTGACGTCAATCATCGCCATAAAACTATCATCTCGTCAGATATATCTGCTGCGGATATAATCACCCAATCCCTCGAAGCTGTCAACATTTTTTTCGAGGGGCCGGGATGGGACCGCTCGGCGCCGGCGCCGGCGCTGTCGTCCGCCCGTGCTGACCGAGAACGACAGAGGGTGCCCGAACCAAAAATGAAGGCGCCCCGCTCCAACCCCAACGGGGTTGCTGGTCTGGTGGAGTGGAGGCGCGGCCGGCTTAGACCAACGGCTTCCTGTGTTTCTGCCCTTTCGAGCATCGTGGCAAATGGCCATCAGGTCTTGCCCACGTTTCCCCCACCCCCTCTGTTCATCCTTCACCCGCAAGCATGCCCAAGGTTGAAGGCTGCACATAGGGAATTGGGCCTCCTCAGCAGAATCTGTGGGTTGGCGCTGGGTCCAAAGCGTGGGAAACGCCCTGTTTTCGGCCGTCAGGGCATGTTATATGCCAAGCATTGTTCGAGTCTTTCTTTTTCACTAAAATATTGCTTGTCCATATGTCAAAGCCGCCACAGAATACGGGAAGCGGTTAATGGGCTATCGTTTGGAGAAGGGAAATGTTTACGACAGCGACTGAACGTTCCGACAACGTGTGCGAGGTCCCTCACAGGCTGTGCCTGGTCAAGCCGTATGCCCGCCCTGAGCCTCCTTCTTTGAGGCTGATTCGAGTCCGGTGGGGCAGGATTTCGACCCTGCTCCTGTTGCTTTTTGTCCTGTCTCGACCGCTCGCATCTGAGGCCGCGAGTAATTCAGGCACTCAGCCAGGTATCAGGGCTAAACCCAACGGGACTTCTGCCGATTTCGGGCGGTTTCTGTCCGAGCGGCCACCTATTAAATCGTTCGCCATCACTTGGTCGTGGCCGCCCGAGCATACCAACTTCTCCTTCTTTGAAGGAGCCCTCCAGCCTGGGACATTTTACGTTAAGGAGACTGTCAGAAACACGGGTCGTCCCGGCCAGCCAATCGAGAGACAGGTTGCTGGAGCAGCGTACGACAACATCTGGTGGATTTCACCCAGCGGTCTCGTTAAGACGTTCTGGTTCGGGACCAACGCTTCAGAGAATGCGCTCTCCATCGAAACGGAAGCTGACCTAAGAAACGAGCAGGACACGCTCCTCATGTTCTGCGAAATGGCTCTGGAATTCGGAATCTGTGAGAGCACTGGCTCGGTGCGATGGCTTGATAGTGCACACTTCGAGAGAAACTGTGAGCACGGCATGTGGGAACGTGATCATCGCCCGAGTCCAGGCAAGCTTGTCGGCGAACTAATCGGCCACGATCTCAACAGGCCCGAAGGAATGGAATACAAATACAGCGGCAGGAAATTGACATACAAAGTCCGGTACGAGTACGAAGATGATGGCAGACGGCCGTCCTATGTCCCGCACGTGATCGAAACAAAGTTTGAGCCGGGGACGAACTACGTCAAACTCATCATTGAGGAATTGGCACTCGGCACCATTGATGACCACCCTGACGGTTTTACATTCGCTGAGTTCCTTTCCAGTTCCAACCAGCTTGCTGAATCGGGGCTTATCACTGTGTCAAATGGGGTGGGGAGGCTCAACGTTGGCGGCGGAGCGTACTATGTTCGAGCCAGAAACGACTCAGCATTCTTGGTCAATCCGCGAGCAAAAGCCAGGGCTCGGGCCTTTTTCTTCGTTTTTGCTGTGTTTTCCGTATGCGGTATTGCGTGGTTGATGTTCCGACCGCGACGGGAAGAAACCAAATAATAGGACCATCAGCTTAAAAAACCTCAAAAAAATCATGAGGAAAAGGGGGTCTTTCGCGGACCCCTGTACTCATACGGTTCCCACAGGTATTCATCCGCCGGCGAGGAGAGCCCGGAAAAGCTCCCCGCAGCCGGCGGTGAATAACTGGGATTGAGATTGAGAGCAAGTGATTCGCCGAGGGCTGCGAGAGGCTGCCATGGCCAGGGCCGAGCGCATCCTGTCGTAAGCGTGAATTCACAGAACGCCGGAAACCTTGAATACCCAGGCGTGATCGGATGGCTTTTGAGAGGGCAGTCTCACCGCAAGACCATCGCCGGTTTGCGTCCAATCCACCTTTCCTTTGAAACCCAGCAGCTCGACATGGCTGATCTTGCCAGGCGCGGCCAGATTTGAGGAAGCCAGTGTTTTGATGAGTAGGCGTCCATCCGGCGGCCAGACAAGGGCGGTGGCATAGAGGATTTTTCCCTTGGTGGTGAAACGAAAGTCCGCCGCCGTGTAGTCTTTGAGGCCTTGCTCGCCGAAATGTCCTTCCTTGATCTTTGTGGGGCCCTCGCCATAGACGGTGAAGGGACGCGTGCCATAGATGGCTTCGCCGTTGATCTTCAGCCAGGCCCCGATTTGGAGCAACCGGTCTTTGACCGGCTCGGGGATGGCGCCGTCCGGCCTGGGACCGATGTCCAGCAGCAGGTTGCCGTTCTTGCTGACGATATCGATGAGTTGATGAATCAGCCGGGTGGCGGATTTATAATTGGGGGAAGTCAGGTAGGCCCAGGAGTTCCAGTCCATGTCGTCATCGGTCTGCCATTTGAACGGGGTGATGTCGGCCATGCGCCCGCATTCGAGGTCAACGACCCCGGAGCCTTTGGCAAAGTCCTCGTTCTTGTAGGTCATGACGACCTCACGGCCTTCTTTTTGGGCCTGGTTGTAGAAATAAGCCAGGAATTTCAAGCGGGTGGGTTCGTCGATGATCATCGTGCGGCTGTCGAAATAGAGAAGGTCCGGATGATAGGCATCGATGACCTCGATGATCTTGTCGTGCCAGGTCTGGCAGAATTCGGCGGTCGGTTTGGGCACGGGGTTGGCAAAGTCGAAGGCGCTGGCGGGCAGCGGTGGGCCGTAGAAACTGGAATAGCGGGGATCAAACACGTCCGCATTGGTGAAGGGGGTGGAGTACCAACCCCAGAGCCATTGATGATGAAAGGTGGCGATGAACTTCAGGTTCCGTTTCCGGATGGCGGTCTCGAGCTTGCCCACCAGGTCTTGTTTGGGTCCCATTTTGGCCGCATTCCAGGGATTGACCTTGCTGTTCCACAAGGCAAAGCCATCGGCATGCTCGGCGACCGGGCCGGCAAAACGGGCGCCGGCTTTTTGAAACAGTTCGGCCCATTCATCCGCGTCGAATTTCTCGGCGGTGAACAGGGGAATGAAATCCTTGTAGCCGAACTTGTCGAGCGGGCCGTATTTTTCGACGTGGAACTTGTTCTCCCGCCCCTCTTGATACATGTTTCGGGAATACCATTCGCTGCCGAAGGCGGGGACCGAATAGGCGCTCCAATGGAAATAGATGCCGAACTTGGCATCCTCATACCAGGCTGGAACCGCATGCCTGGCCAGCGATTGCCATTGAGGCTCATAAGGGCCTTGGGCGCCGTGAAGGCTTGCCGCGCAGGAGAAAACGGCGGACGCGATTACAATCGATGGAATAGGAGTATTCATGCAGGTATAGGCAGATGTATTGATCGGTGGTGGTCAGTTCAGTCCAAATCATTTGGGCGCTTCAGCGAGATAGTTTCCGTACGTAAGGAATAGGACGGCGGCGCAGAGGACCGCGAGCCCGGCACCGACGATGGCCTGGGTGCGGCTGCGGCACCCGCGCCATTCTTTGAAGAGGACAGCCACGGTATTGCTAATCAGGACCAGCATAATCATGTGGATGGCCCAACTTGAAAAGGCGTAGTCCTTCCCCAACCGCACATGGCCCAGGTTGTAGAAGAAGAACTGCCCATACCAAAGGGTGCCGGTCAGGAAGGCCAGAATGTAGTTGGCCCGCAGGCTGCCGCCCGTTTCGCCTGCGCGGAGATGGCCGAATTCGGCGGCGGATTTGTTTTTGCGCGCCAAATAGAAACAGTACAGAAACGAAGTCAGGAACGCCCCGGTATTGGCAAAAAGATAAGCGACATTGCCTTTCCAGATGCCCGCGCCATGGTGCTCGGCCACCTCCACAATGGGCACCGCCGCATCCAGAGCGAAACCGTAAACGGCCGACAGGACGCCGGCGAGCAGCGAGAGCAGCAACCCTTTGGCGAGCGAGAATCCCGCATGAGAGCCCTGCCCCTCATCCAGGTCACGCTCCTTGAAACGTCCGGCCGCGCCGCAAACCGCAATCCCCAGCGCGCCCGCCGCCACTCCGGCGAGCACCCAGCCCGAGCCGGCGCGGGAAAGGATCGCGTGAAGTTGCCCGTGCACCAGCGGGGGAACGATGGTGCCCAGGATGCTGGAAAGACCGACGGCGATGGAATAGGTGAGCGAAAAGCCGATGTAGCGAATGGAAACATTGAACGCCATGCCGCCGATGCCATAGGCCACGCCCATCAGAAAGGACGCGCCCATCGCGCCCCTGGGCGCCTCGCTCAGCACCTGGCCCAGATGCGGAATGGTCAACCAGGCGCCGAGGATCGGCCACAGCAGCCAGCACCAGCAAGCCTGGGCCATCCAGTAGGTTTCCCAGGACCAGCGCTTCACATATCTTTGGGGCGCGTAACAGTTGGCGGAAAGCGCGGCGCCGACGGAGTGGAGACCAACACCGAGCAGAGGATTGGGGGTGATGACGTTCATGGGTGGTTAAACCGTGCTCCGGCAGGCAGGCCTTGTGGCTCAAATTCGGCCGGCAGACGAATGGGATAATGCCCGAACTCGCGCACCAGTTTGACGATGTAGTCGTAAGTCTGCCCGGACACCGCGCTGCTTACGGAATGGTCGGACTGAAAAATATAGCCGCCGCCCTTCGCGGCGTTTAGTTTACGCAGGACCTCACGGCGGATCGCCTCGCGGTCGCCGGTTTCCCACACCTGCACATCACTGTTCCCGCAAAAGCCGATTCGATGCCCGTATTGTCGGCGCAAGTCCACACAATCCATGCCGGCCTTCGCTTCGAGCGGGTTATAGGCATCAATGCCCATCTCGATGTAGTCCTGGAAAATGGATTTGCAGTTGCCGCACCCGTGATAAATCACCGGCAGTCCGTTCGCGTGGGCGTAGTCGGCCATATTTGCGACCCACGGCTTGAAATACTCGCGCCAGTAGCTGGGGGAAAAAAACATCCCCTTTTTGTAGGCCACATCCCCCCAGATAACAAAGCCGTCCAGCAGTCCCTTGCCGGCGTCAATCTCCGCCCTGGCGCATTCCAGGTAGTGCGCGCCGATGCGATGAATGACCGCCCCCATGCGCTCCGGTTGCTCTCCCATCCACAGGAGCGCGTTTTGTTGGCCGATGAGGCGCGTGAGACATTCGCTGGCTTCCATCATGCTGCCGAAAACCGGGAAATCGGGCCGGAGCGATTTAACGGTCTGGGTCCACGGCGGCGAATTGCGCTCGAAACCGTCACCCACGCCGGCCACCTGATTATCACCGCCGGCGAAAAACCGGCGAGGGTCACGCGGGTCGTCAAAGGCGCACCGCTCGAGTTTCTCAAGACTGTCGGTCTCCCAGGCGCGCATTTCAGGCATAGGATACTCGAAATGCTTGTGCATAACAGCGCCGAACCCCGTTTTCACGACCACTTCCTCGGCATCTTCCTTGAGCGTCTCGAAGGGACGAATCCACGGGTCCATGTTGGGCACCGTGACAATCCAGTCCAGGTCATAGTAGTAATAGGGATTGGCGTTGTCGGGCAAGCCGAGTTCCTTGCGCCACCGCCGCGTAAAACCACCCCAGAAAAAGTCGCTGATCGGCACGCGGTCCGGCTCCTGGTGGCGCAGCGCCTTGTTCAGGCGGTCGAGTTTGCGCAGAGTGCTTGCCTTCCTGCCGGCGGTCTCGGCGGTCGGGCCGAACGTATCGAACATGCTCATGGTGGCAGTCCTTTCTACTCCATTGTTGCCGTTCCCGTCTATGTCTGGCACACTCAATCCTGTGTCTGATTCGATACCTCGCCGGGTAAATGTCGGGGCCTATGATAGCCCGTTTTCGGGGGTGGGGATCGAGTATGATCCCTTGGGCGTCAAGCCTGGGCGCACCGGCATTACGCTGCATGAAACGGGGTATCTGCCCGCCAACAGCGAGTGGAACTTTCCCGCGGTCTTCAGTCCGTTCTGGCGATTTTATTATAATGGCGCACGGGGACACTGCATGCTCTTCGGCGAGCGCGCCGTGGAGTTGACTCCCGCGCATCTGGCGGTGGTTCCCCCGCACATTTTCTTCCATTGCCTGGGCGGCAATCCGGTGCCGACATTCTGGCTGGCCTTTAGCTTCATCCGCAAGCCCGCGCACGACCAGGAAATGCCGCTTTTGCTCAAGCCCCGCGACACCGAGCTATGTCTAATCCGAGACTTGCGCGAAATGATTCTGGCCGACCCCAACTGGGAACCAAGGGACGCCATTTACCGGAACAGCCTGGCGCTGCTGCAAGTGGTGCTTTCCCGGCCAGAATGGCGCTGGCAACCGACGCTGCCGGAACACTTCGCGCGGGTTCGCCAGCAGATCCAGAGCGGCCTGGCCTCGAAACTCACCGCGCAGGCCTTGGCCCGGTGCGCCGGGTTGAGCGTTCCGGGCTTGAATCGCGGCTTTCGCCGCCATTTTGGGACCAGCCCAGCCCGGTATGTGACCGAGACGCGTGTGCGCGAGGCCACACGGCTGCTGCTGCTGACCGAGAATACCATCGACGCGATCGCGGAGAGGGCCGGCTTTCCGAACCGGGCTTACTTCAGTCGCGTGTTCAAGAAAGTCACGGGCCAAGCGCCCGCGACCTTCCGCCGCAAACATCAGCGGGTGGGCTGATCCCGTCGGGGGTCTGAGGTTGTGGCCGGTAGCGAGGCGATGCGAGACTGGCCAATCGGGCTCAGGCCGACTGCTTGTGGTGCTTCAGCGGCTTGGCGGGGTGTCTTTGCTAACCCATGCCCGCACATATTCGATGCTGAACGTCGAGGGCAGGTCGGCGTCGTTCGGCATTCCAAACCACTCGGGCATGGTTTCGCTGTCGAAGCTGAGAAAGAGGGGTTGATGCCAGTGCGTGTTCTGCACGGTATGCACGAGCACCCCAACCCGTCGACGATCCATTTGTTGGTGTCGAGCGCGGCGCCGTCGAACTCATCCCACATCGGCTCGAACTTGATCCAGCCGCCCCGATTTTGCTGGTCGGAGAGAGGAAGGCCTTCGCTAAAGCTACGGCGGACAGGTGGGCCTGTTCGGCTTGCTCCGGGCGGTCTTTGCCCTCGCGGGCCGTTCCCCTCACCTTCCCTTCTTTGCTTGGGCATACTTTGCTTGGCCACTACTCGGCCCAACCATCCATTGCCGAGGCAGGACTCTCACCTGCAAGCATGCCCGAGGTTGAAGGCTGCACATTGGAATTTGGTTTTTTGCCGCCCCGCCGCTTATTGACGCTTCGCAGGTGAGGGACAATTGGTTTCTGGTCCCACTCACGTTGCTCTGATGGTGCCCGACGGGGACGACGCTGTCCAGCGGCAAATGTTGCCGGTTTCTTGCCGGTCTCGGCGCAGCACGGGGACGCTGGCGCGGGGTGGGCGCATCCGGACGCTGCCCCCGGAGCGCCGGCTTTAGCCGGCTTTGGGCGCACCTGGACCCCTGCTGTGCCCCTATTGAACATCGGACGTCCAAAGCCGGCTAAAGCCGCGTTTCACGGTCGATGCCCCCCTCACTGGCCGAGGCCGGGCCGCTTGGCGGGGGTCTGCCAGTTGGCGTGCCAGGAGAGCGTCCAAAGGTCCTCGAGGTTCACCCGGTGCGCGTGGCCGTCGGCGAATCCGGCCGTGATCGCGCCCGGCATCCGTTGGCTGGGCGCAAAGACGCGCGGCGCACTGGAAGGGCTGCGGGTGCTGTGCCGGGCGATGGCGCAACGGCCCATGTTCTCGCCCGGGACGCCGAAGGGCGCGCCCGTACAGAGGTTTTTCCAAGGCTCGTCGGTCTCGAAGGGAGATAGGCCGGCCCAGTTGGCATCGACAAACACCGGCGTCGTGCTCGGGCTTTGGATTCTGTCCTCCCGGGTGAAGACGAACTCGGGAGGGTGCGGGAACTGGGTGGCCAGATCGGGGCACAGCCAGGCGTTAAGCCCGTAGCTGGCAAAAAGCATCTGCTTGGCGTCCAGGCTCCACCTTACCCAGGCCTGGTCCGTGGCGCCCATCCGGTTCCCACTGTCAGGCACCGGGTAACGCAACGGGGCGGCCGGACAAATGCAGATGTCCAGGTTCTTGACGAGATCGGACAAGGTGGCTTTCCACATGCCGCCGCCGGGGTGGCGGGGGTCACTGCGCAGGATGAAACCGCCTTGGTCATCGCGATAGGTGAACGCGACCAGACACAACTGCCGGACGTTGTTGAGGCATGCGACCTCGTGCGCCTTGCGCTTGGCCGCAGAAATGGCCGGCAAGAGCAAGGCGGCGAGAATGGCGATGATGGCAATGACGACCAGCAGCTCAAGCAAGTCGAACCCTGGCGCCTTGGCCGAGGATTGGTGGCAGGACGGGTACATGAGTCTCCGGGGTTAGAGTTCGATTGTCAGGGCGACCAGGAAGGGCGCCGAATTGGCGGGCTGCCAGTTGCCGAAACGCGTGCTCGTCTCCCTTTGCGGCAAACCTGCTCAGTTCTAGCGCATCGTCGGTCATCGCCTGTCTGTATAGCACCCGCGGACGGGGAAATCCGACAAAAAACTGACAGAATTTGCTTTTACGCCGCGTCGGCGGTTTTGACGCTGCGCAGGTGAGCTCTCTGTCGAACAGTGCCCACGCTGTTTAGTTGCCCCAAGTTCCAACATTGCCTTTAGGTCCAATGCGGAGACGGCCGCCAGCTTTGTTAACTGCCGGGGAATCCAAAAGACGCAGCCAGCCAAAACCCCGGGTCCTTGAGCATCTGGCAACTTGAAGTGATGAGGCAGATCGCCAACACCGGCCAAGCCGATGCGCCCGTTCCATGCAGATGCCCGCCCGATTCAACACCGATGGTCCGCCCGCTCGCGACCAATCCCTCGACACCGCCCGGCCGCTCGGCACTCAAACGTCAGCGAACCACTGGCCGCCTGGCCGGCCCGTCCCCAGCGCCGAGGGCCCGCTGTCTGGCGACCAAGCCCTCGCCGCCCTTTGCATTGCATGGCGCCGAGTCGCGGCGCCACCGCTCCCACGCCTCAGGGCGTGCGAAGCCGGTAGAAGCGCGCTGGATATTTGGTCGACTGGGGATCACTGAAATAGGACGAGCCCCCGCTGAGCGTGTTGGTGCCCACCGGCCACCAAAGGGGATTAGCGAGATTGGTGTTGGCCTCCACCACGACAACCAGGCCGCTGTTCCCGGCGATGGTGAATCCAAATTGATTGTCCAGCACGCCGAAGCTGGCATCGCCGGTCTCCACATGCGGATTCCACAGTTTCGTCGGACAACTCCCAAATGTCGTGCCCCACCCCGTCGTTCCAGGCAAGTAATAGACGGTCGTGTTGTAGTCCCAATCGAACACAGCCTCACCAAGGCCCGGGGCGTTGCCCTGGAAATAGACTCGCATTAGATTGGCGCCACAATCGAACGCAAAGTCTCCGATGCTGGCGACGCCGTTGCCTATCGTCACGCTGACCAGGTTGGTGCAGCCCAGGAACGCATTCGCTCCGATGCTGCGGACGCTGTCGGGTATCGTGACGCTGGTCAGGCCGGTGCACCAACCGAACGCATAGTCCCCGATGCTGGTGACGCTGTCGGGAATCGTGACGCTGGTTAGGCCCGTGTTGCAGAAGGCATCGTCCCCGATGCTGGTGACGCTGTCGCCTATCATGACGTTGGTCAAGCCCGTGGTGGAGAACGCAAAGTCCCCGATGCTGGTGACGCTGTTGGGAATCGTGACGCTGGTTAGGCCCGTGTTGCAGAAGGCATCGTCCCCGATGCTGGTGACATTGGTGCCTATCCTAACGTTGGTCAGCGAGGAGCAGTCAAAGAACGCAGAGTCCCCGATGTTGGTGACGCCGTCGCCTATTATGACGTTGCTTAGGCTGGTGCAGTAGTTGAACGCATCGTCCCCGATGCTGGCGACGCTGTCGGGTATCGTGACGCCGGTCAGGCCGGTGCACCAACCGAACGCATAGTCCGCAATGCTGGTGACCGGCAAGCCATTGATCGTGCTGGGGATTGTCGCGTCACCATCAGGGCCGGTGTAACCCGTAATGGTGATGGCGCCGCTATTGGTCGTGTAACCAAACCCGCCAACGACTGACTCCATGTAGGTTGCCACGGTTGAGTCTCCATAATAATAATAGACGCTGACGGTTTGGCTTCTGGGCGTGATCCAGCCTGTTACAGTCGAGAAGGCTACTGTATGAGGAGTGCCGATCAACAGGGGGTATACTGTTGCGCCGCTGTCCTGCCACGCACCACCATCCACCTGCCACTGCGCTCCGGCACTGACAACGCTCGGTGGTCTGATCAAGACCGCCAAGGAACCATAAAGTTTAGTGGGGGGGACGTTGAGCGTCTTGGTCATGACCAAGTCACCGCTGGTCCAGCCAGTGAGGCTTGCAGGCTCGGGAGTCGGGCTAATGCCGGGGTTGGCTGTGGGATTCAGAAAGGCAAGCACGCCACCAGCGGTATTCTCATTCGCATTGCTGAGCATCCCCGCCCAACTGGATGCAGATGTATTCCAAACGGCAAGCGCAAGGACGACCGTGCTGCCAGGGGGGGTGACATCCGGCATGGTGACATCACCCAGCGTAAAGGTGCCGGGAGGGCTCATCGCCTGATTGACGAAGGTCGCCTCCTTTTTGAACCCAGCAGCTACCATGGCATTGTATGCCGCCATGCCCGAGCCAGAGGCAGGCGCGATGTTGATACCAGGCGGAACGCTGGTCGCCCCGCTGAGTTCCCAGACTTCCATGCCAAACGTGCCGAAGTAGTAATTACCGGCGGTGCTAATTGCCACGCCATTCGCGTTCGTAGAATCATCCAGGTCAATGACTCCTTGGGCGAGACCAACGAGCGAGAACGCGAGGATTGCAATGCCTGTCAATGCTAGTGTTTTCATAGTCGGTTTATAGTCTTGGGTTTATCCTTGGGAAGCGAGGTCCAGAAGAACGCCAAAGGGCCAGGAGAAGATGCAGTTCATCCCTCCCTCGGGTGATTTGAGAAATTCAATCACCCAACTCGCCCGACCCCTCAATGGGCTGTTCATGCCACCCTGATTTCCAGATTTCCTGCACGCGGGTCGTTCGCTGATAAAGCGAGTCAGCGGCTCGAGGCAGAAGGAGAGCTATCAACCCAGCGGCGAATAAAAGCAAGCCTAATTTTCACCCGATCTTTGCGCTAACCCCGGCATCCCTACCCCTATCCTCCTCTGGCTCGAGCCGCCCGCCGTCAGTGGCCGGTTCCTCTGAACAGCAAGAATTATTTGCATAATTACGTTTCCTGTTGAATAGTAAAACGTTTATCGGGCGGCCGGCCGTTGTGCCTGGTCCGACCCAAAGCGAATTCAGCATGATTATGACGTCAGCGCCTGCCGTAGAGACGCCGTCCGCTTTTCCGGTGGAAAAGGAGACGGGGGTGGGGAACTATTTCGTGGCCAATTATCCTCCGTTCTCCGTCTGGAGGCCGGAAGACCTGCCGGAGGTGGGGGCGGCGTTGGGCCGCGCTCCGGCGCCGGGGACCCCGCTGGGGGTGTATCTGCACATTCCGTTTTGCCGGAAGCGGTGTCATTTCTGTTATTTTCGCGTTTATACGGACAAGGACTCGGGTGCGATCAAGGCCTATCTGGATTTGGCGGTTCGGGAGCTCGAGCTCTACGGCGGGCAGCCGTTCATCGGGGGGCGCAAGCCGCAGTTCGTCTATTTTGGGGGCGGGACCCCGTCCTACCTGTCGGAATCTCAACTGGAGCAGCTTGCGGGGCGGATGCAGGCGATTTTGCCCTGGGACAAGGCGGAGGAAGTGACGTTCGAGTGCGAGCCGGGCACACTTACGGACCACAAACTCAAGACGATTCGGGACATTGGCGTCACGCGATTGAGCCTGGGAGTGGAGAATTTCAGCGACCACATTCTCGAGATCAATGGCCGGGCGCATCGCTCGAGGGAGATTCGGAGGGCCTACAATTTCGCGCGGGAACTGAATTTTCCGCAGATCAACATCGACCTGATTGCCGGGATGGTGGAGGAGACCGAGGAGAACTGGAGGGAGTGCGTGCGGCAGACTATCGAGTTGGCGCCCGACAGCGTCACCATTTACCAGATGGAAATCCCATACAACACGACCATTTACCAGCAGATGAAGGCGGAAGGGAGGTTGGTTGCGCCGGTGGCCGAGTGGGGGACCAAACGGCAATGGGTCAGCTATGCCTTTTCCGAGCTGGAGCAGGCCGGTTATACGGTGACCAGCGGTTATGCGGTGGTCAGAGACCCGGGACGGACGCGGTTCGTTTATCGGGACAGCCTCTGGCAAGGAGCCGACCTCCTGGGCTTGGGAGTGGCCTCGTTTTCGCACGTGGGGGGGACGCATTTTCAAAACCAGCACGATTTCGAGCCTTACCTGGCGAAGCTCCGCCAGGGGTGCCTGCCGCTCTACCGGGCGCTGACGCCTACGGCGGACGAGCGGCTGATTCGGGAAATCGTCCTTCAATTCAAGCTTGGCCGGATCAGCCGGGCCTATTTCCAGCACAAGTTCGGCGTGGATGTCCTGGCCAGGTTCGCGCAGCCCCTGGCCAAGCTGCAGTCCTGGGGTGTCCTAATCCAGGAGGGCGACTGGTTATGCCTGAGCCGGGAAGGACTGCTGGAGGTGGACCGGTTGGTGCGGGAGTTCTTCCGGCCCGAGCACCGTAGCGCGCGGTATGCATAGTCAAACCAGAAATCCAAGGAACTGTCATGCCCACATCCCAAGTCTGTGAACTGGCCGAGCCTCCGCGTCCCCAAGCCGCAAGGGGGGCGGAGGTCAAACTCGAGGCGCGGTCTGCGCCGTCGGCTTTGTTGCAACGGTTTTACTGGCGCGCGGGTCTGGCCCCGCCGCGCCTGCGCGTAGTGCCTGGGGCCGAGGTCCCTGAGCCCTTCAAATCGCTCCTGGTGCATTCCCGGGACATGACTCCCACGCTCGAGAGTTTTCACCGCCGGCCGATCCTCCTGGAGGCGCTGAGAAGCGAGCGGCAGGACGATATGTATTGGCGCGAGGTGCTCCTCCGGCGCGCCGGTGACGCAAAGCCCGTGGAATATGGCGCGATTCGGATCTGCCTGGCGCTTCTTTCTCCGGCGGCGGCCAGGAGTGTGCTCCAGGAACGGCGGCCGTTGGGCAGCATCCTCCAGGACGAGGCCATTGCGCACTTGAGTTGGCCCCAGGCCTTTTTCAGGGTCCAGGCCGATGCCCGCCTGAGCAGGCTGCTGGACCTGCGGCAACCAGCCGCGCTTTACGGGCGCCGCAATGTGCTGGTGGACGGCTCCCGCCGGCTGCTGGCGGAAGTGATCGAAATCCTGCCCCCCGAACCATGAGGAGCACCGAGCCGCTGGACACGATTATCATTGGGGCGGGCCCGGCGGGTTCGACCGCTGCCGCGTTGCTGGCGGAACAGGGGTTGCGAGTGCTGGTGCTGGAGCGTGAGAAGTTCCCGCGCTATCACATCGGCGAATCGCTGCTCCCTTTCACCTGTTTTCCGCTCAAGCGGCTCGGGCTGCTGGAGCGGATGCGCAAGAGCGAGTTCGTCAGGAAATACAGCGTGCAGTTTGTCTCGTCCTCCGGCAAGGCCTCGCAGCCGTTCTATTTTTCGAGCCGCTACGAGCCGGAGGTGGCGCAGACCTGGCAGGTGCTGCGCTCGGAATTCGACCTGATGCTGCTGGACAACGCGCGGGCCAAAGGGGCGGCGGTCCTGGAAGAGACGACGGTCCGGGAACTGATTCAGGAGGACGGCCGGATCGCAGGCGTGCGCGCCCAAAGCAAATCCGGCCAGGCCATCGAGGGCCGGGCGCCGATGACCCTCGACTGTTCCGGGCGGGATGGCTTTGCGCCAACCCGCCTCGGTTGGCGGGTGCGGGAGCCCCGGCTGAACAAGGTGGCGGTGTGGACCTATTTTCGCGGCGCCCGGCGCGACCCGGGGCTGGAGGCCGGCGCGACCACCGTGGCCTATGTTCCGCAAAAGGGCTGGTTCTGGTACATCCCGCAGCATCGGGACATGATCAGCGTCGGGGTCGTGGCCGAGGGCAAGTATCTCACGCGCAACGGCGTGCGCGAACCAAGGGACATCTTCAACCGCGAGGTCCAACAAAACGCCTGGATCGAGCGACACCTGGCCTGTGGCACACAGGTCGGGAGCTATTACCTGACGAGCGAATTCTCGTGGCGCTCGCGTTACTGCGCCGCCGAGGGCCTGCTGCTGGCGGGCGATGCCTTCGGATTCCTGGACCCGGTTTTTTCCTCCGGCGTCATGCTGGCCCTCAAGAGCGGCAGCCTGGCTGCCGACGCCATCAAGGCGGCCATTGACGCTCAGGACTTCTCGCCCGGGCGATTCTGCGAGTATGGCCGGACGATGCGCGAAGGCATCGAGAACATGCGCAAGCTCGTCTATGCCTTCTATGACGAGGCCTTCAGCTTTCGCGCGCTCACCGACAAGGACCCCTTCATGGCCGGCCTCATCACCGATTGCCTCTCCGGCGATGTCAACAAGGACTTTTCCCGGCTCTTCGATGCCGTTGCCCAAACCACCGAGGTCCCCGAACCGCTCCCCTACGGCATGCCGCTGTGCCAGGAGACGGTCGCCGCAGGGACAGTCCAAGGCAGCCCGGTTTAGCCATGCCTCACGATTTTCAAATAACGCGACGGGTGGAGTTCTGTGACACGGACATGGCGGGGATCATGCACTTCTCGAATTATTTCCGCTTTATGGAGGCGGCGGAGACTGCGTTCCTGCGCTCGCTCGGTTTCTCGGTCGCGTTCTCGCCGGGCGGCCTGGAGCTTTGCCTGCCGCGGGTCCATGCGGAATGCGACTACCTGGCCCCGCTTCGGTTCGAGGACGAGGTCCTGATCCACCTGCTGGTCCAAAAGAAGGGGGCGCGCAGCTTGACCTATCGCTTCCGCTTTTATCGCCTTGCGGGGCCATCCCGAGAGGAGGCCGCCCGGGGACGCGTCACTCTTGCGCGCGTCGTCCGCCAGCCCGATGGGGGTTTCAAGGCCGCGCCGCTGCCCGAGGGCCTGGCGGAGACGATCCAGCAGGCCCCTTCCCGATTGCTCTCAGAGGAGGGACCAGCCCGAAAGAAAGGCCGCGCCCCCGATGCGAATCACGCAAGCCAAGCCCGCGGGCAGGCAGCCCGCCGGGCGCAACACAAAGAACACTCCTATGAATGACATCGTCCGCACGACAACCAGTCCGCAAAGCCATGCCTGGGTCCTATTCTCCCTGCTAACAGTTTGCTGTTGGGGCCTTTACGGGGCCTTTCTGCATTCCGGCCAGGTCAGCATGGGCGACCCCGTCAATGGCCGCTACAAGGCCTTTCTTTGCGTTGGCTTGGCTTATTTCCTGACGGCAGTACTGGCGCCTTTGGCCGCCCTGGTGCTCAAAGGGGCGTCCTGGAGTTTCACACCGGCCGGGGTTGCCTGGTCCGTCCTGGCGGGAATTGTCGGGGCCATAGGCGCTTTTGGCGTATTGCTGGCCTTCGGCGCCAAAGGGACGCCTGCCGTGGTCATGTCGATTGTCTTCGCCGGGGCGCCCGTTTTGAACGCGCTCTACTCGCTGGAGTTGCACCCGCCCGCCGGCGGCTGGCAAAAACTGCCGTGGCCGTTTGTGCTGGGCCTGCTCCTGGCGGCCCTGGGCGGATGCCTCGTGACTCTCTACAAACCCGCCCCGGCGCCCGGCCCCCGACCGCACCGGCCCGTCCTCACCGCCAGGGCCGTGCCTCTCGAGGACGGGGTTGCCGGACAACCACTTTGAGGGGGCGAGGATGAATTATGAGTGCTTGATTCCGAGCGGACCGTCTCCCGCTCCGGCGGCCTCCGGCCCGGCGGGGCGGAGCACGTTCCCTTCACGGGCCGAGATCGAGCGCCGGCAGCTTGCCAAGGTCCGTCGTCTGCTCGGGGCGATCGTGGCCTCGAACCCTTTCTATGCTCGCAAGCTTGCGCCTTGCGCCTCCGGTCTGCCCGTCGCCAGCCTCGAGGAGTTTCTCGCTCTCATCCCCATCACCACGCGGCATGAGATCGTTCGGGACCGCCTCGCCCACCCGCCTTATGGGACGAACCTGACGTTTCCGCTGGAGGCCTACGTGCGCTGCCATCAGACCAGCGGCACCACCACGGTGCCGATTCGCTGGCTGGATACCGCCGAGAGCTGGCAACACATCGTGGACAACTGGCTGCAAATTCTGGCCGTCGCCGGCGTGACCCGCCAGGACCGGTTTTTTTTCGCGTTTTCGTTTGGGCCTTTTCTGGGTTTTTGGTCCGCGCTGGATGCGGTCCACCAGCTTGGCTGCTTCTGTTTCCCAGGCGGCTCGATGACCAGCCTTGCCCGCCTCCAAGCTATCCTCGACAACCAGATCACCGTGCTCTGCTGCACCCCCACCTACGCCCAGCACCTCGGCGAGGTTGCCCGCGACAGGAGAGTGGACCTGGGCGCCAGCCGGCTGCGCCTGGTCATTGTCGCGGGCGAGGCCGGGGGCAGCATTCCGGCAACGCGCGCGCGCATCGAGCGGGCCTGGCCGGGCGCTGTCGTCTTCGACCACCACGGCATGACCGAAACCGGCCCGGTCACTTACCAATGCCCGGCCAGGCCCGGCGTGCTCCACGTCCTGGAATCCGCTTACCTGCCTGAGGCCATCGATCCGAAGACCGGCGCGGCCACGCCTCCGGGCCAAACCGGCGAACTGGTCCTGACCACGCTCGACCGAGTGGGTTCGCCGCTCCTGCGTTACCGCACGGGCGACCTGGTCAGACCGGGCCCCGCCTCCGTCTGCGCCTGTGGCCGCCACGAACTGAGCCTGGAGGGCGGCATCCTCGGCCGGAGCGACGACATGGTCGTCATCCGGGGCGTGAACGTTTATCCCGGCCTGATCGAGGAGCTGGTCCGGTCTTGTCCGGAGGTAACCGAATACCGGGTCCGGGTCGATTGCCGCCGCGCCATGGCCGAGCTCTGCCTGGAAATCGAGGCCGTGCCCGACTCTCCCGCCCTGGCCTCGCTCCAGCGGCGCTTGGAACAGTCCTTTCAAACGGTTCTTAACCTGCGCATCCCCGTCCTGCCGCTCCCCCCCGGCTCGCTGCCGCGTTTTGAAATGAAGGCCCAGCGGTGGGTCAGGATAACGGAATGAAATAAGCATTCTCCATTTGCAAAATCATTAAACATCATCGAGTGTCTCCCGGGCATTCACTCTGTTTCGGAGACAGTTGAAACTGACGGATGAGAAACATTTGTTGCACAGCATGAGGACGGGACGAAAGCGGCGGGCCGGCATCTGTTCGGCCGCCCTGGTTGGGGCGATGGCTTTTGGAGTTTTGCTCGAGCCAATCCTGCGCGCCGGCGCGGCGCCGATACGGGGTTGGACGAGCTGGCGAGGCCCGGAGCAGACGGGCGTATCGCGGGAGACGGGCCTGCCGGAGGAGGTCTCCGCCCGGGGGGCGTTGTGGGTGGCGGATTTCCCGGGCCAATCCGCGCCGGTGCTGGCCGAGGGCCGGCTCTACGCGATGGGCTACGTCGGCCAGGGGCGCGATTTGCAGGAGGGGGTGACCTGTTTCGACGCGGAGACGGGGCGGAAGCTCTGGGAGCAGCTCTACAATGATTATTTGAGCGACACGATATACTTGCGCTATGCCACGGCCAGCCCGGCCATCGATGCGGAAACCGGCAACGTGTACATGCAGGGCACGCAAGGCATCCTGGCGGGATTCGCATCGGACGGGCGGCGGCTCTGGCAGCATTCGCTGATGGAGGAGTATGGCCGGTTGACCTTTCCCAACAGCCGCACGGCCACGCCCGCCCTCGATGGCGACCTGGTCATCACGCGCGGCATTACGGCCAATTGGGGAGCGCAAGGCCCGGCCGCCGACCGGTTTTACGCCTTCGACAAGAAGACCGGCGAACTGGTTTGGACGTCCAGTCCGGGGGGGCAGCCGAAGGATAATTCGTTCTCCCATCCCCAGTTTGCGTGGTGGCAGGGCAAGCGTGTGTTCTATGCGGCCATTGGGGATGGGAGCGTGGCGTGCGTCAACGCGCGCACCGGCGAAGCCCTCTGGCGGGCGACGCTGTTCCGCGCCGGCATCAATGCCACCGTGATGGTCCATGACAACAACAAGGTCATTGCCATCTACGGCACGCCTTACGAACTGGGCCAGATGGTGGCGCTGAGGCTGCCGGAGGCCCTGCCGGCCAATAAGCCCGGGGCCGGGCCGGCGGTCTTCGAGCGCAAGGCGCTCGAGCTGTGGGCCGATGACATCTCCTCCTCCACCAGTTCGCCCATCCTGGCCGGGGACACAATTTATGCGGTGGCCGAGAAGGGCGATCTCTTCGCGGTGGACGCCAATACGGGGACGGTGAAATGGAAACTCAAGCTCGGCATCGAGGAGCGCAATTCGTGCCCGCTCTGGGCCGATGGCAGGCTCTACGTGCCGATGCTGGACGACCCGGAGAGCAAAGGGACCGGTGAAGCCGAGGCGGGGACCGCAGGGGCGTTTTACATCATCCAGCCCGGCGAGAGGGAAGGGCGCGTGCTCTGCCATGCGGTGCTGGAGGGCCGTTGCTTCGGCACGCCCGTCGCCTATAACGGCCGGCTTTATCTCCAGACCACGCGCCACCTCTATTGCTGGGGCAAGCGCGGCGACAATCCGGGGCGCCCGGCCCCCACGGTCCAGCCCCCGTGGCCCGCCGCCGGCCCGCCGACCCAACTCGAGGTGATCCCCTCGGAAGTGCTCCTCCATCCCGGCGAGCGGGCGAGCTTTCGCGTGCGTTCGCTCGACGCCAACGGGTTCACCGTTTGCGAGTCCATCCCGCCAAGCGAGGTCAAGTGGGTGAGCTATATTCCGGCCACGGCAAGAGTGAGGTCCGCCCTCAAGGGCGCCTTCAACGAACAGGGCGAACTGGTTGCGGCCCCCGACCCGGTCCCCTCGGCCGGCGCCTTTGAAGCCGCGGTCGGTCCCTTGAAGGGCTACCTGCGCGGCCGGGTGATGGCCGAGCCTCCCTACAAGGAGGACTTCGAGTCGTTCAGGCTTTCCGAAACCAATCGGCAGGGAACCGCCTTTGCCTATCCGCCGCTGCCCTGGATCGGCGCAAGGTTCAAATTCGACGTGCGCGAGCAGGACGGCGGCAACGTCCTGGCCAAGACCACCGACAACCGTTTCTTCCAGCGCGCCATGGTCTTCATCGGCACGCCGGACATGAGCCGCTACACGATCCAGGCCGACGTGATGAGCGAAGGCAACCGGCGCAAAATGTCGGAGGTCGGGGTCATCAACCAACACTACCTGATTGTGCTTAAAGGCAACGAACAGAAGCTCGAGGTCAACTCCAACCAGGAGCGTTTGCGCGTGGCCCGGGATTTCAAATGGTCCCCCAATGCCTGGTATCGTCTCAAAGGGCGGGTGGACCGGAATGCGGACGGTTCGGCGCTGGTGCGCGCCAAGGCCTGGAAACGCGGCGAGCCGGAGCCGGGAGACTGGACCATCGAGGTCCCGCACCGGACAGGCCATTGGGCCGGTTCGCCCGGGCTGTTCGGATTCTCGCCGCAGGACATGCGCGTTTACATCGATAACGTGGAGGTTACACCCGATTGATATGAAAATGACACTCATCCCGTTTCTGGTTGCCCTGGCAGCCCAGGCGCAGGACTGGCCCCAATGGGGCGGCGCCCCTGCGCGCAATATGTACTCTGCGGCCACCGGCCTGCCCGGCCATTTCACCAGGGCAAAAGCCGCCGAGGTCAAATTCAAGCCCGGCACGGAGGAAATCGATCCTGCGAACCTCGAGAATTTCAAATGGGCGGTCAAGCTCGGCTCGCAGAGTTACGGCAATGTGACCGTGGCCCAGGGCCGGGTGTTCATCGGCACCAACAACGAGAACCCGCGCGACCCGCGCCATCAGGGTGACCGCAGCATCCTGATGTGTTTCGACGAGAAGACCGGGGAGTTTCTCTGGCAACTGGTGGTGCCCAAGCTTGCCTCGGGCAAAGTCAACGACTGGGAGTCCCTGGGTCTGCTCTCCTCACCGACGGTTGAGGGGGACCGGGTGTATGTCGTCACCAGCCGTTGCGAGGTGCTTTGCCTGGACATTTACGGCATGGCCAACGGCAACGACGGCCCCTTTATGGACGAGGCCGGATACGTCGTCAAAGACGTCATTCTGGACAAGGGCAAGCCGACCGAGCGTCCCGCCCCGCCGATCGAGCCCGGGCCCAAGGACGCGGACATTCTCTGGCGCTATGACATGATCGATGAACTGGGTGTGTTTCCGCATAACGCCTCGGACGGGGCGCCGCTCATTGTGGGGGACCTCGTGTATGTCAACACGTCCAACGGCCAGGATTGGACCCATTCCAACATTCCGTCACCCAACGCCCCCAGCCTCATTGCCCTCAACAAGCACACCGGGGAATTGGCAGGCGAGGACGACGCCGGGATTGGCCCGCGCATTTTCCACGGGCTGTGGAGTTCGCCCTCGACGGGCAAGGTCAACGGCCGCCAGCTCCTCTTTTATGGCGGCGGCGACGGCGTCTGCTATGCCTTCGACCCCGTCCCGGTGAAAGCAGGGGAGAGCAGTTACTTGAAAAAGGTCTGGTGGTATGACTGCAATCCCCCGGAACGCAAGCAGTTCAAATATCCCGACGCCAAAGGCCCCAGCGAAATCAATGCGACGCCCGTCTTTTGGAAGAACCGCGTCTATACCGCCGTGGGCCAGGACCCGGAACACGGCGAGGGCGTGGGGATTCTCACCTGCATCGATGCCACCAAAACCGGCGACATCACCGGGAGCGGCAAGGTCTGGTCTTACGACAAAATCTCCCGAAGTCTCTCGACCGTTTCGATCACGCCCGACGGTTTGCTCTTCATCGCTGATTTCTGCGGCTATCTCCATTGTCTGGACGCAGAAACCGGCAAGGTCTGGTGGACCCACGACCTCAAGGCGCACATCTGGGGCTCGACCCTGGTTGCAGACGGCAAAGTCTATCTCGGGGACGAGGACGGCGACCTGACGGTGTTGGCCGCCAGCAAGGAAAAGAAGGTCCTGGGCGCGATCAACCTGGGCGCGCCGGTCTATTCAACACCCGTCGTGGCCAACGGCGTCCTCTACGTTTCTTCCAACACCCACCTTTTCGCCTTTGCAAGCAACAGCGCAAGAACCGATACCGCGAAACGATAACTCCTCCATTCTCCAATCATGAAATGGCTCAAACCCGCCCTGCTCACGCTCATGGTCGTTGCCGTCTATGTGCTTCACCAGGATTTCTGGAACTGGAAGAGAGCCACGCCGCTCCTCTTCGGGTTCCTGCCTGTTGGGCTGGCCTATCACGCCGCGTATTCGATTCTGGCGGCCATCACCATGGCGGTGCTGGTCAAGTTCGCCTGGCCCAAACATCTTGAGGACGCCGGCAGAGAATGACACCCATCCTCGTCATCCTGCTCTACCTGGTCCTCATCGCATTCGTGGGCGGCATCGCCTTCCGGCGCGGCAAAACCGACACGGAGGACTTTTTCCTGGCCAACCGCTCGGTGGGAGGGATGGTGTTTTTCCTTTCGATTTTCGCGACGAACATGACGGCGTTTGCGATTCTGGGCAGCTCCGGCCAGGCCTATCGCCAGGGAATCGGCATCTACGGTTTGATGGCCTCCTCCTCGGGGCTGGTCATTCCGCTGACGATATTCTTCATCGGCACGCGCCTCTGGGCGTTGGGCAAGAAGTTCGGCCACCAGACCCAGGTGGCCTTTTTCCGGGACCGGTGGGAGTGCGACGCCATCGGCACGGTCATCTTTGGCCTGAGCGCGATCATGCTCGTGCCCTACATGATCATCAGCATCATGGGGGGCGGGACGGTCCTGGCCCAGATTTCGCGCGGGAGCGGGGCTGCCGCTCCGCTCATTCCGTACTGGCTGGGCTGCGGGGTCGTGGCGGTGGCCGTCACTCTGGGGGTCTTCCTGGGCGGGATGCGGGGGACGGTTTGGGTGAATATCCTGCAGACCTCTCTGTTCCTGTGCTTCGGCGCGGTCGCCGTGCTGGCCATTTACAATGCCCTGCCCGGCGGTTTCGGCCACTACATCGCAGGTCTGGCCGGCGACGCCAAGACCCGCTTTCTGGTCACGCGCGAGAGGATGCCGCCCCAGGCCTTTTGGAGCTACACCCTCATTCCGCTGTCGAGCATCATGTTTCCGCACATGGCCATCATGTGTTTTTCCGCCCGCAAAGTGACCGCATTCAAACAAACCGTCGTGTTGTATCCGCTGGCCATCCTCCTGATCTGGCTGCCCTGCGTGTTTCTGGGCGTCCTGGGCGTGGCCGCCTTGGGAAAGGTGGCCGACCCGGACGGCATCCTCCTCTCGATGCTGGACAAGTACGCCCCGGTCTGGCTGGCGGGCCTGCTGGGGGCCGGCATCATCTCGGCCGTCATGGGTTCGGACGCGCACCAGGTCCTGGCCCTGAGCACGATGTTCACCAAGGACATTTATCAGCACTATGGCGGGCGGGAGAAGTACGGGGAAAAGGCCGCAGTCTATTTCGCCCGCGCCTTCATCCTCCTGGTGACGGCGGCCGCCTATCTCATCGCCCTCAGCCTCAAGGCCAAACAAGGCATTTTTGAGATCGCCGTGCGTTACGCCTTCTCGGGGTTTGCAGCAATGGCGCCCATCATGCTGGCCGCCTTGTTTTGGAAACGCAGCACCAAATGGGGCGCCTTGGCCGCCGCGCTCTTCACCGCCGCCTGCCTCCTCTATTTCGCCGTGCTCCAAAACTCCCGGCACCCGGGCGATGTCATCTGGCAAATCGGCCACGGCAAGACCGCCCTCAAACTCCTGTTCGTCAACCCGCGCGGAGATGTCAGCTTCTGGAACGGCTTTATGACGGTCGTCCCGATGGTCTTCGGCTCCGCCTTCTGCATGGCAGCCGCCTCGCTCCTGACCAAAGCGCCCAGCCGCGCGACCCTCGACAAGTACTTCGGCAATGCTGGCCTTGGCCGAGAACTGGGCCAACGGGTTCCTCCAGAACGGAGCCAAAGCGTCCCGCAGAAGGAGAGCGAATTTGTGCATTGAATAGAGGGCAAATGCGGGGTGCGCTTCACTTTTTTGGATGGCGCCTCCCTAATCCCAATCCTAATCCTAATCCTAATCTCAATCTATGATTGCTCTCAGCCCGGAAGCCGCTCAAGACCGGCTCGATGCCCACGTGCTTGAGATCATCGGCTGGCATTTCTCTCCCGAAACCGGCTGTCCATTCTGGCTTGACTGGGCGGCCAAGGCCGGCTGGGACCCGCGCGCGGAGGTGAAGACCTTTGCCGGCCTGCTCGCCAGGTTTCCCCATTTCCAGGACCAATGGCTGCGCGACGTGCCGCCGGAGGCCTGGGTCCCCTCGAGGTTCAACGACCGTCCCTACCACATCTTTGAGACCGGCGGCACCACCGGGGCGCCCAAACAGCGCATCGGCTGGGACGATTACAAAATCGATTATGAGGAATTCTCCTCCAAGCTCTCCGACGAGCATTTCCCGCGCGGGGCCGCCTGGCTCATGGCCGGCCCGACCGGCCCGCGCCGGCTGCGGCTGGCCATCGAGCACCTGGCCAACTTTCGCGGCAGCCCGTGTTATTTCGTCGACCTGGACCCGCGCTGGGTCAAGAAGCTGATTGCGGACAAACAGTCCGGCCAGGCCCGCGCCTACATGGAGCACGTAGTGGCCCAGGCCGTGACCCTGCTCAGGCACCGGAAGATAGCCAGTCTGTTCACTACGCCCAAGCTGCTGGAGGCCATCGGCGAAAAAGTCAATTTGCTCGAGGCGGGCATTCGCGGTGTCTTTTGCGGCGGCACCACCATGACGCCCCAATACGTGCGCTTCACCATCGAGGAAGTGCTGGGGGACGGCATCGGGTTCTATCCCACCTACGGCAACACCCTCATGGGCCTGGCCGCCAGCGTGCCGCTCCGGCCCGAAGACAACTTCTCTATCACCTATTACGCGCCGCAGCCTCGCGCGGTCCTGCGCGTCGTGGACCCCGGGCAAACCGAGTCCCTCGTCGATTATGGCCAGTGGGGCCGGGTCGAGTTGACCACGCTCACCAAGGAGTTGTTTCTGCCGCGCTTTCTCGAACGCGACGAGGCCATCCGCCGGAGACCTCGAGACCCTTACCCCTGGGACGGCGTAGGGGACGTCCGCCCCTTGGGCGCCATGGAAAAGACGATTGTGGAGGGAGTCTATTAAACCCCGCCTGCTCCCCCATCTCCCGGCCCTGCGCGGCGGAAAGCCTTACACCAGCCTCGACCAGGCACAGGCAGAGGATTGCCACACAGGCCAACCGCTGGCGCGCATCAGCCAGGTCAACCCCGGCATAATCAGGAAAGACCTCGCCAGGGCCGGCGAGGCCCGCGCCGCCCTGAGAGAGTTGACTTGCGAAAAGCTCATCGGAATCTGCCGCAAGGCCGCCGCCCTTTTTCTCAATGAAACCCTCCCGCTTGGCGATCAGGGCCATTCTCAGTCGCCGGAGGAATATGTCCAGACCCTCTCGTCCGCCAGCGGTTTGCCCTGGGTCATGGCGCGGCGGAACAGCGAGAAGCTGGCGTACGCCCTGGGCGACATGGGCCTGATTCTCAACGGCCTGACCCGGGGGCTGGACCTGGCCATTCTGGACCGCGGCTTGGGCGAGCAAGACGGCCGGCGAATGGCCTTTTATCCCGCCACCCAGTGCCTGGGGCTGGTCATGCCGAGCAATTCCCCCGGCGTCAATTCCCTTTGGCTTCCCTCCATCCCGCTCAAGATTCCTGTCGTCCTTAAGCCGGGGCGCGAGGAGCCTTGGACGCCTTACCGTCTCATCCAGGCGTTGGTGGCCGCCGGTTGCCCCGCCGCAGCGTTGGGCTTTTATCCAACTGACCACGACGGCGCCGCCGAACTCCTCCGCGGCTGCGGGCGCGCGCTGCTCTTCGGTGACTCTTCCGCCACTGCCCCCTACGCGGGCAATCCCGCTATTCAGATTCATGGCCCGGGGTTGAGCAAAATCCTCATCGGCGAAGACCAAATCCATCGCTGGCCAGACTTCCTCGATTTGATGGTTTCGTCCATCGCCGAAAACGGCGGGCGCAGTTGCACCAATGCCTCGGCCATCGTCGTGCCCGGACACGCCGCCGAAATTGCCGAGGCCCTCGCCCGCAGGCTCGGACCGGTCGTGCCGCGCCCGGCTTCCGACCAGGGCGCCCAACTCTCCGCCTTTGCCAACCCTTCGACGGCCGAGCGCATCGATGCCGCCATCCAGGAAGGTCTTCGGACTCCCGGCGCGATGGAAATCACCGCCAGGCACCGAGACGGCCCGCGAAGAGTCACCCTGGGCGGCGGGGTTTACCTGCGCCCGACCCTCGTGCTGTGCGACTCCTTTGCCCATCCCCTTGCCAACCGCGAATTCCTTTTCCCCTATGCCAGCCTCATCGAGATGCCCCAAGCCCGGATGCTCGGGCAAATCGGTCCGTCGCTTGTCGTTACCGCCATCACTCAAGACCCGGCCTTGCGCGATTCGCTCCTGGAGTCGCCCCTCATCCAGCGGTTGAACCTCGGCCCAATCCCTACTACGCGTGTCTCCTGGGACCAACCCCATGAAGGCAATCTCTTCGACTTCCTCTACCGCCGCCGCGCCATTGAAGTGAGCGACGGCCCATGATTGCTTCGCCCCATGCCCACCGACTCAAACGCCTGGCCCGCCGCTGCCGCCCAATTTGATTACCACCCGCGAACCCGGGTCGTCTTCGGCCTCAACGCCATCGAGCGGGTTGGCAGTCTGGCCGCCGAACTCGGCGCCCGCAATGTCCTGCTGGTCACCGACCGCGGCATTGTGTCCGCCGGGCACGCCGGACGCGTGGACCGCTTGCTCCAGGAGGCCGGCCTGTCGGTTTGCTGCTTTGACGCGGTTGAGGAAAACCCGGGCACCCGGTGCGTCGAGCAATGCCTCGAGGCCGCTCGCCGTTCGAACATCGACACGATCATCGGGCTGGGCGGCGGCAGCAGCCTGGACACCGCCAAGGGCTGCAATTTCCTTCTCACCAACGGCGGCCGCATGCAGGACTACTGGGGCATCGGCAAAGCCAAGCAACCCATGTTGCCGCTGATTGCCGTTCCTACCACCGGCGGCACCGGCAGCGAGTGCCAGTCTTTCGCCCTGATTACCGACGAACAGACCCACCAAAAAATGGCCTGCGGCGACCCAAAGGCCGCCGCCCGCATCGCCCTGCTCGACCCCGCCCTCACCCTCTCCCAACCGCCCAGGGTCACCGCCTGCAGCGGCATCGACGCCATTGCCCATGCCGTGGAAACTGCGGTTTCGAGAAAGCGCACTGCGCTTTCCCTCCTTTTTTCCCGAGAGTCCCTCCGATTGACCCTGGCCGGGCTGCCGCGCGTGTTGGCGGCCCCCGACGACCTCGAGGCTCGAGGTTGGATGCTGCTGGGCGCCGCCTGGGCAGGGACGGCCATCGAGAACAGCATGGTTGGGGCGGCCCACTCTGCCGCCAACCCGCTCACCGCCCGTTTCGGCATCGTCCACGGCCACGCCGTCGGTCTCATGCTGCCTCACGTCGTCCGTTTCAACGCGCGCGACCCTGCTGCCGCCCAGACTTATGCTGAACTGGCCTGTGCCGCCGGGCTCGTCCCGCCCTCGGCGGCTCCCGCCGAGGCGGCGGCCCAACTCGCCACGCTGCTGCAAGGCATCCTCGACCTGGCCCGTCTGCCGGCGTCGCTAAAGGGCCTGGGTCTGGCCCCCGCCCAAATCCCCGGTCTCGCCGTCGAGGCCGCCCGGCAATGGACGGCCCAATTCAATCCCCGGCCCGTCGCCGTTGCCGATTTCCAGAGCATCTACTCCGCCGCGCTGTCAATATGAAATAGGGAATGGGGCCCGTTTCGGCGGCTTTGCCACTGGCCCCTGGCCGGGGGGGCCGTCCCGGGTTTTAATGCGTCCGGCCTGTCAAGGCACGCCCGCGCCGGCGCCGGGCCGCCCGTTGGGGCCGAGCAACTGCGTGCGGTATTCGGTGGGGGACTGGCCCAGGATTTTCTTGAACACCCGGTTGAAGTGGGTCAGGGACTGGAAGCCGACTTCAAAGGCGATTTCGCTCACGCGCAGGTTCGGGTTGAGGAGGAGGTTCTTGGATTTCTCGATGCGGACGCGGGAAAGGTAGTCGGTGAAGTTGATGCCGGCGGCCTTCCTGAAGATCTTGCAGAAGTAAAACGTGCTGGTGTTGACGTGCTTGGCCACGTGCCCGAGGCGGAGGTTTTCGGTCTGGTGCTCGTGGATATACTCTTTGGCGCGGGTAATAATGGGCGGTTCGGCGTTGACGTTCTGGACGAGGACCTGGTTGCTGAGCATGGCCAGGTGTTGCGCGAAAATGCTCAACAACTTGATAATCGCTTCATGCTGTTTCGCCGCCACAACCCGGCTCGAAAAATAGGCCTTCCGCAATTCTTCCAAGTCCAGGCTCACACCCCGCTCGGCCAGCAGTTTGGCGGTCCGCTCGAACCGGGCCGCGGTAGGAGTTGTGCGAAAGACCTGGCCCGTCTGCAAGAACCCCAACAAACGGTCGCCCAGGCGCACCGGCACGGCGGTCTCGCTCAGGCCGTTGGGACAGCTCAAGGTGCCGGGCTCGTAGGCCGCCATATTGGACAGTCTCTCCTGCACCTGCAGGCACGGGGCGCAGGCGCGGCTCTTCTCCGAAATCAGGGCGCAAAACGGGCCTTCGTTGCGCCGGCCGTGATGGGGAAGCTGCCAACTCTCCACTGGGCGCAAGGCCACCGGCATCCCGGTCGCCTCCGTAAACGCCCGCTCGTAGTCCTGGAAAACCTTCGAGGTCACCAGGGCCTCCACCAGGCCCCGGTCGCCGCTCGGGCTGGGGCCAATCCGCGGCTTGCAGGCAGCGGGCTTCGATGACCGGCCCAAGGCGCCGGCGGCGGCCTGCTCGGCCTCCAACCCATTAACCCGGCTTCTAGGCTCTGAAGGACACCTTACATATGTTGTCTGCATGACGCCAATTTACGATAACCCCGGCCCCATAGCAATTCCTTTTATAAGAAGGGTCCTCAGCTCCGACGCCGATTCGGCGGGTCCTTCGGAAGCCTCTCCAACAATCGGGCGACGGCCGCCTCTTGGCCGGGCAAGACCAGGTCGGGGGCAATCTCGCTCAGCGGCTGGAGCACGAAACGGCGCAGGTGCGCGCGGGGATGGGGCAAAGTCAATTGGGGGGTGGCGCGCACCTCGCCGCCGAAGGCGATCAGGTCGAGGTCCAGGGGGCGCGGCTCGTTCAGGCCCTGCCTTGGCCGGCGGCCGAATTCCCGTTCCAACTCCTGGAGACGGGCAAGAAGGGATTCAGGGGTCTCGCCCGGACGGGGCAGGAAACCAACGACGGCGTTCAGGAACGGGGGCGAACCTGGCGGACAATCCACGGGAGCTGTCTGCCGGATGGCCGACCTCAACAGGGGCCCATTGGAGAGCTGGGCCAGCCGCTCGATTGCCCGGCCCAGGGTGCGCCGCGATTCGCCCAGGTTCGACCCCAGGGCGACAAACACGCGGTCCCGGGCCTCGCCCTTCAAGCTTCGGACTGGGGATTTCACCTCACTTCAAGCCCAGGACCTGCTGCATGTCGTAAAGCCCCGGCGGCTGCCGCGCCACCCACTGCGCGGCCCGCAAGGCGCCATTGGCGAAGGTCTCGCGGCTCGAGGCCCGGTGCGTGAGTTCGACACGCTCGCCCAGGCCCGCAAAGATGACCGTATGGTCGCCCACGACATCGCCTCCGCGCACCGAGTGCAGGCCGATCTCCTCGGCCGGGCGCTGGCCGACAATGCCGGCCCGGCCATGGCGAAGCACCTGCTCGAGCTGCTGGTGGCGAACCTCGGCCAGGATTTCAGCCAGCGTTCGGGCGGTGCCGCTGGGCGCATCCCGCTTGAGCCGGTGGTGCATCTCGACGATCTCCAGGTCGAAGCCGGGTCCCAGGATTTCCGCCGCCTTGCGCGCCAGCCAAAAGAGCGCATTCACGCCGGTCGAGAAGTTCGAGGACCACACCATCGCAATCCGGGAACTGTGCCGCGTGACCAGGGAGCGGTCCTCTTTGGAGTGGCCGGTGGTGCCAATCACCATCGCCTTTTTATGCTCGGCGCACAACGCGGCGATGGCGGGCGTAGCGGTGTGGGAACTGAAATCGATGACGACATCCCCGGAGGCGAGAATGGACCGGAGGTCGTCCCCCTGGTCAATCTGCCCGGCGATCCGCAGTTCCGGGTGGTTGGCGGCGCAAGCAACAAGCATTTGACCCATGCGCCCCTTGGAACCGGTGATGATGATGTTGACCATGACGGCTTACTTCAAGATGCCGCAGGCCGTCAGGGTCGCCTCGAGCGTCTGGCGGTTTCTGGGGCTCATCGGCACCAGCGGCAAGCGGTACTCTTCCTGGATTTGGCCGAGCATCGCCAGGGCCGCTTTGACCGGCACCGGGTTGGTCTCGATGAACAGGTCCTTGAACAACGGATAATACTTCAGGTGAATCTCCAGGGCCGCCTTGGGCTGGCCGGCGGCGAAGGCCCCGACCATCTGGACGACCTGGCGCGGAATCACGTTGGACGCCACGCTGATGACCCCCTGCGCCCCCACGGCCATGAACGGGAGCGTCATCGCGTCATCGCCGCTCAGAATATCGAAGCCCGGCTCCAGCACTGCCCGCAGTTGGCTGACCCGGTCCGGATTGCCCCCGGCCTCCTTGAGACCGACAATGTTCTTGCATTCCCGGGCCAGGCGCTTGACGGTCTCGACCCCGATCTCGATGCCGCAGCGTCCGGGGATGCTGTAAAGCACCAGTGGCAGGCGCGTGTGCGCCGCCACTTCGCGGAAATGCTGGAAGAGGCCCTCTTGCGGCGGTTTGTTGTAATAGGGCGCCACCTGCAGCGAGCCGTCGGCGCCGGCCTTTTCAGCCTCCTGTGTCAGATAGACCGCCTCCTTGGTGGAGTTGCCGCCCGTGCCGGCGATGACCTTGAGCCTGCCGGCCGCAAACTTCACCGTCAGGCCGATAATGCGGATGTGCTCTTCGTAATCAACCGTCGGCGACTCCCCGGTGGTGCCGACCGGCACCACGCCATCCACTCCACCCTCGGCCTGCGCGTTGATCAGACGTTCCAGCGCCGCCTCGTCGAGAGCGCCGTCTTTGAACGGCGTCACTATAGCTGTGTAAGTTCCTGTAAACATGGCTTTGGTCTGTGGTCACGAGCATAGACCCGGTGACGTTCGCAGCAAGCGATTTTTGGTCACACCTCAATTCTGCCCTCGAACACAAATTCCGCCGGGCCGCTGAGCCGCACGCCGGCGAATTGGCCGTGGGCGGCCTTGAAACTGACCTCCAGATCGTCCCCGCCCTGGACCCGCACCTGGACGGGCGAAGCAAAGCCGTGAATGCGCGAGGAGACCAGGGCCGAGGCGGCCACGCCCGTGCCGCAGGCCAGCGTTTCACCCTCGACCCCGCGTTCGAAGGTCCGCACGCGGATGCGGCCGGGTCCGAGCACCTGGACGAAATTGACATTCGCCCCGCGCGGCCCGAAATGCGGATGGCGGCGGATTTCCGGGCCCAACTCCCGGACCATTGCCTTGTCCGCATCGGGCACAAACAGCACGGCGTGCGGAACGCCCGTGTTGAGAAAATGAATCGTGGTCGAGCCCGGCGAAAGGGCGACCCGCTCATTCAAGCGCAAATCCTCCGGGGGCGTCAGGTCGACCGTCACCCGGGCGCCCTGGAACCGGGCCGTGATGATGCCCGCCTCGGTCTGGAAGGTAAAATTGCCTCTGCTGCCGGTTTGCCGTTGCACGTACCGAGCGAAACACCGCGCGGCATTGCCGCACATCTCGCCCGTGCTGCCGTCGCTGTTATAGAATTCCCAGGCCCAATCGGCCTCGCCCGAGGCGCACGCCTTGAGGACCACCAACCCGTCCGCGCCGATGCCCCGATGCCGGTCACAGAGCCGGACCACCTGCCGGCGCGTCAGCTTGACCCGTTGCGCCCGGCCATCGAGAAGGACAAAGTCGTTGCCCGCCCCGTTCATTTTCGCGAACTCCAAAACCATGCCCTCCAAAATAGTGCCGGGCGGGACACGTGACAAGCAGCGAGTAAAGGTGAACCCCCGCTCGACGGCCTTGTCCTGGGTGTAACCTCGCCGCCCTTGCCGCCGTCTCGCTAGCATAGGCTTCGGTTCCCGGAATGACGGCAGAAAGCGGGAAGATGCAGAACTCGAACATTAAGAACTCAATGCTCGCCGCCCTTTAAGTTCACAACTCAAGTCCGCGTCGTTCCCGACACGTTGCCATTCAAATTCACGCCAAAGAGAAATGCCTTATGAACAAATTGAATCGAAGAGAATTCATCCACACTGCTGCCCTGGCTTCATTGACCGCCGGAACCATCCTCGGGGGCGCTCCCAGGCTCGAGGCCGCCGAGGTCAAGCGGCGCAAGATGACGATGGACCTGGTCTGCGGCAACATCGGCATTTCGGCCACCCAGCTTGAGGCCATTGACCTGGCCGTGCGGCACGGCTTCGAATCCGTCGGGGTCAATGCGGCCTATCTCGGCACACTCTCGGAGGAGCAACTGGCCGAGCTCAAGGCGTCGATGAAAACCAAGGGCCTTGGCTTTGGCGCCGCCGGGCTGCCCGTGGAATTCCGCCAGGATGATGCGCGCTTTCAAGCGGGCCTCAAGGGCTTGCCCGCCTTTGCCGCCGGCTTGGAGCGCGCCGGCGTGGGCCGGGCCGCGACCTGGCTCATGCCTTGTCACGACACGTTGCCCTACCTCCGGAATTTCCGGCAGCACGCCTCCCGGTTGGGCGCCGTCGCCAAGGTGCTCGACGAGCACGGCGTCCGGCTCGGCTTGGAATACGTCGCCCCCAAGACTTCCTGGGCCAGCCGTCGTTATCCCTTCATCCACACCATGGCCGAGATGAAGGAACTGATCGCTGAAATGAACGCGGGCAACGTCGGATTCGTGCTCGATAGCTGGCACTGGTGGCATGCCGGCGACTCGGCGGCGGACGTGCTCTCGCTCAAGGCGGCCGACGTGGTGGCCGTGGACCTTAACGACGCCCCCGCAGGCATCCCCAAGGATCAGCAAGTGGACAACCACCGTGAATTGCCCTGCGCCACGGGCGTCATTGACGCGCGCGCCTTTCTCAACGCCCTCAACCAAATCGGTTACGACGGCCCGGTCCGGGCTGAACCGTTCAACCAGGCCGTCAACAAGATGGCCAAAGAGCAGGCCTGCGCCGCAACCGCCCAAGCCCTCAAAAAGGCCTTCGCGCTCATCGAGGGGTGACGAGGGGCGAGTGTCGCCGCCGTCGCGCCGGAGCGGCGCTTCCGCCTCCGCGACGCGCCAAAGCGCCGCTACGGCGCGACGGCGGTTGGCGCGCCGCGAAGGCGGAAGGGGCGAGGGTCGAGGGGCAGGAGGCGAGGGTTCGATTCCGACTCTCGCCTCCAAGTTGTTTATACTTAGGCACTTACAATCAGACAACCCCTTCTGAAACACAAGTTTTTCTCCAGACAGGCGAGAGACGCAAACCGACCCTCGCCTTCAACCCAACGCACCGAGGCAGGCGACTCCGCTCAACCTGGGGACAGGGTCGTTTTTCTCAGGGATCTCTCAATCGCCGACCTTGGGATCGGCTTCTTCCGCAAGGCTGACGGACTTCGCCGTAGTCCACGGCAGCAACCGACGAAGCGTCTTGTCCGACACACCTTGTGTTCATGCGCAAAAGGTACGGTGCATGCCAGGCCAAGGCGATGTTCAGAGAGACGCCGACTGCTTTTCTCGCCGGTTATGGTTGCCGCGCAAAGCGTAGGCGGAGTTCTTCGGCTTGTTGAGAGAATTTGCGCGGATTGGACTTCTGGCACGGTCTGCAAGAGCAGCCGAACCGTTTCGACGTACGCTTTGTCCATCAGGGCTTGAGGATAAGGGTGGTGCCGTCTCGCAAGCGCATGGCCCAGCGGCTTCCGGAACCATCGTGAGTGTGCCGGGCGCTGCCTCGCGCCTGGCCAGCCCACGGGAGCTTCAACTCCTCGGCCCATTGCACGCAGAGGCGAATGACTTTAACCCGCAGGCAATGGCGCAACAAATCTGCCAGGACTTCCGGTCGCACAGAGCGAACCCCTTCCATGATCCTCCGCGCTTCTTCAACCGGCTGCCCCACGCCAACATCACTGAGCATTTCCAGCAGGGCTCGTTCGGGTTCTGAGACCGCCGGGCCATCGGGGAATTCTAGCAGCGGGCTCAGCCCGAGATTCGCCGGGAGCTTCGGGTTGAAGAGCTTCCTGGCCAGGTACCGGGCAGGGAAGCGTTCGACAAACCATGCGGGCAGCTTCGAGGGTCCTTCTCCCCAAAGGGAAAGGCGTTCCGTGACGGCCAGGTTGTGCCTCACGCCCCGCCACGCCAAAGCCGTCTTTCCGCCAACGTGGAGGCCGGCCATCCTCGTGGCGAGGAACCCCACGCTGCTCTCCCGCTGCAGCGTATCTCCCGGAAACATGAACACCCCACGCCCCAATCGTTCGAGCCACCCGCTCTTGGCATAATGGGATGCGAGAGCCGGGGACACGCCCAAGGCTCTGAGATTGTCGGTCCCAAACGGCCCGCCATGAGGCAGCCGCTGCAGCGCCTTGATTAGGTTTCTCTTTTTAGTTAAAACCACATTTGAACTTTATGGCATGTTTCAATCAAACACTAGTAAAAACAACGACCGTGCAACGGGACGCTTTCCTTTGTTCAGCGCGGGCGCTACTGCCACGCACCAGCCATAGCCGCTCACCTAAACCCGTGATTGCAGATAGACGCCTCCGACTTCGAATCCCTCTTCCGGCGTGCCTTCGAGCTTGCCGCTTTCGAAGAACGTCGGCTCGCAGCGTTCGTGGCTGTAGGTGAAGAAGGCGACGCTCCAGGCGTTTCGCGGGTCACGTCACGCGTGGGATTGGGCTCAGATAGCCGAACTGTTCGAGGCGCTTGGCGAGTTTCTTGAGGTCGCCCTGGCGGACGGCAATCCGCAGTCCTTCCACCTTGAGAACGATCTCCCGCAGGACGGGGTCCGACGCGAAAAGACGGCGGATTTCATCCTCGTCAAGGACAACAGGGGACCGGGTCGGCGGGCCGGCGGCCAATTCGTAGTGGTCCCGCCGGCGAAACACGAACTCACCCAGCGGTGTCAGCCGTACAAAACGGAGCCCATCGTATGGCGTCAGGTAGCCCTTCCTGGGGCGGCGATAGGTCGTGTGCGTTGGCGTGACGTAGGCGATTTCCGCGATTCCAAAGGCGGCGAGCAGGAAGGCAAAGCCCTTGAGCAACGGCTCATCACGTGATACATGGCCCCGGGAAATTGAACTCGGATTTTGCCCAGCCTGACGCCAGGTGTTTGGACGAAGCGACCGAAAAAGTCAAGCCGGAATCAAGAATTTATGGCTGACCCTCTCCCGCCGAATGACGGTTGGGGTTCCCACGGATGACGATTTCACGCGGATGTGCAATGGAGAATCCCCCAGCGCAAGCTGCTGATTCACTCTCCAGCTCCCCATCGAGAACCAGTTTGGCGTTATCAGTGTGTCCATTACAGTCGTTACCCGGGACACGCAGGTTCTGCTTCCCTTCCGGCTCGATACGTGATTCTCTCTTCCCGTAAACGCGCCGGCAGGCGGATTATGTTGGACGACTTCTCCACGTCTCAGCGGGCTGAGTTGCACGCGGCCCTGTTCCTGGGCAAGAAGGCCCTTGCCATCAAGACCCACGGTGCCGCCGTGAGCGCAAGCCTCCGCGACGCAATCCTCGCCGTGGACAAACGGGAAGCCGAGCCGCGCGTCAGGTTTCCCGAGCGGTTCAAGCAAGAGGAAGCGCCGCAATCTGCGCCAGCAACACCACTCACCCAAACGCAGCCGATGCGGGCCCTGCCTTCGGCCGCTTCCCAGGCCAGGTAAATCCGTAATCTCCGTGAGCAAACTCTTCATCTCCCACAGCTCAGACGACGACGGCTTTGTGCGGGAACTGCGGCAAGTGCTGGCCGACCACGGCGAGGCTGGATGGATTGATTCGCGCGAACTGCGCGGGGGCGACCGGCCGTGGTCCGAAATCCAGAAGGCCATCGAGGAAGCGTCCGGCTATGCGGTCGTGGTGAGCCCGGATGCCCTGCAATCAAAATGGGTTGGCAAAGAGTTGCGTCACGCGCTCGACATTCAAGAGCGGCGCGGTAAAGACAACTTCCCCGTCATTCCGCTGTCACTGAATGGCACCAAGCTCGGCGTGCTCGAGCAGTTTTTTGACGAGGAACCGCTCTACATCCCCGTGACCAGCGACGCGGGCGGCGTCGAAGCGGCGGTGAACGCAATCCTTGCCGCGGTGGGGAAACGGCTTCCGGCTGACGTTGCTCCCACCTTGCAGCCCAAGGCCGAGCCGCTCGAGGAACTGGTGCTCGAACTCACGGACCTGATGTTCGAGGAAAAGGACGGGCGCCGCCGCGCCTCGGCCCGGGCGCGGCTGGTCTATGAGCCTGCCACGCCGGGCCGGCCGGCCGTTCACACCGCACGGGCATGGCGTTTCGTCGCGCCGATAGGGCCGACTGAGGCAGCGGACCTCACTTGGTATCTGGAGAAATATGCCATCTGGCCCTCCGGCATCCCCGTGATTCAGCAACGGGCGCGGAAGGTGGAGGAGAGTCTGGTAACCTGGGGAAGGCTCCTGCACGGAGCCGCCATGCCGCCCGCGCACGTGGGGAATGTCAACGAGGCATGGAAAGCGATCGACGCACACGCTGACCGGCGCTTCTCCATCCTCGTTGACGTCGCGCTCGAAGCGGGCGCATCCGAGGAACAACTCGAGACTGCCCAGGAAGCCGCCACGCTCCTGCTCGGGCTTCCCTGGGAACTGCTGCACGACGGCTGGAGCTTTCTTTTCCAAGGCGCGACACCCACCTGCGCTCGGCGCCGCCTGCCCAACACCTGCGCACTCGACGTTCCCGTCGTCGCCACGCCCATCCGCATCCTGCTCGTCGCCGCACGGCCCGAGGACGAGGCCTGCGGCTACACCGACCACCGTGCCAGTGCGCTCCCGATGGTCGAGGCGATGGAGTCCCTGCCGGGCCTTGTCAGGCTGCATGTCCTGAGCCCACCCACCCTGCCGGCCTTGCGGGAGGAACTCGACCGCGCCCGGCGCCAGGGCGAACCCTATCACGTCGTCCATTTCGACGGCCACGGCGTCTATGACCGCAGGGTCGGACTCGGCGGGCTGTGCTTCGAGCACCCGGAAGACATTGACAAGCTAGAGAAGCGCCGGCACGTCACTGTCTTCACCAGCCAACTCGGCCCGCTGCTGCGCGATCACCGCATCCCGCTGGTCTTCCTGGATGCCTGCGAGACCGCTCAGGCCGAGAAGGCCTCCGAGTCCATCGCCACCGAGTTGCTCAAGGTCGGTGTGGGCTCCGTGGTTGCCATGAGCCACAGCGTGCTGGTCGAGACCGCGCGCCGCTTCGTCGAAGCCTTTTACCAGGCGCTGGCCTCGGGCAAACGCGTGGGCGACGCCATGCTCGAAGGCCGACGCAGGCTCAAAGACGACACGTCCCGCGGCCGCGTTTTCGGCGCGGGCGAGCTACACCTCGAAGATTGGTTCGTGCCCGTGCTGTTCCAGGAAAAGGACGACCCGCAGTTGTTCAAAACCACCCCCGCGAAGCAGACTCGGGCGGATTTCAAGGCCGCACTACAGCGCCGCCTCGGCTCCTTGCCACCGCCGCCGATGACGGGCTTCATCGGCCGCAGCCGGGAGTTGCTCGCGCTCCAGCGATTGTTGTGCAACGAGCGCTACGCCGTGGTGCGCGGCCAGGGCGGCGAAGGCAAGACCGCCCTTGCGGCCGAGCTCGCCCGGTGGATGGTCTGCTCCCATCAGGTCCGCCGCGCCGCGTTCGTCTCGCTTGAGACCCACAGTCACGCCGCTGCGGTGCTCGACGCCATCGGCCGCCAGCTTGTCGGCCCAGCATACTCCGTCGCCATGTTCGGCGAGCTGGAGAAAGCGGTTCAGCCCGTCGAGCGCGAGTTGGCCGAGCAGCGCACTCTCCTGGTGGTGGATAATCTGGAGAGCATCCTCCAGCCGCCCTGGCTCACGACGTCTGAGGCACTCTCCGAGGACATGCGCTTCGAACTGGACGCCACTCTCAAGCTATGCGCGCGGCTCAACGCCACGGGGGATACGCGGCTCGTCTTCACCAGCCGCGAGCCGCTGCCCGCGCCGTTCGACGCCCAAAGAAGCCGGCGCGACCTGCGGCAGCTCGAACGCGAAGACGCGGTCAGGCTCGTCGAGCGGGCGCTGAACGCCGCTGGCGGCGATCCCGGCGCGCCCGGCGATGCCGCGCGCGAGCAGATCGAGCGGCTTGTGGACGCCGTCCACTGCCACGCCCGCACCATTGCCCTATTGGCTCCCGCGTTGCTCCAGCGCGGTGTCGAGGCCACCCGCGAATCCCTGGTCGAGTTGATGGCGGAAATGGAGAAGAAGTTCCCCGGCAGCCGCGAGCAATCGGCCTTCGCCAGTGTCGAACTCTCGTTGCGCCGCTTGTCGCCCGCGAACAGGGACCGGGTGCGTGGCCTGGCGGCCTTTCATGGTGCGGTTCAACTAGATGTGCTGCGTCAGATGATGCACTGGGACGAGGCTGACACCATCTCGCTGGCACACGAAGTGGTCAAAACCGGACTGGCGACGCCCAATCGCTACAACCACCTCACGCTCAATCCTGCACTCTGCCCCTACCTGCGCAACTTTATCGGCGCGGCAGAGCAGGAGTCGCTCACGGCCCGCTGGGTCGAGGCTATGCACCACTATAGGGAATTCCTCGCGGAGCAACAACATCAGCACACGGAAGTTGCCTCGGCGCTGACGATGCTGGATCTGCCAAACCTCTTTGCGCTGCTCGACCGTGTGCAGGGCGCAGGCGACGCTGAGGCGACAATTGATCTGGCAACTTCCCTTTACAGCCTGCTGCAACTGGCCGGCAAGCCGCGGCTGCTGGAGCGAATCGGCCAGGCTCGCGATGCCGCTGCGGCTGCCTTGGGCAAGGCCTGGGACCACGCACGCTTCCTGGCGGCGTGGAGCCGCATCGACCAGCAGTTCGCGCGGGGGCATCTGCGCGAGGCACTGGCCGGTGCCCGGCAATTGCTCGAGTGTGCCCGGACGGCAGGCGAGAAGGCGTATCCGGAAGCCCATTATGACTCGGCTGCGGCCTGCTTCCTCCTGGCCCGCGTTCTCAAGGCAGCGGACCGCTCGGAACAGGCGTTGCTCCTTCTGAACGAAGCACGCCAGCGCTTCGAGGCCGTTCCGAAGGGGCTTCCCGGCACGCCCTCGGAATTGGCGGCCTCAATGTGCTTCGCAGAGCAGGGGGACTGCCTCCGTAACCTGGGCCGCCTTGAGGAGGCTGAGACGGCCTTTGAAGAGAACATCCGCCGCGGCGAACAGCTCGGCGACGCCCGCCAGGTCGCGGTCGGCAAATACCAGCTTGGGGCCGTGCGCATGTTAAGGCGCCGCTACCCGGAGGCGCTGGCCGCATGTGCCGATGCCCGGGAGCAGTTTATGCGGTTGGGCGAACCCGGCAGCCTTGCTGCCGCCTGGCACCGGACCGGCGCAGTCTATCAGGAGGCGGGAGAACCGCAGGCCGCAGAGGATGCTTACCGGAAATCGCTCGCGATTAACGTGCAGCTCGGAAACGCCGGTGGACAGGCGGACACGCTTGTGCATTTGGGCAGGCTGTATGACGCCGCCCTCGGCCGAACAGGAGAGGCCGTGGGGTTCTACCGCCAAGCAACAGACAAATATGTTGAAATCGGCGACGGGGCTGGTGAGGGAACCGCCAGAAATAATCTCGCCGTCCTCCTGCGGAAGCTCCGCCGCTTGGCCGAGGCTCGGGAAGAGATCCGGCGGGCCATCGAATGCAGAGATCAGTCCGGGCACGCCTCCCAGCCTTGGGCCGCCTGGACGAACCTCGCCGTAATCGAGACGGACGCCGGCAACCACGCCGCAGCCGCGGAGGCGAAGCGGAAGGCCACCGCCGCCTACCTCGCCTACCGCCGCGACGGCGGCGAGAATTACGGAGCCTGCGGCCACATCGCCCTGGACGTGACCAAGCCCTTGCTCGCCGGCAATCCGGCCGAAGCAGCGTCTCTTCTTCAGCACTTCGCCGCCGATCCCGATGGCGCGTTGGTTCTCCCTTTCGTCCGTGCCCTGGAAGCCGTCGTCGCCGGCAGCCGCGATCTCGCCCTCGCCGACGCTCAGGATCTGGACTGCACCATGGCTGCCGAGATCCTCTTACTCATCGAAACCCTGGAAAAACGCCGGTAGCTGGCGTCAGGGAATGTCCGATGCGGCGCCGCCGTGGCGGTGAAGCACGCTTCGCTTATGAGGATCTTTCGGGCAAAAATGGATCGAGAATGGGTCTCAATCGCTTGGCGACCCGGGGAGTGTATGGAAGTAGGGGGGAGCTGGTGGCGATCAAGCTGGGGGCCGACGAAACAGACACAGAAAGGAAGATCAGGCGCAGTAGGGCTCAGATTTCGGCTTGACTTTAACTGTCAGCGAAACTGTCAGCGAAAGCACTGACAGAGTACCGAAAAATAGTGGCGAGTTAGAGCGAATTTCCCTTGATTTCACGGGGAGTTCTGCCGTTTTCTGTGTGTCTGAATCGGTGAAAAAATTCGATTCCGACTCCCGCCCGCATGTAGCGGAGGAGTAATGCCGGTGTAGGGTGCTGGTACACCGGGACTGGCTCCGCGATGGAACGGATCATGCCGCTTGAGGTCGCTCTGGCTGCCCATCAGCTCAAGCTCGGTGTCGGCGCTCGGCGGCGGCAGCAGACACGGGACCATCCCGTATTGGCGGGATCGAACTCACGAAAACACGAAACGTTAATGCACGCCGCTCCCCACTGGCTCCTCTCTACTCGTGTCGTGCACCCGAGGCGGTGGCCATCAATTTGTCGAACGAACGCGCGACCAGCGCGCGCCGGCGGACGGAGGGAATGCGCTGGATCATCCGCCGCGCCGACCGGACGTTGAACCTCGACGGCAACTCGAGTTCGGGCAGGGCGCGGAACAACCTGGATCGGGCCGGTTTCAGGTACAGATAATCCAACAGCGCCTTCTCGGGAGTAGCCATCGCTACACCCGGTGTCTCCATGACCTCGAAGCCGAAAAAGAAATCCGGTTGGAGATGATGGATGGAGACCGTTCCCAGCGGAGTCCTGAGCACCCGGGTCCGTCCCACCGACACGGCGTAGATAACGTTGGGAACCTGGGAAATGACACTATGATAATACAGGGCGCTCTGGAGGGACACATAGCTTGGGAAGGGAGCGGTCAGATGGCTCGCCAACTCGAGTGGATCCAGTTTCCCAGGAACCGCCCATACCCCATGGCGCAGGTTCAGGATGTGGCCAACCTTTGCCAACCGGGCTAGCACCTGGCTGGCCGTGCTGTTGGAGAGGGCTAAATACGCCGCGACGTCAGCCGTGCGAAACACGTTCGCACCCATCTGGAGAATCCGGGCATGTGTTTCGATCAAGCTCATGACCCGGTACTCCCCAGCGCCTCGGCTACCGTCAACTGGATGGTCTCCCAAACCGACTCCGAGTCGTATTGTTCCCGATGGCTCACGGATAGATACGCCAAGACCTGGCTCTTGAAGGTCCCGAACGTCACCGCCAACGCATTCCCCTGGGCCTTTTGGCGGCACTCCTGTAAGTCGTCGGGAAGTTCTTTCTTCACGCCTGAGTTGATCAGCCAAAAGAGGTCGAACACGTCCCGCGCTTGAGTCAACGCTCGATGAGCCAACGCTCCCACTTTCTGATGGTAGGCGATCTCCATCGGATAGTGGCTGGCCAGGATCGGCGTGAGGCGGTAGGAACGGATCAGCTCCGGATCGACCGGCTCGACCCGCGGCCCGCCCGGCATGCCACGCCGGGAGAACTCGATCTTCGTCGGCAAAGGCGTGGCTGAGCCGTCGGCGCGCAGGTTCAGCTTCCAGCGCTGGGTGGTGTCGGTCTGTTTCGGCTCCGTCCAGTGAACGACGGAAAGCCCGTTCGCCTTCAGAATCTGGCTGAACGGTTTCGCGTTCAAGATCAGCCGGACCCGCTCCTGCAGAAGATCGCGCGGCACGGTCTGCGCATCCAGGTCAATGTCCCCCGAATAGCGAATGCTCTTGAAGAAGAAGCGCAAATTGCACCCGCCTTTGAGCGCGAAGTGCCGCTTATCCAGTCTTCTTCCGAGCTGATCCAGAAAGAGCAGCTGAAAAAGCTCGATGTAGCGGATTGGCCCAGTCACGTTCACACTCGTATTTAAATACGCGATATTTACACGGGTGTCAATATCCCGTATTATAACAGTCGCCGGAGTTTCGTAGCCCTGTATTGACCCCGCTCATCCCTTCATAGGGCCATGTTCATTTTCCGATGCAGTAAAGATACTCCACTCCACGCAGCAAGATACGACGGTCCGCGATCGCCGCTGATGCCCACATCGTCTCCTCCAAACGGTTAGTTGCCAGAATCTCGAACTGGGGGCCTGCGCGCAGGAGCACCGTGGCGCCGGTCTCGTCCAGACAAAAAACCTCGCCGTCAGATGCCCAGGGAGAAGCCGTGAAGCCGCGAGTGCCCGGAAGGCGCTCTTTGTATCGCAACGCCCCTGTCCTGGCATCAAAGCACCTGACGATTCCGCTCTGTTGGTCCAACTGGTATAAACAGCCGCGATATAGCAATGGCGAAGCAACGCGGTAGCTGTTCAGGGACGTGGCCCACGCTACATATTGATTAGTTGTCTGACCGGGATTGAGGGAGATGTCACCGTGGGCGCCCGGCTTGATCGCGACCAGCAGGCCCTGCCCTCCCATCATGCGATCGTAGGAGTCCGCGTAGAGGAAATCGCCGTCTCCAACAGGGGTTATCGCCGTCCGCCCGCTGGCCTTGAGCTCCCAGAGCAATTCACCACTCTTCGGGTCGTACGAGCGAAGTTTGGTCCCGCCTCCAGTCACGAGCTCCGTGCGGAAGCAATTCTTCCACACATAAGGGGATGACCAGTTGCTTTGTTCCTGGCGAGCTACGCGCCAGCGTTCCCTGCCGGTCCTCTTGTCAATCGCGGCCAGGAAGCTGTCCTTGTCGTTATCGCATTGAATGTAAAGCAGGTCTTCATAAAGGACGGGTGAACTGCCGGACCCCCATCCGAATTGAGTGGGAAACGAGCCAAGATCCGCACTCCATCGCAGTTGGCCTTCGAAGTCCAGACAATAAAGACCGTTCATCCCGAAATAGGCGAACAGTCGTTCGCCATCGGTGACCGGAGTTTCGGAGGCATAGGTGTTGTTCCGGTGGATCGGTGTTGCCGGTTTTCCTTGCCGCAGAGTTTTTTCCCATCGGACTTGCCCGTTGTCGAGGTTGAGGCAGATCACCTTCCATTGGTAAACGACATCTGGCGCCGGGGGAGGCGGTGCGTTGGTATAGTTCCCGAAATCATGCGGAATTCGGTCAGGAGAAGTCCATGGTCCCGGGCCCGGCCCGCGTTGCCCTGGAGGACCAAATCCGCCAAATGCCAAACCCGGATCAAACTCTCCACCTTTGGGTTTCACCTGATTAGTGGTTACGGCTGTCGTGAGGAAGACCCTGTTATCCCACACCACAGGCTGCGACCAACCCGCTCCGGGTATCTTCGCCTTCCAGAGAATGTTGTGGTTCGTGCTCCATTCAGCAACCAAATCCCCCTGGCTGGCAATCCCGTCACCGTGTGCTCCGCGCCATGCGGGCCACTCATTTCCAGCGATTGCGGCGCAAGGCAACAGGAGACCAACCACGCTTGTGAATGAAAGAGTATTCATAAATTACTTGGGCTGTCTTGATGCAGAACGAAATTCGGAGCTCTCCGGCCCGCTCCTCATAGCGGCGCCATTTCAGTCGAAACGCGAGTCGGGATTGTCGCGGGCGCCTTCTTCCGCCGCGGAGGCCCGAAGAGGTTGGTCAAAGGAGTCGGCCGAATCACCAACTCGAACGTAACGAGCGCGATGGCCGTGGTGATGGCAACGGCCACAACCGCCTGGATTAACTGGGGCATTCCCCACGGCCGCACCCATCGGAGAACCACCATGTTCAGAAGATCCTGATGAACCAGGTAAATCCAGAACGCCGTATCCGCCAAATAGCGGCCGGTCCAGGTGGGCCGATTCAGGTAGCGCTGGAAAAAGCCAATGAAACCAAACACGGTAAAGGCCGCGGCGACGGAAAAAAGCGCGTAGCGCGCCAGCGTGGCCTCGGAGATCCGCTGTGGCGCTGGCATAAAGGCGAACGCATCGGGTCCGGTGAGTGCAGCAGACGCGACGTAGGCGCCGAAGCCGATCAGGAAAACCGGGAACCAGAGCCGCCCGACCGCAGGCAGGCCTTCCCGGAAGTGGTACATCCACCAGCCACCAAGGAAATAGATGAAAAAGTACGGCCAATCCGGGTCATAGCGGAAGAGCACATCGGGGAAGGACCCCATGATGGTTCGCATGCCACCGGGCGGATTTCCCGCACTGGCGCCGGAGAGGACCAACCCGATGATGCTTGTTAAGGCAAGGGCCAGCGGGGCAAAGCCGCGCCGCAACATCCAGTCGGCCGCACGGTTGAGTGCATCCCCCCGTGGGCCTCTGGCCAGCAGAGCTATCGCCTGGGTCACAACCGGCGCCACAGTGGCAAAAACGAGGAGATAGCAGAGAAACCAAAGATGCTGCAGCCCCAGATTTCGGGAAAACCCTCCGAACAATTTCTGAGCGATAGGGCTCGATTGACCCATAAATCCGCTGAAATCAAAACTGGCCCCTGCTTGTCGTTGTCCTGGAGACCAGCCATTGGTTGTTCCGCCGGGCCTGGGTCCGAATTGAAAACTACCCGGACCTCCTCCCGCAACATTGCCCCACTGTCCGGGTCCAGTCCCGGGAAACCCCGCCGAGCCTCTCCAAGCCCGGATCCCGCCCAGCACAAAAAGCACAATGACCAGGGGCAAGGCAATCCGCCAATACCGACGCAGCAGGTAACGACCGAAACCGTATTTGACCAGCATCATATGACTGAAAAAGCCGGAGATGAGGAAAAAAGCCGGCATCCTGAAACTGTGAAGCCAATCCATGATCCGGCTTGCCGCCGTCGGAGAGCCGCCAAAACCCATCGCCATCAT
>Ga0326727_10001872_pt1 | contig 75288 bp, 46 predicted proteins | sample MB2enrmetagenome_FD_207643 | JGI IMG/M metagenome (GOLD analysis project Ga0326727, IMG submission 207643) | Lab enriched peat soil microbial communities from McLean, Ithaca, NY, United States - MB29MY | ecosystem: Environmental > Terrestrial > Soil > Wetlands > Peat | place: USA: New York... | reverse complement strand
GCGCTGAACGATGGCGCGGTTAAATCGAATTCAGCCATTTCCAGACGCGCAAGGCTTCCAGCACGCTCCAGGCCTGGGCGTCGCAACCGCGCGGTTGATGAGGGGCATCGCCGTCCAGGATTTCCGGCAACTGGCCAAGGCAACCGCCCATCATAAGACGGTCCATGGCCGCGAGATAGGCCTTGGCGGCGGCGACTGCGGCGGGCGATAAATCCCAGGCCCGCGCCAGCGCTTCACAGGCCGAGGGCAGTGTCCAGAGCCAGGCGGTCCCGTTGTGATAGGCCGGTTTGCGCCGCGTGTCTTCGTCCCCTTCGTAACGGCCCTGATAGGGCTGGCGGGGATCGCCCAGGAGCCGCCCGTCGGGAAGACGAATTTCCAGCGGCGGGGAGACGGCCAGCGGGGCCAGGGTGCGGAGCGCGCCCGGTACCAGCAAATAGCGCAGCGCCGCCGCCACCGCCCGGCGGGCCGGCGCGCCCGTGAAGAAACCAAAGGCGATGGCCCACAGGAAATTGCTGCGCAAGGCGTTGTCGGGAACCGCGGCGGCGGCGGTTTGGCCGGCCTTGGCAATGAGCAGGTCGGCCAGGTAACCCGGCTCCTCCAGCCAGAACAACCTTTTCAGCGATTCCTCCGCGCGCTCCGCCAGGACGCGCCAGGATTCGCCGCAAGGCTTGGCGCCCAGGCGCTCGACTTGACGCAAGAGGCGAATCCACAAGACCTGGATTTCGACCGGATAGCCTTCGCGCGGCGTGCAGGCCGGGTAATTCGTGTCCATCCAGGTGAAATGAGGCGGACTCCAGATCAGGGCGGAGGCGGGATCCATGCGGATGCCGTTGGCCGTGCCGCGGGCGTAACCCGCGGCGATTTCGGCGACCACGTCCGCGATGCGCCGTCCTTTCGCGCCGGCGATGCTGTCATATATATTCCCATCCCGTTGCGCCGTTTCCTCGCACAGCACGCCGTACCATAACGGCGCGTCCGAGGTGTCGCGATTGGAAGCGTCTTCGCCGTGGATGGTGTTAGGCATCAGGCCGCCCGAGGAAAAACGGCCAAAGGTGACGAGCAATTCGCCGACTTCGGAAACCATGCCGGCCGCCAGCAAGCCGCGCGCGCTGATCAAGGTGTCCCGGCCCCAATCCAGAAACCACGGGTAGCCAGCGATGATGGTGCGGCCGGAGCCGCGCCGGACAACGTAAGCGCGCGAGGCCAGGGTCAATTGCCGTCCGAATTGGTCGCCCTCCGGGAATTGTGCTTGCTGCAAGGCCCGCGCGCCGGCCGCGCGCCGTGCCGCGAAAGAAGCGGCTGTTGTTTCCGGCGCGGGCGGCGGGATGTCGGCGGAGAGAACGACGGAGACGCTTTTTCCATGCGACAACGGCAGGTCGAACCAGCCGGGGCTGAAGGCGTCGCCTTCCGGGACCTGCCCGCGGCTTTGTTCGACCGGATGAGCGATGCCTTCGCACCATTCGGGCTGGGGATGGTAAGCGCCGGAGTCGCTGAAGACGCGCAGTTGACGGTCGGGCGCCGGCGTGAAAGCGAAGCCGGGCCGGTCGCGGAGTTCGGAACAATTATGGGCGAAATGATATTCGGCGCCGCCGTTGCGGTGGGTTTCGGCGTGGAAATTACGGTCTTCGATGTCGGCACGCACGGTCAGCCGCACGTCAAATTGCGGCGGCAAATCGGCCGGTTTGGTGCCGGGCATCCGGGCGAAGGTCAACAGGGTGGTGTTCCAGTTCTCCAGCATGTCGGCGGCAAGCTGAATCTCCACCGTCCTTCCATCGCCGGCATCGGCCACAAAATTCCAAACGGCGGGTTGGCCGATTTGGAACGAGGCCAGATTCTGCAGATTGAGCGCGGTAATGAATCCGTCGGCGTCAACCCAGACACGAATGCGTTTGACAAAAATATGACGGTCCACCGGAAAGTCAGGGTGAAGGCTGGCGCCGAGGGCGCAGTCATATTTTGAAGTGATGTTGCCCAAATCAACGCCAAGGCGCGCCATGCCGCCGCGGCCATTGGTCAGCAAGGCCAGCGAGGACGGCGGCGGCGCGGCCAGGACGGTGGAAAAGGCGGGCGCGGCGGCCAGGAAGCAGACGGCGGCCTTCACGCGTTCGGTGGTCTGGCCGTGGCGCTCCACATACAGGTCCGCATCCACGCCCCCTCCCTGTAGAGGCGGTCTATGACCGCCGCCGTTACCGCCGGAAACGTCATGACGCTCCGCGCGCGACTCCCCATCCATGCCGCCACTTGCCGGCTGCGGCGCAAAACAGGCAACGAAACCATCCCGCACTTCGATGGCTTCGGCGTGTCTTTGCCAACCGCCGCAATCCAGAGTGGCGCGGAAACGGCGGTCATCCCGCAGCAACAGCCAGTGGCCGGGCGGCACCTGGGTGACGCGGCGGATGTCAATCAAACTCCATTCTATCACCCGCGGGAATTTTCCCATCGCGCCGTCCAGCGCGCCGAACAAATCGGCGCGGGCCTGGATGCGGTCAAGATAAGGAAGCGCCGCAAGGAAATCCCGCGGGCCGGCCTGGACGCGCGCGGCCAGCTCGCGCCAATCGCACAGGCCGATTTCCTCGGGCAACAGCACCTTGCTCAAGGCGGCAATGGCCCAGGCGGATTGGGCGCGGGCGCGGCGGTAATCATCCCCGGCCAGGCCGAGGGGTTTGGGCGTCGAAGCCAGACAAAATGCCGCGCCAGCATCCAAGTCAAAAACAATGTTCGGGCCGCCGGTTCTGGATTGCGGCGGTTTCTGGCCGAGCAAGTCGAATTGCAGCGGGCCAAGGCCGGCGCATTTCCCGGCGTCCAGCGCCAGGGACTGGGATTGGAGGTGGTCCATGTTAACCAGCACAAGGACATGGTCCAGTCCCTCGGCGGAATCGCGCCGGAGAGCATAGACCGGCGAATCATCGCCGCTCAGGCGGGTCAGGACGGCGCCATCGAAAAAGCAGGGATGATCGGCCAGGAGGCGATTCAATTGCGCCAGTTCCGGCAGCAAATTGTCCGGGTTGCCCCAGGACAAGCCGCGGCTGGAATGGACGTTGATTTTTTCGGCGGCCAGCCACTCGACGCCGGCGGTGAAGCCGAAGCCGCCGCTCACGCTGCTCAGGGCACACAACCGGTTGCGCATGAGCGACCAGACGCGCCCCTTGACGGCCAGCCGGTCGTTGTCATGGGTTTCGCTGTAGTGAACGTAAAGGCCGACGCGCGCGCTTTGGCGATGGGCGTAATCCAGGTAGCGGGCCACATCGGGGCCGAAATTCTGAAAAAGCTCCGAATAGGCCCATTGCATGCCGCCCTCGGTGAGGAGGGCTTCGGTGGCTTCCAGAGTGCCGCCCAAACCTTCTAGCAGAAAAATGGTCTGCGGGAATTCCTGACGCACGCGGGCCTCAATGTATTGCCAGACGCGCACCGGCACCTTGTAGCCGGCGTCGCAACGAAATCCATCCACGCCGCGCCGGCACCAAGTCAAAAAGGCGCGGGCCATTTCCTCCCACAAGGCCACGTAATTGGGATTCAGTTCCACCAGATCCTCCCACGCCACGCCCCAGGCGCCCGGGCTGGCAAAAGTTCCATCCGGGCGGCGCAGGAACCACTCCGGATGTTCTTCAAAGAGAGCGGAACCCCAGCCGGTGTGATTGATGACCATGTCCAGAAAAACGCGTCCACCCCGCCGATGGACGGCATCGGTCAGTTCGAGGAATTGGCCGACGCCATTGGTGCGCCGGTCAAATTCCACCAGCGCCGGGTCAATCGCCGTGAGGTCCAAACAGGCATAGGGACTGCCAAAGCGGCCAAACCGGGCGAAAGTCGTGGGCACCGGGTTGACCGGCAGCAATTGCAAAACCCGGCAGCCCAAAGCGCCGAAGATATGCGGCAATTGGCCGATCAGATCCCGCAATTTGCCTGAAGGCGGAATCACCGTGTAACCGCGCCTGTCCAGGTCCTGCAATTGCTGCTCCCAAGCCGTGTCCTGCGTCGCTCGCGCGCTCTTGGATTCGCCGAACATGCGGGCAAACGCGCAGTAAATGGTGTTGCCCGCTCGATATTCGCTGGGATGAACGGATACGCCCGCGTCGGGTCCGTCAGGCCAGACTTGGCGTCCGGCGGCGGTGACCACGTAGGCCTTGGCGCGATAAAAACCGGCATCTGTCAGAGGCATCTCCACGGTCCATTCGCCGGTAGGCAATGGCCGCAGCGGCACATCGCGCCAGAAGGCGATGGAGAACGGGCTTTTGCCGGCGTGGGTGGCAATGACTTCCTCGCGAAGACGGTCGCCCTTGCCGAGGTTCGTGCGGAGGAGGGCGCGCGCGCCTTTGCCCAGGTCCGGCGGAACGTGCAGGCCGAAGCGCAGACGGTCTCCGACAAAGCGGAGTACGCGTTCGCCCGGCGCCGGACTCATGATCAGACCATCCATCGAAAGCCAAAATGCAGAATAGCGGCGAAAATAACAAGGCGCAGATTGCCTGTGAGAATTAATCCGACTTAAAGATACGTGCAGATGTATTCGCAGATGCCGGCTTTGACTTCAATGTCGAAACCTGCTTTGGCGGGGACGGTAAAGGTCTGGCCGGCGGAGGAAGTACTGAGAGCAGTCTGCCCATCCAGCTTGACGGCGCACTGGCCGGCGACGATTTCCATGCGCTCGGCCTTGTCGGTGCCGAAATGGAATTTACCGGGAAAAATCAGGCCAAGGGTCTTCTTGCTGCCGTCGGGCAGAAGGATGGTGTGGCTGATAACTTTGCCATCGAAATAGACATTGGCCTTGGCGACGGCAGTGACGTTGCGAAATTCAGCGGGTATGGTTGGCATATCGGAGGAAGTATGGGAGAGGGGCGTTGGAAATCAAAGCCCAAAAAATGGCCAATTTGGGCTTGCAAAACTCCGGGGGTTGGTTAGTTTTTCCTCCCCTGCTCCATTACAGGGCGGGTAAAAATATAGAAGATTTATGGCATCAGCAAACGATTTACGAAAAGGCATGGCCCTGAATTACAAGGGCGACATCTCAGTGGTTCTGGACATGCAGCACCGCACGCCGGGCAACTTGCGCGCGTTCGTCCAGGCGTCGCTGCGCAGCATCCGCACGGGCAAGACCTCGGATGTGCGCTTCAGTTCCACGGAGAAGCTGGACGTGGTGCCGATGATGACGCGGAAGATGGATTTCAGCTACAAGGACGGGGACGATTTTGTTTTCTCGGACCCGGAAACTTTCGAGACGACCACGCTGGTGGCCGAGCTGGTGGGCGACGCCAAGAATTACCTGGTCGAGAACGGAAGCGTCACGGTGACGTATGTCGAGGACAAGGCGGTGTCAATTGAATTGCCTTCCAGCGTGATTTTGAAAGTCGCGGATGCGCCGGAGGGCATTCGCGGCGATTCGTCGAACAACGTGCAAAAGGCGGTCGTGTTGGAAACCGGCATCACCGTGCAGGCTCCACTGTTCATCAAAACGGGCGAGAAAATCAAGGTGGATACGCGCACCGGGAAGTACATGGAGCGGGCTTAGGCGGAGGAAAGTGAACCCCGCAACATGAGAACAGACATTCTCTGCTCGTGTCCGAGGAACGAAAAGGCCGTCCCGCCGGCTGGTTGAACCGCACCGTGCTGGGGATCGGGCTGGCCTCGCTGTGCAGCGATTGGGCGCACGAAACCGCCGCCACACTCCTGCCCGCTTTCCTTGCCACCTTGAACGCGGCGGCGGGCTGGCTTGGTCTGATCGAAGGCGTTTCCGACGGCCTGTCAAGTCTGGCAAAGATGGCCTCGGGCTTCGCAACCGACCGCTTGCCGCGGCGCAAACCGGTGGCGGTCGCAGGCTATCTGGTCACGGCCCTCGGAACGGCTTGTTTCGCTCTCGCCACCGCCGCGTGGCACGTGCTTCTCGCCCGCGCGGTCGCGTGGCTGGGACGCGGCGTGCGAACGCCGGTGCGCAAGGCCCTTCTGGCCGGTTCCGTCACACCGGCGACTTACGGCCGGGCTTTCGGCTTCGAGCGGATGATGGACACGGTGGGCGCCGTGGCCGGCCCGGCCACCGCCCTGGCGCTGCTTCCTCTGGCGCGCCAGAATTACCGGCTGGTTTTCGGACTCACGCTTATTCCAGGATTGATGGCGGCGCTGTGCGTTGCTTTTGTTGTCAAAGAAAAGGAGCGGAAGGCGGTGCCCCATATCTCCCTGGGCGCCAGCGTGCGCGCCATGCCGCGGCGTTACCGGCGCTTTCTGGCCGCGGCAGGCTTGTTCGGCGCAGGTGACTTCGCTCACACGCTCCTGCTTCTGCTGGCGGCACAGACGTTGACGCCGGCCCTTGGCCCGGCCCGCGCCGCAACCGCCGCAGCCAGTTTCTACATTTTGCACAATATCCTCTCCGCCGGCATTTCGATGGTGGCGGGACGGCTGGCCGACCGGACCGATAAAGGGCGTCTCCTCGCCGCCTCCTACGGTCTGGCGGCGCTCATGGCGCTGGGGCTTGTTGTCCTGCCGATGAATTTCTGGACACTGGCAGCCGTCTTCTCGCTCGCCGGGCTTTTTTCGGGAATGGTGGAAACGCTGGAGGATTCGTTTTGCGCGGAGCTTGTCGGGGAGGAAAGCCACGGCGTCGCTTTCGGGCTGCTGGCCACGGTGAACGGGCTGGGTGATTTTGCGTCGAGCCTGATTGTTGGATTGCTCTGGACCACCGCCGGCGCCCCAATCGCGTTCGCTTACAGCGGAGTCCTCTTTGTTGCCGGGGCCGTAATGATGATGCGCTCGGCGAAGCAGGCCTAAAAAACAACTCCGCGCCCTTGACAGGAAGAGCGCGGAGCTGGTGAGTTTTCAGCCGCTTACGGCAGATACAAACGGTAGAACACGTTGGTCGTGGCCGTGCCGATGTTGATTGGGAACGTCGTGACGCCGCTGGAGCCGGGGATGCTGAACCAGTCACCCGGAACCGCGACATTGATCGAGTTGCTCTGCAGCGTCCATCCGGCGTTCGTCGGCCAGCTCAGGGTCAACACTTTGCCGCTGAGGCTGAACTGAATGGGCGGTGCATTGACGTTGACGCTGGAAACGGTCAGAACCACATAGTTGCCGTTGACCGCGATGGAGCCCTGGGACGTCGGGCCGATGGCCGTGCCCGTGACCGCCGGATAGCCGGCTGGATCGGTGATGCCTCCGCTGGCATAGATCAGGTTATATTGGCCGTTGGCCAATGGCGCACCATTGACGACGAAGGCATTGGCGCCGCCAAGGGTCAAGCTTCCGTTGATGGCGAGGCCCGGATCGGTGCCGTCATAGTTGTTGAGGATAATCGAACTGCTGGAGCCGATGGTGACGGCACCGGCGCTGTTGATTGTAGCCGGACTGCCCGCACCTCCACTGCCAGTTACCGAGGCGCCTGCCGGCCACACATAAGGCGACGTGAGTTGGCTGACGTCAAAGGTCGCTCCGCCGGCAATCGAGATGGTGGAGGGACCCACAAACGAGGCACCCGAGACGAGGAACAATGTGCCACTGTTGATGGAAACAGTTCCGGTCAAGGTTGACGCCGCGTTGGAGAGATACATGCTGGAGCCGTTGGTGACCATCAACGTACCCGCCCCTGAGATCACGCCGGAATTCGTCTGAAGTTGGCTGGTGCCAAAGGCGAAGGTGGCGCCGTTGCTGATGATGATGTTGCCGGGATAGGCGGTTGGCTGTGCGGCCGCATTAGTTGGGCCATTAAGCACACCGGCACCACCGAGGAGAAGAATGCCATTGCCAACGGTGATGGGGCCGGTGAAGAAGTTGGTGCCGGTCAGCGCCATTGTGCCGGCGCCTGTCTTTTTGATGCCGGTAGGATTCTGGGTGTTGTCGCTGTTGAAGAGTGACGCCGGGACAACCAAATCGGGACCGCTGGATCCGGTTGACGCCACGACGAAGGGGGTCTGGTAATTCGTAGCAGCATTGACTCCGAGGCAATAGCCGATCGCCAATGCGGGAGTGCCCGGCCCGATGCCAGCCATGGTCGAGGGCCTGTTGCCGCCGACGATGATCGAGGCGGCCAGATCAAAATTGCCCCACTGGGAGGTCAGGATAGAACTGGTCGGAGCGGCCAGCGTCGTGCCGCCGTTGAGAACGATGTTGGTGAAGACAACATTACCCGAAGTGATTCGCAACAAACCATTGGTGTTGACGACGAAAGTAAGGTTGTGCAGCGTGGTGCCGTTGCCGAATTCGTTGCCGCCAGCGCCATCCAATGAAGCGATGCCTCCGTTGTTGATAGTGACGGTTCGACCATCAATTGCGGTGCTGCCAAAGCCGCTGGTGCCTGCCGTTCCCACTTCATAGAGATCCGAGATTACCCCGCCGTTGACCACGACGCCGTTGGTAAAGCTGTTCGCGGCATTGGCGACGAGCGTGCCGGGGCCGTTGACGATCATGCTGCCACTGCCAGAGATGATCCCGGCGTTGGTCTGGTAGGTTTGCGTACTGTTATAGATGAAGGTTCCATTGTTGGTCATGGCACCGGGATAGGACATGTTATCATTGATGTCCTGCCACTGACCGGTCGCACCCATGATGAGGCTGCCGCCACTGGCAATGAAGGTGTTCCCGGTGTATGAAACTGTTCCGTCCAACGTGACACCGCCGGCGCCCGCCGCCACGTTCAATTGGCCCGCACCACTGACGGTGTTGCTCAGCAAAAGGGTGCCGGAAGAAGCTCCCTCAAAGAACTCGTTCGCGCCCGTGAGAGTGAGAGGCAAGTTGACACTCTCAACATTTGCCGAGTTATTGGTAATGCCGCCGGTCACACTAACCGAACCGGCACTGCTGCTTAGTATGAACGGGCCGGCGCCGCTGGCGAAGCCGATGCCGTTGAACGTATAGTATTGCTCGAAGATGGGCGTCAGGCCCGCGGTGCCCGCGAATATCACGCTATCGCCCACGTAACCAGGCGCCGCATGCACATTCACCTGGTCGAGCTGCCAGTTGGCATTGTCGTCCACGACCTGGCTGGTTCCGAAATCGGCGCCACTCCAAACATCGGTTGTGGCGAGGACACCGACAGGCAACGCGATTTCATTATACAGCGTGCCGTCATAAATCACTATGGGCAAAGTGGTCGGGCCAGGAGGCATGCCGGGGGGGATGGCCACCCCCGTAGCGGTCCAAGTGCCGCCGCTGCCCGGTGTAAACGTATATTGCGACCCGCTGTAAGCAGTCAAATCCAGTGACACGCTGACCGCGGTGGCGGCGGTCACGCTGATGTTGATGCTCGTATTTCGGATAACATTAGTAGCAGGAGTGCCAATAGCGCCAGCAGTTATGCTACCCGTGCCGGTGGGCGGAGCGGTGGCGGAGTTCATCAGGACGATGTTGTAGCCTTGAGGCTGGATAAGCCAATGCCCGGTACCTTGATTGGCAGGAGCGACATCAAACACGGGCGCAGGGTTGGGCAGTCCGACCAAAGCGCTCGAATTATTCTGGAACAGAGTGTAGGCATTGACTGCGTCCAGCGCCGCGCCGTTGATGGACTTGATGTGGATGGTGTTGTTGGCAAAGTTGAGCGAGCGTGAGCCACCGTTGACAACAACCTGATCGTTGCTGGCTCCAGAGAGGCCGCTGTTGGTCAGATTAAACGTGGCAATTGAGCCAATTTGCATGTTGAGGCCTGCATTCATGGTCAGTGTGCCGACGGCTGGATCCACGCCGGGATAGATCCTGGAGCCGGAGCCGGCGATGAGGAGGCCGTTGACAGTGCCAAAGCCTTCGATGGTCTGATTGTTGCCCAGGTTGAACCCGCCAACCTGGCTGCCGTCGAGTATGGCGCCGTTGGAGATGATGAAGGCAGCCGATTTGGAGATGGAGCCGCCCGTACCGAGGCTCAAAGTGCCATTCTTGATGATGGTGGCGTTGGTGTAGGTAGCAGGAGCGGTCAGCGTAAGCATGCCGTTGCCGGTACCAGCCTGTGAGCTATAGGTCAGGCCGCCGCTGCCGTTGAGGACGACAGGGGCATTGGTGGCGGTCGCCCCGGTACCGCCGCCGCCGACGAGGGTGACAGTAAGCGTATCACCGCTGGCGTAGCCGGTGCCGGGGCAGGTCACGTTGATGGCAGTGACTTGGCCTCCGGAAACGACGGCACTGGCAGTGGCCCCTGTTCCGGCGCCGCCGGTGATGATGACGTAAGGCGGAGCAATGTAACCGGATCCCTTGGCTTTGGGCACGATTGAACTGACGCCATAGCCGCTTGGCGCCTGCAACGCCTGGTTGACAACAATATTGCCGCCGCCATCATCAATGAAGGCGCCGCCAGGATAGACATAAGCGTTGCTCAGGTTATACATGAAGGCCGGCCCGGCCGAGCCGGTGATCCAATTAATCGTACCGGCGTAGTTGGAGAGCAAGCCGCCATTGAAGTTGAAGACGGAGTTGGTTCCAGTGCCGCCCGCGACCTGGGCTGTGACGATCGCGCCACCCAGCAAGTTGACGGTGCCATTTCCCGCCGCCTCGTAGGTAGTTAGATAAGGTGTAGTAACCACCCCGAGAACCAGGTTGGTATCACCCCAAATGTTGAGCACCGCCGTGCCCGAGACATTGAGGACACCGACGCCGGTTTCACCGACGAACATGCCGCCTCCTTCGCCCGCAATAGATTCCTGATTCAAGCTGTTAAAGGTGCCGCCACTGAAATTGGCCTCGCCGAACTGGTTGACCTGGCCGGTCTCGGTGGCGATGCGCATGAGGTTGCTGGTCATGGTAAAAGTGCCGCCACTCATGTCGAAGCGCGCATGGTCGCCAAATTGCCCGACAAAAACGTTATAGCCGATGTACGCGGTGCCGCCGGTCATGTTGAAGTACTCAGAGGAGTTGTTACCGTTGCCCACAATCAGTTCGCCATTGGTAGCGGTGAGAGATCCGCCAGGGCCGAGGGTCATCACGGCAACGGAGTTGGCCCCGGCGCCGAGCACCACGTTGTGCCCATTAGTTACCGCAAGACTGCCACCCGAACCCACATTGAGGGTGGCGACGCTGGCACCAAGATCAGCGACATGAACATCGTTGGTATTCGTCAGGCTGCCGGTCAAAGTCATGGCGCCTTTGCGCACCGCGAGCGGTCCAGTGAAGGTGCTGTTGCCGGCGAGAGTGAAGTTACTGCTGCCAGTGACGGTCAAACCTCCATTCTTATCGGCAAAGCCGCCGCTGAGTGTGAGGTTGCCATTGGCTGCGCTGACGGTCTGCGGCCCCGCAAGGCCGCTGAGGACCGGCAGGTTCAAGGTTTCCGAGCTGGCGGAGAGGTTGGTAACTCCGCCCATCAAGGTCAATACGTTGGTGCCGCTGGCCGTGATGTTAAAGGCGCCGGCGCCACTGGCGAAGCCCAGGCTGTTGACGGTGTAGGAGTTGTCCATGACAGGCGCAAGATTGGCGGTGCCGGCAAAAACCAGCAAGTCGCCAGCGTATGCAGGCGGATAGGGCGCTGTCTGGCCGGACTCGACCGCCCAGTTTGCGGCCGTGTCGAACTTCTGATCGGTCCCGCTGCCGGCCCATGTTTCCGTAGAGGCAATCACACTCAAGGCCACAATGCCATTGCCAGTGATCGGGGTCGTGTCGGTGGCGGTTGCCGGCAAGAGATAAACCCCGGGAGCGATTGCCGGGCCGATGTAAACGCTGTTGGTCCACGTATTGAGAGCACCGTTCGGAGCCAGGGCCAAAGCACTCGAACCGCCAACGCTGCTGGCGTTAACGGTAACATTGGTTACGGGGTTGATCCCCGGCACGACTGTGACGATGAGCAACGCGGTTCCATTACGAAGGATGTTGGCCGGGCTGGTCACGCCGCCCGGGGTAGGAATTGGGGTGGTTGAGTAGTAAAGAACAATATTATTGTTAATGTTCGTGATGTAGTAGTAATTCGCATTGGCCGGGGCAACATCCCAAATCACCCCCGGGCTGACGGAGCCAACAACGCCGCCGGTCGTAGTAATCAGAGTATAGTTCTGCGTGTCGAGATCCTGTCCGCTTGGGGCGGTCAGGTGAATTTGCGTGCCATTGAGAGTCAGGATTCCAGTTACAGCAATTGAAGCATTATTGGGACTGCTGGCCGAGTCGGTGATAGCGAGAGAGAAGTCGGCGCCGCCGCCCATGGTCACGTTGCCGTTGACGGGAAGAGTGGCAGGGGTTCCCGGGATGCCGGCTTCAATTAAGGCGCCTGAAGAGGCATTGACGTTGCCATTGATAGTGCCGAAGCCCATGATGGTTGAGCCAAGGGTGGTACCGTTGGTCAGTTGCGTCACATCAAGAGTCGCCCCGTTGGAGATCGCCAGGGTCAGAGGGGAAACTGTACTGGCTGTTCCCGCGAGGTAGAGCGTACTCCCGGCAAGGGCCAAAGTACCCGCCCCGGACATGACGCCCGTATTGGTCTGAGGCAGGCTGGTGTTGATGATGAAGGTGGCGCCGCTGGCGATGGTGATGGCGCCGGGGAAGTTGCTGGCCAATGTGCCGGCATCGCCGAGAATCAACGTGCCTGCATTGACAGAGATGGGACCGGTGAAGGTGTTGGTGCCGCTCATCAGCATGGTGCCGCCGCCGCCCAGGGTGAATCCGGTGGCGGTGCCGTTCAAACCGCTGTTCTGCATGGCCGCCGAGACAATCAAATCAGCGCCACCGGCGCCGGAACCGCCGACGGTCGGATTCACAACGAACGGCACCTGGTAGCCGGCGCTCGAACTGGAACCAAGATTAAAGCCATTCCCCGAGGCGAGGGCGGTCATGTAGGATGGGAGGGTACCACCGGTGATGATGGAAGCGAAAGGCTCCATCTGAAATGTGTTATTGCTGGCAAAAACCGTGCCGCCGTTGATCAGGATGTTGCTAAAGACACAATCGCTTGCAGCGATCCGCAACAAACCGTTGGTGTTCGCGATGAAAACGAGGTTGTGGAAGAATAGAGGCGTTTGAATTTGGCCGAAAGCGTAGGTGGCGTCCAGCGAAACGATGCCGGTACCATTGACGGTGACGGTTCGGCCAGCATTAATCGTGGGGGTGGTGGCACCGAAGCCGCTTCTGCCGTTTCCGGGGTATGGTTTTTGATCCGAGAAAATCCCGCCGTTGACTGTGATATTGCCCGTCATGCCCCAACTGGACTGGGGACTCGATATGAACTCGCCAGGGCCGTTGATGATAAGGCTGCCAGGGCCGTCGCATTTTGGCCCAAAGGTGTTCGTGGCACTGCTCGAATAGACGACCACACCGAAGTTAGTAAAAAGAGCAGAGTTCGGCCAAACATAAGTCCCGGCAGAACCGGCGCCGAGCGCCCCCGCCCCGGAGATGGTCAGGGTAACGCCCGGCCCATTTGTAAGCGAGCCAGAGAAGCCGGTATTATCGTTGGTTAGAATCACGTTGCCTGCGCCGGCCAGGTTCAAGGCGGTAGTACCGCTTATGGCGCCGCCAATATTAATATCGCCGCCGCCCGCGGTGACCGTCAGTGTCGTGTAGGGGGTGGCGGTGATGCTCATGGGGAGATTGAAGGTCTGAAGAGCGGTGCTGGCGTTGGTGATGGTGCCAGCCAGTGTGATGGCATTGCCGGTGAAGGTGAACGCACCGGGGCCGTTGAAGAGGATGTTGGACACAGTAATCCCGCCTGAGAACGAATCAACCAGCGCGGCGCCAGAGGTGGCGTTGGCCGCGCCAAAGACCCAGCTATCACCGGCGAGAGGCGGGTTGTTGACGCCGGTCCAGTTGCCCGCATCACCGAGGTTGGCGGAGGTGTTGCCCGTCCACGTATCTGGCCCATTCACGGCAAACGCGCCTGGGGCGGCGAGAATGGCCAGCATGGCAAACAGAGCGCAAACGGTGAGGGTGATCTTACTGCTGATTTGGTTCGTTTTTGTTTTCATATAATTAAACCGGGTTGACAGGCGGGTGAGGAGGTTCTGAATGTTGCTTTCATCAAGGCACTTATTCTTGCTCGCTGCATGACTCGGAAGCGGCCATCCCCAGAAGAATTGCGCGGAAACAACCTGTAACACGGCAGCCTAACGACACCGGCACCACGACTGCCGTTTAAATTCTCTAGGGCTACGTAGAAAACAATACAGACCGGCGAAAATAACGCAAGCACTTTTTTCAAAAAATTCACAGCGAATTCACAATGATGTATAACCACTTGATAACGCGATACTAACGCTTATCATCGCAAGCACCTTTTTTCAAAGGAAAGGTCTTGATTGTCAGGGTTCTGGCAGGATTCGTCAAATAGCCGTGAGAAGGAATCGTCTTTCAAATCAGGCTGGCCTTTGCGGCGGCGGAGGAGGCATATAGTGTATATTGCAGATACTGATGACTTTGCAGGAGCAATTTGATGAGGCGATGTTCGAGTTCAGCACCGGCCAGGCCGATGCCGCCATCGAACGGCTGAAGGCCATTCTGGCGGAAGACCCGGAACATTTCGACGCGCAACTGGCCCTCGGCGGTGCTCATTACGCCAAGGGCGATTTTGCCGCCGCCATCGCCGAGGGGCACAAGGCCGAAAAGATGAGGCCCAACGACCAGATGGTTCACACCAATTTGTCCCGCGCCTATATGAAGGCCGGCGACAAGCAAACCGCGGAGCATCATGCCTTGCAGGCGCGCATCGCCTCTTGGCGCGGAAACATGGCCCCTCCCGCGGCGCAGCCTGGCGAGCCGCCGGCCTTGCCGATGGCCCAACCCAAGCCGCCGCCGCCCGTTCCCGCAAAATTCCCCGACATGCCCTGGAAGAAAAAACAAAAACCACCACCTGTTTAACTTATGAAATCCTCCTACGAACTGGCCATGGAACGCCTGAGCAAAACCGCCCCCGCCGCCAAATTGAGCGACGAACAAAGGAAACAGTTGGCCGAACTGGATTCCAAATACGCCGCCAAAATCGCCGAGCGGGAAATCTTTCTCAAAGGCGAATTGCGCGCCGCCGCAGAAAAAGGCGATGCCGAGGCCTACATGCAGATTGAAAAGCAACTGGTCAGCGAGCGGAAAACTTTCCAGGCCGAGTTGGAGGAGAAGAAAGAAAAGGTGCGAAAGCAACCTTAGGGTCCAAGCAAGAATAGCTTCCGCTTTGCCGTTGACCTTTGGAACAAGGCGGCCGACGATTGAGCATTGGTCATTGAAGATTTGTCATTGGCTTTCGTATAACATTCTGCTACATTGCCGCCATGCTCACCAAGCCGATGCCGGTCCGATTCGAGCCTGAATTGCAACAATTGCTGCAGGAAGGCGCGCGCCGCACGCCGCATAAGAAGCAGGAGTTGATTCGCATCACCCTCCGCCGCTACCTGCCCAGGGTGATCGAGCAGTAAGCCGGCAAGCGCAGCCAAGGGCGGCTGACCCGCCTTGAACCGTGGTCCAGCAGCACCTTGAAAAGGGCCTACCGGAAAATGGGCCGGGAATGGGATGCAATTGAAGTCGAAGCGCGGCTCTGTCTCCCCAGCCCGCCGCCGCGCCATCGCCGAAAAGGTGATTCGCGCCCTTGGGTTCGCCGGGATGTAGTTTGCTTGGAGTCCTTTCAAATCCTGTCGGATTCCGGCTTCGGCGGGTGTATAATAGTCAGATGCAAGCCAAGGCTGACGCACAATTGCTCCGCGAATACTCCCGGCAGGGTTCAGAGGCAGCTTTTGGGGAAATCGTTGCGCGTTACACCAACCTGATTTATTCCGCCGTGTTGAGACAGGTTGGCTCGGCCGACATCGCCGAGGAGGTCGCCCAGAGCGTTTTCACCGATCTGGCCCGCAAGGCACCCTCGCTGGCGGGCAAGCTGGAGGAAAACGCCACGATTGTAGGCTGGCTTTATCGCAGCAGCCGTTACGCCGTTGCCAAACACCTGCGCGCCGAGCAGCGACGCCACAACCGGGAAAGTCAGGCCATGCAAGAACTCGATTCCACCTCATCAACATCACCTGACTGGGAGCGTGTCCGTCCGGTGCTGGACGAAGCAATGGCTGACTTGAGCGAAGAAGATCGCCAGGCGATGCTGCTGCGGTTTTTCCAGAACCAGGGGTTCCAGGCTGTCGGCGCGGCGCTGGGGATCAGCGACGACGCGGCGCAGAAGAGAGTCGGGCGGGCGCTGGAAAAACTCCGGGCGCGCCTGGCCCATCATGGCATCACGACCACGGCCGCCATGCTCTCGGTTGTTTTGTCAACCCACGCCATTCAAACCGCTCCGGCGGGACTGGCCGCCAAACTGGCGGGCGCGTCGCTGGCCGGCGCGGCGTCAAAAACCGCAACCACACTCACTATTATGACTCTCACCTCGTTCAAGACTGGAATCGTCGCCACGGGAATTGCCGCCGGTTTGGCCGTGTGGCTGGCGGTGGAACACCGTTCGCTCAATCAAATGCAAGTCGAGAACGCGGCCTTGCGCCAGCAAGTCAGCCAATTGGGCCACCCCGTTCAGCCGACCCAACCGGAGGCAGCGGCGAACGCCGACAACGCGGAATTGGAAAGGCTGCGGCGCGAGCATGTGGAATTAGTGAGGTTGCGCGGGCAAGTTGGGGTCCTTCGCGACACGCTGGAAAAGAAGCAAGGCGAACTGGCCAGCACGCAATCAGAAAACGCCAAAATGACGGCAATCCTCAAGGCGGAAGCGGTCAGGGTTGAGACCATCAATAGTCTAAAGAAGATCGGCCTGGCGGCCCATCTTTATGCAAGCGACAACGGTAACCTGCTGCCGACAAATTTTGCGCAAATTCAAGACATGCTTGACAACATAGGCGCCAGAACAAATTCCTTTGAATTTTATGATTACGGCAAGCCGTTGTCCGCTGACACAAACACCCCGACGTATTCATTTCTCGCCCGCGAAAAGCAGGCCCGCCAAATGCCGGACGGAAAATGGTCGCGAGTGTACCTTTTTGTGGATGGCTCTGTTCAAGAAGCAGGCTCGGACGACGGCAGTTTTGACGCATGGGAACAGAACTGGATCGCAACGATGGCCTGGAGGGAAGCTCAACATGCGGCCCGACAAACCGCGACGCCGGTTTCGCCGTGAGGTCAATGTCGCGTCGCCGTCGTGCGGCGGGCATGGACCGCCGGAGATGAGATCCAGAGTTGCGTTTCAGCATGGGAAGCACTGCCGCCAAGTTGATTTGACAGGGAATTGAGAATTGGTCATTGAAAATTTGTCATTGGTCATTTACTTGACTGGAATCGGAGTCAATAACTCATTTTGTCGAGCTTCACCTTGCCGCGGAATATCCAGTAAACGCTGACGGTATAGGCGAGGACAATGGGAAGGCCGATGAGGGCAATGGTCAGCATGACGCCGAGCGTTTTATGAGAGGAGGCGGCGTTGTGGATGGTCAGGCTGTTGGCCGTCTCGGGATTGCTGAGGATGAGGTTGGGATACATTTCCAGGCCAAACAACCCCATCAGCGCGATCATGGCCACGCAGGAGGAGAGAAAGGCCCGCCAGTCGCGGCCATGATGGATTTCGCGCGGGATGTTGGCGATGGCGAGCATGTTGACCAGCGCAATGCTGAAAAGCCACGGATTGGCCCGCACCCGGGCCGCCATGTGGGGCACGTAGAGGAGCGTCGCCATGGTCGTCACCGCGTAACTTATGATGAAAAAGATGATGGTGTTGTTGATCCATCCGCGCAGTTTGTCGTGCAGCGCCCCTTCAGTCTTAATGAGGGCGTAAATGGCGCCGTGCATCATAAACAAAGCGACGGTCGTGACGCCGAGCAGAATTGGGTAGGGACCGAGCAAGGTCCAAAACGTGCCGGCATACTCGCCGCGCGCATCAATCGGCACACCCCAGGCGATGTTGCCCATGGCCACGCCGATCAGGAAACTGGAAAGGACGCTGCCGCAGGCAAAGCCGGCGTCCCACATCCGCCGCCACCAGAGCATGGGGCGCTTGCTGCGAAATTCGATGGCGACCGCGCGGAAGATGAGTGCGACCAGGAGCAGCACGAACACGAGATAAAAACCCGAGAACACCGTCGCATAAACGTTCGGAAACGCCGCGAACAAGGCGCCGCCGCCGGTGACCAGCCACACTTCATTGCCGTCCCACACCGGCCCGATGGCGTTGATCATGGTCCGCCGCTCCTCGTCTGTTTTGGTGAAGAGGTGCAAAGCGCCGACGCCCAGATCGAAGCCGTCCAGCATGGCGTAGCCGGTGAAGAGCACGCCGATCAGGATGAACCAGATGGTGTTGAGATCGAGAGACCCGAAATTCATGGCTTGCTCCTTTCGGGCATGGCCAATTTTCCTGCCGGAAGCATGTCATTGTCATCCGGCCCATGCTGAATTTTATCATTCATCAGATAGACGAAGACCGCGAAGAGCAACACATAGACGGCGCTGAACAACACCATGGCGGCCCAGACCGAGTTCGCCTTGACGACAGCGGACAGACCCTCCGACGTGCGCAGCAATCCCTGCACAATCCACGGCTGCCGCCCCACCTCGGCCGCGAACCAGCCGGCCTGATTGGCGATTTGCGGCCCCAGCACCGAGAGGACGAGCAGCCACAACATCCAGCGCCTCTGGAAAAGGGAGCCTTGCCGGAAGTAAAGGAACCCCAATCCGCTGATGACGATCATGCCAAAACCAATCGCGACCATCAGATGGAAGAGTTGGAAGGTGAAATTGACGGGCGGGCGATCCTTCGGATCGGGGGCCGTTTCGCGCAAACCGGCCACGGGCTGCGAAGTGTCGCTGTAGGCCAGGTAACTCAGCAGGCCGGGAATTTTTGGCCCAACAACACGCTCGTTCTTTTCGTCCACCCAGCCGAAAAGTGTGAGAGGCGCGTTGCTGGTCGTTTGATAAAGACCCTCAAAGGAGGCCAGCTTCACCGGTTGATTTTTCGCCACGCCGCGCGCGCTGGCGTGGCCACTGGCCAATTGCAGCAGCGAAGCCGCCAGCCCCACGCTCAATCCCACACGCAAAGAGCGGCGCGCGAACTCCCCATGTTTGCCTTTCAACAAGTACCACGCGCTGACGCTCACCACCAGAAACGCCCCCGACTGCCACGCCCCGCACAAGGCGTGGAAGAGACGGTCCACGAAGGACGGGTTGAACACCATTGCCCAATAATCGGTGATCTCCGCCCGCGCCTTCATCCCTTCGCCGACGATGTGGAAGCCGGCCGGCGTCTGCATCCACGAATTGGCCACGATGATCCAAATGGCGCTGAAATGCGCGCCCAGGCAAACCAGGCAGGTCGCGAAATAATGGAACTTCCGGCCCACCTTGTCCCAGCCGAAAAGCAGCACCGCCAAAAAGCCCGCTTCGAGGAAAAAGGCGAAGATGCCCTCCGCGGCAAGCGCGCTGCCGAAGACGTCGCCGACATAACGCGAGTAAGTGGCCCAGTTTGTCCCAAACTCGAATTCCATGACAATGCCCGTGGCCACGCCGATGGCGAAGGTCAGCGCGAAAACTCTGGTCCAGAACCGGGCCATTTGATGGAACACGGCGTCGCCGGTCTTGAGCCACAAGCCCTCCATCAGCACCAGCATCAGCCCGAGGCCGATGCTCAACGGCGGAAAGAGATAGTGGAAGGAGATGGTCAGCCCAAACTGAATTCGCGATAGAATCAAAACATCCATAATAATAGCGGGGGGCACCCAAAACAATAGCGACAGGCTTGAGGAGTCACTGAAAAGGTGAGTCGGTTTGTGACGGAAGATGCCGTCGGCGGGACGCCGACGGCGGCGGTCGAGACGACCGCGCTTTCCAAGAAGCCGCCAATGATTGGGGTGGAAGGCATTTTCTTGCGTTTTGGTGCTTGACGCCGGGCGCGGGAAGGACTTGCATAAGCGCGTGATGAAAACGAACTATTTTAAATCTCTTCTCGCCGCGGCCCTTTCCGCCGTGGCCTTGTTGGGCACGTCCTGCGTCTCCACCCCCGACAACCACAGCAAGTTCGGAGTCCCGTGGGTCTATAAGGACACCATCCGCGCCCAATACCCGCGCACGGTGGACCAGACGGTCGCCGCCGCGCGCTTTGTGCTCAACCGCAACGGCAAAATACTGTCGGACGACGCGGTTGACAACACTCTCAAGGCGAAGGTCAACGAGCGCACCGTCTGGGTGAAGGTCACCAAGGTGGACGAAAAAACCTGCGCAGTGGAGGTCATGGTCCGCACGGCCATGGGCGCCGATATTGCCCTGGCCTCCGAGCTGGACAAGCAGATCGCGCTGCAATTGACCGTCACGCCTTGATTCCGCCCACCCGAATCCTCGCCGGAAGCGACACGACCGCCGGGCGATGACTTGTACATACGCCGGGGAGAAAAGGAACGGGCGGCGGGGGCGCCAACCGCAACATCCCGGCGGGCCGGGACGTGTGTTCTCCGCATAAAGGAAGCTCCGACGGCTGAACAGAGCCGGGACGGCTCTGCCACTATTTGGGCACATAAGCTTATGGGACAGGCCGAATGTGGCGGCCTGAAAGATCCGGGGCGCCTTTTTTCAAGCCGATGTTTTTTTCGTAGTGGCCGAGGGTCTTGACCGGGGTTGTCCGGCCGCGTTTGAGTTCGGCTTCCAGAGAGGCCAGGCGGGAGATGGCCGGCTCGACCAAGGCGGGTGTGGAATACATCTCCAGGATGCGCCGGAGAGCGGCGTCGGCCGCGGGGAGGTCCTTGCCATAGCGAATCTGCAAATCGGCCAGGAGGTTGAGCCATTGGACGACATGGCGCGGGGTTTCGTTGGGGAAGGAGATGAGTTGTTCCAATTGATCGGCGGCCAGGTCCAGGCGTTGAAAATGTTCGGCATAGAGGACGGCGAGTTTTTCCCGGGTGGCGGTGTCGGCGGGATGTTTTTCCAATTGCTTGACGTATTCATCCGCCAGCGCGGCCGGCTCCGGCACCGGCGCGCCCGACGGGCCTTTGTAATCCTTGAGCAAGCCGACGAACTTGTCGCCCGGTTGCAAGTCAACGGGCGCGCCTGTTTTCGCCGCCACCAAATCCTCCACCGTGGGCAGATGGGCCAGGCGCTGGGCGGCATGATGGGCGGCCGGGGTGTCGGGCATTTGTTCCACAATTTTTTCGAGGGCCAGCCGCGCCGCCTCCGGGTCCTGGGCGTATTGCAGATGCCAGTCGGCCATCATGGTAAGGATGGTGGCCTTGCCTTGCGGGGTGGCCCAAGGCCCCTCCAACCAGCGTTCGAAAGTGAGCAGCGCGCCGGGCAAATCGTTCATGTCCTCGGCCTGAATGGAGGCCAACAACGTCGTGCCGTAAAAATCGCCCGGGAATTTTTCCAGTTGTTCGCGGACGGCCAGTATCGCCTCCTGGGGATGGCCATTGCGCCGCTTGGTCTCGGCGATGGAATAAAAGGCCTGGGCTTCCAGAGGCACATTTCCGCCGTCAATCGCGTTGGTCAGCGGGCTGATCAACATCGAGCCAAGGCCGGGCGCCCACGTGATGGCAAATATAATTCCCACCGGCACCATCAATACCGGCCAGACCACCGGGGGAACATGCTGGCAAATCAAGATCATTCCCCCCACGACTACGACCGAAAGAATCCATTTGAACAGCAGCGACGCCGGGTCCACGCTTTTGCGCAGGCTCCACCAAGCCAGGGCGATCACGACCGCCGCGATGAACGCCGCGGTGCCGATGTCCAGCACGATGCGCCATGTGTTCGGGTTCATTGGACCTTGGGAATATCAAAAATGAGATCGGTTGTCGAGTTTAATTTTATGTTGTCAATCTCCATCTCCCTGACGTTGTAGCGGCCCCGGGCGTCTTTCTTCATGGAATCGAGGGAAAACTCCTTGATTTTCTTGCCCTCGGCGTCATAGGCCTCGGCGTAAAGGGGGCCGAGGCTCTCCTTGTCAATCGAAGACTTGACCCGTGCGATGCCCTCCTTCCCGGAATTGGCGCTCTCCAGAAGATAACAGGGCTGCCCCTTGCGCATCTCGCCGGGCAACAACTGGCATTGGCCCGGCCAGTGCAGGAACTCCAGACCGAGGTCGGACAGCGAAAAATCGGACCCGGCAAACGGGGCGTCCAATTGCCCGGGGGAAAGCGGAGCCGGTTCGGGAAGCGCCGCGCCGGGTTTGGGCGCGCGGGCATAGAGGTACTGGCTCGGCCCGTTGGTGCTGTGGATGATGAGCAAACGCTCCGCCCCGGCGGCAGGAGTGTCGGTCGTCTGGTAATCGGTCTCCCAGGTTGCGTCATGCAACTTGACCTGGCAACGGACGGGGATTTGTGTTTTGTTTTTGCCGGATTTGATCACCAGGACGCCGCTTCTCTCCATGTTTTCCGCCGGCATGGAGGATCGGATTTCTTTGGCCAGCAACTGGCCGGCGGCCTCGTCCCTGACCACGGAGGCCGGGGTGGGCGCGGGCAGGCCGCCCGCCGCCGCGACATAATTGACTCCCAGCACGGCCAGCGCCAGGGGCAAACAGCGCTTGAAGTTCAGGAAGAACGGGCGTGTTTTTCGGCCGATCATTGGCGATGGGCAGAAATTGCCACTGAATGGGCGAGGACGTAGGAAACGCAAGATGCCGTCGGCGGGACGCCGACGGCTGCGACCGGGACGGTCGCGCTCCCCAAAAGGCGCAAATGGAGTGGTGGAATTGTGGGCAGGGTGACGCGAAAAAATAACTTGATCAGGCTTGATCAGGCACGAATTGGAACGATTGAAAAATGCCGATTCTGTGTGCAAGTTGTTCATGGAGAGGAAGTTGAGCTGATGGGCCGCAAAAAAGCGCGAAATACCCAGCGCGGCCTGCCGCAACCAAAGACGATGAACCACGGAATTCACGGATTCCACGGATAAAGAATTCGCAGGCAGGGATCCCGATGTGGAATCGGGAAGCCGTCCGGCCCCTGGACGCCTTGGCGAGGCGTCCCTACCCTCATCCGTACCACTGTAAGAAAAAATCACGCAATTCCAACAAGATTTTTGCCGCAAAAGGACGCAAAGAGCACAGAGATAAGAACTTATGGAGTTTTTTCCTTTGTCAGGGGAATGTCTGTCAGGGGAATGGAAGCGGGCCTGGTTTGGATTATTCCCCTGACAATCATTCCCCTGACTTCTCACCGGCCTTGCCCATCCTCCGTTGGTCATCTCCATGTTCATTTTGGTTGCGGCTGGCCGCGCTGGGTCATCCGTGGTTCAATTCTCTTTGGTTGCGGATGGCCGCGCGGCGTCCTCGCGTTCCAATTTCCCTGTATTGCGGGCAGGCCGGGCCTTCGCTTTTCAAGGCTTTCTTTCTGTCAGAAAAATGGAGTCATAAACATCTTTCTGACTCCATCTTTTTGACTTCTCCTTTTGCGCCTTCTGCGCCACTTCGCGGCTCAAGCTGGTCTCCTCCGCGCGTCTCCGCTCCGTCCGGCCCGATCCCCATCCCCTGCCGCCTCCCGCCCCTACGACAACAGGAGGAAACCGAGATAACAGAGTTCCTCTCTCCGTGGCCTTTGCGGCCTCCTGTTCAGTTTCAATGTTTGTTTGCGGCTCGCCGCCCTGTGTTCATTCTGCATTTTGCATTCTGCATTCTGCATTTCTTTCAATCCCCCCTTGACAAAAAATAGAAACTATGGTTCACTCTTCACGTATGAGAAACGTAGGCACAGTCAATTTCCCCTCCGCCAGGCCGGGGCGGGGCAATGCGCTGGTGACGGCTGGCAGGGTGGGCAGTCCCCTGCCCGCCGCACGACGGGAGTACGACGTTGCTTTTTCCGCCAGAGCCAGTCGGCGGCCAGGGGACTGCCCGCCCTACCCTTTGCTGGCGATTTCCATGCCTGACGCTCGATGTGGCTGGCCCAGGCCGCGCGCGGGCGGAACCCGCCAAAAACCCCTCCAAACCCCATTTCGGAACCTTCACCAATGAAGGCAAATGAAGGCAAATGAAGGCTGCTGAAGGCAAATGAAGGTAAAAAAAAATAAAAAAAATTGGTGAAAAAATGCACGACCAACCCAAAGACAACGACTTGTGTTAATTCTCTTTTACTGTATCCGCGCTGCGCCCTATTGAGCCATTTTGCGGCAAATCAACTCAAGTGCCTTTCCATGAATAACTTACGCTCCAGCTTGGTCTGTTACCAATCCGTCCCTGCCTGGGAGAATGAAGAAACTTCTCCCGCGACCGTCCCTTTCTACGTCTCTTCTTTTTGCTCGCCAAACTGGCGGTTTTGATGGAGATTAACCACTGAAGTGAGCCAATTGGATTCCATTCAAAACGCTCTCGCCCTCGCCGCCGCGCGGCGGCGCTGGTTGCGCGGCTGGAACGGCCTCTGGCGCGGACTGTTCGCCGGAGCGGTCCTCTGGCTCCTCGCCCTGGCCGCCTTCAAGCTCGCTCCCATCCCGCCCGCCGTCCTGCTGGACGCCGCGATCCTGGCCGTATTGTTGACTTTTGGCGGCTTCCTGCGCGGCTGGTTTCGCAAACCGACCCTGGAACAAACCGCCCGCTGGGTGGACGACAACCAGCGTTTGCAGGAACGTCTCAGCACCGCCCTGGAACTGGGCAAATCGGGCGCGAGTGAAAACTGGCGCGCCCTCATCGTCGCCGATGCCGCCCGCTTCGCCGCCAAACTGGACGCGCGCAAACTGATCCCCTTCCATCTGCCGCGCGCCACCCGGTGGGCGCTGGCCGTCCTGGCCCTGGGCGCCGGGCTGGGTTTCCTGCCCGAATACCGCACCGGGGCCTACCTGCAAAAACAGCAGGACGCCCAGGCTGTCAAAGCGGCCGGGAAAATTCTGATTGACATTACCCGCCGCAGCCTCGACCGCCATGACCCGCTCCTTCCCCCCACCGAGCGTTCCCTCCAGGCCGTCCAGGAACTCGGCTTGAAGATGGACAAGGTCTCCCTCAGCCGCGGCGACGCCCTCAAGGACCTGGCCAACGTCAGCGAACAAATCAAGGCGCAGCAAAAAGATCTGGGCCAACAAATCCCCGCCCTGAACAATCTCGAAAAAAGCGCGCGCGAATCCAGCCGCAGCCCTTCCGCCGCCGGCGCGCAGAAGGAAATGGAAGCCTTGCAAAAGGCCCTAGGCAAATCCGCCAACTCTCCCGACGCCCTGGAAAAGCTGGCCGCCGATTTGCAAAACGCGCAGAAGGCCGTCGCCGCCATGCCCAAGGGCGATTCCCCCGGTGCCGACGCCGCCCGCCAGCAACTGGGCCAGTCCCTTTCCGACCTGGCCAGCCAGGCCCGCGAATTGGGCCAGCCGCTGCCTGATCTTGACAAGGCCATCTCCGACCTGCAATCCAGCCGGATGGACAACCTTTATCTGGACATGAACGCCGCCACCACCGACCTCAACAAGCTGAAAGAAATGGCCCAGGCCCTCCAGAAACTCCAGCAGCAGAACGACCGTCCGGGCAAGGACCTTCCCGAACAACTCCAATTTGGCCAGACTGACGCCGCCCAGGGCACCTTGAAAAAGATGATTGACCAACTGAAATCCGGCAGCATCACTCCCGATCAGATGGCCAAGACGCTGGACGAAGTGGCCCGCTCCATTGTTCCGGCCGCGCCCTACGGCAAGGCCGCTGATTTCCTCAAGCAGGCCGCCGCGCAATTGCGCGGCGAACAGAAGCCCGGCGCCGCCCAATCCCTCGCCGCCGCTGCCAAGGAATTGGAAAAAGTCGCCTCTGAAATGCAGGACGCCAAGGCCCTGGGCGCCTCGCTCGCGGCGCTGCAAAAGGCGGAGGAATGTTTGGGCGAATGCCGCGGCGGCCGTCCCGGCGCCAGCAACAAACTCAAGGCCGGCACCGGCAAAAACGGCGGCGTCGGCGGCTGGACCCCGGACGATTCCACGCTCTATCCTGAAATGAGCGCCTCCTGGGACAACACGGGTGTCGTCCGCCCCGACGCCGATCCGCGCGGCTTGACCGACCGCGGCGACCCGCAGCTTGCCGATAACCTGAACCCGACCAAATTCAAGGGCCAGCTCCAGCCCGGCGGCCCCATGCCGAGCATCACCTTGAAAGGCGTGAGCATCAAGGGGCAGAGCAGCGTGGCCTTCCAGCAAGCCGCCGCCGCCGCCCAAAACGACGCCCAGAGCGCCCTCAACCAGGACCAGGTCCCCCGCGCCTATCAAGGCGCCGTGAAAAGTTATTTTGATGACATCAAGAAGTAAGGCTTTCCTCACCAAAACTGGATCATTCCCAGCACGAACAGAACCACCAGCACGATTGCCACCACCCACCAAAACCAACCGATTCCGTAAGGCAGCAATTTCTTCTTCCCAAATTCACGGTCCACGAACTTGTCGTAGTCAAATGACTCGTCCGGCAAATCCAACCCTCCGACATAAGCCTCCTCCGACCAGCCTGTTGTCTCGTCCGCTCCGCAGGCCGGACAGGCCCGGGCGTTGGGCGGAACCTCCGCCCCGCAGTTGGGACACGTCTCAGGCGTTGAATTCATAAACTATCTCCTTATTTTGGATTTGGCCTCGAGGACGAGGCGCATTGTGTTGACACGGTGTTCGGAGCCAACAAAGAGGTTGTCCGGGAATTTGCGGTAGGCCATGAAGCTGTCGGATATGCTGCCCGCCTGGGTGAGGTCGGAGGCCCATCCGGCGAGATACTGCAATCGGAGGTTGCGGTCGGTGTTGATTTGGGCGCCGGCCAGCCAGGGCTTGAGATCGGAGGCCTGTCCTCCATAAGTCGTGAGCAGGGCAAAAATGGTTCCCAGTCCCACGTCCTTGAGGGATTGGACCGCCTCCGGCCTGGCCTGCCACCTGGCTTGCAACTCGTCGAGGTTTATGGCGAGGGGTTCCCGGGAGCCCAAAACGACGGTGTCGTAACCGGAGCCGTTGTCGTCGTTGTCCCAGATGGTGCCGTTGGGGAAGACGCTGAAGAATGTGGCCATCTCGCTTTTGACTGTGCGCAGGTCGCTTTCGTAAAGCGGCACCCATTGCGTGACAATGCCGCCGGGATTGAGGCGCTCGCGGCACATCTGGAAATAGTCGCGGGTGTAAAGCGTGGCGGCGCCCTTGACCCACGGATGGATGGGATCGGAAGTGATGATGTCGAATTTGTCAGGGCAGGTGAGGACGAAATGGCGGGCGTCGTCATAGATGATTTTCACGCGGAGGTCGTGGACGACGTCGTAGTTTTCCTTCTTGAAGTAAGGGGTGATTTTTTTGGGAATCAAGGGTTCGATTTCGCATACGGTGATGTTGGTGACCTCGGGATAAGTGAGGAAGGAACCGGCGGTGACGCCCGCGCCGCATCCGACGACGAGAATGGAGCGCGGGTCGTGATGCAGCATGGCGGGCAGATGTCCGAGCAGGCGTTGCAGGCGCATGTCCACCGGGACGGTGGAGGCCTCGATTTTGCCGCTGATGTGAAAATTGAGGGCGCCGTCCTCCGTTTGGGTGACCGCGACGGAGGCGTTCATGCCCTCGCCCATATAGACCAGGGTGCGGTCTTCGCCGTAGGTGGCAAGGTAGCGGCCGTGGGCGATCAGTTTCCACGGAACCGGCGGAATGGAGCCGACGAAATAACCGACCAGCCCGCACGCCAGCGCCAAGGAAACGAACTTGGCCAGGCCGAAGGAGAAATTATCGTTGGAGGTTTCGCCGGACGGCCGCCGCCAGTAAGAGAACAGAAGCAGAACCACGCCGGAAGCGGCGGAGAGAGCGATGATCAGCCGCTGCGCGTTTTGCGTGCCCAACCAGGCAATCAAGAGAAGGCTGGCCGCCAGCGCGCCAACGATCGCGCCAACAGTGTTGGCGGCATAGACTTTTCCCACCAATCGCCCCGGGTCCGCCCCGCCCGCCGCAACCGCCGCCAGGGCCAGGGGAAAACTCGCGCCCCACAAGATAGTCGCGGGCAGCAACGCCCACAAACAACGCACCAAATCGAGTTGAAATATGTACGAAGGGTGGGCGGCGGCCAAAGCCGGATTGACCGGCCAATAAGGCAGGGAACTGGTCAACATCCAGGCCGCCCAGGTCATCGCCGCTGCCAGCAGAAGCTGGCACCAGCCCAGCGCGATGGCCGGGCGCAAACGACTGCGGGCCAACAAGGAGCCGGCCATGCTGCCCAGCCCAAGCCCGGCGAGGAAAACCGCCAGGATTATGGAAAACGCATAGACCGTCGCCCCAAGCAGCAAAGAGAGCAAGCGCGTCCATAAGACTTCCGCCGCGAGGGCGCAAAGGCCGGACAAAGCAATGGCCAGGCAAACCAGTCTTGAACCGGGCACGGACACCGGCGGGGGTGCCATTTCCGCGTTGGGGCGGGAATCCGCCGCGGGTGCCGCGCCTTGTTCACGCGGCGCGGCGTGCGGCGTGAAAAGGGCGAGGACAAAAGCGGACAACGCCACGGTGGCATTGATGGCAGCGGCGACATAAGTGGCGACGGTCATGTCAAAAACGCGGAGCAGATAGAATCCGGCGAGCAGGCAGCCGAGCACGGCTCCGGCGGTGTTGCCGGCGTAGAAAAGGCCGAGCCATGACATTCCCCGGGCGGTGGATTCCACCCATCGGGAAATGGCGGGCAGCGTGGCCCCCATGAGGAAGGTGGGCGGCAGCAAACATATCGAGGCCACGCCGCCGCGCCAGAGGATGCCCGCCAGGCCGTGGCCGGCGTGCGGCGCGTAAAGGCGTCCGATGGCGGGCATGGCGAAGAGGACGGTCACGCCCAGAACGGCCATGACCGACTCGAGCGCGGCATAGACGCGCAAGGGATGGCAGCGTTGCGGCACAAGGCGGGCCAGCGCCAGACTTCCCAGGCACATCCCGCCCATGAATGTGCCGAGCAATAATCCGAGGGAAACGGCCGAGGAACCGATGACCAATTGGAGCAACTGGAGCCAGATGATTTCGTAAATCAGCGCCGCGCAACCGCTGCCGAGAAACAGGAGCAGCAGCAACGGCAAAAAGCGGGGGCGGGAAGGCGAAACTGGCGGCGCGTTGGCTGGGAGCAGAGTCATCGGTTGTTGGAAGGAATGAAAAAATTTCGCCGCGCCGAAGCCGTGGGCGATTCAGCGCGGCGAATGAAATATCGAATGGAGAATTATTTGGCGCCCTGATCAATCCAGGCGCGAATGAGGCCAATTTGATCCGGTGTCAATTCCTTGCGAGGCGGGCCGCCAGGGCCGCCGGGTCCGCCAGGACCGGCCGGCGGCGGGACTGGCCCACCCGCGTTCGGGCCGGCATTTGCGCCGCGAGGAGGGCGCGGTTTGGGAGGCATCGGATGTTCCGGGCCGGCCTCCCAACAGATATTGATGACCAGATCGCTCTTGTCGCTCTTGCCGGGGACGATCACCTGGGCGTTGTCCTTGCTGCCTTTGAGAGCGGCAGCCAGACTGTCGAGGCGCAGGTCGTTCCTGTGGTTTTTTTCTCCGTGGCAGTCAAAGCAACTGGCCTTGAAGATGGGTTGAATGTCCTTGTCGTAGGTGACGCCTTTTTGGGTGGCGGCCGGAGGCAGCTTGGTCAGGTCAACAGCCAGAACAGTGGTGGCCGCTCCCAGACCCGCCACGGCGGCCAGCCGGGCGGCGGCGGCAATGATTTTCTTAGTCATGATAATTTGTCGCATTTTAATGTTCGGATTTCAGACGCTGCCATCGCCAACGAGGTTACAACAACTGCGACCCTTGGCGATGTCGGGTGAACTTGACACAAAATCGCCGAAAGGCAAGGGCAAACGGGGAATGAATTGAGAATTTTGAATGGTGAATAGTGAAATTTCATTTTTCTTGGACTATCCCATCGGCCATTGGCATTTGGCGCAAAAACAGCACGATTTGGCTTGAATGGGTTTGATTGGGCCCGAATGAAAACAGACCAGTCTGGAACGTAAGTTATTTATGGACAGGAACTTGAGGTGATTTGCCGCAAAAAGGCTCAAAACGCAGCGTGGAAAAGCGGCAACCAAGGAGAATTGAACCGCGGATTTCCCAGCGCGGCCAGCCGCAACTAAAAGGTCTTGGAACATGAGGAAACAAAGAGGCGACAGAATCATGGCGGGACAGAATCATATATTAGTTGAGTCATTTTCTTGGCATTGGTCGTGTATTTTTTCACCCATAATTTTTTTTTATTTTTTTTACCTTCATTCACCTTCATCCACCTTCATTGACCTTCATTGACCTTCATTGGAACGGCTCCCGGAAGGGAGTTTGGAGGGGTTTTTGACAGAAGGCGCCGGGTCGGCGGGGGATATTGATGGGACGTAAAGGACAAACAGGACGCAAAGGACGGACCGCACGCAGCCCGGGGACTGCTCCCCGTGCCGCCCGCTCCGGCGGACGCGCCCGCTGGACTTCCGGGCGGCCCTGAAATGAGTTTTGTTGGCTCACGTAGCTGATTAGACCATAGTTTCTAATTTTTGTCAACCGTCTTTTCCGATTTTTTTTTGCTTCCTCGACGTTTTCGGTGGAATTCGCCGTCCCGTAGCGCAGGTCTCCAAACCTGCTGTGTCGCCGATTGCCAAATCGGCGCAACGGCTTTTGCCGGACTGCGAGCAGGCTGGGAAGCCCGCGATACAGGCCCGACCGCGTGGAGGAAGGTCACACCCACTGAAAACCTCGAGAAAAAGAATTGAACCACGGATTACCGCTCGCGCTGAAACGCGATCCATGACACCGTGCCCAAGTACCAAAACACGCTCTTAGGCAAAGGCCTTGGCCAGGGCGGCTTTCATGACGGCTTCCGGGGCCGGACGGCCCGTCCACATCTCGAATCCGATGGCGCCCTGGCCGACGAGCATGGGCAGTCCGGTCAGCGTTCTTAGGCCCCGGGCGCGCGCGGTCTTGATGAAACGGGTTTCGGCCGGATTGGGCACCACGTCGCACACGAGCAGGCCGGGCTGCGCCTTTGTCAAGTCCACCGCCGGCAAGGCGGCCACGTCGGGAAACAAACCGATGGAGGTGCAGTTGACCAAAATATCCACTTCCGCGCCCACCTCGCACAGGCCGGTCCACAGCTCAAACCGCGGGATCAGGCCGGCGCGTTGCTTGAGGTCGGCGCACAAGGCGTTGGCCCGTTCCGCGCTGCGATTGACGATGGCCAGCCGGCCCACACCGGCCGCCGCCAGTTCAAAGGCGATGGCCCGGGCCGCGCCGCCCGCGCCCAGCAGGAGCACATTCTTGCCCGCCGGTTCCAGGCCCGCCTCCTGGCGCAACCCGCGCAGGAATCCTTTGCCATCGGTATTTTCACCAATCAGCCGGTTGCCGTCGCGGCGCACGGTATTGACGGCGCCGATGCGGGCGGCGTCCGGCGACACGTCATCGAGCAGGGGCAGAACGGCGACCTTGTGCGGGATGGTGAGATTGATGCCTTGCATGCCAAGGGCGCGCACGCCGCGGATGGCATCGGGCAGGAAGGCGGGCGCGACATCCATGGTCAGGTAGCGCCAGGGCAGGCCGAGCGCGGCGAAGGCGGCCTCCTGCATGACGCAAGTGGGATTCTCGGCGACGGGATGTCCGAGGACACCGACCAGTTCGAGCTTATAATTTGCGGCCATAGATCGGGGAGAAGGATAGAGGATCAAGGCAAAATGTCAAAAGGGGGATGTGGCCCAAATCACCGCCTCATGCGCCAATATCGCCGAGCGATGACCCATACAAATGATATAGCAAAGAGAAGAAGCGGTCGGCGGGGGCGCCGACCGCCACACGCGAGGGCGCGTGTGCTCCCCGCGCAATGAAGCTCTCGACGATGGGCTGGAAGATGCAATCCATTCGACAAGTGAAAACTCTCCCCATTGAGGCGAGGCAGGTAAGTAACGTGAAGCTCATTGGCACCGTTCAAACAGGTGGCATATGCCATGCTATTAGTTGCCTATTGGAAAACTACTTGCTTCGATCTACTATGAAAGGACCAACTACAGTCTTAACAGTCCACCCATTGTTTCTTTCGAGGTCGAACATAAAAAGCACGTCACTCCAATTGTGTAATCCTGCAACCGCCCGGGCATGGCTTCCATCGACGTCAATTCCGCCCATAAAAACCAGTATATCCTTCTCTGCAAAATCTCCATTGATGCGGCCAATTTTCAAATTAAAATTGGTCAAGCGGGATGTCAATGTAGTATACTGAAATCTCGAAGCATCAACATAAATGGTTGCGACAGAAGTTGTAGCGAGTCTATTCGTAATTAAATACTCAAAAGTAGCCAGCCGTATTAGGCTACTATCATCTATTGCCTGAACATTTGCCTTTTTAACTGTCGTTTCCAATCCAAGTGAGCACCCTACAACAGACGTGAAGAATAAAATGACGAGGCTAATTAACTTCATAAAAGTGACCAGACCAGAGCTTTGTCCAATTGTTTTAATTCATAGGCTCACCTCTAGGCGTGAAGTTTCGGGGTGACGATCTTCCGGCTGCCCATCCGCAACCATTCTGCGATCTGCGCAATCGTCAGTGTCGTCTGCCTTCGCAACCGCGCCGCCGGTGGCAGCTTATGAGGATCGCCCTGGTTTCCGCAGCTCATAATATGATGGATGGCCCCGGGATATTCAAAGCGCAACTGGCGCGGCATGAGCGCATTCTGTCCCGCCCTTCTCCGCCGCGCAAGCGGGTAATGCGGACAAAGACCGGAATGGCGCTGGATCAGAGGATGTTGCGTATGGCGTATATATAGTCAAGAAGAAGATACCGCTCCTGACGGAGCTTGGAATTCTTTTCGTCCTGGGTTCTACAAAGATGCCGTCCCTGACGGGACTGGAAACCGTGGGAATCCTGTCGTGCGCCCGCATGGCCGATTTCCCCAATCATTGGCGACATGCTTGAGTACTCACCGAAAGGGGTGAGTCAGCTTGTGACGGAAGATGCCGTCGGCGAGACGCCGACGGCGGCGGTCGAGACGACCGCGCTCCCCAATAATTCGCCAATGATTGAGGGAGGAAAGGGACCGCGCCTTTCGCTCTGGACTGCGCTGCCTGTACGGGTTTGCGGAAGGCGGGAAAAGGGTTAAGTTTGGCGTTCAGGGCGATGGCCGGGATGGGAAATGGCTCCGGCGGGGGGTGGAGAGCGGCGGAGGGGGGATGTCCATTACTAGGACATATTGGAAATGGAACCACTTTATGTTGTGGTTTTTCCTTTACATTTGGGCGGGGGTTTGGTTCATTTTGGCAAGTCGTTATACTATGTACTTAAAGAATTTAACGGTCTTGGGGTTCAAGTCGTTCGCCGACAGGACATCGCTGGCTTTTCAGCCGGGGGTGACGGCGATTGTCGGGCCGAACGGCTGCGGCAAGTCAAACGTGTCGGACGCGATCCGGTGGGTGCTGGGAGAGCAGTCGGCCAAGGCGCTGCGCGGGGGGGAGATGGCGGACGTGATTTTCAACGGCACGGATTCGCGCAAGGGGTTGAGCATGGCGGAGGTGTCGCTGACCATCGGCGGGGTGGATGATGAGCATCTATCGGCGGCGGGGGTGGAGATCGCCTACAACGAGGTGACGCTGACGCGGCGGGTCTTCCGGGACGGGGCAAGCGAGTATTATCTGAACAGGACGCCGTGCCGGCTGAAGGACATCCAGCAGTTGTTCATGGGGACGGGGGTGGGACGGAGCAGTTACAGCATCATGGCGCAGGGAAATATCACGCAGATATTGTCAAGCAAACCGGAGGAGCGGCGGCTTGTGTTCGAGGAGGCGGCGGGCATCACCAAGTTCAAGACGCAGAAGAAGGAGGCGCTGCGCAAACTGGAGGCGACGGAGCAGAATCTGCTGCGGGTGGCGGATTTGATCCGGGAGGTGAAACGGCAGATCGGCTCGCTGCAACGGCAGGCGGGCAAGGCGCGGCGCTACAAGCAGCTCATGCTGGAATTGCAGCATCTGGACACGCAACTGGCGCGGCATCAGTTTGATTTGTTGCAGTTGGAAATCCAGGTCCGGCAGGCGGAATCGGAAAAGGCGCGGCTGGAAGCGGAGGTGCTGGCGGAGAAGGTGATGAGCCGCGAAACGGAACTGGGGCGGCGGCGCGAGGCGCTTTCGGCCAAGGAACAGGAGATCAGCCACGCGCAGCAGCACGGCCTGGAATTGAAAGGTGAAATGGACCGGCACGAGCACCGCATCCAGTTCAACCAGGACCGGATGAAGGACTGGCAGGCGCAAAACGCGCAGGCGACGGGCGACATCGCGCAGGCGGAGGAACGGCGGCTGGCGGCGGAAGAGGAATTGGCGCAGGTGAGGACGCGGCTGGAGGCCTCGACGGCGGCGGTGCAGTCGCAGCAAAAGGCGATGCAGGCGAAAGGGGAGGCGATGCGGGCGGTGGAAAACCAGTTGCGGGCGGCGCAGGAGGCGTTGCGCCAGGGTCAGACGGAGGCGTTCGAGGCGGCGCAGCAATTGAGCCGCGCGCGCAATGAAATCGTTTCGCTGGACTTGCAAAAGGAGGGCAACGTGGCCCGGCTGGAAAAACTTTCGGCGGAGAAGGCGCAGTTGGAGGAGGAGCGGACGGGGCTGGCGGCGCGGCTGCAACAATTTTCGGCGAGCGTGGAGGCGGAGAAGTTAAGCGCGCAGACGCACCGCGGCACGCTGGAGGAGCGGCAGCAGCGGTTGCGCTCCATTCAGGAGGAACTGGGCCGGGCCACGGAGGAAACTGACGAATGCCTGCGGCAGCAGGCGGAAAACCGCTCGCGCCTGCACCTGCTGGAGCAGTTGGACGCGGAGCGGGAAGGGTTTGGCGCGGGCGCCCTCTCGGCCTTGAAGAACGCGGAGCAGGTGCTGGGCGTGCTGGCGGACGGGATGCGGGCGGCGGAGCCGCACGTGGCGGCGGTGGAGGCGGCGCTGGGGCGGCATTTGGAATTGGTATTGACAGCGAACGGGGAATCGGCGCGGCAAATCCTGGACGGCCTGCGCGCCAGCAAATCGGGCCGCGCAAGCGTGGCGGCGCTGGAATTGCAAAACGGCGCCGGCGCGCCGGCGGCGGCGATTCCGGCGGGAATGGTTCCGCTCCTCAGCGTGGTGGAGGCGGAGGAGAGGGTGCGTCCGCTGTTGCAAAGTTTGCTGGGGCGCACGGTGATCGCGCCTGATCTGGCGGCGGCCGGCGCGGCCTGGCGGGAGTGCGGAGGCGCGTTTGATTTTGTGACGCCGGCGGGCGAACTGCTCGACCGGCACGGAGTCTTCACCGGCGGCTGGGCCGGCGGGAACGGATCGGGCAAGGCGCCGGCTTCGATTTTGGGGCGGAAAAACCAGATGGCGGAATTGCGCGCGGCGGCGGCGGTCTTGCAGGAGAAGGTCAACGAAGCGAGCCGGCGCAAGGGGGCGCTGCTGGGCGAACAAACGCAGTTGCAGGCCGGCCTGCACGAGGCGCAGACGGAGTTGCGCACCAAGGAAGTGGCCATTGCCACGCGGCAGGGCGAATTCAACGCGCTGCAAAATTCCGCGCGCGTGCTCGAACAGAAAATTGACACGGTGGTTTATGAAATTGGCAGCCTGGCGGCGCAGGAGGAGGAGGGCGCGGGCCGGAGGCGGGAACTGGCTGCCCAGGCCGCCGCGCTGCAAGAGCGCGAGCAGCAGGCCCAGGCGAAGTTGTCGGAAGGCACGGCGGCGCTGGAAAATTTGCGCCAGCAGCGCGAGACGGCCAACGCGGCGCTGACCGAAACGAAAGTGGCGCTGGCCACCGAGGAACAATTGTGCGCGTCTTACGGCGGCCAGAAACGGCCGCTGGAACAACGGCTGGCGGAACTGGCCAATTTGCTGCAACAGCGGCGGCGCGAGATACAATCCTTCCTGGAGCGAAGCGGCCAGGCCGAGGCGGAGATCGCGCAATCGCGGCAGAAGATCGAAACAGTGCGGGCGCAGCGCGATCAGGTCAACGCGCAGATCGCGGAATTGATGGAGCAAAAGCGGGCGGAGGAGGAACAGATCGCCGGCGCGGACGAGGCCTTGCGCGGGGACAGGAATTTATTGACAGAATTGCAGCAGCGGCGCGGCGCCCTGGAAGTGGAACTGGCGCAAAAAAACATGGCGGCGCAGAATTTGCGCGACCGCATCCGCGAAAAATATCAGTTGAACCTGGACGACATCCGCAGCGAGTGCATCACCATCACGCTGGCCGAGGAAGGTCCGCCCAAGGTCCACACGCTCACGCCGGAGGAAATGGCCGAGCACGGCATGTCCACCGATTGGGGGGCGGTGGCGGGCCAGGTGGTCGCGCTGCAAAAGCGCATTGATGAAATCGGGCCGGTCAACCTGGTGGCCATTGACGAATACGAGGAAACCGAACAGCGGCACCAATTTCTGACCAAGCAAAACGACGACTTGACACAGGCCAAGACGCAGTTGCTGGAGGTGATCAACCGCATCAACACGCAGACGCGCCAGATGTTCCTGGATACCTTCCAGAAAATCCGCGACAACTTCCGCGCCATGTTTGTCGAGGTCTTTGGCGGCGGCACGGCCGACCTGCTGCTGGTGGACGAGGCGGATGTGCTGGAGAGCGGCATTGACATTGTGGCGCGTCCGCCGGGCAAACAGTTGCAGAGCATTTCCCTCCTTTCGGGTGGCGAACAGACGATGACGGCGGTATCGCTGCTGTTTTCCATTTACCAGGTCAAGCCCAGCCCGTTTTGCGTGCTGGACGAATTGGACGCGCCGCTGGACGAGTCGAACATCAACCGGTTCATCCGGGTGTTGCAGCGTTTCCTGGTCCACTCCCAGTTCATCATCATCACCCACAGCAAGCGCACCATCGCGATGGCCGACGTGCTTTATGGAGTGACGATGCAGGAACACGGTGTGAGCAAGATTGTCAGCGTGAAATTCCACAAGGCCGACGAGGCGGCGGGCGGGCCAACCCCGCTGGCCATGGAATCGCTCGAATCCAACAACGGCAACGGTGACGGTCTCCCCGCCGAAGAGGAGGAGCCGACGGCCGGGGCCGGCGAGACCAACGACGTGGTGCTGGCAAAATAGCGCGCCCAACGGCCAGGAAATTGCTACATTGGCCACGGCATATCCATTGGATGCGTCATGCAGTGATTAAAGAATTGGACAGCGTGGTGTTGACGACCGACCTGCCGGAACACGGCTTGAGCGCGGGCGACATCGGCACGGTCGTGCTCGTTCACGAGGGAGGCAAGGGATGCACGGTGGAGTTTATGACGCTGGCCGGGAAGACTATTGCTGTCGTCACGTTGCTGGCCGGCCAGATTCGGCAGATTGCCAAGGATGAAATTGCTCACGCCCGCCATGTGGCAATCGCGGCCTGATCGCGAGCTTTGAAGCGGCAGGGAATTGCGCTATGATTTCGCAATGAGCGATTCGAGCGAGAAGCAAATGCCCAAGCCTCAACCTTCCTCAGCGGGCGGCCCGCCGAGACCACCCAAGAAGACGGCCAGGGGGCTTGCCGATGACGATGATTCACCCGAACGTCGAGAACAACAGGTAGAGATGATACGCGAAGCGCTCCGGAAGCGGGTCGAAGAAATCGAGCGCAAGCGGAAATCAGAATGAAGGGCGAAGAAGCGGTCGGCGAGGGCGCCGACCGCAACATGCGAGGGCGCATGTGCTCCCCGGACAATGAGACTCCGTCGGCGAGGCCAGCGAAGTAGTGCTGGCGAAGTAGCGCGCCCTCCGGCCGGGCCGTTTTTTGGTGTCGTGTCGCGGGGATTTAACTTGTCGAGGCTGTGTGTTTCCGCTACCATGCGGAAGTGAACCACGACAAGGAGTCCTGCTTTGCGAAGCGCCCGGGATGGGGCAATGACTTTTCCATTTGTGCGGTGAGAATCTGCTGCCTGGCATGGCTGTTGGCGTGTTGGCCAGCGAAGGGAGCGGAAGGCGGGGGCGCGGAGGAGCTTCCTCGCTTGGCGGTGGCGCGTCAGGTGATGCGCGGGAGCAGGCCCGTGACGGCGAGGCTGGAGCCGATGGGGCGGTTGGACGCGGGCAAACGCCTCGATTTGGCCATTGCCCTGCCGTTGCGGAATCCAGACAAGCTCAATGCGCTGTTGCACGACTTATACGATCCGGCGAGTCCTGGTTTTCGCCACTTTCTTTCCTCGCAGAAGTTTGCCGAACAGTTCGGGCCGACGGAAAAGGATTATCAGGCGCTGGCGGCACACGCGCGAGCGCACGATTTGCGGGTGACCGGGACGCACCCAAACCGGACGCTGCTGGACGTGAACGGAACGGTCGCGGAGATCGAGGGGATGTTCCACGTGCAGTTGCACACCTACCAGCATCCGACTGAGGCCCGGACATTTTTCGCGCCCGATGTTGACCCTTCGCTGGACGTGACGGCGCCGGTTCTTTCGGTCAGCGGATTGGATGATTTTGTTCTGCCACGGCCGTGCGGTTTGGAAACAAATCTTTTACGGGGCAAGGCCGGCGCCGCCGCCGCGCTGACGACGGGGTCGGGACCGATTGGCAATTTCCTGGGCCGGGATTTTCGAAACGCCTACGCGCCGGGAGTCGCGCTGGATGGCAGCGGGCAGGCGGTGGGCTTGTTTGAGTTGACCGGTTACAATCCCTACGATGTCGCCGATTACGAAAACCTGGCCGGGCAGCGGCCGATTAACGTGACGACGGTTTTGCTGGATGGGTTCAGCGGCGCCGCCGGCAGCGAGCAAATTGAGGTGGCACTGGACATTGAAATGGCGGGAGCGATGGCGCCGGGGCTGTCGAATATTATTGTCTATGAAGGAACAGTTCCCAACGACGTCCTGAACCGGATGGCCACCGACAACCTGGCCAAACAATTGAGTTCCTCGTGGCATTTTGGATCGCAAACAGACCCGGCGCGGGAACAGATTCTGGAGCAGTTCGTGGCGCAAGGACAATCCTTCTTCCAGGCCTCCGGCGATGTGGGCGCGTATGCGGGGGCGATCGGAGCGCCGTCGGATGATGTTTACGCGACGGTCGTGGGCGGAACGTCGCTGACCCTGAGCAACGGCGCGTGGGGGGCGGAGACGACATGGCCGGAAAGTTCGGGCGGCGTCAGCACCAGTTACGCCATCCCTGCCTGGCAGCAAGGGGTCAACATGGTGTCGAACATGGGATCGTCGTCCAATCGGAACATACCGGACGTGGCGGCCCTGGCGGACAGCGTGATTTGGGTGATCGTGGAAAATGGAGAAGAAGGGGTGGTCGGCGGGACGAGCGCGGCAGCGCCATTGTGGGCCGGTTTTGCGGCACTGGTGAACCAGCAGGCGGCGGGCGGCGGGGTGGCGGGTCCCGGATGCTTGAACCCGGCGCTTTACGCCATCGGACTGGGGACGGGTTATGCGGGGGCGTTTCATGATATTACGACGGGGAACAACACCAATTCCAGCAGTCCGCAGGAATTCTTTGCGGTTCCCGGATACGACCTTTGCACGGGATGGGGAACGCCCGCGGGGAGCAATTTGATCTCCGCGCTGATCGCGCCGCCGGATGCGCTGGCCATTTCGCCTGGAACCGGATTTGCGTTTTACGGTCCGGCCGGCGGACCATTCCAGCCATCGAGCCAGGCGTGGACGCTGACCAACGCGGGAACAGGATCGTTGACGTGGGCGGTTCTGAACACCGCATCATGGCTTGACGTCTCTCTCCTGGGCGGCGTTCTCACCGCGGGCGGGCCGGCGGCCACCGTGAACTTGACCATGACGCCGGCGGCGGGCGCGCTGGCGGCCGGAGCCTACAGCACCGCCTTGTTCTTCACCAATCTGAGCGATGGCTCGGTGCAGAGCCGGGTTGTAAATTTGACAGTGCTGGTTCCGAATATCGCGTCATCCGGTGTGACGATGAATACAGTTTATTCGTTTCAGGGCGGCAATGATGGCGGCATTCCCAACGGGCTGCTGCCGGGGAACGACGGCGCGTTTTACGGCACGACGCGCATCGGCGGGAGCAACTCGTGGGGAACTGTTTTTCGGCTGCCAACGAACGGGCCGCCCGCCGGCCTTTATGCGTTCACGAACGGGAGCGACGGGGCGACGCCGTTTGCCACGCTGGCGCAAGGCGCGGACGGCGGGTTCTACGGTGCGACGATGACGGGCGGCGCATTCGGAAACGGCACTCTTTTTCGAGTGACCGCAGCCGGCGCACTGACGCCATTGCTGGCGTTCAATCTGACCAACGGCAACCTGCCCTATGCCGGGTTGACGCCGGCGGCCGATTCGACCTTTTACGGAGTCTGTGATCAGGGCGGCGCGGGCAGCTTTGGGATTGCCTATAACGTCACGACCAACGGGGCGTTGACCATTCTCCATTCGTTCGCGGACGGGAGCGATGGCGGGCAACCGCTGGCCGCCCTGCTGCAAGGGAGCGACGGCAATTACTATGGCACCACTTACGCAGGGGGCGCGGCCAACGAAGGAACCCTCTTTCAACTGGCCACCGGCGGCGCCCTCACCACGCTGGTTTCGTTTAACGGCACGAACGGCGCCCGCCCGCGCGGCGGGCTGTTGCAGGACGCGGCCGGCGATTTCTTCGGCGTGACCTTCCTTGGGGGCGCGAATTCCAGCGGAACCATCTTCGAGTTGACAGCGGCGGGACTGCTCACGAATCTTTATTCGTTCACCGGCGGGGATGACGGCGGCCTGCCGGCGGCCGGGCTGGCGTATGGAGACGACGGCAATTTTTATGGCACGGCGTCCGGCGGCGGGGTCTACGGCAAAGGGACGGTATTTTGTCTCACGCCGGGCGGGGTGTTGACGACGCTGGCGCAATTTGACGGATTCAACGGGGCCAATCCGCAGACGTCGCTGGTGATGGGGCCGGGCGGGGTGATTTACGGCGCCACCCCTTTCGGCGGAGCCAATAATTTCGGCACGATATTTGCCCTGGCGGTTTCGGCCCCGTTGCAAATCAACGAGCAGCCGGCGGGCCAATCGGTGTATATCGGCCAGAGCTTGCAGTTTGATGTGGCGGTCAACGGCACCTGGCCGTTTTTCTGGCAGTGGCAGAAGAACAACACGAATTTGAGCGACGGGGGCAGCGTCATCGGATCGGCGGCGCGGGTGTTGCGCTTGACGAATGTGAGCCTGGGAGATGCCGGGAGTTACTCGGTGGTGATCAGCAACGCGTCGGGGGCGGTCACGAGCGCGCCGGCCATGCTGACGGTGAGTTCGTCCGCGCCGTATTTTGTGGTCCAGCCCACCAACCAATCGCCCGTTCCGGGAACCAACACCGCGCTGGTGGGCCGGGCGCAGGGGAATCAGCCCCTGCTTTACCAATGGCAGCGCAACGGCGCCAATCTGCTGGACGGCGGAAATGTCTCCGGCTCCGCCACCCCGGTGCTCACGATCAGCAATCTGACGGAGGTCAACAATGGCGTTTACCGGCTGGTGGCCAGCAATGGAATTGACGCGGTGGCCAGTTCAAACGCAGTCTTGACAGTGATCCCGCCGACGGCCCCGGGAACGGTGCTGGCGACCTTGTACTCGTTCACGGGCCTGGCGGATGGCGGGCCTCCGAACGCCCTGACCGTCGGCACCAACGGCATTATCTATGGCACCACTGAATTTGGCCGCCCGAGCGGCACCGTGTTCACGGTGGCCGCCAACGGGGCGGTGGCGACGCTGGCGAGTCTGGGCAGCGTTGGGTTGGGGGCGGTCGCCGCGCTGACCCAGGGAAGCGATGGCAATTTTTATGGCTCGACCCAATTTGGCGGCGGCAATTATATCGGCAACATCTTTGAGATGACTCCGGACGGGTTGTTGACCAACCTCTACTCGTTCACGGGCGGCGTGGACGGCAGTTCCCCGACCAACGCCTTGACTCTCGCGCCCGATGGCAGTCTTTGGGGAACGACGCCGGCCGGCAGCGGCAATATTTTCAAGATCACTTCGGCAGGCTCATTTTCCAATGTCTATTCCTTCACCAACGGAGTGGACGGATTTGAGCCGGTCGGGGCGTTGACGCCGGGCGCGGACGGCAATTTTTATGGGATGACGCTCGGCGGAATCAACAGCCAGGGCAATATTTTCAGGATGACACCGGCGGGAGCGCTGACCAACCTGTACGCGTTCACCGGAGGCGCGGACGGTTCGGTTCCGGTCGGCGCGCTGGCACTGGGTTCGGATGGGAATTTCTATGGCGCCACCAAGCACAATACGATCAGGGGTTATGCTTTCTACGGAACGATTTTCAAGGTGACGACCAATGGCGCGCTGACGACGATCTATTCGCTGAATTACACGGACGGAGCGTATCCGTGCGCCGGATTGATTCAGGGCAGCGACGGCAACTTTTACGGAACGACGTCCACGGGCGTCAATGCCAGCAATGGCACGGTGTTTCGGATCACGCCGGCCGGGGCGATAACGACACTGATCGCGTTTGACGGGTTTGATGACGGGGCGCATCCGCTGACGCCGGTGGTGGAGGGACCGGATGGCGCGCTTTACGGCACGACGAGCACCGGGGGTCCGGGCGGGCGGGGCACGGTCTATCGGCTGGCTTTCAATTCGCCGCCGCAGTTCACCATGCCTCCGGCGAGCTTGACAGTGGCGGCCGGCGGCACCACCCAGTTTAGCGCCGCCTACGCCGCCGCGCCGCCGGTGTCGTGCCAATGGCAGTTCGACGGCACCAATATGATTGACGGAAACGCGGTATTCGGCTCATTGACCCGGGTGCTGACGCTGACCAACGTGACGGCCGCCGAAGCGGGAACCTACTCGCTGGTCGTCAGTAACGCGATGGGCTGGGCCACCAACGGCGCCAGCTTGACGGTCATTCCAGGGCCGTTTTTCCAGTCCGTCACAGCGGGCCAGGGGATCATTACGTTTGTTTTGGGCACCGCGTCAAACCATGTCTATCAATTGCAATCCGCTCCGGACCTGGCCTCGGGCAACTGGACAAGTCTTAATTCGGCCGTTCGAGCGCGCGGCAGCACTATAACGATGACGGATGTGATCAGCACGAACTCGCAACGGTATTATCGCATCGTCTTTGTGCGATAGGTGTGTAACGGTGTTCAGCCCGCCAACCGCGTATCAACTCCGCCGCCCGCCGAAACTTGCCCTCCGCGTGTTCCGCGTCGAACGCCTCGCTCAAATGGTCGGCAGACTGCTCGACTTCGAGCTGCAGCAATACGCGGTCGAGCAACGCGAGCTGCTCGCCGTTCATTCGCTCGATTTTCTCGTGCAAGACCGGCTTGAGTTGTTCCGGCGGGACCGGCGCAGAAGCATAACCACTTTTCATACCGGTATCATACCTCCACAAGACCAACCTGACAAGAGCGGTCGTGCGCCCCATTCCACGGCGCATTTTGCTTTTTGCTTTCCGCGGGAGGGGCCAATATCTTGAATGAAACCATGCGAAAATTGCTTGTCCTCGCGGCTTTGGCCGCTGCCATCGGACCGCTCCGGGCGGCCGTTCCTCCAATCACGGTGGACGGACTGCGTTGCGAGTATCAGGTCAATCCGCTGGGACTGGACACTCCACAGCCGCGCCTGAGCTGGCAGTTGCACTCTTCCGAGCGCGCCCAGACGCAAACCGGCTATCAAGTTCTGGTCGCCGGCAGCCGGGAGAACCTGGCCGCCAACATCGGAGATTTGTGGGACACCGGGCGGCTGGATTCCGATCAATCCATTCAGGTGGAGTACCAGGGCCGGCCCTTGCGCTCCGGCCAGACCTACTTCTGGAAAGTCCGCGTCTGGGACAAGGACGGCAAGGTTTCGCGCTTCAGCGATCCGGCCTCGTGGGAAATGGGGCTGCTCGAACCGGCCGACTGGCGCGGTCATTGGATCGCCCGCGACACCGACACAAACGAAGCGGCCGCGCCGCTGCTCCGGCGCGAGTTTCGTCTTGACACGCCCGTCACGCAGGCGCGGGTCTATATCTGCGGCCTGGGCTACTACGAATTGCATATCAACGGGAAAAAAATCGGCGACCATGTTCTGGACCCCGGTTTCACCCGCTACGACAAACGCGCGCTCTACGTGACTTATGATGTCACCCAGGCCCTGCATCCAGGCACCAACGCCGTCGCCGTCATCCTCGGCAACGGCTGGCACAATGTGCAGACGCGCGCGTTCTGGGGATTCGACCGCGCGCCGTGGCGGGCCGCCCCGAAACTGCTGATGGAATTGCGCCTGCGCCTGGCCAACGGACGCACCGCCGTCGTCCCCACTGACGAACGCTGGAAAACCAGCCGCTCGGCCATCACCTTCAACAGCATTTACAGCGGCGAAAGCTGCGATGCGCGCCTGGAGCAGCCCGGCTGGGACACCGCCAGTTTTGACGACGCGAGCTGGACGCCCGCGCAAATTGTGTCTGCGCCGGCGGGCCGGCTGGAGGCGCAGGCCATGCCGGCGATCAAAATCACCGAGACGCTCAACCCGGTGCAAATTACCCAGCCGAAACCGGGTGTGTATGTTTATGATTTCGGACAGAATTTTGCCGGCTTCGCCCGGCTGACGCTGGCCGGCCCCGCCGGGACGCGCGTCACGATGAAATACGGGGAGCGGCTGGCCGCCGATGGCACGGTGGACCAGACGGCCATCGCCAAGTATGTGGTGGCGCTGGATGCCGCGCAGGAATTTCAGACCGATCATTACACATTGGGAGGACATGGAACCGAATCCTGGCAGCCGCGCTTTGTTTATCACGGGTTCCAATATGTGGAAGTGACGGGCGCGCCAGGTCCGCTCACCCTGACCAATCTGGCCGGCTGCTTCGTCCATTCCGCCGTGGCGGAGGCGGGGCGGTTTTCGTCGTCTGATCCTTTGATTGACAGGATTTGGACGGCCGGCCGGTGGTCCTATTTGAGCAACCTGGAAGGGCTGCCGACCGACAGCCCGCATCGGGAAAAGAACGGCTGGATGGGCGACGCCCACCTGGCGGCGGAGCAGGGCCTGCTCAATTACGACGCGACGGCCGTTTATGAAAAATGGCTGGTGGACATCGCCGACGAGCAGCGGCCGGACAGCAGCCGGGTGCCGGGCCTGGCCCCCACCAGCGGATGGGGTTTCCAATGGGGCAACGGCCCGGCATGGGACAGCGCTTTTCTGCTCATCCCGTATTATCTCTACGAATACCGCGGCGACACCCGCGCGCTGACCAGCCATTACGAGGGCCTGCGCGAGTATGTGGATTCGCTGGAGCGCGGATCGAAGGACGATATTATTGACTGGGGGCGGAACGACTGGGACTCGGCGGCGACGGACACGCCGGCGGACATCACTTCCACGGCTTACTACTATCAGGACGCGCTGATTGCCGCCAAGGCGGCCGAATTGGCCGGGCATCGCGGGGAGGCGCGGAAATATCAGGCGCTGGCGGCGCGCGTCAAGAGCGCCTTCAACCGGAAATTCTTCCATCCCGACACCAGCTCCTATGGCAACGGCAGCCAGACCTCGCTCAGTTGCGCGCTTTACCAGGGGCTGGTAGAGGAACCGTTCCGCGCCGCCGTGGCGTCCAACCTGGCGGCCCGAGTCAGCCAAAACGGAGAACATATTGACACCGGAATTCTCGGCGCGAAGTACCTGCCCGCCGCGCTGACGGAAAACGGCCGCGCCGATCTGGCCTGGGACATCGTCACGCAGCGCACCGCGCCGGGCTGGGGCTGGTGGATGGAGAGCGGCGCCAACACCCTCTGGGAGCAATGGGACGGCAGCGGCTCGCGCAACCACATCGCCTTCGGCGACATCCTGGCGTGGTTTGACAAGGCGCTGGCCGGCCTGAATCCCGACCCGGAGTTTCCCGGTTTTAAACACACCATTTTCAAACCGCACGTCGTGGGCGGGCTGACTTGGGTGAAAGCCAGCTACGATTCCATGTATGGTCCCATCCAATGCTCGTGGGCGATCAAGAACGGGCGGTTCACTTATGAAGTCAGCATTCCCCCCAACACGACCGCCACGGTCTGGCTGCCGAGAAATGGGGAAGGCGCTGTTGAAGAAAGCGGCCATCCGGTCATCGGCGGCGTTGGCGGCGTTGGCGGCATGGCCACGCAGGGGCAATGCACCGTGCTGGACATCGGCTCCGGCTCCTATTCGTTCAGCGTTCCGTGGGTTTTGAACAAGTAGCAAGAGGAAATCAGCATGAAGGGAGAAGAAGCGGTCGGCGGGGGCGCCGACCGCAACATGCGAGGGCGCATGTGCTCCCCAAGCCGGGAAGTTCCGTCGGCGGGACGCCGACGGAGGCGACCGGGACGGTCGCGCTCCCCGAAACGCGCAAGAGCGCGAGTGCTCCAAGCTATGATATTCGCCGCCTCCGAACGATGTCGTCCTCCGCATCCGCGTTCAATTCTGCATTCTGCATTCTGCATTCTGCATTTCACCGCACGATCCAGCCGCCGCCGAGCACGACATCGCCGTCGTAAAAGACGCAGGCCTGGCCGGGGGTGATGGCGCGTTGGGCGGCCAGCAACTTTACTTGCGCGCTTCCGCCGGGCAGCGCATGCACGATGGCCGGCGTGCCGGGATGATTGTAGCGGATTTTGGCCGAAACCGGCATTTCCGCCGGCGGCTCGTCGAAGGGAATCCAGTTGCAGCGCTCGACCGTGAATTCGTCGCGGTCCAGCGCCGAGTCGTCGCCCACCACCACTCTGTTGTTGACGCTGTCCAGTTCGATCACGTAAAGCGGTTTGGGCGAGGAAAGCCCCAGCCCCTTGCGCTGGCCGATGGTGTAGAACTCAATTCCGTCGTGGTGCCCCAGCACTTCTCCGCGCAGGCTGACGATTTCGCCCCGGTGCTTCTCCACTAGTTTGGCGGCTTGCAGGAACTTCCCGTAGTCCTTGTCCGGCACGAAGCAGATTTCCATGCTCTCCTCCTTGTCGGCTGTTTTCAACCGGCGCTCGCGCGCCACCTGCCGCGTGTCCTGCTTGGTTTTTTCGCCGAGGGGAAACAGGGTCCGGGCCAGTTGGTTCTGCCGCAGTGAAAAGAGAAAATAGCTCTGGTCCTTGCGCGGGTCGCGGCCCTTTTTCAAAAGCGTCCGGCGTCCATCGGCGCTTTTTTCAACGCGCGCGAAATGGCCGGTGGCGACAAAATCGCCGCCCAACTGGCGCGCCCGGTCGAGCAGCGCGCCGAACTTGAGCTTCTCGTTGCAGAGCACGCACGGATTAGGCGTGCGCCCGGCCTTGTATTCCTCGGCGAAATGGGCGATGACCTGCTTTTGAAAGGCCTCGGACTCGTCAATCAAATAATAGGGAATGCCCAGCCGGTGGCAGACGGCGCGCGCATCGGTCACGGCCTGCGGGCCGCAGCACTTGTCCTCGGCGCGGGACACGCAATCCTGCGGCCAGAGCTTGAGGGTGATGCCCACCACGTCGTAGCCCTGCTCCAGCAGCAGCGCCGCCGCCGCCGAGGAATCCACCCCGCCGCTCATGCCGACGATGACCCGTGTTTTTTTGGCTTCAGCCATGATTCAGCTTTTGTAGCGGCGGTCTATGACCGCCGCAGTTTATTGCCCGGTTCTGCGGCGGTCATAGACCGCCGCTACAATTGTATCACCATTCACTATTTTCCCAGCGAGCGGTTGACGGCGTTCAAGTAGGCGCGGGCGCTGGCTTCGATTACATCCGTGCTCGCCCCCTTGCCCGTGATCATCTTGCCGCCGCCAAAATCCACCTTCACCGTCACTTCGCCCAGCGCGTCCTTGCCCTGCGAGATGGCGCGGAGTGAATAATCCATCAATTTGCCGGGCCGGCCGGTAAGGCGGTCTATGGCCTTGAGCGCCGCGTCCACCGGGCCGTCGCCGATGCCCGCGTCCTGGACGGTTTCTTTTTTGCCGTCCAGCTTCTGCAGGCGGACGGTGGCGGTCGGCACCAGGCGGTTGCCGCTGCTCACGCTCAAGTAATCGAGCGACCAGGTTTCGGGCACCTCGGTCAACTGCCCTTCGACCAGGGCGCGCAAGTCGTCGTCATAGACAAATTTCTTCTTGTCGCCGATCTCCTTGAAGCGGGCGAAAATGGTCCCGACTTCCGCCTCGGTCATCTTGAAGCCAAGATGGCGCAGGCGGGCCGAGACGGCCGCCCTTCCGCTATGCTTGGTCAGCGGCAATTGCGATCCGCCCCATCCGACTTCCACGGGATTCATGATTTCGTAAGTTTCGCGTTTTTTGAGAATGCCGTCCTGATGAATGCCGGCGGAATGGGCGAAGGCGTTTTCGCCGACAATGGCCTTGCTGCGCTGCACCATCATGCCGCTCATGCGGGCGACGAGGCGGGAAGTCCGCACGATTTCGCGGGTGATCAGGCCGCATTCCACACCGGCGAAGACGTCCGGGCGCGTCTTGATGGCCATGACCACCTCTTCCATGGCAGTGTTGCCGGCCCGTTCGCCGATGCCATTGACGGTGCATTCCACCTGGCGCGCGCCCTGGCCGACGGCGGCGAGGGAATTGGCCACCGCCAAACCGAGATCATTGTGGCAATGCACGCTGACGATGGCCTTGCCCGAGCGGAATTCCGGCACCTCCTCGCAAAGCCGCCGGATCATCGCCGCGTATTGCTCCGGCATCGCCCAGCCCACCGTATCCGGAAAGTTCACGGTGGTGGCGCCCGCCGCGACCACCGCCTTGCTCACCTGGGCCAAGAATTCCGGCTCGGTGCGCGACGCGTCCTCCGGCGAAAATTCCACGTCGTCCACCAATGACTTGGCGCGTTTGACTCCTTCCACCGCCAGCCGCAAAATTTCATCCTGCGCCTTGCCGAGCTTGAAATCGCGGTGAATTTTCGAGGTGGCCAGGAAGACGTGAATGCGCCCACGCCGGCCGGCGGGCTTGACGGCCGCGCCCGCCGCGTCAATGTCCTGCGCGGTGCATCGGGCCAGTCCGCAAATCACCGGGCCTTTGACCTCGCGGGCGATGGTCTGCACCGAGGCGAAGTCGCCATCGCTGATCACCGGGAAGCCGGCTTCGATCACATCCACGTTGAGGCGGGCGAGTTGCCGGGCGATCTCCAGTTTTTCGCGCAAGTTCATGGAGGCGCCGGGGCATTGCTCGCCGTCGCGCAAGGTTGTATCAAATATAATAATTCGGTTTTTCTTCATGTGCTTTTTCCTGTTCTCTCTTTTTCTCGCGTTCTTTTGTCGCGGTCGGACTTCCAAGCCTGTCGTTCCGCCGTGAGGCCGTCCCTGGAAACAAAAAACCCCATCGCCTCCCGGTGGCGATGGGGTTTATCAAGTCACTCAACCAACTCAAACCTCAACCGCCGCGCGGCCGGTCAGCAGCGCGTCAAGCGACAGTCGAAGGTTCAGATTTATAATCACGCGATATTGGTACACCAACTCCTGCGATGGGTCAACTCCCTTTTTTCACGCTACTTCCGGCCGTTTCGCATGGCGGGACGCCAGCGGCGGCCTGCCGCCCAGCGCAAACTCATGAGGTAAAGGATCGGACTGCGCGACAACGCCGGCGGGGCGGGCGGGCGGCATGTGCGCTGTTCCAGGACTTCAATCCGTCTGCCTTTCGCGCCTGTCACCGTGCCTTCCACCGCGGGCAGGACCAGGGGCTGGCGGGCCTCCCCGGTTGAGGGCGGACTGGCTGGCATGGCGGCGAAGGGGTTCATGGTCAGTACTGTTATCGGAGTCGCAATGGAATACTTAACAAGGCGGAGCGTAGGGAGACGGTCGCTCCCGAAAAAAGCGAGGATGTTCGGGGTTAAATGACTGCTGGATTCTGCCGATATAGTAGTGACCGCCCGTCTGTGGAGTGGACAGGCGGCCATTTCGCGCGGGGCGATCCCGGTCGTCCGGGACGAAAGTCACAAGCAAATTAATGAACGTCATCGAAGAAGCGCCAGGCCAGGAAGCGACGGAGTTTTCCAAGTTGAGCCAGTTGCAGAAGCTGGCGGGCTTTCTCTTGATGTTGGAGCCTGACAACGCGGCCCGCATATTGGAGCAGTTGGAACCCTCGGAATTGGAGGCTGTTTCGGCGGAGATGGCCAAGTTTTCGGTCATCTCCCAGCCGTTGCAGGACGAGATTCTGGCGGAATTCATGCCTGTGGCGTTGCAAGCGGCCACTGCGGTCCCGGGCGGCGTGGACCGCGCCAAGGTCATCCTGGAAAAGGCGGTCGGTTTGTTCCGCGCCTCGGATATTATCGGCCGGGTTTCGGCGCGGCGGCCAACGGTGGCTGCCATGCAGGAAATCGTCGAAATGGATCCCCGCGCCCTGCACAACGTCCTGCGCCACGAGCAATTGCAGACCATCGCCCTGGTCGTCAGCTACCTGCCGGCGGGAAAGGCCTCCGAATTACTGAATCTGGTCCGTCCGGAACTGCGCGAGCAGGTCGTCGAACGGCTCGCCACCTTGTCCCCCACGTCGCTCGATGTCGTCGAGAGCGTGGCCGAGTCGCTCCATGCCCGGCTGGCCGGCAATCCCACCCGCGCCATGAGCCATACCGGCGGAGTCAAGGTCGCCGCCGATCTGCTCAACGCCCTGCCGAAAAAAGTCAGTGATTCCATTCTCAACGGCCTGCGCGAACGCAATGCCGAATTGGGCGAAGCCGTCCTCAAGAAGATGCTGACCTTCGAGGAACTGGAGAAACTGGATGCCAAGACCCTGCAGAAAATCCTCCAGGAAGTGGATTTCCGTTCGTTGGCGGTCGCCTTGCAGACCGCCTCGGCCGGCCTCAAGAACAAATTGCTTTCCAGCATCTCCAAACGCGCCGCCGAGAACGTCCGCGAAGAAATCAGCTTCCTTGGCACGATCAAAATCAGCCAGATCGAGGGGGCGCAGATGGAAATCATCGAAACGGTCCGGCGTCTGGAAGGCGACGGCACCATTGATTTGGAGCAAATCCGCAAGAAGGCCTGAACGCGGCTCGCCTCCGCCTCACCGGCCAGCCTGGCGCCGGCGGCGGCCAATTTGGCCGTGATAAACACGGAGAGGCTGAAGCCGGGTAAAAGGGCGGCACATTGGTCTTGCCAGCCGGGCCGGTTGACATATAATTTAACTTGCAAAATTCCCGGCCTGTAGTTTAAATTGGGTGCGGCATGAGTTACCGTCGGACCTGGGCCTGCGGCAACGTCGGCAGAGAAGTGATTTGAAGCATACATGAACATCCTAGAACTGGTGAGGGCCTCTTGAGTCGCCCTTACTCTCCTCGTACCCCCCCCTCCGCCGCCTCGTTCGCGCGCGTCAACGGAAAAATCCGCGCCCGCGAAGTCCGGGTCATTGACACCGAGAAGAAAATGCTGGGGGTCATGTCGTTGAGCGAGGCCATCAACATGGCCCGCCACCACGGGGTGGATTTGGTGGAAATCGCCCCCAACGCCACCCCGCCGGTCTGCCGCCTGATCGCCTTTGGCAAATACCGTTATGAACTGGCCAAGCAGGAAAAGGAATCGCGCAAACATCAGCACGCCAACAAGGTCAAGGAAGTCCAACTCAGCCCCAACATTGACCCGCACGATTTCGCCGTCAAATTGCAGAAGGCGGTTGATTTTCTCTGTGAAGACATGAAGGTTAAGATCACCTTGCGCTTTCGCGGGCGCGAAATGGCCCACAAGGAACTGGGATTCCAACAGGTGGATAAGTTCACCCGGGAACTGATCCAGTACGCCCACCCGGACGCCCCGCCCAAGCTCATCGGCAAGGGCATCAACGTCATGCTCACCCCGTTGCCGCGCGCCAAACGCGCCAAGAACCCGCGCCAGGCCGAGCGCGATATCGAACTGGCCGCCGAGCGCGCCGCCGCCGCCGCCGCCGCCGCCAGAGGCGAAGCGCCGGAAACCGATTCAGCCGCCGAGAGCGAAGTGGAGGCCGACGAGGCCGAGGTTGATTCAATCCCTGAAGACGGTTCTTCCGAAGCAAACGGTTCGCTCCCGGCGGAGGAATCCGCCGAGGCCGCGCCGCCGCCGCCGGCCTTTAACAGCCAGGGGTCCGCCATCGGCGAAGTGCCCGCGTAACAGCGCCCGAGGCCGGAGCCGGGCGATAGCGCCTCCCACGGTAGGGCGAGACTCCGTCGAGCCGTGACTAAATTCGCCGGAAAAAGTTACGGCTCGACGGAATCTCGCCCTACTGTGAGGCGTGAAAGTGACCCTTAATCTTCAATCATTGGGAATCACCCTGCTGCCGTTATTTGCTTCCGCCGCCTCATTGTCGCTCGTATTCACCTTTGCCGACACGTTTGAGGACGGTGAAGCCGGCTTTCTTGGCGTCGGAAAAGGAAAGGGAGCGGGGCGTGTTGAAGGAGGAAAAGACCTTGCGCACGGGCCGGCGGCAAGCGGGGCAAACCTTCAACTCCGGGGCGTTGATGGGGCGGCGCAAGGTGAACCGGCCCTGGCACACCGGGCAGTTTCCCTCGCACAATTCATATTCGTAGAGTGGCATGGCGGAATAATGATAGCAGAAGCGGCGGCGGAATGCGCCATAATTTTAGGAGCGCAATTTAAGGAGCGTTTGACGCGCGGGACGCGCCATTTTCTCCGCATTACTTTTTTCCTTTTTTGCTGTTGCAATTGGGCGGGATTCCATTAAAGTTTTGCCCGCCTGATCGGAAGCGAGCGTAGCTCAGCCTGGTAGAGCATCACGTTGCCAACGTGAGTGTCGAGGGTTCGAATCCCTTCGCTCGCTCCAATTTTTACCTCGGGAGCCGCCCCAAAATGGCGTTTTGACAGGATGAACAGGATTCCCAGGATAAAATCTCTCGGAGGTTGCTTTTCCCGATAGGTCCGGCTCTTGCGTTTGAATTCCAAACGTTGAGCGCCGAAATTCAGAAGCAGGCCGATCTCAATGCCGGTCGCCGTCAGGTAATTCACCAATTGTGCTTCATGGGCCGGAGTGAGCGCTTGGATGGCCTTTTCTTCCACCATGACTTTCTCCGCCACGAGTTTGTCCGCAGAAAACTCGCCGACCACCACGCCGTCATACTTGACTGTGATCCGCTTTTCGCATTCGACCTTCAGCCCGGCTTTACGCAACTCATGCGCCAGTGCCTTTGCGTAAACCGACTCCAAAAAGCCCGGTCCCAGCACAGAGTGAACCTTCATCGCGCAGCCAATGATTTTCTCGGTCAATTCTTGTTCTTCCATTTCCCAATCCTGTTCATCCTGTACATCCTGTCAATTCAATTACGAAACCGCAGGGAGAGACAGGATGACAGGATTGACAGGATGAAGCATCAAAGGCCCTGTTCTGGTGTGTCTTTTTTTGAATCCTGTTCATCCTGTGCATCCTGTCAATTCTTTTCCGAAACCGCACCGCGCCCCGGATTTTAACCGCCGTCAATGTCCCCGACGCCACCAGTCTTTCCACCATTCGGCAGGAACAGGCCAGCAAATTCGCCACCTGTTTCTTGGTCAGCAGTTGCATCCCTGCCGGTTTGCCCACGTTGTTTTCAACTTCACTTTGCATTTTTGTTCCCCCCGTCCAATCTCGCCCTGGCTTTGGCCGCGACCTCACGCCGGGCTTTTGCCCGCGAAAATGTCGGCAAATCCTCATCCAGCATTTCTTGAAAGACTTCCCGGACAATCTCCTTCAAAGCCTTTCGATTCATTTTTCCCGCCGCCACGACCTTCTTTGGCATGTCCAGAAATTCCCCTTCACGGTCCGGTTTCTCGCCCCCGGCAGCTTCCAAATACGCCTCTTTGCGGTCTGGACGTGTTTTCAATTCTTCCGCCCAGGCCTTGCACTCGCTCACCGGAATATAAACGTAAGGGCGCTTTTTGAGCTTGTCCTGATAGCCGAAGATTGACCGCTTGGCTTCGACAACATGGAAACAGAACGCCGTCATTTTGCCCTCTTTCAATCTCTTGTAAACGCCCGACCGGGAGACCGGCGCATACATCCCGACGCCACCAGGGGAAACAAACCCCTCCCCCGGGAAATGCTCGCAAAGGGCATCGAACCACGGCCCGGAGTCCTCATCGCTCCCTTCACGCCGATAAATTCGCGTCTCCGGGTCAGGCTTGCCGACCACCGGTTCCAAGCCCGCCGAGACTTCCAAATACTTGAAATCTTTATTCATTATCCACACCAATACAGTGCGCTCCACATATTGTCAACCTTTTTCTTTTGAGAGGTAAAATGGCAACCGACAGGATTTCCCCGCGGCTCGTTCCCGTGTCGTCATCCGGCTTGCTCAAGGCGGGAAGGCCAAGCCGAATGCCAACACGCGAACGCTCCGCCCCGACAAGTGCCTGGTCGTGCCGTCATTGGCCCCCGGATTGCGCCCCGGCTGCCCTCGCAACACGGGGGCCAATGACGTCACCGCCAGGGCAGGGCTTCGCCGTTCGTGAGGGATTTGCATTTGTTGAATCCGCCCGCCTTCACGATTTCACTTTACGAGGTGTTGTGCCCATTCTAGTTTCCACGCATGGCAAAGAAATCCCTCGCCGTAGAAAGGGCGGTTCAGCAGGGTGCAGACCCAAAACCGTCGGCGGTGGCGCGTCGGCCTTCCTCGCTGGTGGACACGCGCGTCATTTATTGCGGCGACAACTTGGAACAGCTCAAGAAACTGCCCGACGCCTGCGTTGACCTCATCTACATTGACCCGCCGTTCAATTCCAACCGCAACTATGAAGTGTTCTGGGGCGAGACCAGAGAGAAGCGGCGTTTCGATGACCGCCACGAATCCACCAGAGCTTACATTGATTACATGAGACCGCGTTGTGCCCAATTGTCGCGCGTGCTCAAAAAGACCGGCAGTTTCTATTACCACTGCGATTGGCACGCCTCACATTATGTGAAGGTGATGCTCGACCAGATTTTCGGGGAGAATAGTTTCCAGTGCGAAATTATCTGGCATCGGACTTTAGCCAAAGGCTTGGCCTTCACCGGTTTTCCGAACAACCACGACACGATTTTCTATTACGGCGGCGGTGGAGAGATCACCTTCAACCGGCCGTACAATCCGTACGACGCCGACAATCTCGATGAAAAAACCGCCGGAAAATATTCCCACCGAGACCCGGACGGACGGCTTTATCAGTTGGATAATTTGACCAATCCGAACCCCAACCGTCCAAATTTGACTTATGAATTTTTGGGGGTGACGCGCGTTTGGCGTTGGACGAAGGACAGGATGGAGGAAGCTTGGGCCAACGGCATTGTCGTTCAACCCAGCCCCGGTGCTGTCCCGCGAATGAAACGCTACCTCGACGAACAGGAAGGCCGACCCATTGACAGCGTCTGGACAGACATCCCGCCCATCAATTCCCAAGCCAAGGAACGGCTCGGTTATCCCACACAAAAACCGCTGGCCCTGCTCGACCGCATTGTCAAGGCGAGCAGCAAGGAAAATGACATCGTGCTTGATGCGTTTTGCGGCTGCGGAACGGCCCTCGTCGCAGCCCACCAACTCAAGCGCCAATGGATTGGCATTGATATATCCCCGACGGCCTGCCGCGTTATGGCCAAGCGGTTGCGCGATGTTTGTGGCCTGCCTGAAAATGAAACGCTCTGGAAAGCGTCTCGCGGTTTCATCGTGCGCGACTTGCCCAAAACCGAAGCGGAACTGCGCAAGTATCCCCATTTTGAATTTGAAAACTGGGCCGTGGTTGCCCTTGGCGGCATTCCCAACAAAGTTCAGGTTGGCGACATGGGCGTGGACGGCCGCATCTATCCTGTTTCGTCCAGCGCCATGCCGCGCAAGAAGCAACCGGGCGAACTCGGTCTGAAAGAACGCTGGTATCCAATCCAAGTGAAGCAGAAGGACAAAGTTGGCCGCCCGGACATGGATTCCTTTGAAGCCGTGATGATGCGAGAAGATTGCGACAAAGGCTTTTTCGTTGCCTTCGATTATTCAAGCGACGCGCTGACGGAAGTGAGCCAGTTTTTCAAACGTAGCGGCAAAGTCATTGTTCCGCTTACCGTCCGCGAAATCTTAGAGGAGGAGATTGCAAGGAAACTCGCGTGATGAAGCCAAGGTTCTTGCCATCCTTGCTAATCTTCTTTAGTGCTTACGCACCTTTGGCACTCATTGTCGCAGCCAAGGACTTTGATTTTAAGACTTACGCATTTGCCCATCGAACCCCTGCGCTCGTCGTGCTTGAAATCGCGTGTATCAGTGTCCTCATGCTATGCGTAGTTATGCGGGCTCTACCCGGCCAACACCCGGTCACAGTTACATCCGTGAAAAGCCGAGCGGGGGACTTGATTAATTATTCCATCCCGTACCTCGTAGCGTTCGTTACGGTTGACAAATTCTTTGAGCTTTCCAACTTTGTTTCCTTCATGTTGTTTATGGCGCTAATGTTCATGCTTGCTTGGAAAACGCAAAGCTTGTTCATTAATCCAATACTTGCAGTAATTGGCTATGGTCTTTATGACGTTGAATTTGAGGAAGGTCCGGCGGATAGGCCCATTAAACGCGAAGGGGTGTTTTTGGTAAAGGGTGAGTTTTCGCAATCCACAACAGTTCGAATCATGAAACTGTCGCAGTTTCTGTATCTAGCAACTACTGAGCCCACGGAAGGAGATCATCATGAATAAGACTAACTTAGACAGCATTTTTAAATTGATAAAACGTCTCGACTTATCGAAAGCCCACGCCACATTCTGGATAATCAAACGTAGCGGAATCGCGAGTGCGCCCAAATTTAGCGTGTTTTATGTCGATACGGAGCCGCATTTGCAAAAGAAGCTCACGGAGATCGTGAACCGCTGTGTTGGACAAGCAAAGCGGGTTCGGGAGTATGACTATTTTACCGCTGATGTGGAAGACGACGATGCGCTTGTCGTCGGCGTAGATGAAACGCCATTTGAGGGTATCCGCGAACAAGTCGGCCTGGGAAGCAATGCACCGAAGATTACAAAGCCTGACGAGCTCAACGATTCCTGGGCGTATTTGATTGACGTAGAAATCGGCGGGCGGCATCTGCAAGCGGTGCATAAAATCATTGGCGGATGGGCCATTAAGAAACAAGCGATGATGGTGCAGGTTCTTTTCTCGAAATCTACCTTGGTTGATTACGAAGACGCCGCAGTTTTCCAGTTGGGGCGAAAGCTCGACTTTTTCGTATTTGAAGGAATCATATTTATACTTGATAAATCGAAGTTTGAATCGGCGTTGAACTTTCGCGTTGGTATGGAGCGAAAGCGGGACGAGTTACTAGCTGATTTAGGAAATCTCAAGCTGATGAATGATCTTGGACTGTTGGGAAAAACGATAGGTACCAACCTGCACCTATTGCGCAGAGTTGCCAGTGTTAAGAAGAATGGCTATTACAAGGATGTGAAGTTTCTTTCCGAACTCAAGAGAGTTTGTGCAAAGTATAATTGGAACGTTAGCTGGAAGGATGGACAGATCATTGTCACACCGGAGAACGTCGAGGACATTCTCAAGCTTCTAAATAATGATCGCCTTGAATCGCCAGTGAACGCGGAAATTTTCGATGTTTTGGCTAAGGTTCGAGTGAAGTAGTCCCATCAGTCATTTCCTTAAACCGTCCAACCCGCCGCTCTGCGCGAGTTAATAGTGGTCGCGAGTATTGAGAGCCTAATCCCATCTCCCCAAGTTCCGGCCATCCAGCACTTCGAGACGGGCCGCATACAACCTTAGTTCCCGCGCTCTTTCTTCCCCTGCTGCCACGGTTTCAGGACTCAGTGGCGTTGAAGCCACCTGTTCCCCGAACGAAGCGGGCACCGCCCATACCGGCCAGCCGTTGAACGATTCATTTTGGACAAGCTCTGTCCGATTCACCGGAAGCTTTTCAATGATTTGCTGCGCCTTGTACCGGGCCATGAGCAAATCAGTGTCGAGAGCCTTCATCGCCGCCGATTCGGATGGAAAAACAATGCCCTCCAATGGTTCGGCCAGAATCTCCCGGCATCGCTGGTACGCCCAACGCGGCCCGAACTTGCTCCGCATCCCGTCCAGGTCCGCCACCCCGAAACGCTTGCCGTACGCCGCCACCTTGTGCCGCCAGAGCCAGGCGTTCTCACTGTTCCAGGAGAACCGGCAACTAGCGGTCCTGTCCCCTGCCTTGTAGCCGATGAAGCGAACCAGGCGGGCGCCCTTGTCCTCTTCCAGCCGTTGCCGGATATGTTTGGCGATGTATTTGCCGACGTAACGGGCGATGCCCTGGGCGTTGGATTTAATGGGCATCAGTTCATGCCGTCCAAAGCGGTATTTTGGGCAGGTATTCCGCCAGAAGGCCCACTCCGCCCGCAACGCCCGGTTTGCGCTCCGGTAATCCTTGCGTTTGAAGGCCGCGAAATCAGCGCCTGTGCGAATGTCCTCGGCCAGGACAACGACCAGGTGAAAGTGGATTCTCCCGGATTCATGCCGTTCCCAAACCACAATGGCCCGCTCATACCGCTTGACGATGACGTGGGCGCGAATGGAGCGGAAACGGCGTTGCGCTTCCCGGAGGCCGGTAACGTGGTCCGCGAATGTGAGGGTAAAAAAGCCAATTCGTTCGATGCCGTAAAGCGCGACCAGCGCCATGATCTCCAAAAAGAGGACTTGGGCCATGCGTTTGTGACCGCCCTTGAGAATGTTGCGGGGATCAGTTTTCTCCTCTGTGGTGCAATTATTACTCAATAGACAAGGAAGGGCGGGGCGGGCGGCCCTGAAGGGCCGCTCCGCGCCCGCCCCTTCCACATTGCCAGTTGAAACCACACTTGACCGCAGAACCGGCGAGCAGTTGTGCTCGCTTTCCGGTTCTGCTCGCTCTACTTCGCCGCCGTGCCGCTCCGGTGTCACTGGCCCCCCTTGTTTCTGGCCGTGTCAACAATGGCAAGGATTGCGGCCTTGAGTGCGACTGGCAGTTCACCCCAGGCCGCGACTACTTGCGACAACTCGCGCCAGTCATTGCCGGGAATCTGTGCGCGTGGTTGTGTATAGCCCGTTTCACCATCATTCGTAACAGGTTGATTTCCCGCAGGTTGTGGATTTTGCGGGGAAGGTTCGAATCCCTTCGCTCGCTCCATTTTTTACCTCGGAAGCCGCCCCAAATGGCGTTTTGACAGGATGACAGGATGTACAGGATTTACAGGATAAGATCTTCTTGGCTGTGATCCGCTTTTCGCATTCAACCTTCAGCCCGGCTTACCGCCATCGTCCCAAATTGTGCCCATCGCCGCATCGGTTCTGCGCGTTCTGCTTCGCCGCCGTGCCGCTCCGGTATCACTGGCCCACTCCCATCCTGGCCCTGCGCTTGCTCAATTCCGTCCGTCTGTGTATGTTTGGAATATGAAAGTGACCATGCCAGAGCCTGAAATCGTGACGCGCAAGGGCAAACCGGTTTCTGTGATCATCCCGATCAAGGATTACGAAGAATTGTTGGAACGCGCGGAGGACGCCGAGGATGTGGCCTGGCTCAAGAGCGCCCGCCGCAAGCCGTTGCAGTACCGCCCGCTGGAAGATTACCTTGCCGAGCGCATCCGCAAGTGACCATGTATCGCGTCCTGCTTGAACGGGCGGCGGAGAAAGACCTCTCACAGCTTGCCTCCGATATTCACGACCGTGTTATCGCGGCGATTCGAGCGCTCGCGACAAACCCGCGCCCGCCTGGTTGCCGCAAGCTCATCGGAAGCAAGAACGACTGGCGCATCCGCGTAGGCGACTACCGTGTGGTTTACGAGGTCGCCGACGAGATTCGCTTCGTACGTATCAACCGTGTCCGCCACCGCCGCGAGGTGTATCGCTAACCGGAGATTGACCCCGTCGAGTTGTTAGGCGGCAGATCTTTTTGATTTGAACGCATAAAATCCAACCACTCCGAACGCAATCCCGAGAAGCGCGAATGCAATGGCGACTGCCCACATCTGCCAACCCGAAAACGCATGGTCTCCAACCAAAAGAGAGATCGTCAAATCAGTTTGACGAACGCCGTCTTGATAAACAGGAAAAACCATCATCCACGCTACAACAGCAAGCGGGGCGCAAAACAAAACTGCCAATGCGAAACTCACTAAAGCAAGAGCAATGGCAAACTTACGATTTAAAGGTTTGGATGCTTGCATATTCTCGCGCAGAATGCTGCCGTTGCATTTGCCAGGTGAACATAAAGTGGCACGGTTTCTGACCGCCCAAGCCTCGCCAGCATGTCCCGCCAGCAGGCAGAATCAAGCCCCAAATGGGCCCCAAATGGGCCGCTGCTTGTGTCTTGGCAGCCATTGGTTCACTCGGGAACACTCAACTCCGGGGCTGGGCTGACGGCTTGAAGTCGTCGTAATTCACTGTGGCCACCCGTTTAAACGTGCCATTGAAATGGCGGCTGGACAACTTGTCCAAGTTTGCAATCATCGAAATTCTATGACACCCAAATTCCTTGTCCGCGGTTTGATGGCAATTGCGGTCCTTGGCTGCCCGGCGGTGCTCTGCGGAGCGGCAAATCCAAATCAAGGCGACATGGTGCTTTGGTACCGCCAGCCGGCCACGGCCTGGCTACAGGCCATGCCCCTGGGCAACGGGATGATCGGGGCCATGGTTTTTGGCGGCGTCCCGCAGGAGCGGATCGCGCTGAACGAGTCGTCCTTCTGGTCCGGACGTCCGCACAATTACGACAATCTCGAAGCCTACCAATACTTCCCCCAGATTCGCGATCTGGTGGCGGCGGGCAAATTCCAGGACGCGGAGAAGATGGCCAACGACCACTTTTGGGGCAAGCCCAAGGCACAGGAGGCCTTCCAGCCGATAGGCGACCTGCTTTTGGACTTTGGGACTACCAACTTCACCGACTACCGCCGCGAGTTGGACATGGAAACCGGAATTGCCAAAGTGAGCTACCGCTCGAGTGACGCGGTCATCACGCGCCAGGCCTTCGTCTCCTGGCCCGACCGCGTCATGGTCGTGCGCATCAGCGCCGACCGGCCCGGCCGGGTTTCTCTCGGCGTCCAGTTTCACGGCCCGTATCAGGAAACGAATGTCGCCATGCCAGGCCGCCTCGTCATGGAGGGAACTTGGAAAGGCCCGTTTTCAGAGCCGGCTACGGGCATGGCCGGCCTGATTGCGCGGACGGAAGGCAACGGCCTGCGCTACGAGGCGGCGTTGGCCGCCCGTCTCGAAGGCGGCCGGTCCGAGGCCGCCGCCTCGACGCTCTACATCACCAACGCCGACGCCGTTACCCTTGTCCTGGCAGTGGCCACCAGCTTTGTCAACTACCATGACATCAGCGGCGACCCCGCGGCCCGGTGCAAGCAGGTCCTCGAGGCCGCCGCCAACAAGGACTTCGCCGCGCTCCTTCGCCGGCATGTGGACGATTTCCGCGGCCTGATGGGCCGGGTCCATCTGAACGTGGGCGACGCCGCGCTCGGCGCCACCCCCACCGACCAGCGCCTCCAGGCCGTGCGCGCCGGCGGAAACGATGCCAATCTCGAGGCGCTCTGCTTCCAGTTTGGCCGATATATCCTGGTATCGAGCAGCCGCGTTGGCGGCCAACCGGCCAATCTGCAAGGCATCTGGGACGAGGCCCTCTTGCCGTCCTGGGGCAGCAAGTACACGGTCAACATCAACCTGGAGATGAACTACTGGCCGGCGGAGGTTTGCAATCTCGCCGAATGCCACCAGCCCCTGTTCGAGCTGACCAAGGACCTTTCCGAAACCGGCGCCAGGACCGCCAAGACCCAATACAACGTCGGCGGCTGGGTATTGCATCACAACACCGATCTCTGGCGCGGCACGGCGCCGGTGGACGCGGCCAAGTATGGCATGTGGCCGATGGGCGGCGCCTGGCTCTGTCACCACTTGTGGGAACACTACGCCTATGGGGGCGACGAGCGATTCCTTCGGGAGTATTACCCGGTGATGAAAGGCGCCGCGCAGTTTCTGCTCGAGCTGTTGGTCGAGGAACCTAAACACCATTGGCTGGTCACGCCGTTCTCCATGTCTCCGGAGCACTCCTATCTGGACCAAGACGGGAACACGGCGGTCATCTCGCCGGGACCGACCATGGACATCGCCCTCATGCGGGAGTTGTTCACGAACTGCATCGAGGCCGAGCGGATTCTCGGCCGGGACGGGGATTTCGGCGTCAAGCTGGCCGATGCCCTCAAGAAACTTCCGCCCTACCGGATCGGCAGCAACGGCTTTGTCCAGGAGTGGATCGAGGACTGGACGCCCGGGCCCGAAGGCCACAACGTCTCGCCGCTCTACCCGTTTTTCCCCGGCAAGGATATCACCCTGCGCGGGAACCCCGCGCTCGCCGCAGCCTACCAAAAGTGGATGGAGGCCCATGCGTCGCCGAGCGGATTTCAGCTTGCCTGGAGCATTGCCATGTGGGCGCGCCTGGAGCGCGGCGACAAGGCCGGGGCGCTGGTGCGGAGATTCATGTCTCGAAGTCCCGCCGACAACCTGCACAATCGCGCGGGCAACCAGTCCGACGCCAGTTTCGGCCTGACCGCCGCCATCGCCGAGACCCTCCTGCAAAGCCACGCCGGGGAAATTTCCCTGTTGCCCGCCTTGCCGCCGCAATGGCCCGACGGTTCGGTCAAGGGACTGCGCGCCCGCGGCAACTTTGAGGTGGATGCGGCCTGGCGTGAGGGGAAGCTGGTCGAAGCGGCCATTCGTTCGCTCAATGGCGGTTCAACAAAATTGCGTTACGGCCCGGTGACGCGCGAGGTAAAACTGCGCAAGGGCGAAGTGTATCGCTGGAACGGACAATAGTCTCCAATGATCGGGGCGGTGCTGAGGAGGTTCACTCCGCGCTTGACGCGGGAACCTTGGAGTGGTTCAGTCGTGAAGAACATGTTCCGCGTCATCTTGATGGTGTTGCTGTTGCCCGGTATTGCCACAGTCCCGTTGTTTGCGGCTGCTGAAAATCCCGGCCGAATCGAACTGGCGGAGAATTGGAAGCTGGCGTCCGCAACGGAAGCGCCGTCGGAAGGCGCCGCAATATCTGTTGCAGGCTACAAGGATGCCAGGTGGCATCCGATACACAGAATGCCGGCCACGGTTCTTGAAATACTTCAGGAGGATGGCGTCTATTCCAACCTGTATTTCGGAAAAAACTTGCTGGAGAAAGTTCCCCAGGATTTATACAAGCAGGACTGGTGGTATCGCACAACCTTCAAAGCGCCCGCCGGCGATTTCTGCACGTTGGAATTTCCAGGAATCAACTATCGGGCTGAAATCTGGCTCAACGGCGAGAAGATCGCCGACGGCAAGCAAGTGGCCGGCATGTATGCCGCTCACGAATTCAATGTCACTCCGTGGATCAAGCCAGGCTCGCGCAACGTGCTCGCCGTCAAGGTGACCCCCGAGCAACTGGTTCAGGACGTGAATGGCGTGGAGTTGGCGGATAGTTGGTTCGACTGGCTCAATTGGAAATACGTTGGATACAAGGGCCAGAAGAGAAACCCAGGGGCCGGCGTTTCTTTCCTTCCCGATCGCAATGCGGGCGTCTGGAAACCCGTTTATTTGCGGGTGACGGGCGGCGTTTCGGTCAACCATGCGCTGGTGAATTCGCAACTGTCCCTTGCCGAATCCACCGCCCGGCTCACGGTCTTCGCCAATCTGCGCAATCTCTCGGCGCAGCCGGTCAGCGGGACGTTGAAAGGAACGATTTCGCGGCCGGGCAAGCCGGCGATCCTTTTCGAGCAATCTGTCACCGATCTTTCCGCCGGCGAGGATCGCGAAATCGAGTTCACGCCGGAAAAATTTCCGGAATTGGTCGTGACACATCCGGACCTCTGGTGGCCGTATACGATGGGCGAGCCGGCTCTTTACGATCTTCAGTTGGAATTTGTGCAAGACAAACGGGTTTCAGACAGTGCCCATCTTCGCTTTGGAATCCGCAGCATCACGGCGCATCGCGACAACGACGAACAGTTTCCCGACCTGGGCAAGGGCGGCAACTTCTACTTGCAGGTGAACGGACGCGATTTTCTGGTTCGCGGCGGCGACTATACGCCGGACCTCCTCTATCGCTACGATCCGCAGCGGGAAGCGGACATTCTGCGCTATGTGAAGGACCTCGGCATCAACTTTCTGCGCTGGGAATCGAAAATCTCCAGCGAGCACATTGTCGAACTCGCCGATGAGGAGGGCATCCCGCTCATGTTCGGCTGGATGTGTTGCAACCAGTGGGAAAAGTGGGACCAATGGAGCGAAGAAGACCATCGCGTGGCTTCGCAAAGTCTTCGTTCGCAAATTCTGATGCTGCGTCCTCATGCCTCCGTGTTCGTCTGGGCAAACGCCAGCGACGGCCGGCCTCCGCAGCCGGTCCGTCAGGAATACCACCGGATTCTCTCCGAACTGCATTGGCAAGACGCCGCGGTGGATACCGTCTCCTCTTTTGCGAGGGGGGGCACTGGCGACCGCTTGTGGGACGGCATCCGCATGGAAGGTCCGTATAGTTGGCGGCCACCGGCTTACTGGTTCAGCGGAAAATACCCTGCGGCCAGCGGTTCTTGCGCCGAGCAGGGCGACAACGAGCACATTCCCACTTTGGAGAGCCTCAAGAAATTCATTCCCGCGGACAAGCTCTGGCCCATCAACGATACCTGGCTCATGCACGCCGGAGCGTGGGCCGGAAATTCTTCGCTGGGCAACATTCAACGGGCCTTGCAACAGCGCTACGGAGCTTCCAGCAACGTGGAGGAATTTGTGCGGAAGGCGCAACTTGCCCATTATGAGAACACGCGCGCGCAGTTCGAGAATTTTGCCGCGTCCGGCTGGGCCACCCACAAGATGACCACTTACTGGATGTTGAACAGCCACTGGCCTTCGTTTTACGGCAACCTCATTGATTATTACTTGAGTCCGGGCGGCGCATACTACGGGGCGAAAAAGGGCCTGCGTCCGCTCTCGGTGGTTTTCGATTCCTATGCCACCGGCGACCGCAGCCAGGCCAGGGTCATCGTTTTCAATCAGACTCGCGGCGATGTTCATGGCCTGCGCGTCCGCATCCGCATTTACGATCTGGATGGCCAGGTGCGCGATGACCGTTCCGCAGACGGCCTGGAGGTTCCTTGCAACGGCGCCACGCAGGCGATGGTGCTGCCCCGGTATCCCGGGAGTTCGCCTGTTTTCTTCGTGCGTTGTCAATTATTTGACGACAGCGGAAAACTCGTGGTGGACAACACTTATTGGCAATCCCAGAAAGATGACGACCTCGGGCCGCGAACCAATGATTCAGGCATGGCTTTGCGGCAGGTGAGTTGGGCTGACATGACTGCGCTCAATACCATGCCTCCGGTGGCCGTCGAAATCGAGGCGCGGCAGAAGAGAATTGGCCCGGAAAGTCACGTCACCATTCGTTTGCACAATCCTTCCGGGCACATCGCTTTTTTCGAGCGGGCCACAATTTCCGCGGCGCGTGATGGCAACGAAATTCTCCCCATCGAATACGACGACAATTATATCACCGTCTTTCCCGGCGAAACCGCCGAGATTCACGGAATAGTGCCGAAGGGCAGCAAGTCCCGCTGGGTCAAACTCGATGGATACAATACTCCCGCCACCGCCATTTCTATCAAATAAATTCAACCAAACGAGACAACCATGAAACGTCGAGACTTTCTCAAAACAGGCGCGGTCGCTGCCGGCCTGGCGAGTTCCCTGAAGTTGGCCCCTTCGCTCATGGCGAGCGCAAGCGATCCCCCGAAGCCATCAGGACCAACGGGAGGGCCGGCGGAGGACAACCGATCTGCCGACTATCTCCGCCGCGCGCAGCAGGACAAGTTGCTGCCCAAGCCGCCGGTCCTCGCGGAACCGGATGGGCCCGCCGCGTTACGGGTCACGCCGATGCCGCTGGCGGAACGGGTCAGGCGCAAGATTGTGCCACGGCGGGGCTTTTGCAGTTTGGCGCCCAGCAGCGGCGCTCTGCTCTCTGGCACAGGAGCCGTGAACATTGAGTTGGAGGGCGATCCCTACACCGAACAGATTCCTTTCCGCCACGAAATGCTGTATGTGCCGCGCAGGAGGCCCGCCGAGCCGCCCAAGGTCGCGGAAATCTTGCCGCAACTGCGGCAAATGTTGCTGGACGGCAAATACCACGAAGCTGCGGCACTCGGCTACCAGAAATGGCATGAAGGCCCAACTACATCCGGCGGCATGGGGTTCGGCGGAGGCGGGGGGTTCTCCATGCGTCTTGAGTTTCCCAAAAGCGCGCCGGTCAAGGACTATCTCCGCACGGTTGATTTCGAGAGTACGGAGGTCAAGGTCCACTGGACGGATGAGCGCGGTGAGTGGGTTCGTCAGACTTTTGCCTCCCGGCCCGACAACCTCGTCGTCCAACGGCTCACCGCCCCCAAAGGACAGTCGGTGAATGTGCGCATCACAGTGGCGGCGGGCGGAGGGGGCGGGCGCGGCGGAAGAGGAGGGCGGGGCGGCGGAGGAGGCGGAGGGGGTGGCGGACAAAGCATTGCCCAAACGGACTTCAACGAACAGCGGCTGATTTACAAGAGCCGTTTGGACCCTTCTGTCAATAATAGGGGCTACGCCGGCGTGACCCGCGTCGTCCGCGACGGCGGCGCGGCCCGGATGGAGGGAAACACTCTGGTCATCGAGAACGCCTCTTCCGTCATGCTGCTCACCCGCATTGATTATTTCCCGGACTACAGCGAGGAGCAAGTGGAAGCGACCCAGAAGGCCCTGGAACAACTCACCCCGGATTATGCGGCGCTGCTGGAGCGGGCGCGCAAAGTGCAGTCCGAAATGCTCAACCGCGTCACCGTGGATTTCGGCGGTGCCTCCAAATATGGTCTGTCATCCGAGGAACTCCTGTCTGATCAGCGGTCCAGCCCGGGCTATTCGGGCGCTTTTCTCGAGGCGTTATTCGACATGTGCCGCTACTGGTTCATCCTCACCAGCGGCAAGTATTGCAGCATGTCGGCCGAGACCAACGCCAATATCAACCTGCAACTCGCGCCCATGGCCTTGGGCTATCACCGCGAAGGCGAGGAAGCCTACTTCAACTGGATGGAGAGCCTGGTCTCGGACTTCCGCGCCAATGCCAGGAATATTTTCGGCATGCGCGGCACGAAGTATTCCCTCACGCCGAGCAAAGAGTGGGGCGTCGAAACCATGTACGACCACGCGGGTTCGACCGCGACCGGCGAAACCTGGCCGCATCCCTACTGGCTTGGCGATAACCCCTGGTGTGTGCGCCCGTTCTGGGACCACTATCTTGTCACCGGCGACCTGGATTTCCTCCGCAAGCGCGTGGTGCCGGCTTATATGGACCTGGCGTTGTTCTACGAGGACTTCCTGACTGTCACGGACAAAGACGGGAATTACATTTTCGTCCCATCCTTCTCGCCGGAGAACAATCCGGGCAACCTGAACCCTTCGTGCATGATGGCAATCAACGCCAGCATGGACATCGCGGGATGCCGGGAAGTCCTGGCCAATTTGGTCCAGGCTTGCGAGCTGCTGGGCATTGAGGCCGCCAGCGTGCCGAAATGGAAGGCGATGCTGGCCAAGCTGCCGCCCTACCTGCTCGAACCGGACGGCGCCCTGAAAGAATGGGCCTGGCCGACGCTCGAAGAACGTTATGTTCAGCGGCACGTTTCTCATCTCTATGGCGCCTGGCCGGGCGACGAGTTTGATCCGGACCGCACGCCGCTCCTGGCAAAGGCGGCGCTGATCGCCGACCGTCACCGCGTTCCCGAGCGGCTGGCCGGTCATGGGCTTTGCCATCGCGCTTTGGTTGGAGCGCGGCTCAAGGACAGCTACATGGTGGACAGCGAGCTGCGGCAACTGATTGAAACCGGCTGGGTCGGCCTGACGCTCCGGTGTTCCCACGATCCCTACGCTGGAGCCGGCGGCGCGCCAGATGCGCAGGGCGGGATTCCCACGATCATGATGGAAATGCTGGCCTACTCGCGCCCCGGTGTGATCGAAGTGCTTCCGGCCCTTCCTCCTTCGCTGGTGAAAGGCTCGATCAATGGAATGCTGCTCCGCACCTTCGCCAGGCTCAACAAACTGGCCTGGGACATGGAAGCCCGAACCGTGGACCTGACTGTTACCTCGGTGAAAAAGCAGGATGTCACTTTGATTGCCCGGTATGGCATCGAAGGAATATCCGCTTCCGCCGGCGTCCTGGCGGCAAAGCCACAATCGGGCAAGGCCGCCTGCGACCTGCACTTGGCGGAAGGAAAACCGGTGGAAATCCATTTGAAGCTCGGCCGGAGCAATCCTCTTGACTGGGTCAATTGGGTTGCTTGATGCACAGACCATAAACCAGATGAGGAGAATATGAAACGTAGAGATTTTATTAAGACAAGCGCGGTCGCTGCCGGCCTGGCGGGTTCCCTCAAGGCGCTTCAGCCGCTCACGGTAACCGCGGGCGAATCACCCATTCCGGCTCCGACTGGAGCAGAAAAGGGCGACAATCGTCCGCCGGAGTATCTTCGCCGTGCGCAACAGGACAGATTCCTGCCCAAGCCGCCGTCGCCCGCAAGATCGTATCAGGTCTTGCCGATGCCGCTGGCGGAACGGCGCAAGCGGAAGATTGTGCCGCAGCGGGGCTTTTGCAGCATCGCGCCCGGCAACCTGGTCAGCGAGAGTCTCATCTCGGGCAACGGAGCGACGAATATCGAGTTGATGGGCGATCCCTACTCGGAGCAAATCCTTTTCCACCACGAAAGCCTGCTCATGCCGTGGCAGAGGCCCTTGGAAGCCCCCAAGGTCGCGGACATATTCCCGCAAGTGCGGCAATTGGCGCTGGACGGCAGGCACGGCGAAGCCATGACACTCGCTGTCCAACACATGAATGAAAGCCCCGTCAAGCAGAATACCGAACCGCACCGCGCCATTCCGGCGTTCTTGATGCAGCTTGATTCTCCGAAAACCGCGTCGGTCAAGGACTATCTCCGCACTCTCAATTTCGAGAACAGCGAGATCAAGATCCTCTGGACTGACGAGCACGGTGAGTGGGTTCGTCAGACTTTTACCTCCCGGCCCGACAATGTTGTGGTCCAGTGGCTGACCGCCCCGACCGGTCAGTCGGTGCATGTTCGAATCGCTTTACAGAAATCCGCGGAGTGGACCATGACTTCCGGGGTGAGTTGGGGCAACCGCCCCGCCAGGGGAGCGTGCAAAGGCCCCGAAGCCGGCGACGTTCGGCAGGACTTCAACGAGCAGCGGCTGATTTACAAGTGCATTTTGGATCCCTCCGTGGACAACAGCGGTTACGCGGGGGTGACCCGTGTCGTTCGGAACGGCGGCTCGGCCAAGACGGATGGAAGCACACTCGTTATTGAGAATGCATCGTCGGTGATGCTGCTCACCCGCATCGAGTATTTCCCCGACTACAGCGACGAAAAGGCGGAAGCTCTCCGGCAGGCGGTCGAACAAATCACCCCGGACTATGCGGCCCTTCTGGAACGCCATCGCAAGGTCCAGTCGGAGATGCTCGGCCGCGTCACCGTGGATTTCGGCGGCGCCTCGCAATACGGCATGTCGGCCGAAGAGTTGCTGGCCGATCAGCGGTCGCGGCCGGACTATTCGCCTGCGTTGCTGGAGAGGATATTCGAAATGGGCCGCCATTGGTTCATCCTCACCAGCGGCAAGTATCCGAGCATCGCCGGCGAGGCCAACTTCACCATCAATCTGCAAACGCCCGGTTTGGAGCCGGCGGACATCCGCCGTGGAGAAGAAACACGACCGGCGGGACCCGGCCTTCTGCAAACGGCCGGCGCGGTGCAGGGCGGCCTCCGCGAAGGTACGGAAGCCTACTTCAATTGGATCGAGAGCCTGGCCCCGGACTGCCGGGCCAACGCCAGGAACATCTTCGGGTTCCGCGGCATGTCGTATCCCCTCTGGCCGGAGAAGGGAATGGGCGTCAAGTATTATTACTCCAACGGCTCCGTGATTGGCGGCTTCTGGCCCTACTGGATTTCCGCCGGCGGCCTGGCCTACCGCCCGTTCTGGGATCACTACCTGGCCACCGGCGACCAGGATTTCCTCCGCCACCGCGTCGTGCCGGGATATAAAGAGTTGGCGCTTTTTTACGAGGATTTCCTGACGGCCACCGACAAAAATGGGAACTACATGTTTGTCCCATCCTTCTCGCCGGAGAACACGCCTGTCAGCACGGACCCGTCGGGTCCGGTGATGATCAATGCCAGCATGGACATCGCGGTGTGCCGGGAGGTCCTGGCCAATTTGATCCAGGCCTGCGAGACCCTTGGCATCGAGGTTGACAGCGTGTCCAAATGGAAGGCGATGCTGGCCAAGATGCCGCCCTACCTGCTCGAACTGGACGGCACCCTTAAGGAATGGGCCTGGCCCACCCTGCAAGAGCGTTACAGCCACCGGCACGTTTCTCATCTTTACGGAGCCTGGCCCGGCGACGAGATTGATCCCGACCGCGCGCCGCAACTGGCCCGAGCCGCGTTGATCGCCGACCGAAGGCGCACTTTCGACGTCATGTCCACCGCGGTTGGGGGTGAAACTCTGCCTGCTTATGCCCGCTGCCATCGCGCTTTGGTTGGGGCGCGGCTCAAAGACAACATCATCGTGGACGTCCAACTGCGGCAACTGATTGAGCAGGGCTACGTCAGCACCACGCTCCGGTGTTCGCGTGAGCCTTATGGCGGTCCGGTGCCGGATGCGCACGGCGGAATTCCCGCAATCATCATGGAAATGCTGGCCTACTCGCGCCCCGGTGTAATCGAGGTGCTGCCCGCCCTTCCTCCCTCGCTGGTAAAGGGAACGATTAACGGGATGCTGGCCCGCACCTTTGCGAGGATTGATAAACTGGCCTGGGACATGGGAGCCAGGACCGTGGACCTGGCAATCACCTCGGTGCGAAAGCAGGACGTCACGTTGATTGCCCGGCATGGTATCGAACAGATTTCCGCACCCACCGGCGTTTTGGCGGCGAAGCCCCCGTCGGGCAGGGCTGACTGCGAGCTGCATTTGCCGGAGGGAAAACAGGTGGAAATCCATTTGAAGCTTGGCCGGCGCAACCCGCTGGATTGGGCCGCCCGGATAATTTGAGAATTAACGATCAGTTTTTCAACCATTTCACCCGGATCGCCATGTAGGGGTTGCCCGGCAACTCGATGCTGCGCCCGTCCTTGTCGGCGTAGGTGTCATTGTCTCTCTGCTTGAGTGTGAAATCGCCGGGCACGCGCGCCACCGTCATGTTCCACGTATCAAGCACTTCCACGGTGAATTTCATGCCGTCGGCGAGTTGGAGAGCGCCCGTGGGCGGCTTTGGAATTTCGAAGCTCCAGTTGGTGGGCGTTTGTTTGCCGAGATAAAGCAGGTAGTATTTCCCCGGCTGACCGCCCATTTCGGGATGCTGGTCCATCGGGTCAATTCCCTCCGCCGGCGCATCCTCGAGGACCTTCTTCAAAAACGCCAGACGCGCGGGGCTTTGGCCTTTGAGCACGCCGCCCTTGGACCACCACAGGACCTGGTCGTCGCTCCGGTAAGTCTCGCCGTGGCCGCAGTAGGCGCCGGCGACGGTGGCGTTCCAAAAGCGGAAGACCAGTTCTTCGGCGCTGAGCCGTCCCCAGCCGCTCGGAATGTTGCCTTCGTATTGCACTTCGTCATAAACGACCGGCTTGCGGTAAGTGTCGCGATCAATCCGCGCGCGGGCCGGGCTTGTGACAGCGCCGCCGTTTTGGATGCTGGCGTGCGTGATCCAGGGCAGGTTGTAATTGAACAATTTTGAGCCGTAGTGAATGGACAACAGATGGTGATACGGGTCGTCGTGTGAAACTATTTCGCCGAAGCGCACGAAGTCGGATTCCTTTTTGCGCCTCATGAAATCCCATTCGTTGGCCAGAGACCACCAGACATTTCGATAGGCCGCAAGGCGCGCGACCACGTAATGCAGGTAACGATCATCCGCCTCCGCCGGCATCCGGTCGAATCCCCAGTGGCCTTCGTCGTAAGGGTGAAACAGAATAATGTCCGCCTCGATGCCGAGTTTTTCCAGATCCAGCACGCGCTGTTCCAGATGCTGAAAATACTTCACGTTGAAACGCGTGAAGTCCCAATTGGTCGCCGCCGGCTCGCCGGGAAACGGATACAGGATCGGCTCGTTGGTATTCCACACGTAATGCTTCGGGAAAACGCAGAAGCGGATTTTGTTGAACGGCGACGCGGCGAGCGTCTTCAAGGTCTGCTCCTGCAACGGCTCCGGCTGCCACTCCCAAACGTAGCAGGTGGTGCCCAGTTCCTGGTAAGGCGCGCCGTCGGCGTAGGCGAAATGATACGTGTGCGCCACGCGGACCGGACCGTGATTTTGCGGCGACGGCCGGCTTACCGCAAAGGAGCCGCTCTTGCCGTCCAGCTTGCGCTGGTTGCTGACGGTCCGGTAACTCCACTTTCCTGGTTTCTCCGGCATGAAGCGCACGCGATAGACGCCATCGCCGTCGTAAAAGCCGTTCGCTTCGACGGAATTGGTTCCTTGCTGGAAGCGCGCCGACAATTTTACGTCGAGAAAAGGATTGCCATTGGTCGGGCCTTTCAAGGCGAGTTCAAAAACGCCCCACTGCTCAACCGATTGGGCTGCACACACGGACAGCGCCGTGGCAAAGAGGAATAAAAGAATGACTCTTGTCAGTTTCACGGATGGAGAATTGCGCTTTTGACGCCGACACATGGCGGGCGGTGTGCGGGTGAGTGGAGGCTGTTTTTTGCTCCGCTCATCATGTGGCGAATGCGTTGCATGTCGTCACGCCAGCCTACGGTTCAACGTTTGCATCGCACTCCAGCGCCAGAATCGTGTCCAAAGGGTCATGCTTTTCCACCGGCAACTGGAGCGTGACCTCTGCCTCGCTTTGGGCAAATCTGGCCACGCCATCGCTCGTGAGTACCCGCACGCCCGTGATCTTCTGTTTCAATGCCGGCAAAACCAGCTTGTCCGGCTGTTCTGCCGTTGCCGCCACCGTCGCCGGTTGGGCGCCTTGCCGCCGAGACATCGCCACGGGCGCCCAACTCAAGACATGCACGTAGATCGTCTTGCCGCGATACGTTGCACCATATTGTCCGTCCACCGGCTGAAATGGACCCGGCCGCGTGCCGAAGATGGATTCTCCGTACTTGCCCAGCCAGTCGCCGATTTCTTTGAGCCGCGCGACATGCGCCTCGGGAATCACGCCGTCCTTGTCCGGACCAACATTCAACAGCATGTTCCCGCCGCGCACCACCGTGTTGATCAGCATGTTCAGCGCCCGGTTGCGGGACATGAGTTGCTGGCGCGTGTTATACCCCCACGTCGTCTCATTCAAATTCAGACATTTCTCCCAGGGTCCATTCCTGATCCGCCCGGTCACCGACGCGCCTCCCTCGTCCGTCCCAAAATCCCCAATCCATCCCGAACGTGGCGAAATGACCACCTTCGGCTGATACGACCGCGCCATCTGTGCCAGCTTGTCCGATTCCCAGAACGGCGCCGCATCTGCGTCGGTGCCCTTCATTGCCAGCCAAGCCCCGTCATACCACAGGATGTCAATGTGCCCATAATTCGTCAGCAGTTCCTCCACCTGCCCCCATGTCTGCTTTTTCATCAGCGCCGCGTTGTTCGACAGGCCTTTGGGATCGAAATATCCCGGGAACCGCCAGTCCATTGGCGAGTAATACAGCCCCACCCGCATGCCGGCGTCCCGCGCCGCCTTCACATACGGCGCAACCAGGTCGCGTTTCGCCGCCGAATGCACGGCGTCAAAGTGGTCGTACGACGATGGGCTGTCCCACAGCGCAAAGCCATCATGATGCCGGGCCGTGAGCACCATATACTTCATGCCCGCAGCACTGGCCGCCTTCACCCACGCCACAGGGTCGTAGTGGCGCGGGTTGAACTGGTCCATGAGCTGGCGATATTCGGCTGCCGGCACCTTCTTGTCGTTCATATACCATTCGCCCTGGGCGGGAATGGCGTAGAGTCCCCAGTGAATAAACATGCCGAACTTGGCGTCCTGCCACCACTGCATGTCCGCCGACGAGAGCTTCAGCGCCCTGGCATCTGTCACCGCCGGCATGGTTGCCGGATCAGCCGCCCGCGCCGCGCTCGTCAATGCCAGCATCAGCCACATCATTGCTGTGCATTTCATAGAGCTTTCCCGGATCACGGTTGCTTACTTCGTCACATTCTTGCCAAGGCCCACATCAATAATCGCCTGCAACGCCGGCTTGGGTTGCAGTTGGGCGTCAAATACCAGCGGTCTCTGGTTCGAACGCCATGACCGCCGGTCGCTGATGCCCCAGAATGTCACGCGCGAGATTGATTTTGCATGCCGATTGAAGATGTCAAATAATTTGGCATAGACCTCTGCCTGCTGCTGCAAGGCCTCGGCGGTCACGGTCCCGCCGCCGCCGCCGCCGCCGGGAAAAGCGCCGCTGTTGCTTCCGGTGGCCGTCACATCCAACTCGCTAATGCCGACCTTCAGCCCCAAAGACTCGTAGTCGGCAATGGCCTTTTCGACGTCGGGGATGTTGTTGTACAAGTGCCAGTGCCCCTGGATGCCGACGCCGTTAATCGGCGCGCCATCCTTGATCAGCCGCTTGAGCAGCAGCATTGAACTGGAGTGCTTGCCTGTGAGTTGCGGGGTGGGCCGGTCATAATTGGTGTCCTGATCAATGTTGTAGTCGTTGTAAAACAGCAGGGCATCCGGATCGGCCTCATGCGCCCACTTGAACGCCATCGTCAGGAAGTCCGGCCCGATCACCCTGACCCAACTGTCATTGCGCAGGTTCTCCGTCTGGCCATTGCCATTATCGTTGATGGCCTCATTCACGACATCCCAGCCATAGACGCGGCCTTTGTAGCGGCCGACCTCGGTCATGATATGCTTTTTCAACCGTTCCATGGCGAGTTCGCGGGTGACAGGCTCGCCGTTGGTGCCCTGGAAGAACCATCCTGCGGTCTGCGCATGCCAGGCAAGGGTGTGGCCCCAGACCTTGATGTTATTGGACGCGCACCACTGGACCATGGCATCCGGGGCCGTCCAGTTGTAGGTTTCCTCGGCCGGATGCGTCGGCATGGGCTTCATGCAGTTTTCCGGAGTGATGATGTTGTAGTTGGCCTTGATATTGGCCAACTCGGCCTCCGAGTAACCCCTGGGGACGTCCCCCGCCGTGCCGATGAGGAATTTTCCGGCAAAGGCGTCCTTTAGCCCGATGGTGGGAGCCGGCGCGGGGCTGCCCGAAGAGATCAATGGCTGGGCGTCCTTCGGCCCGATGATGGGAGCTGGCGCGGCGCCGCCGGTGTCTTGACTATAAGCAGTTGCCACTGAAAGCGCGCAGGCGATCAAGGCCGATACAACGTGTTTTTTCATAATTTTCTCTCTGAATGAACGAACCGGCAGTTTATAGATGCCTTCTGGTTCAAAATACGATGGTCACTAAATTCACCGTAACGAGGAGCCGGTGTTTTTACAAGCAGTTTTGCCATCAACCGGGCGTTCGGGCGCACGACAGCATTCTTCATTTCCATAGCGGGGACGGCGCGCTGCGTCGGACGGGCGTCGCAGCGCGCCGCCGCTGCCTCTTGAAGAAATCTGTCCTGCGCCCGAAACCATGGGTGTGAAGCAAATCCGATGGCGGCCGGCGTTGCCCCGAAAACAGCGAAGAACCATTTTTTCGCCAATATTTTTTTATTTTTTTTTTACCTTTATTCACCTTTATTCACCTTTATTCCTTACATTCCGCACTTGGGAGATGTAAGTCTTCGATCGCCGTTTTTGGCCAGGGCCATTAGCTGTAAACGGCGGTGTCAAGATCCAGCAATTCCAGGACTGT
>Ga0326727_10001870_pt1 | contig 75334 bp, 66 predicted proteins | sample MB2enrmetagenome_FD_207643 | JGI IMG/M metagenome (GOLD analysis project Ga0326727, IMG submission 207643) | Lab enriched peat soil microbial communities from McLean, Ithaca, NY, United States - MB29MY | ecosystem: Environmental > Terrestrial > Soil > Wetlands > Peat | place: USA: New York... | reverse complement strand
GGGGGGGGGGGCCCCCCCGGAAAACCCGCTGATGGATCCAGCTAAAACCAAACCTTGAATCGCCATGAAACGAATCACCGTCCTGCTGGCGGAAGACCATACGATTGTGCGCGAAGGCTTTCGCAAGTTGCTCGATCTGGATGCCGGCCTGGAAGTGGCCGGCGAAGCGCAGGACGGCCGCCAGGCGGTCGCCCTAGTCAAAAAACTTCGTCCGGCCGTGGTGTTGATGGACATTGCCATGCCTCTGCTCAACGGTTTGGAAGCCACCCGCCAGATTCTCAAAGCCGTCCCCGGCACCAGAATCGTCATTCTCTCCGCGCACAATGACGACGCCTATGTCAAAAATGCCATCGAGTCCGGTGCTATGGGATTTCTGCTCAAACAAAACTCTTCTCATGTGGTGTGCAATGCCATCCGGGAAGTCCAAAAGGGGAAAACGTTTTACGGCCCCACGGTTGCCCGGCGTCTTCACCAACTGGATGGCAGGTCTTCGGATCGGGCCGGACGGTCGCAGTCGCGCAACGCCCGCCTGACTTCGCGCGAGATGGAGGTGCTCCAACTGATTGCCGAGGGCAAGGCCAACAAGGAAACGGCTGCGGAACTGGGCATCAGCATCAAGACCGTCGAAAAACATCGCGAGAAGGTCATGGGCAAACTCAACATTCACGACACCGCCGGACTCACCCGCTACGCCATCAGCGCGGGCATCATTGAGAGCAGCGTCCAGTTGACCATTGTTTAGGGCTGCGACTGGAACAAATTGGGCAGGTTTCGTCCTCGTCCTCCTCCTCGTTCTCGTAATCGAATTTATGGCCGTTCTAGTTAACGCTGGTGGGTGGCCGGGACCATTTGCTGGGGATCATTTTGACCCGGTGGCGGGAAAAATCGGGAATGCCCTTTCCGTGAGGAGAAGGGCATTCCCGTCCTTGGCGACCATTAAAAACGTCAACAACCCACTCAAAGAGCCGCGAGCTGCGCCGCCCTGATGTCAAACGGTTTTGCAATACCTCGCGTGAGTGGTTGGAGGGTGAAAGCGAGATCGAGTTCCCGCCCGCCGCTTTTTGCCAGGTCGAAAGCTGTCCGGACGGCATTTTGCAGATCGGCCTCCGTGACGGCAACCTGCAGGCTCACCGTTTTAATCGTCGTCCCGGTCCTGGCGGCGTACTTGGGTTCGTAGGCTTTGCTTTTGGCGTTCATGACATCAGTTTTTTATCTGCTGTTAAGCTGTTAGTTGCATATTTAGAGATATTACTACGAAACAAGATAACTTCGTCTATGAGGTGAACACCCCATAGCGCCCCAAGGTTTGCCAGCCTAAAATGTATCGTTTTATGAATGATGACACCGTCTCGCAAGCGGGAGAGTCAGCTTGCGCGCCACTTCAATGCACAGCGCATCCGCCCCAACGCATTCTTGTGGCAGATGACGACGGTGACGTCCGCCAACTCAGTACCCGGGTGCTGATACGTTACGGTTATCACGTTGACGCCGCCGAAGATGGCGCCGCCGCCTGGGAGGCTCTTCAGATCAAGGCTTTCAACCTCTTGATCACCGACCACGACATGCCCAGACTGACCGGCGTTGAACTGGTCAAAAAGCTGCGTTCAACGCGCATGGTGCTGCCGGTCATCCTGGTCACCGGAAGATTACCCGCGGAGGAACTGGCCCAAAACCCGTCGCTCCAACTGGCGGCCGTGCTGCCGAAGCCTTTCTCCATCGGCAAGTTGTTGGAAACGGTGAGAGAAGTCCTGGGTGCCACCGACAGTGTCCCCGGACAGTTCGAGCCACTGCCAGACCGGCGAAGCCAGCCATCGGCTGATAATTTAAAGCTGCTATGATTCAACTCTCCGGTCCAGCATCCGGTTGGCCATCGTATTGGGTCGCGACTGGAGTTGATGGGCAGGTTTTGTCCTCGTAATCGAACCCGGGGCCGGATTCGCGACCATCCTGGATAGGGTAAATACCCCATAGGAAAACACCCTATAGCCCGCACGAGTTCTTTGATTATTTTGATACCATGAAAGTCCGGAAAGCTGGACGGACGTTGTGTGGTTCCACAGCGCCCATTTTCCGTATCTGCACCAAACGGAGGGCTGGAAGCATATGATCTTCCTCCTCTGCATTTTCGCGGTCGCCTCCTTTGGCTGTACCGTATTCATTCTCTGCGCTTGCGCCAGCGCAGCCTAGAGCATTTTAAATTGAACTGTAGCCTTATTACTGGTAGGGCGGCGTTGCCGCGCCGCCTTGGCGAAGCAGCAGCTTCGCCCTACCTCGGCTACAGTTTTTGTGAAACCGCTCTAGTCCGCCATTCGAATGGAGGGGGATGGGGTAAACACCCCATAGCGCCTATGCGATTACCCGTCCTAATCTCTTGTCATGAAAGCCAATCAAGCGAAAAAGGCTTTGACGTTCGGTGAGTTCATCATGGCCGTTTACGACGCCTGCGGCAGACAAAAAGCCGCAGGAATTGTGCGGCTCGCCGTTAATGCACACCTGGTTGAGTTTCGAGGACACGAACAGTTTGTGATATCTGAGCGGAATCCTAAGCAAATTCGCGTTCCAATGAACACGCTGCTTGAAGCTCAGGGCCAAGAAGCCGAATCGGTTGATCTTCGCCACGACGTCGGGGCCGCCAGCAGAGAATACCGAAACTTTCTGAATCAAGGCAGCCCCGTGCCGCTTTGGCTGGTGGCGAGAGCCAGAACAATGGACTTTCGGCGGGGTGATCTCGTGCGAACGCACTGGAAGAAGATTGGGCGTTCAATGGTTGAGAATTGATGTGCCCGCGGCGGGCTTGGAACAACAAACGAAGCGGGCGGGTGCAAAAGTGATTCAAATGAGCAGGAGCTATTGGCCGGTGGAGTTGGCGCAATGGCTTTCGGATAAGTTTGGCCACAAATCGGATGTCATGAGTTGCCCAACGCCGGTTTTGCCCGCTCTCTTTAAATGAAACTCACATCAGTTTCATTCGAGAATTTTGTTCAAGGACTTACCATTGCTGAGACTGAAGAAGACTGAAGGTTTTAGCGGCCTTTGACCGCATCACTCCATCGCGGCCAGCACTTCGTCGAGCGGCACGGTGGCGAAGCTGGTGGCGTAGTCGCTCATGCCGTACGGGATGACGAGTTCCCGACCGTGCCGCAGCGCGCCGCAGGTGTACACCACGTTCGGGACGTAACCTTCCCGCTCCGATTCATTTGGAGAAAGCAAAGGTTCTCGCAGGCGGCCGATGACGCGCGTGGGGTCGTTCAAGTCGAGCAGGAATGCGCCGAGGCAATACTTCCGCATCGCGCCGACGCCGTGACTTAACACCAGCCAGCCCCGTTCGGTTTCAATGGGCGAACCGCAGTTGCCCATCTTGATGAATTCCCACGGCTGGGCGGGTGAGAGCAACACTTTGGGCGTCTGCCAGAAATGGATGTTGTCGGAAAACATCAGGAGGATGTTCTCGTCGTCCTGGCGCGAGAGCATGGCAAATTGGCCGTTGATTTTACGCGGGAACAGCGCCATGCCCTTGTTCTGCACGGCGGGGCCGTTTAACGTGGTGAATTTGAAATGGAGAAAGTCCGGCGTCTCCAAAAGTTGCGGCAACGTGATCTTGCCGTCATAAGCGGTGTAGGTTGCGTAACAGGTGAAGCCGCCGTCGTCGTTCTGGAACCGGACGAAGCGCGCGTCCTCGATGCCATTGCGCTGGCTGGCCGTGGATGGAAAGAGGACGCGCTGCGTGATCCGGCTGCCGGGAGCAAAGTGGACTTCGTAGTTTGACTCGGCCAGGAGCAGGATGCCGCGCACGGCACGGTCTGCCGTGGCGTCCGCAGGGTCCGTTTGCCGGCGCTCCGCGGTCAGGACGCGGTGCAGGTCGTCCAGGATGAAAGCCTCGGGGAGTTGACCGAACACGCGCTGGCAAAAGTCATTCTGCACGCCCGCTTCCTGGAGTTTGCGGCAAAAGAGACCCTTCTCGTAAGCTGCGCTCGGCACGCGCTCCGGCTCCGTCACAAACGGCCCGGGCGGCGTGAGCGTGATCCGATGGTGCGCACTGACGATGCCGGTGCGGAAGGTGATGGAGGAAATGTGCCCTTCGCCCGTGGCCCGCAGACTCAGGATGAAACGAAGTGCGCCCTTGGGCAGCCCGCTTTGGTCGGGGTGCGGCACGATGGAAGGATTGAACAGTGCCGTGGACTCCGGAGAATATTCGTGCGTGAAGTGAGCGCCAATGAGCGCCTGCCGTTCCAACGAAGTCTCCCACGCCTCGCCCAGGTAATGACGCACCTGCGCGAAGCGGTTGCGGAAAAATTTTTCAACGTGCTCGTGTCGATCCTCAAATTCGCCCAGCACCCGGCCCAGCAGCCGGGCGATTTCCTCGTCCGAAAGGGCCATGACGCGGGCGACGATCCTTCGCGCAATGTCATCGCTGCTGGGATAAAAAGGTCGCATGAGCACCCGCAAGCGGTCGGGCACCAAAGTGGGTCCAATGCGTTTGGCGTGGATGGTGGTGGTTTTCAAAATAAGTCGCGGCTACGCCGTGGCCGGGTTGGACGGAAGGACGGTTCTTTGCATCAGATACATTCTCGCCTGCATGGACGGAAAAGCGAGCATTGATTCCGTTTCTGACGCGGATTGCACGAATTCACACCAATTTAATTTTTAACCACAGATGAATACGAATGAACACGGATGCAATGGGGCGAGGCTTTTCAACTCGAAAAATCAAACCCACTCACAATTAACAATCAGCTTTGACGTATTCAACTTTGAATGTCAAAGTGCGCAAACGAAATGCCCCAAGCGATTAAAATACCGGAACTGAAGCCACTTTATTCTGAAAGACGTGGACGGAAGTCGCCCTTGTCGAAAGATAAGGGAATTGTCATCAAACGCGAGGACAACAAAATCCGGCTGCATGATCGGGCGGTTCACCAATGGTATCGTTTTGTGCTCTCGTTTCCGCCACATCTGGTACGGGATTATATTTCAAAGTTTGGATTGGATGCACAACACCGCGTGCTCGACCCTTTTTGCGGCACAGGAACAACGCTCGTCGAATGTAAAAAACTCGGAATCCCGTCGTACGGATTGGAGTCCAATCCAGTTGTTCATTTTGCGAGCCAGACAAAATTACGCTGGAACATCGCTCCGCAGGAGCTTTTAGACCATGCGTTGAGAGTTGGCGAAACAGCCAGACGCGCATTAGCGCTTCAAGGATTTAGGGAAGATGAGCAGCCACGATTTCTTGATGACGCAACAGCAAGGCGAGTCGAATTAAGAGCATTACCAGAAGCTTGTTCGGATTTATTGCTCACAGATTCGATCAGCGCTCTACCACTTCATAAAACGCTTGTTTTGCTTGATGCGATAGCACAGAACCATGATGAGCGATTCATAAATCACGAACGACTTGCTCTTGCGGACGCGCTCGTGAACGAAATCAGCAATTTGCATTTTGGCCCCGAAGTTGGCATTGGTCCGGCAAAGTTGGATGCTCCGGTGGTTTCGCTTTGGTTGGACGGCATACGGGCAATGGTTCAGGATTTAGAAAATTTGCCACAAAATAAAACGACGGAAGCAACGGTGTTTTTAGCTGACTCGCGTGAGGTTGCGTCAATTCTACCTCCGAATTCTATTGATGCAGTCATTACTTCACCGCCCTATCCAAACGAAAAAGACTATACTCGCACAACCCGCCTTGAATCGGTGTTACTTGGATTCATCCGCTCAAAAGAAGATTTGAGGAATCTTAAAAAGCAATTGATTCGGTCGAATACGCGCGGTGTTTACAAAGCGGATACCGACGACCATCTGGTAGCTGGAAATAAAGAAATCGAAAGAATAGCCGAGGCGATAGAAAAGCGGCGGATTGAACTTAAAAAAGACTCTGGATTTGAGAAGCTATATGCGAGGGTTACAAGACTTTATTTTGGTGGAATGACCCGCCACCTTTCAGAATTGCGCCGCGTGTTACGTCCGGGAGCACAGTTGGCTTATGTGGTCGGCGACCAGGCATCGTATCTTCGTGTCATGATCCGAACCGGCCAGCTACTTGCAGAAATTGCTAGATCCCTCGGTTATGAAGTTGTCGGCATAGATTTATTCCGAACCCGCTTGTCAACCGCCACGCGTGAACAATTGCGCGAGGAAGTTGTTTTACTTCGGTGGCCCGGCCATCAAAATCATCATCATAAAAAATGAAACCCAAGAATCGCTATTCAGCCATCATTGAGCACATCTTCAAATCCAGATACAAATCTGGACTGACCGAATTGGAGTTCAAGCGCGATGAAATGGTGTCTGTAGCTCAAAAGCTTAAAATTAAGCTCCCGAAAAACCTCGGAGATTTAGTTTATAGTTTTCGCTACCGTGCAGAACTGCCTGAATTGATTCAAAAGGTAGCGCCCGAAGGGAAGACGTGGATTATTCGTCCGGCTGGTCAGGGGAAATATCGCTTTGTTATGATTGCTGACAATCCCTTGACTCCAAACGTAAATCTTGCCGAGACAAAAGTTCCTGACGCAACTCCGGGCATCGTGGCAAAATATGCCTTCAACGACGAACAGGCGTTGCTTGCAAAGTTGCGCTACAATCGGCTGGTTGATGTTTTCACGGGAATCACTTGCTATTCACTTCAAAACCATCTGCGCACCACTGTTCCAGACATGGGACAAGTTGAAACCGATGAAATTTACGTCGGCTTGGACAAGAAGGGAGTGCATTATGTGATCCCCATACAAGCCAAAGGCGGGACAGACAAATTGAGCATCGTCCAGATAGAGCAAGATTTTGCCGTTTGTGAGCATAAATTTCCGAACCTTGTTTGCCGGCCAATCGGGGCGCAGTTCATTGATGACGGTGTAATCGTTTTGTTTGAATCTGAGCAAACTGCCGACGGTGTTCGTATCAGTTCCGAAAAACATTACAGACTTGTTGCGCCGGAGGAAATTGATGAGAAGGATTTACAAAGTTACCGCCAACGGCAGGCAAGTTAGAATCCTCGGCGGCATTGATATTTCGCCCACCGCTTGCTGAGTCATGGCCAAACTCCTGCGCGACGTTTGCGGCCTGCCAGAAAGCGAACTGCTTTGGAACCCGTGCCAATTATTTGACGGAGGGTTCCTTGAAACTGATGATGGTGTTTTGCAGCGCTTGCATTTCCGCCAGCGCCAGCAGGAAGGCGAGCGTGGACTCGGCACCCTGGTTCTGGCTCAAACGGTCCACGTGCAGGCCGTCCCGGCAGCCGCCGGTGGTCGAATCGTAGAGGGCGAGGCCCAGATCGTTTCGACCGAGGAACCACTCGAACGCGCGCCGCGCTTCCGTGACCCAGAACATGTCGCCTGTGGCATGATACGCCTCGATGCAGGCGGAAATCGTTACCTGGGCTTCGATGGGTTGCTGGTCGAACTGCGCGCGTTCCTTGCCGCGCGGATAAAATCCGTTCGATCCGATGGGCCGGAAGGAGCCGGCATCCGAAGTCTGGATTTTTATCAGCCACCGCAGGGTCTTGAGGCCGAGTTCCAGCATTGTTCGGTTGCTCATGCAGCGTCCGTTGAGAATCATCGCGTGCGGCAACTTGGCATTGGCATAGGAAACCACTTCTTCGAACCACTGCCACTCGTCGGTGGCGGCATCGGTATAGCGCTGTACGAGTTTCGCCGTGAGCGATTCGCAGATCTGGTTCGCCCGTCGGTCGCCGCCGAACCGCCGCAGATATTCGTCAATGCCGATGAGTGTGAATGCCCATGCGCGCGGCGACGCAAATTCGGCGGCCACGGGCAGGGCCTGTTCGAACAATTCCGCCGCCAGCATTTGAAAACTGCCCTGGCCCGCCTGCGCCACGCACAACCCCAGCGCCCACAGCGCGTGCCCCTGGCAATCCTCCGAGCCGACTTCCTCCAGCCAATGCCGGTCGAAGCCCATGAAGTTGCGGAAGCGCCCGCGCTTGCGGTCGAAGGCGTGGTTCAGGAACGCGGCATAGGTGGCGGCCTGCGCGCCGAGGCGCGGCGAACCGTGGCCCAACTTTTGCAGCATCAGCGCCAGCACCAGCGCCCGCGCGTTGTCATCCGTGCAATAACCTTGGGCAAAGTTCGGCACCGTGAAACTTGCGTGCTGGAAAATGCCGGTCGAATCACTCATCCGAAACAGGTGGTCGAGCTTCATCTCCGGCAACTGGCCGGGCTGTTGATCGAGCGTCTTGATGGGCGAGGATTTTCGTCCCACGAAACTATGATCCAAGCGCGCCTGTTCGAAGGACTTCACATAAAGCTGCGCCACCCGGCTCCACACCATGTCGCGCCCGAGCTTGTAAGCGTTCTTGCGCATCGAGTGGCGCAACGCCTCGTCGTGCAGCAGTTCCACCACGGCGCCGGCGATGGCCCTGGCGTCGCGGAACGGCACCAGTTTGCCGCGCTCGGCGGTCAGCAATTCCGCCGCGTGCCAGTAGGGCGTGGACACGACGGCGTTGCCGTTGCCAAACGCATACGCCAGCGTGCCCGAGGTGATTTGCGCCTCGGTCAGGTACGGCGTCAGATAAATGTCCGCCGCGCCGATGAACCGCATCAATTCCTCCAGCTCGACGAAGCGATTGAAGAACACAACGTGCTTCTGCACGCCGAGATCTTTGGCCAGCCGCGCCAAGCCCAAGCGGTAGGCTTCGCCCTCGTCACGCAGCAAATTCGGATGCGTCTGGCCCAGCACGATATAAACGACGTTGGGATATTCCCGGATGATGTCCGGCAACGCGCGCAACGCATACTCGATGCCCTTGTTTGGTGAGAGCAGGCCGAACGTGAGCAGCACGTGCTTGCCCGCCACGCCAAACTCATCCTTGAAATAATTCGGGTCGGCAAACGGCATGTCGGGAATGCCGTGCGGGATGAGGTCAATTTTCGCCGCCGACGCCTGATACACTTCGCGCAGGAATTCACGGCCCCGTTCGCTCATCACCACCAGCCGGGTTGAAAGCCGGATCAGGTCGCGCATCACGCGGCGCTGCTCGGGGTTCGGCTCGCGCAGCACCGTGTGCAGCGTGGTGACAATGGGCATCTGCAGTTCGCGCAACAGCGCCAGCACATGACTGCCCGCCGGCCCGCCGAAAATGCCAAACTCATGCTCCACACAAATCACGTCCACGTCCGTGATGTTCAGGAAATCCGCCGCGCGCAGGTAGGACGGCAGATCCTGCTCCGCAATCTCGAAACGCACTTCCGCCGGGTAATCGTAGCCGCCCGCGAGGTCATTGACCGGGACGACCAGGCACTGCACCGCCGGAAATTCCGCCGCCACGGCGCAGCGCAAATCGGTCGTGAACGTGGCAATGCCGCATTTCCTGGGCAAATAATCGCCGAGGAACGCGATCTTGCGGATGTCCGATGGTTGCTGCATGAAACGTTGTTCGGTGCCAGACGGCGCACTTGTCTTTGCTGACAATTCATATAGTGGGCCAAACGCCGGCGTTCGCCAAGAACCATTGGCAGTGTATCGTTTTGTATTTCGATTTTGTTTTCATCGTTTGATCCTGGTCGAATCACTTAAAATTAGATCACTACCAACGCCAGCCGCAATGGGGTGAACACCCCATTAAATTCAATTTTATACACGACCGGACCCATTTAACGGCGAACACCTCGGCGGCGAACTGTAAAAACCAAGAAAACAGTTTGACCCCAAGCTTGCGAAGATCGCGCCGAGCGGTGAACGCCTGGAGGATTGATAAAAAATAGAACGAAGGCCTGCCATCCGTAGCTCGGAACATGATAGCCAATAAAGCCCTCCTTCGCCGAGGCTTCGGAGGGCACCATCCTGCGCTCGAAACCGCTGGCGCTGTTCCGAGCATAGGATGGTGGTCCTTTCTGACACAGACTCGAACTGTCCTTGAAGAAAATCCCCCTGATTAGGGTATCCACACACCCTTCCACACATGAGGAAGGGTACTGATTTGAAACCGTCCTTTACTTGCAACGGTTTTCCGCTGCTTTGCCTCTTGGCGACACCCCCGACTTCGGTCGGTTTTGCCGCTCACGCGGCTGACGGGCTGCGCGCGGCCAAGAGGCCGTGCTCGCCCAAAACCTCCCTCATCGCTCACGCGAAAACGGGTACACCGACGGACGGGTTTATACCGTTAAAGGACACATGTCCTTTTACCAGTTTAACACGAGTTAGGACGGGTTAAACGGGTTGGCGCGGGAGCGAGACATACTCCCTTGCCTGAAGACGGGTTAGAACGGGTAAGCTGGTTTTTGCCCGCATAGGCTTTCAAGCCCGAATAGCGTGGTACGGAAGTAGGGCGGGCGACTATCGTCCGTATCGTTTCCAAACCGTCGTATTTTTCAGCACGGAGAACCAAGGGCTATATCACAATCTGCGGAAATACAATCTCATCTTGGATATAAAGTAGGGGGGAAGTTTTTCGCTTCACAGCGAAAAAATTTCACGGAAGAATCCAAACCCGTCCGTCGGTGTACCCGTTTTCGCGTGAGCGATGAGGGAGGTTTTGGGCGAGCACGGCCTCTTGGCCGCGCGCAGCCCGTCAGCCGCGTGAGCGGCAAAACCGACCGAAGTCGGGGGTGTCGCCAAGAGGCAAAGCAGCGGAAAACCGTTGCAAGTAAAGGACGGTTTCAAATCAGTACCCTTCCTCATGTGTGGAAGGGTGTGTGGATACCCTAATCAGGGGGATTTTCTTCAAGGACAGTTCGAGTCTGTGTCAGAAAGGACCACCAGATTGAATTTCGTTCGGCAGCGGACGTTGCGCGTTGCGCAGCGACCGTTGTTTTAGCCAATGAAATCCAGTGTTTTTTGAAGGAAACGGTTAAGGTTTGAGCGCGTAATTGGCGGGAACAAAATCACTTTCGTTCTGCATTCACATCGCAGTCAAGCCGATGAAGACACAGGCGAAAAGACGATCTCAAGCCGTCAACCGTTTAAGAATACGCCAGCATAGGTGCGGATTAAGGGAAATCCCAAATTCTTTTTGGATGTAAGCGGAAAGCGTTTTCGCGTTTACAGGCCTTGATATGGCGGCCGATTGTTTCAGATATGTTTGCAACTTCATCAATTGTTTTGCGTTCAGCGTTGACGGACGCCCTGGACGCGATTCTTCTTTCAGCCCTTCAATGCCGTGCTTCTTGAACCGAGTGACCCAGTAGGCAACGGCACGAGGCGAATCACCATAGATTCGCCCGGTTTCACTGGCGGAAGAACCGCTCAAGACCAGCGCGACGCTGTGCATCCTGTGCAAGAGCCGTTCGCGCGAAGAATCTCCGCGCAATGTCGCAAGCATCCTTTTTGTTATCACAGGCCTTGATTTTTGTTTCATTTTATGCTCGCAAACAATTATGCAATTTGCTATACTCTGTCCATGAATAAATACTTCATTTATTGCCGCAAATCGAGCGAAGATGAAGACCGCCAAATCCTTTCGATTGACGCGCAACTTTCCGAATTGAACGCCATCGCGCTGCAAAACGGAATGCAGGTTGTAGCCACATTCACCGAAAGTAAAAGCGCGAAGGAGCCGGGCCGGGAAGTCTTCAACGAAATGCTCCGCCGGATTGAACGCGGCGAGGCCAACGCCATTCTATCATGGAAACTGGACCGGCTCGCCCGCAATTTCGACGACGGCGGAAAGATCATCGGCCTTTTGCAGCGCGGCGTCATTCAGGAAATCCGTACGTTCGAGAAATCGTATTTGCCGACCGACAACGTGCTAATGATCGCCGTTGAGCTTGGCATGGCGAATCAATATGTCCGTGACCTTTCGACCAACATTCGGCGCGGCATCCGGGAGAAAATCCGCCGTGGAATATATTCGAGCAAGGCTCCGCTCGGTTACATCAACGAACCGAGGCTCCGCACGATTGAGCCGCACCCCGAGTATTTTCCGAAGGTAAAGCGGATAATGGAGCTTTTCGCGACCGGCCAATACTCGCTGACCGCCATTCAGAAGGAATTGGCGGTAGCCGGCATTACCGGGTATCTCAGCAAAAAGCCTTTGCCGCTTTCCTCGATTGGAAACTTTCTGCGCAATCCATTTTATTACGGCGTATTTCTCCACAAAGGCGAGATGCACCAAGGCATACACGCGCCAATGATTTCCAAAAAGACTTTCGACGAAATCCAAGCAGCGCTTGTCAAGGTCGGCAAGCCCCGCAAAAAGCGGGGCGACAAGGGACTTCTCTTCCTCAATTTCGCCACCTGCGGTACGTGCGGCCACTGCATCACCGCCGAGCGCCATGTCAAAAGGAGCGGTCGCCGGTATCGCTACTACCGTTGTACGCACAAAAACAAGCAGCCGCATTCCGACGACCGCGGCCTGATACGTGAGGAGAAATTCGCCGAGGAAGTGAAACGGAACGCGGCGCTGGTGGCCATTGACGACAATTGGAAAGAGAAATTTCTTGCCCGAATCGAACTTTGGCAAAACGACGAGGCCCAAGCGCGGCAACGACACGTTGACCGCATCAAGGCCGAGATTGCCACCCTCAAATCAAAAATTGACCGGCTCAACACCGCCTTTACAGAAGGCGGGCTTGAGCTTTCCGAGTTCAAGGAATTGAAGAACCCTCTAATCGTCCAAAAGGCCGTTCTGGAGCAGCAATTAGCCAAGGCCGAGAGAGGAGAAGCCAGCCCGATTGAACTCCTCAGAAACTTCATTTTAGAGGCAAATCAGGCCCAAAAATGGGTTTTGGAGGACAACTGGTTAGAAATGAAGTCATTTCTGCAAAAAGTCGGATTGAACCGCCAATTACGCGCTCAAACCTTAACCGTTTCCTTCAAAAAACACTGGATTTCATTGGCTAAAACAACGGTCGCTGCGCAACGCGCAACGTCCGCTGCCGAACGAAATTCAATCTGGTGGAGGCGGCGGGAGTTGAACCCGCGTCCCTGGCAAACAAACCAGCCGCGACTACATGCTTAGTCCGGAGAAGTTTTTCTGCTGTGCGATGGCGTCCGGACTCGAATCGCACTGCCTAGTCCGCATGGATTTTTCTCGGCCGACGGCGCGCGGTCTCCACCGTCAACCATGCCTGCTGTGGCGTTCATCCGGCGTAGCAGGTGTCCACCGGCGAACGTCGCGGACAATTAGGCCGCGAGAGCTAATTCTTCGTTAGCTGTTTGGTTTGATGCGATGATTAACGAGGCCAACGCATCGTCCTCGGCATGCCGCCTCTGGCGCATTCCCCAGGTCGAAACCGGTGCGCCCCCATCAGGCCAACATAGCATCCGTCAATCCCGGCACCGGGTCAAGCGCCGGAAGGTCCGGCCGAATTCAATTCCCGTTGCGGGAACCTCAAACGAGTGCTACTTTCCCGAAATTCAAAAATTCGTATATGCAAGGACACGATCATCAAAGCTCTCGGCGGCAATTCCTCAAGACCACGCTGACGTTGCCAGTTGCCCTGGCCGCCGCCCCGGCGGTTGTCACCCAAAATGCGCTGGCGGCGGACGGTCCGGCCCCGGCCACCATCGCTCCCGCACCGTTGCCCAAACGCCAGTTGGGCAAAAGCGGGCCGCAGGTCACCATGCTCTGCATGGGCGGCATGATGAGCGCCCTCAGCCCCGATTACATCGACATCGCCTGGTCCATGGGCATCCGTTACTTCGACTCGGCGGATTGTTATCTGGGGGGCAAATCCGAGAAAATTTTCGGCGCGTGGCTCGCCAAATACCCGGAGCGGCGCAAGGAAATCTTTCTCGTCTCCAAGGACCATCCGCACAAAGGTCCGGCGCAGTTGCTCGAAATGATCGACCGCCGGCTCGACGCCTGCGGCACGAAATATCTGGACGCCTTTTACATCCACGGCCTCGGCACGCGCGAATACGGCGAGGATTCTGTGAACTGGCCCAAAAGCGACGAATTTAAAAAGACCGCCGAAACACTCAAGAGTTCCGGCAAGGTCAAAATGGTCGGGTTCTCCTGCCACGACGGACGATTGAACGATTATCTCAATGCCGCCGCCCAAGGCGGTTTCCTGGACATCATCATGCTCCGTTACACGCCGTTCTTCAAAAAGGGCGATGCCTTCGACCAGGCGGTGAGCGCGGCCTACAACGCCGGGATCGGTCTGGTGGCCATGAAAACCATGCGCAACACCCGGGACATTCCCAAACGCCTGCCGGAATTTGACAAACTCGGCCTCACCACGCACCAGGCCGTATTGCAGGCCTGCTGGAGCGACCCGCGCATTTCCGTCGTCTGTAACATGATCGACAACGTCAGTCAAATGCAGGCCAGTTCCGCCGCCGCGCGTAATTACAAAACGCCATTGAACATCGCCCACCTCCAATTGCTCAAGGAAACCATCCTGGCCGGCCGGCCCACCTTGTGTCCGGGCTGTCCCTCTTGTGATGCTTTTGCCGCGACGTCGGAATTCGCGCTGCTCGACATCGCGCGGTTCGTGACGTACTACGAACAGGACGGCCTGCTGGAAGCGCGCGAGTTATATCAAGCGCTGCCGCCATCGGCCCGAAACTCCACCGGGGTGGACCTGGCCGCGTTGCGTGACAACTGCGCGTTCCGCGTTGACTATCCGGAAATCATAAAGCGCGCCGAACGCAACTTTGTGTGAACCGGTTTCGACGCATGGCCGCCCCCGCCGCCACCCAGTCCCGAACCGGAAACCGCAAAACCTTCCGGCGCACAAAAGTTTCGTCGCTGGAGCGCGGCATCAGCCTGTTTCTCGTCATGCTGCTCGCTACCATCGGCATCGCCATCTGGGTCAAAGGGAAACACTACAATCCCGACCGTTTTGTGCTCAACACTGCGGCGCTGAAATCCACCGCCACGGTCGTGGAAGGAAAATCAGGAACCGTTCGCGGCGCGGACGTCGCGTCGGGCGAAACCGGAACGGGTGTCCAAACTCAAGCCGCCGGGGAAAATGATGCCGGCGCTGAACCCGCCGAAGGCGCCGCCGCTGCCGCGCCCGCGCCGGCGGCCAAAGGCGAGCCGCTGGAAATCAATCTCGCCGGATTGAAACCGATGGGCGACACGGAATTTTACAACGCGGACAATTTGTTCGAAAAAATTGACGGGCGCGCCCCGGCCTACCTGAATTTCAATTTCCAGCAACTGCGCTGCCGTTCCTTCTCGGTCGCCGGCGAACCCGGCAGTTACGTGGACGTTTACGAATACCGTTTCGACACGCCGATCAACGCCTTCGGCATGTTCGCGCTGGAGCGGGATCCCCAGGGCACTCCATTGGCCTTCGCGCCGGACGGTTACGCCAGCGGGATGGGATTTTTCTTCCGGCAAGGCCCGCGTTACGTCCAGGTGATGGCCTCGGACCAGAAGCCGAAAACGTTGGAGCTGGCCAAGGACATTGCCGAAGACCGCGCGAAAAATCTTCCGGCGGACGACACCGGACTGGATGCCCGCCGCCGCCTGCCGGCGACCGGGCTGGATTCGGCGAGTGTCCAGTTTGTGCAGGAGAACGCCCAGGGACAGGCGTTTTTGAAGAACGTTTTTCAGGCAAAGTACGATTTTGATGGCAAAAAACTGCCGTTCTTCCTGATGGTGACAACTCCCGCCGAAGCGGCGGCGGCCTGGAAATCGTACCTGGATTTCTCCGGCCAGTTCGGCGGCAAGGCGACCGAACTGCCGGATGCGGACGGCGCGAAGATTTTTGAAGCGCAGAATTTCGGCACGTGGAAAGTGATTTATCAGCGAAACGGCGAAATCGGGGGGGTGGTGGACGCCGGGGATGAACCTTCGGCGCGGGTCTTTGTCGAAAAATACGTGGCTGGACAACTAAAGTAATGCTATGCTGAAGCTCAGGTTATGAAGTCTGACCCGGAGGCCGTCAAGGCGGGCAATTCCGGCGATGCCGCTGCGGGCGGAATCAGCCGGCGGGAATTCTTCATCCGCGCGGGCGCGACCGGTGCGCTGCTCGCCGGCGCGGCGGCGGGAGGCTACGCCCTGTGGCAGCCCAAACATTTCGTCCCCGGCTTCCAGCCGGAAAAAGGATTGCAGCTTCCCAGTTACGCCATCAAGCCGGACAAGCTTCTGCCCTCGCTCGCAATTGCCCACGGCACGGAACACGACGCGACAGTTCGCGCCGCCCTCGGCGCACTCGGTGGCATGTCGCGCTTCATCCGCAAGGGCGATGTGGTGATGCTCAAACCGAACGTCGCGTTCGACACTCCGCCCGCACTCGCAGCGACGACGCATCCGGAAACCTTGCGCGCCGTGATCAAGCTGGTCCTTGAGGCCGGCGCCGCCAAAGTGTACGTCACCGACAACCCGATCAACAGTCCGACCGGCTGCTTTCTTAAGAGCGGTCTGCGCCAGGTGGCCGACGATTTAAACGTGGATTTGCTTTATCCGGAAGCCAGCGGGTTCGCGCCGTTGCAGCTCAATGGCGAAGTCCTCCGCAACTGGACATTTTTCCACGAGCCGTTCGTCAAGGCGACGAAAGTCATCGGCGTCGCCCCGTGCAAGGACCACAATCTTTGCCATGCCTCGATGACGATGAAAAACTGGTACGGCCTGCTCGGCGGCCGACGCAGCCAGTTCCATCAGTACATCCACAGCATCGTCTCCGATTTTGCGCTGATGATGAAGCCGACGCTGGTGGTGCTCGACGGGATGAACGTGCTGATGAAGAACGGCCCGACCGGCGGGCGCCTTTCCGACGTGAAGCCGATGAACACCATCGTCGCCGGCCTCGACATGGTGGCGGTGGACAGCTACGGTTACACGCACCTGATGGAACGCGACCTGGCCGAGCTGACCTATGTTCACAAAGCCGAGGCCCGCGGCCTGGGCAGCACCCGTTGGCAGGACTTGAATTTCAAAGAAGTGCAGGCCTGATTATGAAAACCCGCACTGTCCGGCGCATTTCGCAGGTTTTTTTCTTCACCCTGTTCCTGTTTTTCGTCTTCGTAACCGATTTACGGTATCTCAAGGGTTATCCGGTCTCGCTGTTCCTGGAGCTTGACCCGCTGGTTTCCTTCGCCACGGCCATCACCACGCACACGGTCTATATGGGTTTGCTGTGGAGTTTGCTGTTGATCGTCCCGACGCTGCTGTTCGGACGCATTTTCTGCAACTGGATTTGTCCCTACGGCATTTTGCATCATTTTATCGGCTGGCTGATGGGCAAACGCCGGGCCGAGGAACGCGAACGCATCGAGGCCAACCGCTACAAAAAACTGTATTCACTCAAATATGTCATCCTCATCGCGATGATTGTGGCGGCGTTCTGTCACACCCTGCAAATCGGCTGGCTCGACCCGATCTGCCTGTTCCATCGCTCGATGTCGGTGGCGATTCTGCCGATGTTGAATCTGTTTTTCCCGTCGAGCATTTACGTGCATCAATACTTCCACGTCGGCGCGTGGATTATCGGGTTTATGCTGTTGTTCCTCGTCGGCATGAACGTGGTGATTCCGCGTTTTTTCTGCCGCGTGCTCTGCCCGCTCGGCGCGTTTCTCGGCACGCTGTCCACGGCATCGCTGTGGCGCATTGACCGCGACCCGCAGAAATGCGTGGACTGCGACCTCTGCCTCAAGAGCTGCGAAGGTGCTTCCGACCCGCAAACGCAATTGCGCAAGAGCGAATGTTTCGTCTGCTTCAATTGCATCGAGGATTGTCCCGAGGACGCCATCTCGTTCAAGTTCATGCCGGCGCTCCAGCGCGAAATCACCGCGCCGGTGGTGCCGGGCCGGCGGGCATTTCTCGGCGTGTTGCTGGGCCTGACGTTTTATGCCTTCGGCCGGGCTTCCGGCGCCACGGCCCGGAATTACAACAAGAAAGTCATCCGCCCGCCCGGGTCGGTGGCGGAACCGGAATTTCTCGAACGCTGCATCAAATGCGACCAGTGCATCCGCACCTGCCCGACGAACGTGTTGCAGCCGGCGCTGATGGAATCCGGCGTGGAAGGCATCTGGACGCCGATCCTCAACATGAAGCTCGGTTATTGCGAAGTGAATTGCACGCTCTGCGGCCAGGTCTGCCCCACCGGCGCCATCCAGCGCATCACCATCGAGGAAAAGACCGGCCTCGGCCCGTTTGAAAAGGAAGGCCCCATCCGGTTGGGCACGGCATTTTTCGATCATGGCCGCTGCCTGCCGTGGTCGATGGAAACCCCGTGCGTGGTTTGCGAGGAGGTTTGTCCCGTCTCGCCCAAGGCGATTTACTCGCGCGAAGTCACCATCATCAAGCGCGACGGCAATCCCATCACCTTGCGCCGGCCGTACGTGGACCCGGCGCTGTGCATCGGCTGCGGCATTTGCGAGCACGAATGTCCGGTCACGGACGAGGCCGCCATCCGCGTCACCGCCGTGGGCGAGACGCGCTCGCGCGACCGCCGGCTGTTGATGGATGGGGGGGTGACCAGCGCGCCCCGCAGTCTGGAAAGCAGGCAGCGGTGATTTTTGGAAAACCACGAAATATGGGCGGTTCTCATTTTCTTTGGCACATCAAAGGTAGGGCAGACCCGCTGGTCTGCCACGCAAGGCGGCGCAGCAGCGCCGCCCTACCAGATGTTTCCGCAGCATATTTTTCGTGTCGTTCGTGTGTTTCGTGGTTAAAAATGGATTTGCCATGCCTGCTCCAATGACTTCCGGCCAACGCCAGCGCACCTGCCGCGCGTGCGGCAGGAAATTTGATTATCCCGTCAAGGGCAGTGACGCCACACGGCATCATTGCGCGGATTGCGCCACGTTGCCCGAGGACGTGCGCAAGATTCTGGAGCGGTTGAACAATCGGGTGACCCAGCTCGAAAACCAGCTCCGCCGGCTCCAGGAAAAACCCGCCGGCCCGCCGCCGGGGAGTTGATTCTGAATTATCCTGAAACTTAAGTAGGAGACGACGTGAGGAGTCTCTGTTTGGCTTCGTCACCCGCCGAATATTTGAGACTCGTTACCTCGTCCCCTACAATAAAAAACGAGGCGGGAATTGCTTCCCGCCTCGCTGGCGATTTTCGTTGGTAGGGACGGCCCGCTGGGCCGTCCGCGGACGCCGCAGCGCGGCGTCCCTACCTGATTAATAATCCATTCCGCCCATGCCGCCGCCGGGCATCGGAGGTGTCGGCTTTTCCTTCTCCGGCACGTCGGTGATCAGGCATTCGGTCGTGAGCAGCAATCCGGCGATGCTCGCCGCGTTTTGCAGCGCGGAGCGTGTGACCTTCTTCGGGTCCACGATCCCGGCTTTTACGAGGTCTTCGTATTCGCTGGTGGCGACGTTGTAACCTTCGTTGCCCTTGCGCTTCTTGACTTCCTCGACGACCACCGAGCCTTCAACGCCCGCGTTGCTGGCGAGCGCACGGGTCGGCGATTCAATCGCGCGTCTCACGATGTCCACGCCGATCTTTTCGTCTTCGTTCGCGCCTTTCACGGCTTCGATGGCGGGCAGGCAGCGAATGAGGGCCACACCGCCGCCGGCCACAATGCCTTCCTCGACGGCCGCGCGGGTCGCGTGCAATGCGTCCTCGACGCGCGCCTTCTTTTCCTTCATTTCGCTCTCGGTCGCCGCCCCAACGTTGATGACGGCCACGCCGCCGGCGAGCTTCGCCAAGCGTTCCTGTAATTTCTCGCGGTCGTAATCGCTCGTGGTCTCCTCGATCTGGCGGCGGATCTGGTTCACGCGGCCTTGAATTTCTTTGGAGCTGCCGCCACCTTCGACGATGGTGGTGTTTTCCTTGTCGATGACAACGGATTTCGCCCGACCGAGGTCGGGCAGTTCAATGCTCTCCAACTTGATGCCGAGGTCTTCGCTGATGAACTTGCCGCCGGTGAGGACGGCGATGTCTTCGAGCATGGCCTTGCGGCGGTCACCGAAGCCCGGGGCCTTCACGGCGCAGACGTTGAGCGTGCCGCGCAGCTTGTTGACCACGAGCGTGGCGAGCGCTTCGCCTTCGACTTCTTCGGCGATGATGAGCAGCGGTTTGCCCGTGCGCGCGGCCTTTTCGAGCAGCGGCAACAGGTCCTTCAGGCTGCTGATTTTCTTTTCGTAATTGAGAATGTAGGCGTCTTCGAGCTTCGCTTCCATCGTCTCGGCGTTGGTGACGAAATAAGGCGAGAGATAGCCCTTGTCGAACTGCATGCCTTCGACCACTTCGAGCGTCGTCTCAATGGACTTCGCCTCTTCAACCGTGATCGTGCCGTCCTTGCCGACCTTGTCCATCGCCTCGGCGATTTTGTCGGCAATCTCGAAATCCCAGTTGGCCGACACCGCGGCGACCTGGCGGATTTCGTCCTTGTCCTTGACCTTCTTGGTGATCTTGTCGAGCTGGCCCACGGCGGCTTCCACGGCCTTGTTGATGCCGCGCTGGATGCCGATGGGGTTCGCGCCCGAAGTCACATATTTGAGGCCTTCGCGATAAATCGCCTCGGCGAGAACGGTCGCCGTGGTCGTGCCGTCACCGGCGGTGTCGCTGGTTTTGCTGGCGACTTCGCGGACCATCTGGGCGCCCATGTTTTCGTAAGCGTCTTCCAGTTCAATTTCCTTGGCCACGGTCACGCCGTCCTTGGTGACGGTGGGTGAGCCGTATTTTTTGTCAATGACCACGTTGCGGCCCTTGGGCCCGAGCGTGGCGACGACCGCCTTGGAGAGTTTCTGGACGCCGCGCAGGATGGCCTGCCGCGCCTGCTCGTCGAATAGTAATTGTTTTGCTGCCATAATTTTAATCAGTTTTGAATTTTAAGTTTTGAGTTTTAAATTCGAGCTCTGGGCTCGGGGCTTTAGGCTGTGGGCTCGGGGTTTTCCTCGTGCCCGGCGCCTCGTGCCTCGCGCCGCTTTTCATTTATTCCAGCACGGCCAGGATGTCGTCGGAGGACAAAATCTTGTATTCCTTGCCGTCAATTTTGATTTCGGTGCCGCCGTATTTGCTCACTAGCACGCGGTCGCCTTTCTTGACTTCAAACGGAATTTTCTTTCCGTCGTCGTTGGTTTTGCCGGTGCCGAGGGCGACAATGATGCCTTCCTGCGGCTTTTCCTTGGCGGTATCGGGGATGATGATGCCGCCCTTCTTGACTTCCTTCTCTTCAACCGGCTCGACCAGGATGCGGTCGCCGATCGGTTTCACGTTTAGTGCCATAGTATGTTTTCTCGTTTTTGTTTGTTTTGTTCTTGTCCGAATTCACTCCCAACCGCACTCGCGGGGGAAAATTACTTCTTTTCATCCACGACCTCGGCGTCGATCACGCCTTCGTCCTTCTTTTTGTCGTCGGACTTGGCTTCGCCTTTCGGCTCGCCGCCAGATGGGCCGGCGCCCTGCGCCTTTTCCGCCTGGGCCTTCGCGGCGGCGGCCTTGTAAAGCTCGGCGCTCACGGCCTGCCACGCTTCGTTCAGTTTCTCGGCGGCGGATTTGATGGCCGCGCTGTCGCTGCCCTTCAACGCTTCCTTCACGTCCGCGACAGCCTTCTCGATCTTGGCCTTGTCGTCACCGGAAATCTTGTCGCCGGTGTCCTTGAGCATCTTCTCGGAGCGATACACCGCGCTGTCGGCTTCGTTGCGCGTCTCGACTTCCTCGCGTTTGGCCTTGTCCTCGTCGGCGTGCGCCTCGGCGTCCTTGCGCATCTTCTCGACTTCGTCCTTCGAGAGGCCGCTGCTGGCGGTGATGGTGATTTTCTGTTCCTTGCCGGTACCGAGGTCCTTGGCGCCCACGTGCAAAATGCCGTTGGCGTCGATGTCGAACGTCACCTCGATCTGCGGCATACCGCGCGGGGCCGGCGGAATGTCGGTGAGATGGAACTTGCCGATGGTCTTGTTGTCGCGGGCAAACTGGCGTTCGCCCTGGAGCACGTGGATTTCCACGCCCGGCTGGTTGTCGCTGGCGGTGGAAAAAATTTCCGATTTGCGGGTCGGGATGGTGGTGTTGCGCTCGATGAGCCGTGTGAACACGCCGCCCAGCGTCTCGATGCCGAGCGACAACGGCGTCACGTCGAGCAGGAGCACGTCCTTGACCTCGCCCTTGAGTACGCCGCCCTGGATGCCGGCGCCCACGGCCACGACTTCGTCCGGGTTCACGCCCTGGTGCGGCGGTTTGCTGACGAGCGAGTGTGCGACTTCCACGACTTTGGGCATGCGGGTCATGCCGCCGACGAGCACGAGTTCGTCAATTTTGCTCGCCTCGATCCCGGCGTCCTTCAAACAGGCTTTCACCGGGTTGATGGTGCGCTCAAACAGCGTGTCGCAAAGCTGTTCCATTTTCGCGCGGGTCAGCTTCATCGCAATATGTTTCGGGCCGCTGGCGTCCGCGGTGATGAACGGCAGGTTGATGTCGTATTGTTGCGCGCTCGACAGGGCGATCTTGGCCTTTTCGGCCTCTTCCTTGATGCGTTGGAGGGCGTCGGGCTGCTTGCGCAGGTCCATGCCGTGCTCCTTTTTGAATTCTTCGAGGATCCAATCCATGAGGCGGCCGTCCCAGTCGTCACCGCCCAGGTGCGTGTCGCCGTTGGTGGCTTTCACTTCGAACACGCCGTCACCGATTTCCAAAACCGAGATGTCGAACGTGCCGCCGCCCAGGTCGTACACGGCGATTTTCTCGTCCTTCTTTTTGTCGAGGCCGTAGGCGAGTGACGCGGCGGTCGGCTCGTTGATAATGCGGAGCACTTCGAGGCCGGCGATCTTGCCGGCGTCCTTGGTGGCCTGGCGCTGGGAATCGTTGAAATAAGCCGGCACGGTGATGACGGCCTGGGTGATTTTCTCGCCGAGGCGCATTTCAGCGTCGGCTTTCAGTTTGCCGAGAATCATCGCGGAAATTTCGGGCGGTGTGAACGTCTTGGGCTTGCCGTCCACTTCCACTTCCACGGCGGCGTCGCCGTTGGACGCCTTGACGACCTTGTAGGGCACGCGTTTGATTTCCTCGGCCACTTCGTCGTATTTGCGGCCCATGAAACGTTTGATGGAGTAAACGGTGTTGCGCGAGTTGGTGACGGCCTGGCGTTTGGCCGCCTCGCCGACGAGGCGCTCGCCGCTTTTGGTAAACGCGACGACGCTGGGCGTGGTGCGTTTGCCTTCTGAATTTTCCAGAACCAATGGCTCGCCGCCTTCCATGATCGCCATACAGGAGTTCGTGGTTCCCAAATCAATGCCTAATACTTTTGCCATAAAATCGTAAAATTATAGTTTACTACACCTCCTTCCATGCAATAACAGTGCCGTGATGGCTAAAAGCTAATGGAAGCCTTGTAAACAAAGGGTTAATCTTGATTTTAGGCGTTTTCAGACAGGCTGGAAAACAGCGCCAAAAGCGTCACAATGGCACAACCAACAGTGCCGTTTGGCACAGTTAAAAAAAATTTGGAGAGACGATTTTCGGCGGCCATATGCACTTCACAAGTGAAGGTGTGACAAAATTGGAAACAGGTGGCGCAAATTAGCGGTTTTACTTTGATTTCCGCTTGGCGGGCTTCTTCAATTTCTCTGGTTTGACGCGCACCACTCGGCGCATTACTTCATCAAAATCCATTGCCAATGCTCGCCCTTCCTGTATGGCATCTTTACAATTTGATCTGTGCGCTTCTGCTTTTGACTTGGCCATAAAATCACCAACACATAAATGTATCACAAAATTATGTTAAACACCTTGCAAAACATTTTTGACCTTATCTAATTTTGGCCAATCTTTCATTTTTGTGAGTTCTGCGAATTCTGGGCGGATTGGGCATTCTTTCCGAGTCGAATCAGTCGGTGTTGCTTTTTTTAAATGCGATGCTCTGAGGAATACAAGCTGAGCTACGGATGCGGCTTGCCGCCCACATATGTTTCATCGCATTCCAGAGTGCCGTCCAATGGTGCGTTGAATTCAGGGTCTTTCATCGCGTGCCGGATTTTATGCATCATCATCCATGCCGTGCGATAGCTGCCCAGCCCAAGGGAGCGTTGAATCTGCAATGCGCTGATGCCCTTTTTGGCGCTGCAAACCAGATACCAAGCCACCAGCCATTTAGAGAGCGGGATATGTGAGTCTTCAAAAATTGTGCCGACAGTCACAGTGAATTCCTTATTGCATTCAGCACAGCGATATAAACCGGGGCGAATTTTCTTTGCAACATTGGTATGGATTTTCCAAATCTTTTTGGAGTCACTGTTTTTGCAGTGCGGGCATATTGTCCCGTTCGGCCAGCGAATTGCTTCAAGATATTCCCGCGCATCCGACTCACAGCTAAACCGCTTCATCACTTGAGAGAGCGTCAGGTCTTTTGGCGTTGGCAGTAATTCAGTTTTCATACCTCAAATATGCCATTTTAGGACACACTTGTCAAGTGCATAATCCCGATTTTCGGAGGGGCGAGTTACACGAGCCCCAAATTAAAAACCCAAAAAATGGGGCGTCGCTGCGCTCCGCCCTCCGATAGAAATACAAGCCGGCTCGCGGGTACGCTCGCCCCACCAGTCCAAATCATTTGCTCCCCGGTTTGACGGCGGGAATTTTGGCGAGGTCGGGCGGCAGTTGTTCGGGCTTGAACACTTCCACTTGCAGCGCGATGAGGCTGACAAACGGCACGCCGAAATCCACCGTGCCGTTGGAACGGTCCACAATCGCGGCGACGGCGACGACATTGCCCTGGTGCTTCCGGACAATATCAATCGTCTCCTTGACCCGGCCGCCTTTGGTCACCACGTCTTCGACGACGAGCACGTTTTCGCAAGGCGCGATTTTAAATCCGCGCCGCAAAACGAGCTTGCCTTCCTCTTTTTCGGCGAAAATGAACCGCACGCCGAGTTGCCGCGCGACCTCCTGTCCGATGACCAGCCCGCCGAGCGCTGGTGCGATGACGGTGACGGCGCGGAACGGGCGGGCCTTGTCGGCGAGGGCGTGCCCGAGTTTTTCGACCGTGGGCATTTGCTGGAGGGCGAGGGCGCACTGAAAATACTGGCGGCTGTGCAATCCGCTGCGGAGGATGAAATGGCCTTCGAGCAGTGCGCCGCTGTCGTTAAACACCTTGAGGACTTCGTCGTAAGTCATGGGCAAAGTTTCAAGTTTCAAGCCTCAAGTTTCAAGCTCGCATTCGACGCCGAGGCGCAGAGGCCGCAAAGGTTCGCAGCGAAGGGATTTTCTCTGTGTGCTTCTCCGCGTTCTTTGCGGCTTTGCGTTAATTCCCCCGCTTTCTTCTGGCTTCTGAATCCTGAATTCTGAATTCTGGCCGCGTGCCGAAGTGGATCAAATTCATCATTGCCATCCTGTTGCTGCCGGTTTGCGGCGGGGCGGGATGGGCGTTGTGGCGGGTGTTGTGCGCTGGCGGCAAGGCGGACCTGGTCTGGGTGCCGCTGCTGGCGGGCGCGGCGTGCTGGGTGGTGGTTTTCCTGCTGCTGCCCAAGCCGATGTGGATTTACGTGTTCGGCCACGAACTGACGCATGCGTTGTGGACGTGGCTGTTCGGCGGGCGGGTGAAGAAAATGAAGGTGTCGTCCGAAGGCGGGCACGTGGTCGTAAGCAAAACCAATTTCATCATCACGCTGGCGCCGTATTTCTTCCCGTTTTACACGGCGCTGGTCATCGTGGTGTTCGCCGCCGGCCATTTTTTCTGGGATTGGCAGGATTATCAGGTCTGGCTGCTGCTGGGCATCGGCGCCTCGTACGCGTTTCATGTGACGTTGACCGGGCACGCCCTGCGGACGCAGCAATCGGACATCACGTCGCAGGGCTGGCTGTTTTCGGTGGTGATTATTTTTCTCGGCAACGTCATCGTGCTGCTGCTGGGGCTGCCGTGGCTGACCGCCGGGGTGCGTTGGCTGGACGTCCCGGGCTGGTGGCTGGAGGGGACGGGACAGATCTTCCACTGGCTGGCGCGGTGGCTTCATTAATTTGACCGGAAATTTGTGTACAATTCGGTCTTGAATTAAATCGCGATTGGGTCCAATCATTACGGAAGCATCCTATGGACCTGGGTGATATTTTAACCAAAGCGCAAATCCTTCCCGATTTGCAAGCAACGAATCGGTGGGAAGCGATTGACGAGTTGATCGAAAATCTCGTCGCCACCGGAAAAATCCAGCCCGGCGACCGCGACGCCGTGACGGCCGCCGTCAAGAAGCGCGAGACCTCGATGAGCACCGGCATCGGGTTTGGCATCGGCATTCCGCACGCCTCGACCGATCTGATTTACGAAGTGGTGGGCGCGCTGGGTCGTTCCAAGACGGGCGTGAATTTCGACGCGCTGGACAACCAGCCGGTGAAGCTGGTCATGCTTTTTCTCGTGCCGCAGGGCCAGTTTCAGAAACATCTTCACACCCTGGCCAACATCGCCAAGTTCCTGCATAAACCCGATTTCCGCCAGGCGCTCGAACAAGCTCCCGACGCCGACGCGATGCTCAACATCATCAAGGAATACGGGAAGAAGTAACTTTTCGGAGGGGCGAGTTACACGAGCCCCAAATTCCGAAGACATAAGTCAGGGACTCACAGAACTTGCCCCTCCGATATTTTATCCGTGCTCATTCGTGTCATTCCGTGGTTAAATTCCCCCCGTGCTGCCGCACAAACAAATTGAACTGAAACTGCAAGCCGCCGTCCATGCGGTGTTGCGGGATGCGGATGTCGCGGCGGTGCTGGTCCGACCGTGTCCGGACCCGAAGTTCGGCGATTACCAGAGCAACGCGCTCATGGCGCTGGCCAAGGCGCGGAAAATGAATCCGCGCCAGCTGGCGACCGACGTCATCGCCAAACTGGAGGTTTCCGAAATTTGCGAGAAGGTGGAAATCGCCGGGGCCGGTTTCCTGAATTTCCGGCTCAAGAATTCCGCCATTACACAAACGCTTGAAGCTGCTGCGCGGGGAGAGCATTTGTTTTTTGAAGCCGTAGGACAGGCTTCCAGCCCGTCTCCATCTCAGGGAAAAACGAAGTTTGAGACAGCCAAGATGCCTGTCCTACGAACTGTAGTCATTGATTTCAGTGCGCCGAACGTGGCCAAGCCGATGCATGTGGGGCACATCCGTTCGACCATCCTCGGCGATTGCCTCGCCCGCACGCTACGGCTGCTCGGCCACCGGGTCGTCACCGACAATCACATCGGCGACTGGGGCACGCAATTCGGCATGCTGCTGCTCGGCTGGAAGCAGCATCTCAAGCCCGACGCGGTGAAGACCGACCCTATCGGCGAAATGGAGCGGCTTTACAAAATGGTCAGCGCGACCAGCGAGAAAATGGAAACCGTCCGGGACGCCGCCAAACAGGAACTGGTCAAACTCCAGAGCGGTGACGCGGAGAACCTGAAAATCTGGCGCGAGATGATTGCGTTGTCGGAGAAGCAGTTCGACCAGATTTATTCCCGGCTGGGCGTAAAGTTCGATCATACGCTCGGCGAGAGTTTTTACAATCCGCGCCTCAAACCGCTGGTGGACGAGCTGGTGGCCAAAGGCCTCGCGCGGGAAAGCGAAGGCGCGCTGGCGATTTTCTTTGACGGCGATCCCCAGCTCAAGGACAAGCCGGCGCTGGTCCGCAAAAGCGACGGCGGATTCAATTACACGACCACGGACCTCGCCACGCTGGCGTACCGGCTGGAAACCTGGCATCCGGACGAAATCGTTTACGTCACCGACGGCCGCCAGCAATTGCACTTTCAGCAGGTCTTCACCGCGTTTCGGAAATGGATGGAACGCCGAGCTTCTGCTCGGCTTGATTCTGAAACCAAGCAGCGTGCCGAGACGGTGCTCGCCGCTCCCAACCTCGCCCACGTCTGGTTCGGGTCGATTCTCGGCGAGGACGGCAAGCCGTTCAAAACCCGCAGCGGCGAGACGGTGAAGCTGGCGGACTTGCTCGACGAAGCCGAGGAACGAGCCTTGCGGCTGGCCACCGAAAAGAGTCCTGACCTTCCCGAATCTCAAAGGCGTGAGATTGCGCGGGTGGTCGGCCTGGGCGCGGTGAAGTACGCCGACCTGTTGCCGAATCGCCAGAGCGATTACGTGTTCAGTTGGGACAAGATGCTGGCGTTGCAGGGCAATACCGCGCCTTATCTGCAATACGCCTACGCGAGAATCCGGAGCATCTTTCGAAAGGCGGAGGGAACATCGGACGCCGAACATCGAACGCCGAACATCGAATTGGCGTCACCGGAGGAATTTGCGCTGGCGAAGCATCTGTTGAATTTCGGGCTGACGCTGGAGGCGGTGGCGGAGGAATATCGCCCGAATTTCCTGTGCAATTATCTCTACGAACTGGCCGGCAAATTCACGGCGTTCTACGAAAACTGTCCCGTGCTCAAGGCCGACGACTCTTTGCGCCTCAGCCGGCTGGCCTTATGTGACCTGACCGCGAAAGTTTTGAAGCAGGGGCTCGACGTGCTCGGCATCGAAGTCGTGGAGCAGATGTAGCAGCATCAATTTCCGACTATTGCCTGCAGCTGTCTAAGCACGTCTTCCGAAAGCGCGGCGGCAAACCGGTTTGAGATTTTGTTCATTCCCTTGATAAATCCACTGCTGGTTGACAGCACCGATCCGATCGATTGATTGGTGGCCTGGTTGCAAACCTGGAAAATGAACTCCGGCCGGTTGGTGACTCCCATTCGATAAACTTTGCATTCAACCTGGGCTTTCAGGTTGAGATGATTCAGGGGCTTTTCCCAAACCTTAAACTCCGCCACTTTCAGGCTGACCATCCTGTTTGTTTCCTCTGCGGCCGGCGCTTTAAATTCGTCCGATTGATTGGAACAAGTTATGGAATTCGGAAACGCTTTTTGCAGGCCTGATTGGAACACGCCCTCAAAAATGCGCCCAAAGGGAATGATGATCCGGGTATAATCGGGTCGTGTGCCAACCGCTACAGCACCGGGAACTCCCGCTATAATCTGTGCGGGGATGAGCTGCGAATAATCCTGTGTAAAACCAATTTGTTTTGACTCCCGGGCATCGGCAAAGGCGCCGGAGACATTGTCCCACACTGTTTCGGTTAGCGGCGTGCCAGTCAACGTTTCCTCGAACCTCACGAGCAACGCCTGGCTGTTTGTCGGCAGGGAGGTTTCCAGCAGAAAAATTTGGACGGGTGCTCTTTTTACCGGACTCAGCGTGACACCGCAACCCGTTACACAAACGGCCAACGCGGCAAAAAAAGAGACGCTGCGGGCTTTCCAAAGCTGTCTGGACAAATGCGAGAATGTTGATTGCATTGTCATGCCCGATAACGGTGGATTGACGTGCAGCCATTTCCACTCTTTTTCTGCCTTTTCTTTGCTGCCAAAAGCCCGGGCTCAGGCAGTCAAACCACAATGTAAAATTGCGTCTAGCTCAACCGCATCGGCATGACGACGTAGAGGAACGGGCCGTTGATCTTGAGCACGCCGGGGCTGAGCTCGTCAATCAATTCGAAGAAGACTTCGTCCTCGGTCAACGCGTTGAGCGGGTCAATCAGGTAGCGGGGATTGAAGGCGATGGCAATTTCCTTGCCTTTGTAGTTCACCGCGAGCGTTTCGCGGGCTTCGCCGACTTCCGGCGAATTGGCAGTGATGGCTAGGTTGTTCTTGCCGAAGGTGAGTTTGACGGAATTGGCCTTTTCGCTGGTCATGATTTCGGCGCGGCGCAGGGCCTGGAGAAATTCCTCGCGGCTGAGCGGCACCCGTTCTTTTACCTCGGCGGGTATGACTTGGCGATAATTGGGATAATTGCCCTCGATCAATTTTGTGATGACGAGGACGGAAAATCCTTTGTCGTCCTTGAGTGCGAACGATGCCTGGTTTTCGCCGAATTTGATTTCCACGTCGCCCTTGTCCTGGAGCAACCGATTCAATTCGTTCACCGCCTTGGCTGGAACGATGAATTCGCCGCTGCTTTTCTCGGCAATATCCACTTCCTCATCCACCAGCGCCAGCCGCCGCCCGTCTGTGGCAACCATCGTCATTTTATGGTCCTTGAGGCTGATAAAAATGCCGTTTAGCACGTAACGCGATTCGTCAGTAGACACGGCAAATGACGTTTTCCGCATCATTGCTTTTACTGTTTCCTGAGAAAGTTTGACTTTTTTATCGTCCTTAAACTTCGGCAAGGGGGGAAATTCGTCTGCGCCCAGACCGTGAATTTTGTAGAAAGAGGCATTACAATGGATGCTGGTGATGTTTTTATCGTCGGTTTCAATGTCAATCTCGCTGCCGTTCAATTCCCGGACAATACCGAACAGTTTTTTAACCGGAACAGTCGTGCTGCCGCTTTTTTTCACCTTGGCTTCCACTTTACAGGCGACCGTCACATCCAAATCAGTCGCCGTAAATTCCACTCCTCCACCTTCAGCGCGCACCAGTACATTGGAGAGAATGGGCAACGTGGTACGGGTACTGACAACATTTTGAACCGCCTGCAAGCCGGCGAGAATTTGGTCCTTGGCAATGGAAAGGTTCATGCGCTTTTAATGGTAATTCTTTTCAAATATTCAAGTATCAGTATTAAGGGTTGTGAATAAAGCAAACAACTGCGATTGTCAAGGCAACCACTGTGTTTTGTAAAGGACAGAAAAACCAAAAAGGGAGGAGGGGAAAAATAAAAACCCCACTTTCTGAGAGTTTTTCACAAAGTTCGCAAGCCATTAACAGGAATTGAGTGAGTTATTTCCCGAGTTGTGCCCGGCGTACGACTCCCGGCAGTAATGCTACTACCAGAGAAACTTCCTCCGCCGTTGAATCACGACCTAAAGAAAAGCGGATGAGCGAATTGGCCTCGGAACGATACCCTAAAGCGACGACGACATGTGAAGGTTCCAGAGAACCCGCCGAACAAGCCGAACCGCTGGAAGCGCAAATTCCTTCCAAATCCAGACCGGCCAGCAGTGAAATACTGTCCGCACCACGAATGGCAAAAGCGATGGTATTAGGCAGGCTTTTCCTGCGCGAGCCGACAGGCACGGCACCGTCAATCTTTTCAATCACGCTCGCCAATTTCGCAATTAGCGGCGCCAGCTTGGCCCTTTCGAAAACCGGTGGTTTAACAAACCGCTCCAGCGCGCAGATGAATCCGCCGATGGCTGCCGGATTTTCCGTGCCGGCACGGCGTCCGTTCTCATGCCCACCACCAAAAAGAATCGGATCCGGAAGCAAAGGCGACCGGACATAAAGCAGGCCCGCGCCTTTCGGCCCGTAAATTTTGTGCGCACAGGCGGAAACCAGGTCCGCGTTGAATAGCGCGACATTTTCCACCGGTTCCTTGCCGAACCACTGGACCGCGTCCGTGTGAAAAACCACGCCGCGCTCGCGGCAGACCGCGCCCAGTTCGGCGACCGGCTGGATCGTGCCGATTTCATTGTTGGCCGCCATGACAGAGACCAGAATGGTGTCCGCACGGATGGCTTGCTTTAAATCGTCCGGCGAAACCAGTCCTTCCGCATCCACCGGCAGCCTCGTGACCTCAAATCCTTCCTTCTTTTCGAGGTAATCGAAGCAATTCAGCACCGCGTGATGCTCGATGGCCGAGGTAATCAGATGCCGGCCTTTGGGTTTGAGCAACCGGGCGGTGCCGAAAATCGCGAGATTGTTGCTTTCCGTACCGCCGCTGGTGAAAACGACCTCACTGGGCTTGCAGACGAGCACTTTGGCCGCGCGATCCCGTGCGTCGTCGAGCAGCGCCCGCGCCCGGCGCCCGACGTGATGCACCGACGACGGATTGCCCCAAATCTCGCCCAGAAACGGCAGCATTGCCTCGCGCACCGCCGGGTCGAGCGGTGTGGTGGCGTTGTAATCGAAGTAAATCGTCCGTGGCATCCGGTGCTAAAGTAGGAGACGACGTGAGGAGTCTCAAAATAAAAATGCATCAATTGTCTTGAGTCTCGTCACCTCGACTCCTACAAAAAAGCAGTGAGCACCCGCGTAAAAATTTGCGGCATCACGAACCTGGCCGACGCGCAAGCCGCCGTCGAGGCGGGCGCGGACGCGCTGGGCTTCAATTTTTACGCCAAAAGTCCGCGGCACGTGCCGCTTGCCCAGGCCGCGGAAATCTCCGAAAAATTGCCGCCGTTCGTCATGTGCGTCGGCGTTTTCGTGAACCCGACGGAAGATTTGGTCAAACGCGCCATCGGCGAGTGCGGCCTGGCCCTGTTGCAATTTCACGGAGACGAACCGCCGGAATTTTGCACGCAGTTCGGGCTGATGAGCATGAAAGCCTTTCGCATCCGCAACGCCCAATCACTGACGGAATTACCGAAATATCCCACCGAGGCCTGGCTGCTCGACGCTTATTCCGCCGAGATGCTCGGTGGCACAGGCGAGAAATTCAACTGGGACCTGGCGGTGGAAGCGCAAAAGTTCGGCAAGCCCATTTTCCTGGCCGGCGGATTAACGCCGGAAAATGTCGCCGCCGCCGTGCGCCAGGTGCGGCCCTTCGGCGTGGACGTCGCCAGCGGCGTGGAATCGGCGCCCGGAAAAAAGGACCACGTCAAAGTGCGCGCGTTCATCGCCAATGTCCGGCAGGCGGAGAAACAATGAAGCGCGTCGCCGTCTTTTGCGGTTCCAACAAAGGCGCCCGACCGGCCTACACCCAGGCGGCGGAAAATCTCGGACGCCACCTGGCCAAGCGCCGGATCGAACTGGTTTACGGCGGCGGCATGGTCGGACTGATGGGAATTCTGGCGGACGCCGCGCTGCAAAACGGCGGCCACGTCATCGGCGTCATCCCGCAATCGCTGGTCATCAAGGAAGTGGTGCATGAAAAATTGCCGGACCTGCGTGTGGTAAAGAACATGCACGAGCGCAAGGCGTTGATGGCCGAGCTGTCCGACGGGTTTATCGCCTTGCCCGGCGGCTACGGCACATACGAGGAATTTTGCGAAATGCTCGCCTGGGGCCAGCTTGGTTATCACCACAAGCCGCTCGGGCTGATGGACGTGGCGGGTTTTTACCGGGGTTTCCTGGAATTTTTCGATCACGCCACGCGCGAGGGCTTCATCCGGCCCCAGCATCGCGAGCTGGTCATGGTGGAAAAGAACGCGGAAAAATTGCTGCATCGCCTGGAAACCTTCCAGCCGCCGAAGGAAGTGAAGTGGGTCAAATAGTCCGTTATCGTCCTCCTTCTCGTCCTCGTCCTCGAGGACTTCGATTACGAGAACGAGGACGACGACGAGGACGATCTGGCCGCCGCCGCAATCCGTGTTCATCCGTGGTTTAAAATAAATCCTTTGCGTCTTTGCGTCTTTGCGTGAAAATTGACCGATGAGCAAAACTGCCAGCGCCAAAATGCCGGACGCCCAAGGCCATTTCGGGCCCTACGGCGGACGCTTTGTGCCGGAGACGTTGGTGCATCCATTACGCGAATTGGAGGCGGAATACCGCCGCGCGCAAAAGGACCCGGCGTTCAAGCGCGAATTCGAGTATTATCTCCGGGAATTCTGCGGCCGGCCGACGCCACTCTATTTTGCCGAGCGCCTGACCCGCGAGCTCGGCGGCGCGAAAATATATCTCAAGCGCGAGGACCTGCTCCACACCGGCGCGCATAAAATCAACAACACCATCGGCCAGATCCTGCTCGCCCGGCGCATGGGCAAGACCCGCATCATCGCCGAGACCGGCGCCGGACAGCACGGCGTGGCCACCGCCACCGTCGCCGCCATGTTCGGCCTGAAATGCGTCGTTTACATGGGCGCGGTGGATTGCGCGCGGCAGGAGCTGAACGTCTATCGCATGAAGATGCTTGGCACCGACGTCGTGTCCGTGAAAGCCGGCCAGCAGACGCTCAAGGAAGCCATCAACGAAGCCATGCGCGACTGGGTCACGAACGTCCGCACCACGCATTACATCCTCGGCACCGTCTATGGCGCGCATCCGTATCCGGAAATGGTTAGAAATTTCCAGCGGGTCATCGGCGACGAAGCGCGCCGGCAGATTCTGGCCAAGGAAAAACGCCTGCCCGACCTGCTCATTGCCTGCGTCGGCGGCGGCTCGAATGCGATGGGCCTGTTTTATCCGTTCCTCAAGGACAAATCCGTGAAGATGGTGGGCGTGGAAGCTGGCGGCTTGGGCATCAAACCCAACCAGCACGCGGCGCGATTTCACGGCGGCTCGATTGGCGTGTTGCAAGGCACGCGCAGTTATATTTTGCAGGACAAAAACGGACAGATCCAGCTCACCCACAGCGTCAGCGCCGGTTTGGATTACGCTGCCGTGGGCCCGGAACACGCCTGGTTGCACGACCGGAAACGCGTGGAATACACCTACGCCAAGGACGACGCGGCACTGGCGGCGTTTATGAAACTGGCGCGGCTGGAAGGCATCATCCCGGCGCTGGAAAGCGCCCACGCGATTGCCGAAGTCATGAAACGCGCACCCAAGATGAGCCGGAACAAACTCATCGTCATCAATCTCTCCGGTCGCGGCGACAAAGACGTGTCGCAGGTGGCGGACAAAGTGGGGCTGCAAGTGCCGAAATGAACGAAACAGAAAGCCAATCAGCCCCCGACGCTTCCAATTCCTCATCGCACAAAGGTTGGATTGCCATCGGATGCGCGACTGTAACTTTGGCCGTGTTGATAGTTCTTTTGTCTGACAGTTGCTCATCATACTTTTGGTTGGAGGATCTCCCCTTTGTCGCATATATAAGCGCAATCGTTCTAATCTTTCTCCTGCCAGTATATCTGGTTTATTATGCCATAGTAGTTGGTGTTCTTCGCCGGACGACATTTTCCATGGCCGCTAGGCGTCGCTGGTTGTTGGGACTACCGGTGTTGCTGTTGATTGGGGCTATCTTGTATTCGGCTAATCATGCCAGACCAACCGTCGCCATTCGTTGGGTGCTGCAAGGGAAGAAATATAAAAGCATTCATTCTGTGCATTCGGCCGATTTTTCAACCATGTTTTCGGCTAGGCGGCTTGCGTGGTTTAAGATTGATCCAGATGAGCTTCGCAGTTTGATTGCACAACACCAACTGACGATAACCAATGGCGTCAGTTTCCCATCACTATTGAGCGGGGATCGGATGCTTGGACCGACAGGCATCGCGGATCGCATTCCTTTGTTTCGAGATTCTGTTTGTTATGCGCGACTTGGAAGCGACGAATTCCAACACCCCTTCAGTGTCTACGTTCTTACAAATCCAAGCCATAACGAAGCGGTTTGGTATACTACTTACGACCGTTAGAAACGCGCTCAACAATATCAATGACCTCGACCCCTGCCACCCGCATCGCCGCCGCGATGGGATTGCTCGCTGTGGCGCTGGGCGCTTTCGGCGCGCACGGGCTGAAAACGTTGCTCGCGCAGAATGGCACGGCGGCCATTTGGGAAAAGGCGGTGTTTTATCATTTCATCCACGCCGTGATGCTGTTCGTGCTGGCGGAACGCAAACCGTTTGCGGCGGTTGCTTGGTGGAGTTTTCTCATCGGCATTTTCTTTTTCTCCGGCTCGCTATATCTGCTGGCGGTCACCAACACGCTTTGGCTCGGCGCAGTCACGCCGGTGGGCGGCGTGAGTTTCCTGGTCGGCTGGGCCTGGCTGGTGTTCAGGTCTTCAAGCGAATCTTAGAATCCACATTTAACCGGGAAAAGGATTGCGCGTGTTCACTGCACAAGCGCCGTCAGGTGCGGCATCTTTGTAGCATTTCAATCCAAAATCATTTTTAGCCCCATAGGGGCGGCATATTCCGGTCGAATGCTGCTGATGTCGCTCCTGACGGAGCTAAAAACAAATTGGCCGCCAAAACTACAAAGATTTCGCCCCTGACGGGGCTACGCCCAATTCAATTCGGCGCGACGCCCGAAACGACCCGCGAGACGCAGGTGCTACCACAGCATCTCCGCGCCTTGATCCATCTGTCCGGCTTTCCAATCCGGATATCACCGTCTATCTTTTGCCGATAAATCATGGATGCGGCACGATCACGACCGCGGCTGGCACCGCCGGGCAGGCCGCGTGAAAAATTTATACGCGGCTGGCTGGGATTATTCCTGCTGGCGGTTTGCTGGCCGTTGGACTGGACGTTGCCCGGCGTGCGGACGGCGTATCTGTTCTTTCCGCTCTGGCTGGGCTATATCCTCGTCGTGGACGCGCTGGTTTGGTGGCGCGCCGGCACGTCGTTGTGGACGCGGTCGCGCAGGGGATTCGTCCTGCTGTTTATCCTGTCCGTGCCGGCGTGGTGGCTGTTTGAATTCATCAACGATAGGACCGGCAACTGGGAATATCTCGGCGCCGGCTCGTTCACGCCGCTTGAATATTACGCGCTCTGCACGATATCGTTTTCCACCGTCATGCCCGCCGTTTTTGAAACTGCCGAACTGGTGCGGACGTTCCGCTGGGTGCAGTCGCTCCGGCCCGGCGGGCGGATTGCGGACACGCCGCGGGTGAATCTGATTATGCTGTTCGCCGGGCTGGTCATGCTGGCGCTGACATTGCGCTGGCCGAAGTTTTTCTATCCGTTCGTCTGGATTTCGCTGGTGTTTATCTTCGAGCCGGTGAATCGCTGGCTGGGCCGGCGGCATTTTCTGGCGTGGCTGAAGATTGGCGACTGGCGGCCGGTGATATCGCTGTCGCTGGGCGCGCTCATCTGCGGCTTTTTCTGGGAGATGTGGAATTTCTGGTCGTGGCCGCGATGGATTTATCACACGCCGGGCGCGAATTTTCTGCACGTCTTCGAGATGCCGCTATTGGGTTATGGCGGCTACATCCCGTTCGCACTCGAATTGTTCGCGTTGAAGAACCTGCTCTGGTCGCGCGGCCCGGAACTGGCGCTTTGACACCAGGTCTTGTCGGCGGAGTTTTTATTCCCTGGAACCGGAGGCCGGCGAATTGACGGGTGCCTCCGGCTTGCGGTGATAGACCAGAAAGGTCTGGTCGTATTGAAGATAGGCCCGTCCCGGCAGCCAGCGGATGGCGTTGATTTTATCCGAGGCATCGAACACCTTCACTTGCGCGTAAAATTTCTGCAAATTTACCGGGTCAATGAAGACGCCGGCCCGGGCTTCGGTGGGCCGTTGGATCAGCCAATCCGGCAGGAGTTCGAGACCGACTTCGTGTTCCGACCACGGCCCCAAACGTATCCGCGTTTCCACCATTTCCCGGGACGCCAGGCCGGGCCAATCCAGCATCTTGAGCCCGGAATAGTAGCCGATGTAGCCGAGCGGTTCGAGCATCACGGTGTCATGCGGCGTCTGCGCGTGTTCCCGCAGCCAGAGACCGATGGGACGGCGCAACCCGTTTTCGATGAGTTGTTGCTGCAATTGCAGTTGCCGCGCGACACAAACCGTGACCGCCACCTGGCCCAGCAGCAACCCAACACCAAAGAGGCGCAGAGCGTTTGAGACTTGATAGCTCCACCTGCGCGCCTCGCCCGAGGGCAAGTGGTTGGTGGCCAGACAAAACGCCTGGTCGAAGAGAAGCCCAATGGTCAAATAACCGAATGCCGTCACCGTCGGCAAATACCAGGGATGATGGTCGTGCAGGACATCCGACAGATAAAAGTTTCCCAGGAAATAGGCCAGCGAACAGAACCGGACTTGTGGACGCACCCGGGGAAGCACCCAGGCAAAAATCGCCAGATAACCCAGCGCACAATCGGCGATCACCAAAACCTCTGGCCAGCCGCCGTGCTTCGTGAAGTAACCCGGAAGCAAAGTGAACGGCAGGCTGGTGGCGAACGGAGTCAGCAGTTGCCAGGGGAACAAGCTCAAATCAGTGACCAGACCGTCGAACAGGATAGGGGGCTGGTTGGTTGATTTGGCGACAATGGTGTGCGGCACGGGGGAGCCGTAGTACCACCACGCCCACAGAAACCAGCCGATGTATAACGCGGCGCAAATCAGGCCGGCGGCGAGCAAAGTCTTTCCCCAGGCTACTCGTGATTTGCCGCCCGACCCGCCGGCCAGGAAAAGCAGCGTGCCCAGGCCAAGGATGGCGATGTAAACGAAACTATCCGGCCGGGACCACATCAGACCCGCCCAGCCGGCCCCGATGCGCCAAACTTGGCGCGGTCCGGCGACCATCAGGCCGTGGATGGACAGAGCCAGAAAGAAAATCAGCAGACCCGTCTCCATGCCGTTGATGCTGAAGTCCACTGTCTTGGCATCCAAACCGATCAACGCCACCGTCAGCCAGCAGGAGAAACGTTGCAATGGCAAAGCCTGAAGCGTCTTGAAAATCAGAACCATTCCACCGGCCAACGCCATCAGGCTCACGACCCGGAACAGCCACAAAACCAGCAGGTCCGACTGATTGCCGGTCAACCAACTGAACATCGCCGGGAGCAGGACGCCGAGGGGGGACGTGAACGAATGCAACCGTTCGCCGGAGGTATAAACGAGGCCGTGGCCGGTCGCCAGATTGCGGCTGATGCGAAAGGTGATCCAGTAATCCTCCCAAGCGTGTCGGGTGAAGGCGGCGAACCCCAAACCCACCAGCAGCACGAGCGCGGCGATTTTCCATTCGGGTCGGGCGGCCATCAATTTCATGGCGCCGGAACATAACTTTCCGTTTCCGGCAAGGCAAGGGTTGAACCGGCCGGCACTTTCCTGTTAAATCCCGCAACCCATGAACCGCCGGCTCGGCCTCGCCACCAACCTTTTCCCGGTCTGGGTGTTGATTGGCGGCGTGCTGGCGCCGGTGCATCCATCCTGGTTCGCCTGGTTCAGCGGCGAATTTATCACGTGGGGACTGGCCGTCATCATGCTCGGCATGGGGATCACGCTGAGCGTGGATGATTTCAAGCGGGTGCTGAAAATGCCGCGCGCGGTCGGCATCGGCGTCTTCGCGCATTACACCATCATGCCGTTCCTCGGCTGGAGCATCGCACATTTGCTCCGGCTGGAAACGTTTTTAGCCGTCGGACTGATTCTCGTGTCGTGCTGTCCCTGCGGCACGGCGTCGAACGTCGTCAATTATATCGCGCGCTCCAACGTCGCGTTGTCGGTGCTGATGACGATGTGTTCGACGCTGGGTGCGGTTGTGATGACGCCGCTTTTGACGAAGTGGCTGGCGGGCGTCTGGCGGCTGAAACCGGTGCGAAAATAGAGCGCCCCCATCGGGTTAAATGCAGGCGACCCAACGGCGCGAATTTTTTTATGGTCGAACGGGCGAGGGGCCGTTAAATTCGGATTTTCCCCATGCAAGTAAACGGAAAGCACGAGATCAAAACGGCCCGGGGGATGTGTGAAAAGGGATTGTGGCCGGAAGTGCTGGCGTTTGCCCAAAACTGGCGCGAGCGGGATCCGTCCGATTACCAGGCATTATATTACATCGGCCTGGGTTTGAGCGGGTTGGGACAATTTGCGCTGGCGGAAACGGCTTATCGCGGCGCGCTGGCGCTGGAAAACACCGATGCGCGGGTGTGGAACAACTTGGGCGGGCTGCTCTACGAAAAATTGCATCGACCGAAGGAGGGCATCCGCTGTCTGGAGCAGGGTTTGAAAATGGATCCCCTCGATAAACTCGCGTGGGCCAATCTGGCCACCATGGCCGGCCGCCTGGGACAACATCACAAGGCGATGGAATATGCCGACCGCGCCCTCGCGCTGGATCCGGAGATGGTGGAGGCTTATCTGCACAAGGCCGCCGCCGCCAGGGCCTTGAAAAAAATGGACGTGGTCAAGGAGGTTTGCCAGAGACTGGCGACCATCAAGCCGGAAAAATTCCGCCGCGGCCACTGAGCCGGCGGCTTGTTCCCGCACCGGGAATGGGGTAATTTCAGGCCGTGATTTACGACGCGTCGTTGGAGGAATTACAGCAAAAGGTGTGGGACGGCCAACGGATTAACCAGTCCGAGGCGCTGCGGCTGTATTCCCTGCCGCTGGAGGAACTTGGTGCGCTCGCCGACCGCCGGCGACAACTGGCCAAGGCGAAGGACTTCAACGGGCGCGGCAACTCTATCGTCACCTACCAGATTGACCGCAACGTCAATTACACCAACGTCTGCAACGTCTATTGCAAATTCTGCGCGTTTTACCGGACGGAAAAAGACGCCGACGCCTACGTCATCACCCTCGACGAGATGGACAAAAAAATTGCGGAGACGGTTGCGCTGGGCGGCACGCAGATTCTGATGCAGGGCGGGCATCATCCCAGGCTCACCAAACAGTGGTATCTCGATTTGCTCTCGCATATCAAAGCCAAATGGCCGCAGGTGAACATCCACGGGTTCAGCCCCAGCGAATTCATCCATTTCCGCGAAGTGTTCAACGAGCCGCTGGGAAAAATCATCGGCGATTTCAGGAAAGCCGGGCTGGGTTCGATACCCGGCGGCGGCGGGGAAATTCTCGTGGACCGGGTGCGAAAGCAAGTTTCACCGCTCAAAGCAATGAGCGACGACTGGCTGGAAGTCATGGACGTGGCGCACCGGCTGGGGTTGTATTCCAGCGCGACGATGATGTTCGGCCATGTGGAAACGATTGAAGACCGCATCGAACATCTGGAACGGCTGCGCACGCAGCAGGACATTTCATTAAAGCGGAAAGCGGAAAGCGGAAATGGCGGAAATTTCACCGCGTTCATCGGCTGGACGTTTCAAGCCGAACACACGAAGCTCAAAGCGCCTACCGTCGGCGCGCACGAATATTTGCGAACGCAGGCGTTGAGCCGGATTTACCTCGACAATTTCACCAACGTCCAGAGTTCGTGGGTCACCCAGGGCCAGGAAATCGGACAGGTAGCACTCAAATTCGGCGCCAACGACCTCGGCAGCATCATGATCGAAGAAAATGTGGTCAGCCAGGCCGGGACTACCTTCCGCATGACCGTGGCCGACATGGAACGCCTCATTCGCGAACTCGGCTATGAACCGCGCCAGCGCGACAATTGGTACCGGCTGCTGAATTGATGGCAAGTACCTGTCCGGGCGGATTATTCGTGGTAAAACTTTCATTTTGAAGTAAGCTGACAATGAGGACGGTCCGGTCGGCACACGAATATTTGCCGGGCGGCCAAAAACAGGCTTGCTCCAAGGTTTTGAGAACAAGCAATCTGTGTCATGGCCAATCTGTCAACCGCACGAGCCATCAGCAATCCGAAGACGCGTTTCAACTGGCGCGTCAGCGATTTCGTCCGCCGGATGATGGTCTGGTGGTTTGAGCTGCGCGCCCGGGTTACCGGGCGCGGGTATTATTGCACCACCCTGGCCGGGCAGGACGATTACAACATCACCGTCAATTCGGACCTGACCGTCTCCTGTTGTTGCCAGGATTACGACGGCAGCGCGCATATCGGAGACCTGCGCCAGAACACGTTTGAGGAAATATTTTTCGGGCCGGTGGCGCAGCGATTTCGCGACGAGCAGGCGAAAGGAAAAATCCCCATTCCCACCTGCGTGCGCTGCACCATCCAGCGCCTGCCCAAAAACACCCCGCCGCCCAAACCGGAATTGCCGCACCGGGGCATGCTTTTGGAAAACACCGTGCTGTGCAACGTGGATTGCATCGGCTGCGCGCGCGAAGGCGCAGCCAACCTCCGCGTCAACAAGCGGATGCCCATGGAGGATTTCAGCCGGATGGCCGACCTGGTGCACCAGCTCAAGATGGAAAAATTGTTTTATTTGAACCTCGGGGAGCCGTTTCTGTCGCCGACCATCTGTCAGGAACTGCCGTTGTTGCGTGCGAAAAATCCGGACTGCTGGATTTTGACCTCTACCAACGGCGTGTTGTTGAACACCGACGCCAAGCGCGAGGCGGCCCTGAACCTCAGCCACATTCTGTTTTCCGTCCACGGCATCAGCGACGAGATGAGCGCGAAATACATGCATGAAGGCAGCTTTGAAAAAGCCTACGCCGCGATGAAGGCGATGGCGGCCTACCGCGACGCGCGCGGCCTGACCCAGCCGGTGCTGGAATGGAAATACCTTTTGTTCAACTGGAACGACCACTCGAAAGCGATCCAACGCGCCATCGAAATGGCCAGGGAAATCAACCTGGATATCATTTCCTTCTGGCCGACGCACAATCCTTTTTACGGCATGTCGTGGCGTTACTACCTCGGCCGGATGAATCACCTCGGCGCCAAAAGTTGGAAAGGACGCGAATTGATTCTCCGGCCGGACATCGTCACTCCCAAGCGGTTCCACTAAAATTTTCCGCCGCCCCCATGTCGAGTGGCCCGGTAAAATGAGCCTCGACGCCGCGGCCAAAGTTTGCAATGTAATAGTCAGGTTTTACGGAAATTAAGATGTCCGAAACGCCCGAACTCAGCTTTGTCATTCCCTGCTTCAACGAGGAGGGAAACCTGCTCGCGCTCATCTCGGCCGTCCGCGAGGCGGTCGAGCCGCTCAAGCGGTCTTACGAAGTCGTCTTTACCGATGATTGCAGCCGGGACCGCACTTGGGAATTACTCAAGCACTTGGCGGCCACAGACCCGCGCATCCGCGCCCAGCGGTTCGCGTTCAACTGCGGTCAATCGGCAGCGCTGTGGGCGGGCATGCAGGCGGCGCGCGGCCGCATCATCGTCACTCTCGACGCCGATTTGCAGAATGATCCGCGCGACCTGCCGAAACTGCTGGCCGCGCTCGAGAAATTCGACTGCGCCTGCGGCTCGCGCGTGGCGGCGCGGCGCGCGAGCGACGGGTTTGTCAAAGCCATGTCATCACGGATTGCCAACGGCGTCCGCAATTTGTTGTCCGGCGAGAACATCAGCGATGCCGGCTGCTGTTACCGGGCGTTCAAGCGCGAATGCATCACGAACCTGAAATTTTTCAAGGGCATGCACCGTTTCATGCCAACCCTGTTCAAGATCGAGGGTTTCACCGTCACCGAAATCCCGATTGCCGCCAACCCGCGCCATGCCGGCCGCAGCAACTACGGCATCTGGAACCGGCTGTTCGCCACGGCTTACGACTTGCTCGCCGTGCGCTGGATGAAGAAGCGCATGTTCAAATACCGGATCGCCGAAACGGTCAATTAATCCACCTGCGCCGGTCGGGTCGTCATGCAGCGATTGTTCATCCAATGCCTCAATGTCGCCCTGCTGGTACTGATTTTCATCGGTCTGCCCGCGGCCACCCGGGCGCAGTTGGGCCACTGGCACGTTTCGTCCGGCGAGTCATCATCGCGGTTGATGTTTTGGGGACTGGTGCTGGTTGTCGGCGGGAACACCATTGCCGCGCTCGGGTTGGTCAAAAGCCGCAAGGAAAGGAAATTATGCGGACAATGGGCGGGGATTTTTACCGCTCTGCTCCTGGTTCAATTCGCCTTCAATCGCGGCTACATCAATTTTGACTGGCTGAAGCAGTCGTTACTCTGGCTGCAAAAACGGTTCCAGGAAACTGGCGCGGCCTGAAATGGTCTTTCCGTGTCGGAAAAATTTTCCGGTTTTACATTTTTTGTTCTGTGAAAAAAACGGTTCCTGTGCAAAATTGACTGTCCGGTTCCGGTTCCGGCAGTGAAACGGGCAACCCTGCCGGTGGCAGGAACCGTAAAGTGCGAAAAATTTTATGGAAACGACTGCTGAAAACAAATCGCCGACCCTGCAAACTCTGCCGGGCGATGACGTGCGCCAGATCATGTGGCGGTTCGCCGACCGCTACGACCTGCACATGATGGTGCAATCCACCCGCGCCGTGGCGCGCGGCCCCGTCGCCCGCGCCGTGGCCAATGGCGAGCGCAACACCCACGATTGGACACCCGCCAAGAACGATTTGCTGAAAGCCTATGACGAGGCGGGCATCACGTCCGCGTTCATGGAACCCAGCGAAGGCGGCTACCTCGAAGGTCCCAAAAACCTCGCGCTGGCGCTGTTGGCGTTTGAACTTTCCTGGGTGGATGCCGGCGCCGCCACCGCCAGTCTCGCGGGCAATCTCGGTCTTTCTCCCATCCACGAACGCGGCACGCCCGAGCAAAAAGCGAATTACATGAGCCGCGCCGTGCCGCCCAAGCCCGGCGAAGACCGCAAACCCTGGCGCTACGCCTTCGCGCTCACCGAACCCATCCCGTTTGTCGGTGTTGAAACCGGCATGTTGGCCGGCAAGGTGCGCGTGGCTGAGTGGAAAGACGGGCAGGAACCACTGCTCCAGGTGGACAAGCGCGGCCGTTTCATCACCAACATGGGTTACGCCAACGTCGTGACCGCCGCGGTGGACACGGACGACCCGCGTATCAAAAGCAGTTGCATGATTATTCTGGAGGAGACCGACCCCGGCACGTTCGACCGCGGCACGCCCACCAAGAAACTCGTTCACCAGCTTTCCTCGACGCACGACCCGGTCTTCAATTTAAAGGTCCCGGCCAGCCGCATCATCGGCGGCTACACGGTCAAAGACGGCGTCATTATCCCGAACTTTTCGCACGGCGAAATCATCGAAGCCGTCTTCCGCCGCACGCGGGTGACGGTGGCCCTGATGACCTCAGCCAAACTGCTTTCGGTCGTCGAGCCGGTGATTCTTTACGCGCGCCGGCGTTTCCGCGGCGGCGAGGGAGCGCCCGGCACGCCGCGTTACGAACTCGGCTTGCAACAGAAGGAGGACGTGTTGCACCGCCTCGTGGACGTCTGGGCCACGGGCGAAGCCAGCGCTTCACTCGGGTTCGAAGCCGCGCGGCTGTTCGACCAGTTGGACCCGCTGGAAAAGCAAAAGGACCAGTGGCTGGCAGAGAAAAAATTGACCGGCCGCGCCGCGTTAAAGGAACTGGCGAAAAAGCAGGAAGCCGCGTTGGAACTTTTGAAGCTGACCACCCAGCCGGTCGGCGCGCGCGAACCGAACGAAGCCAGCAGCCTTCAAGCCGATCCAATGGTGCGCTTTGTGATTCTCGATTCGCTGGCCAACGTCCTTTGTCCGGCGTGCAAACTCTGGAACACCGGTTACGGCGCGACGATGATGCGCGAAGCGGTCAGTTTGATGGGCGGTTACGGCGTCACCGAGGATTGCCCCGGGTTCCTCGGCCAGAAATGGATGGATGCGCAGCTGGAAGCGACTTATGAAGGGCCGGAGGCCGTGCAACGGCTTCAGCTTTCCATCACGATGGCCAACGAATTGTTCCTGGCGCAATTCCGACAATGGATTCTGGAAATGCGCCGCATCGCCTCCGAACGGCCGGGGACCGGCGCCTGCACCCTCGCCAGCGCCATGCAACTCTGGCTTTGGACGCTCAATCACGTGCAGGAGGCCAAAGACGCCGATGGCGCGAAACTCTACCACAAGGCGCGTCAGGGCGTGACCTTCCCGCTGGCTGACGCGCTGTGCTGGCTGCTCGCCGCGCGGCAATTCGTCCTGGACGTGATCGAACTGGAAACGAAGGGCCCCGCGAATCCCGCCCTGGCCGACGGATTGTCCGGCACGGTGGATTTTTTCATGGACCTTTGCCATGTGCAGGCCGCGCGCGCCGGCGGTGAAGTGGGCCGCATTTGCGCCGAACTCGTCCACGGCTACAACCGCCATCCGGCCTGGGACGAGGCCAGTTGTCACGCGTGTTACCAGGCGGAGGAATTGGAATCGCTCGAAGGTCTCATTCCGGGCATTGACGGCTCGGCCCGCGCCTACTCGGACGTGTCCGAGGAAGGCGAATCGCATCCGTTCAAGGCCGGCCCGTGCGTCAAATTTGCCGGGCTGGAACAATTCATCCGTCTGCGCGCCAAACTGGATGGATGCCTCACCGGCTCCCGCCTGGCCAAGGACCGCGCCGCTGAGGCACTGACCAAAGTGATGACCCGCGAAGCGTTGGATTACCCGGTTTAGCCACTGTTGCATCAACGGTGGGCCATACCCGATGATGATCGGAGCCTCATCCGCCCGCGCGGCCAGGCGCCTTATTTTTTGAAGAAATCCTTGATGACTTCGGCGACGCGCTGGATTTGTGCGTCGGTCATTTCCGGGAATATCGGCAGGCTCAGACATTCGCGCGCGGCTTTTTCCGCCACCGGGAAATCTCCGGCCTGGTGGTCGAGGTTCGCGTAGCATTTTTGCAGGTGCAACGGCAGTGGATAATGCAGTGCGCAGCCGACGCCGTTGGCTTCGAGGTGCTTCTTCAAATCGTCGCGGCGCGGATGGCGCACGACGTAAAGGTGATACACGCTTTCGGCCCAGGCGGTCTCACGTGGCAATTGTAACGGCGTGTCGGCCAGCAGTTCATGGTAGCGCTGCGCCACCCGGCGGCGTTCCGCCGACCATTGGGCCAGATGTTTCAGCTTCACGCCCAGCACCGCGCCCTGGATGCCTTCCATCCGGTAATTGTAGCCGACTTCATCATGATAATAGCGGACGGTGGAGCCGTGCTCGCGCAACGCCCGGGCGCGCTTGTCGAAAGCGGCGTTGTTGGTCAACAATGCGCCGCCTTCACCGCAGGCGCCGAGGTTTTTGCCGGGATAAAAACTGAAGCAGGAAATTTCGCCGAACGTACCGACGGTTTTGCCCTTGTACTTCGCGCCGTGCGATTGCGCGGTGTCCTCGACCAGCGGCAACTTGTGTTTCTTGCAGATGGTCAGGATCGGGTCGAGGTCGAACGGATGGCCGTAGAGATGTACCGGCATGACGGCTTTGGTGCGCGGCGTGATGGCGCGCTCCAGCAGCTTCGGGTCGAGATTGAAGGTGGCGTCGTCAACGTCCACAAAGACCGGCTTGGCGCCGACGTAGGAAATCGCCCAACTGGTGGCAACGAACGTGAACGGCGTGGTGACGACCTCATCGCCGGGCCCGACACCGAGCAATAGCATGGCAATGTGCAGCGCCGAGGTGCCGCTGTTGTAGCCGACGCAGTGTTGGGCCCCGATGAATTGGGCGAAATCCTTTTCAAATTGCGCCACGTCCGGGCCGAGGCAAAAGGAGCAATTATCGATTGTCCGCGCGATGGCGGCGTCCAGTTCCTTGCGCAGGGGACGCAGTTGCGCCGGAAGGTCGAGATAGGGAATTTTATCGGCCATGGTTTTGTGATGTTTCCGCCCGTCCCCGACAGGCTAACGGCCGGCCGGAAGTTTTACAATTGAAAATCCTTCCACCTCCTCACGCAGGCGGCTACGACCTCGGAACGATCAGCCTTTGAATTGCAGTTCGTAGAGTTTCTGGTAAATGCCGCCGCGCTGGATCAATTCCGCGTGTTTGCCGGTTTCCACGATCCGGCCCTGGTCGAGCACGACAATCACGTCGGCGTGAAAAATGGTGGAGAGCCGGTGGGCGATGCAAATGGTCGTGCGGCCCTGCATCAGTTCGTCGAGCGCGGCTTGCACGGCGCGTTCGGATTCAGTGTCCAGCGCGCTGGTGGCCTCATCCAAGACCAGAATCGGCGCGTTTTTCAAAACCGCGCGGGCAATGGCGAGGCGCTGGCGCTGGCCGCCGGAAAGGGAAACGCCTTTTTCACCGATGACGGCATCGAAGCCTTCGGGTTTTTGCATGATGAAATCGTAGGCGTGGGCGTGCCTGGCGGCGGCGATGATTTCCTCGTTCGTCGCGCCGAGGCGGCCCAACTCAATGTTCCGGCGAATGGTCTCGTTGAACAAAATGTTTTCCTGCGCGACGACAGCGATTTGATTCCGCAGGTCGCGCGTGGAAACGTCGCGCAAATCCACGCCACCGATTTTGATCGTGCCGCGCACGGGGTCGTAAAAACGCAGGAGCAGATTGGCCAGCGTGGTTTTGCCGGAGCCGCTGGCGCCGACGAGCGCGACCAACTGACCGGCCTTGACGGTGAGGTTGATGTTTCGCAACACCGGTTTTTCGCCATAGTTGAAATCCAGGTTTTCAAACGCGATGTCGGCTTTGTCCGCTTGAAGCATTTTGGGTGCGGCCGGTTCCGGCACGGAATTTTTCAGGGCGAGCAGCTCAAAGACGCGTTCGCTGGCGGCGCGGGCCTGGTACAGCTGGTTATGCAGTCGCGTGAGTGACTTGATGGGCGGGTAAATCATCACGACGGTCAAAACAAAGGTTAGAATATCGGATTCCCGCGGCTGCCGGCCTGTGGGCAATAACTGCATGCTGTGCTGGAGGTAAAGGAACACGAGCGCAATGCCGGTGGCGCCAAAAAACTCCATGAGCTGGCTGGGAATTTCGTTGGCGCGGATGACGCGCATGAGCTGGCCGACGTATTTTCTGGTGGTGGCGCGGAACTCGGCGCTGACGGTTGCTTCGAGGTTGTAGGCTTTGATGACGCGGCTGCCGGTGAAGGATTCGTGCATCAGATTCGTCAGTTCGGCGTTGAATTCCTGCACCGCGCGGGCGGATTTGCGGACTTTGCGGCCGTAAATGACGATGGGCACGATGCACACGGGAAACACCACGATGGAAATTAGCGTCAAAGTGGTGTTCGTCGCCAGTTGATAACCCAGCAGGCAGGCGATGGTGATGGGATCCTTGACGGCGGAGGCAAACGAACCGCCGATGATGTTGTAAAGAACCTGGGTGTCATTGGTGATGCGCGCAATCAAATCGCCGGTGCTGGCGCGGTTGAAAAATCCGAGCGAAAGATTTTGCAGATGGCTGAACAGCTTCGTGCGGATGTCGGCGATGGCGTGCATGGCCGACCAGTTGGTCAGGTAGATGCTCAGGTATTGGAGCGTGTTTCGCAGGAGCATGATGGCGGGGATGACGCCAATGATCAGCAGCCAGTGGAAGGTGTCATTCGGCGCGGGCGCGTGAAGTTCCGGAACCAGCAAAGCCAGCGGGTGCGAGAGCGGATGAATCCACCGGGGCGCGTTCTCGAGCTGCTGATGCAGATTGGTTTCGCCTTCAAACACCAACTGGACAACGACCTTGACGGCTCCGATCAACAGGCCGTTCACCAGTCCGTAACAGATGCCGCACAACAGACCGAGAAAAAACCGCCCGCGATAAGGCCGGACGAAGCCCCAGAGTTTGCTTAAAAATTCGATCACCGCGGATATTTTTGGCAAATGATGCCAGAAAGCGAGAGTTTTATGCAATCTGTCATCCCGGTTCCTGGCAACACAAAACTGTGACTACCCACCATGTTTCATCCGGCGTTCTCCGCCAAAATTGGCAGTGCGGTGGCCACGCTGATTTCAAATTTTGCCCGACGATCGTCGTGACGGGCCAGTTCCCATGTGCGACCGGCCATTCCTCCCCGCCTTATTTTTTTGAGAAACAACCAGCCAGACAGCACGCAACGACGCACCGGGCTTTCATTCCTTGCGAGACGGGAACAGTTGCCGTGGCGACGCAGTGTTGTTACAAATAGATGATGCTGAAAACGATTGAACACGGCCTTAAAAATTTTTACCGGCCCTGGCTGCTGCCCTCTGCCCTCCACGCCCTGCAAGGTCAAACCCGCAATTTGACCACGGTGGAAAGCGCGGTGGACCTGGCGTTCAGGTTCCGCCATTACGGCATCCGGTTTACGCCGTCGCAGATCCCGGAGGAAATCACGTCATTCCTCACGTTTCTCGCGCAACGTCCACCGGCGACCATTCTCGAAGTCGGGACGGAGAAAGGCGGCACGTTTTTTTTACTGGCGCGCGTGGCGACGCCGGATGCCCTGCTGTTGAGTCTCGATCTGCCGGTTGGCCAGCAGGGCGCTCAACCGGCGTGGCGCGAGCCGCTTTATCGGGGATTCCGCCGAGAGCAGCAGCGGGTGGAACTGGTGCGCGAAGATTCGCATGATCTGCATACGCGGGAAAAAATTCGCGGACTGCTCGGCGGGCGAAAATTGGACCTGCTTTTCATTGACGGTGATCACAGCTACGATGGCGTCAAAAAGGATTTCGAGATGTATTCGCCGTTGGTTGGGGCGGGCGGAACGATTGCATTTCACGACATTGTGGACCGCTTGGACGCCGGCGCCTGCGGCGTGCCGAGGTTCTGGCGCGAGCTGAAACAAAATCGCCGCCACTTGGAATTTGTGAAAAACTGGCAGCAAGGCGGCTGGGGCATCGGGGTCTTGCCCGAAGTCGGCGCGTGACTTATAAAGACAACCACCACGAATTCTGGTTGCCGGGAAAATGAAACCTGTGTTATGAGTGAACCGAGTAAATTGGACATTACCATCACCATTCCGGTTTTCAACCAGATCCACTACACCACGCAGTGCTTGAAAAGCCTCAACCGCGCCGGCATCGCCGACGAGCAGATCATCGTCGTGGATAACGGCTCCACCGACGGCACTGCGGAATTCCTCGTAGCGCACCCGCAAATTCGATCCATCCGCAACCCGAAAAACCTCGGCTGCGGCGCGGCCTGGACCCAGGGGGCACAAGCATCAAAATCCGCCTGGACCGTTGTGATGAACAATGATGTGCTGGTACCGCGCGGTTGCATGGAAGGTTTGGTGGATTTTGCAGAAAAGGAGCGTTTTGACATCGTCAGTCCCGCAAGATGCGAGGGGGAAATGGATTACGACCTTGTTGCGCACGCGGATGAATTCATGGGGCGGATGAAAAATGCGTCTCGTCGTGGCGTAGCGAGCGGCGTTTGTTTCATGGTGCATCGCCGTGTCTTTGACGCCATCGGCTACTTTGACAGTGATCCCAAACTCGGCGGCTACGAGGACGATGAGTATTTCCGCCGGGCGCGGCGCGCGGGGTTGCGGTTAGCCACGACCGGCCGCGCGTTCCTTCATCATTTCGGTTCCATCACGCAAAAAAGCATCAAGGCGGCCAGCCAAGGCAAAATCAAAAGTTTAGGCGACCGCGAGTATTATCGGCGCAAAACCGGCCAGACCTGGCTCAAACGCAAACTCCACCAAATAACACAGGGCGTCCGCAGCGCGTGGTGGAAACATTCCGAACGATGGCGGTTCGGGCACACCCTGCGCGAAAAACGGCAGGCGGGCCGCTGGAAATTGTTTTGATTCCGGCACCCCGACGGCTCGCTAAAACTTTACCGGACAGGTTTATTTACCCGAACTCCAAAATAAAAATGGGGTCGCTTTGAGGGAAGAGTTGTGGACATCGGGATTGATGCTTAAACAACCCAGCCCGACGCTGCACAAAACGACCCGGACTGAAATTACTTCGCTCTTCGGCGAAGCCAAGCTGGTTCTGGACGAAACGCCCAAGGCGACTACGCCCTTCGGCGGTCTAACCAGCTTCCAACAATGCCATTCCGCTGGCCCATTCACTGACGGGGTTTCTGCTGTCGGTGGTGGTTGCGGCGCGGTCCGGAAAAAGCTTCCCGCTCAGGTCCAGCGAACGGGTACGAGATTCTTCAACAGGCGCACCGGCGCTTTGAGCCGGTATTTGAACTTGTCCTGAACCCTCAAGTCCGAAGGCGCGACCCGGCCATCCGCCCGGATGCGGCAAAACTCAATCGTCATCAAATCCACGTTGCGCAGCCGGTGCCTTCGGCCATGCCAATACAAGAACCTTTCGGCATGGAGGGGCTTGCCGACCTCCTCGCAGTACTGGCACATCAGCGAGTAGCGCCGCCCGTATATGGCCATCGTCTCCAAATCGCCCAGCGCGAACCGGTCATTCAATCCGCCCCCCTTGGCAAACCACGGGGTATAGAGTGTGCGCGGACGGACCATGGGTATGGCAACCTTGCTTTGAAAACGAAGGTCGGTCCGGGAATAAATCACCAGATCGAAATGCTGTCCGGTCTGAAGCAGAAGCTCGGTCACCCGGTTCAACGAATAAAGCTGGCGAATCAGGTTCTTCAGAGAAGAAAAATTGTCTTCCCAAGCGTCACCATATTTCTGGATTTGCTCAAAATCAAGGTTGCCGTCGAGCCAACTTTGGTCCGTATGGGAAACGGCGTCGCAATTCAGGAGTTTGAATTCATTGGGATCGATCGCGATGTCTTCCTCGCCGGAACGCGGGTTGGAAAGGCGAGACACCAGATTAAAATGACCAAATTTCTTGTACGCAGGATCCAGTTCGGCGACTGATGCCATGAGGTGCTTCTCAATGGAGTCGAGGGTGTGGTCTTTGAGATTGCGAGTGATGCCAAAGAAACAAATGGCGATTTTCATGCCGGTAGCGCGGCCCGTCTGCCGGAATGTTTCCTGTGAGCAATGCCGTAAATTATTTCCCTGCGATTCATGACCTGTATTTCCCCGGCAAACGCCGGGCAAAACAACTGTCAAAATCTCGCAAAGCGCAATGTCGTCAACAAGCAATTCTTTTATCGGGGGCGTGTGGCGGCGCATTTCAACACCGCTTCGGGAACGCCGGATTCATCCGGCAGCCACAGGCGCGGTTTACCCATCTGCCGGATAAATCCGGCGTTCCAAACCTGCCGTGTCGCCAACTTCCAGGTCGGCAGGACTTTGGAGTGCGGGAGTCTGCGGGTGGGAAGCCCGCGATACTGCCGATTTGGGAATCGGCGCTACGGTGGTGGGGCAAAATTGCGCCCGGTTGGGATGCGCCTGAGAATTTTTCTGTCCAAAATACATTCTGGCCGTTAAAGATGAGTCAAGACACGATGCCCGAGCCAATGACAAAGCTGCCCGTCTCCGTGTGCATGATTTCCGGGGCCGAAGCCCGCCGGATCGGCCGCGCGTTGGAAAGCGTGGCCGGCTGGACGGGCGAAATCATCGTCGTGTTGAACGAAGAGGTGCGCGACGAGACGGAGGAGATTGCCCGAAAACACGGCGCGAAAGTGTACCGCGAACCGTGGAAAGGATACGTGGCCCAAAAAAACTCGGCAGCGCAAAAGGCCACCTTGGATTGGATTTTGAACCTGGACGCGGATGAAGTCGTTTCGCCGGAACTGCGCGAGGAGATCCAGCGCACCTTGACCAATCCGCGGAGCGGTGAGCGGTTTGCCGCGTTTAGTTTTCCGCGCCTGTGCTGGTACTGCGGGCGCTGGATTCGACACGGCGACTGGTATCCGGATCGCTGCACGAGGCTTTGGCGCAGAGGCCGGGCGGAATGGGACGGCGGCCACATCCACGAAAAACTGCGGGTGAACGGTGCGATTGGAAAACTTCATGCCGACCTGTATCACTACAGCCGGGAATCCATCAATGCGCATTTGCAGAAACTCATCCCCTTCAGCGATGAGTTTGTTCGCCAACATTTGGCGAACGGACGCGACGCGGGAATATTCAACCTTGTTTTTCGTCCACTCTGGCGTTTTGTGCGCGCCTATTTTTTTCGACTGGGATTCCTGGACGGCTGGCCGGGTTATTACATCGCCTGCCACACCGCGTTTGCAACAATGGTTCGTTACGTAAAAGTCCGTGAAGCCCGCGAGCGCAAAGAATCAACGGGATGAAAATCTCATTGCTCATCAGCACTTACGATCAACCGGTATCACTGGCCAAGGTTTTACGCGGTATTGACCGTCAGGAGCGGAAACCGGATGAAGTTTTCATTGCCGACGACGGTTCCGCCGATCAAACGCGCGAAGTCATCGGCCGCTGGCAACACGAGAAGGGCGGATCGGTTCATCACCTCTGGCACCCGCACGAGGGATTTCGCAAAACGATTCTGCTGAACCGGGCGGTTGCCGCCGCCACGGGCGATTATCTGGTTTTTCTGGATGGCGATTGCGTCCCCCACCACAAATTTCTGGCCGACCACGAACGGCTTGCGGAGCGCGGGTTTTGGGTGCAGGGGCGGCGCTGTTATGTGGAAGAGCAATTTGTGCCGCGCTTCGAGCCGGGGGTCACTTCCATTTGGCAATGGATGCTTGCGGGCCGGATCACGGGTTTGGCCAAGGGAATCCGTTTGCCGCGACCGATTGTTTTCCGCAACAAAAGACAGCGCGGCATTATTGGATGTAACATGGCTTATTGGCGGGAGGATGTCGTGGCGGTGAATGGTTTCGACGAAAATTGCAAAGGCCGCGGCATTGGTCCCGATTCCGACCTGGGCACGCGCGTTTACAATCTGGGCCGGTCCCGCAAGTTTGTTTACGCACAGGCCATCGTTTATCACCTGAACCACCCGGTCCTGCCGCGCGAAAATCTTCCGGCCAAACGGAAGCAACTGGAAGAGACCATTCGCACGGGGAAAATCCGCTGTGAACACGGCTTGCAGAGGCAACCCTGAATATATTTAAGCCCGCCTTCCCTCCCGATATGGATGACCTGAGCCAAAACAAGAACATTCTGCTCATCCGCCTTAGATCCATTGGTGATGTCCTGTTTACCCTTCCGGCTGTTCACTTGGTGCGGGCAAACTTTCCCAAGGCCAAAATCACTTTCCTGGTCCGCAAAGAGAATGCGTCGCTGCTGGAAGGCTTTCGGGAGGTGGACGCCGTGATGGCCTTGGATCGTGCGCTATACCGGAAAAGAAATCTCAAGGTCATGGTGGTGGAAACGCTTTCATTGCTGCGGCGGTTGCGGAAAGAAAAGTTTTCGCTGGTGGTGGATTTCCAAGGGTACGGCGAAACGGCTTGGTTGGCGCGGTGGAGTGGAGCACCGCAACGCTGGGGCAGTGTTTATGGCCCCGGACGACGCTGGGCTTACACGCGCGCCATCAAACGCAACAATCTCATCCATCCTGTGGAACACAATCTCTCACTGTTGGAGAAATGTGGCTTACATCCGGTGCCGGTGCGCAATGATTTCGCGCTGCCGAACCATGCCTTGGACGAAGCGCGGCGGTTTTTTGCGGCGCAAGGCTTGAACGCAGCTATGCCTACCTTGTTCATCCAACCGTTCACCAGTGAGCCGCGAAAAGCCTGGCCGCTTGAACGGCATCTGGCGGTCGCCGAACATTGGCGCAGCCGAGGCGTGCAAGTGCTTTTTGGGGGCGGGCCAGCCGATCGTGTTGCGCTGGAGCCCGCCCGCCAGGCTGGTTTCCCTGTCTCCGCCGGGGCTTCGCTGCTGGTCACCGCCGGACTGATGAAACTGTCCACTTTGGTGCTGGGCAGCGACACGGGCTTGGCGCATCTGGCGGTGGCAATGAACAAACCAGTGTTGATGTTCATGGCCAGCATCGTGCCAGGCTGCACGCATCCATTCCAACATCCGGAGTGGGTGATCCCGGCGACGGACAAGCGGTCCATTATCCGCATTGAAATCCCCGCGGTCATCGAAGCCTGTGCGCGGGCATTTGGCGAACCAGCCGGGAATATTTCCTGTTGAAGCGGAAGCCAAACCATTGCTCCGGTTTCAGCAAAAGATGCGTTTTCACAAACTGGAAATATACTCCCCTTCGGCCCGAACGTGACAAATCACCTGCCGCAAACATAACCGCGCAATCGCTCGACCAACGTCCGCCAATTGCGGGTCGGATAACGGGCGGTGATGCGCAGCAATGCGCCTGGCGGAGTTTCCGAAGTATTGACGCCAAACCGGGTTGTGCAGGCCGTGTGATAGCCTGCTTCCAAAACCAAATCGCGGGTCTGTTCGTTCCAATCACCGTAAGGATAGCAAAAATGTTTGACCGCCACGCCGAAGCAGTCTTCGAGCTTCTTTTTGCTCGCGGTGATTTCTTCGCGCGCCGGGGCCGGCGCCAGCCGGGTCAAATAAGGATGCGTAAGCGTGTGCGAACCGATTTGATGGCCCGCAGCCATCCAATCCTTGATTTGCGCCGCGTCCATGAGCGGTGAGAGCACCTCGCCATTGGTGCGGTTCCATTCGTCTTTCCGCCCGATGTGGTCGGCCACGAGAAATTGAATTGCGCGAAAGCCGTTCGCCGCCAACGGTTCAAGCGCGTACGTCAGTACGCTGACAAAGCCGTCGTCAAAAGTAAAAATGACGCGGCGGCCGGGATTGCCTCCGACCGGCAGCGATTCATCAAGCGACTGGCTTGAGAAACCGGCGGCGCGCAATTCGGCCAGTTGTTGCGCAAACAGTTTTTCGCCGAGCCAAAGCCCCTTGAGGCGGGCACCGCGCGGGCGTGGGCCGAGTTTGTGATAAGTCAGGACCGGCACGCCCGATTGGAACAATTCCCGAAACTGTTTCAGCGAATAATAATAGTGCGGTGCCATTTTTTCAGTTTACAGGTTGAGCAACCGGCGACAGAAGCGATTGATAAATTTCCAGCACGCGACGCGCGGCGGCGGGCAGGGAAAATTGTTCCGTTATCCGCCGGTGCAGTTCCAGCCGTTCCCTTTCATCCTTGCGCGGATGCGCGGCCCACGTTTGCATCGCTGCCGCGAGTTCCCCGATGTCTTCCGGTTGAACCAGTTGGCCGTAACCCACCGTGTTGAAAGCTTCGGGAATACCATCGAGCGCCGACGCAATCACCGGAGTGCCGCAGGCATGCGCCTCGCAGACGACGAGGCCAAAGGCCTCCGTTCCGACCTGTGGATGCACCAGGCAGTCTATCGCATTCATCACTGCCGGCATGTCTTGGGCGTACGGCGTGAGCCACGCCTTGCCCGTCAATCCCAGTTGCCGGATGTCATTTTCCAAAACGGCCTGCATGTTGCCACGACCAATAATCAGAAACCGTGCGTCCGGAATTTTCTCGTGAATTCGCGCCGCCGCCTGCAAAAACTCGCGTTGTCCCTTGCCACGGGGCAGGGTGTAGCCGCCCGCCACGGCAAAGGCAAAATGGTGCGGCGCCAGGCCCCATTCCCTCCGCTGTGCCGAAGCATCACCGGGGCGGAATTGATGGGTGTCAATCCCGCCATGCGCCACGCGGATTATCGAGTGGTCGCCCAAAATGGGCGGACGCGCCCGCCGCTCCGGTTCCGGCGATGCCGGTTCATAAACCCCCTCGCGCAACACTTTCGCCACAAAATTTGACACGGCAATCAGCGCGTCGCACTGGCCCAGCAAAAAGTGGCGGCTGCCCCAGGAAGCGGGACTTTTGGCCAGATGACGCGTCAGGACGATTTTCGGGCGTACACCCGACAACCGTGCCGCCAGAATCGCCGGCCAAAAATCCCGTCCGTGATGGCCATGCACAATCTGGAACCGTTCGCGCCGCACGAATTTTGCCACGGCCAGGATGAACCGGAATTTGGCCAGCCCTTCCGGCGGCGTCACTTGCAGCGGGATGCCCAATTCGCGCGTGATCCTTGAATACTCGCGCCCGTCCGGGCCGGCCAGCCAGACGTTGTGCCCAAATTCACGCAAGCCCGCCGCCAGTTTCACGCACTGATTGTCCGTGCCACCGCCGGTGAACTTCGAATTGATCTGCAACACGCGCAGCGGTGCGGACGGAATGGTTTTTGCAGCGGTCTGGCTCATGGCGCTTAACTCACACGCCGGTAATTCCGATGCACACCGAGTGTGATGCCAGTGCAACGCTTGAAAATGAGGGCGATGTCCTCCCAAAAATATTCCCGGCGGAAGCGTATAAGCGGATTGCGCGAGTGATAGGTCCATTTTGCCGCCGCCACCATTTCGCTCATCACTGCCGGATGCGTACCGCGAAAGGGTTTTACTTTTTGATCATCGACGTAGAAACGTTCAGGACGCGCGGCGATGGAGTTGGCCAAATTGGTATTTCCATAAAGACTGGCCAGGTTGCCGGTTTTGATGCGCGCCTGGGCCGGTTCAAGCGCATGACCATAGTGGAAATAACGACCGCCCGAATCCTTGACCCGGAGTTTCTGGTTGTCCGTCGTCCGAAATCCCTGCGCGCCGCCGCACGAGCGGATTTTCGGATCGCGCCGCACCACGCGCACTTCTTGGTAATACCATCCGAACGAATAAACTTCCGTCCAGAAGCTGCCGTAAAAATGCGTGTAATCCACGAGCAGGCCCTGCACTTGCGGGTTGTTCAACTCACGTTCCATCGTTGCCCGCATTGTTGGAATGCCGTCCTCGTGCAACACCTCGTCGCCTTGAATGTAAACGCACCAATCACCGGTGCATTGTCCCAGCGCAAGATCCGTGTGTCGGCGCATGATTGGATCGCCGATTTTCTCCTGCTCGTCCCATTCGGTTTCGATAATGCGGATTTTCGGATCGCCAATCTTTTTCACGGTTTCCAGCGTGCCATCGGTGGAACGCGGCACGTTGACGATGATTTCATCACACAACGGCAACAGCGACCGGATGGACGGAACAAAGGGATAACCGAGAACATTTCCGTTCCGGATAAAAGTAAATCCGCTGACTTTCATGCGTGCACGCTAGCGCGAGCGACGAAAGTTGAACAGTGCAAACTTCCAGAGCAGGAAGGCCTCAGGGAATTTCCTACAGCATTAAGAGCGTGAAAGCTTCAGGCCGAATTGGTGTACCGGGTTCGTTCAAATAAAGCAGTGGTTTTTGCCGTAAAACGGGATCCACCGGAAATAAGTGCTCGGCGGTCCATGACGTAATCGCAGCCAGCCGGCGCGTAGAGGTCCGCCGCCGATGAACCGGGACAAAAGCCGACGGTTAAACCGGAAAATTCCTCCCTTCACCGCGCTTCATCACCGGCCACCAAAAACGCGGTGGAACTCCTGGGAAAAGTGCCGCCATTTCCCGCATCCACGCGTCCCGAATTCGGGCTGAGACTTCACGCAGAGTCATTACCGTTTTGCCGACTGGGGGGGCGCAAGCTTACCCGGAAACTGTCCTGGGACCGGACGGCTGAGGTCGTAATGGCGGCGCTGGAAAAATCCCGCCAAGAACTTGGCCGTCCGGCTTCGTGCCGTTGAAAGCAGCATTTCAAGGATTCGATGTTCTTTCCGGTCGGCGGGCCAGCAGGACGAGTTCCTCTGCCAGTTCCGGCTTGGCGCGTGTCGCTCGATCCGCCTGCCAAGCGAGCCACGCCGCTTTGAGTTTCGCTGACAGTGGCAACGCCCGCCGGTCCCGGATAAGGCCGCCGCCGCATTGAAGATAAATGCTGCGCCGGAACATCTCCGGCGCTACGAGGCGCAGTCGAATGCCAGATTCAGGCTCGAAATCAGCCAATTCCAATGCGCGAGTGAGGGAAGCCGGAGTAAACAAAACCAAATGTCGCGGTGGCTCGAGCGGAAACCAATCCGACCCGAACCGGCGGTGGCCTCCGGCTTCCAAATTGGGAGTGGCGATGGAAATGGTCCCGCCCGGTTTCAAAACCCGCCGGCACAGCCGCAGCGTTCCCACCGGATCATGCAGATGCTCGATGACGTGGTGCAACGTGACCGCGTCGAAATGGGATTCGGGCAACGACACCGTCTCCAGCATCCCCACTCGAACGTCCAGCCCCCCGGCCGCGGCTTCCGCGGCGGCTTTTGGGTCCGGCTCCACGCCGCACACTTCCCAACCCGCCTCGTGCATTTGCCTGAGAAATCCCCCGGTACTGCAACCCACATCCAACAATCGCGCGCCTTTTCCCGGATAATGCAGATAAGCGACATAATCGTCGAACCGCTGGCGGCGCGTCTGGCTTAACCATCGCGGACTGCGGGCAGTGGCTGGCGCGATCTGATAGCCGTACTGGGTGTTCAGATACGCGTTTCTCTGTGCCTGGCGGTGCTGGCGCCAGGCAGAACGTGGCCGCCCCACGTTGGAGCCTGAGCCGTAGTTAAAATAGCACGAGTACGCCAGCGCGATGGTGGCAAGGTTTGGGCGCGGATCCAGATAGCCGGTACCGCAGGTCGCGCAACGGTAAAGATTCCATTCCCCCGGAGCGCAGCCGGCAAGGCGGTCGCGCAGCCCGCAATGGAGCAATGCCTTCTCCGCTCCACCACAAACCGGACAGACGGGGACAGCTTCCAAGCCGTCCCCCGGCCAAGTTGTGAACGATGTGTCTGCGGCAACGGACGAGGAAACGCGTGACATAAAAAGAAATTCTTTTGCCGGAGTCTTCAAAAGTCAACGGAATTGCCCTCAACCTTCCAAAGGACTCTGCCTCTTTATGTTGCAGAGTCTCGCGCTACAACGAATCCCACCGCGCTTTAGTCGCCAAACAATTTTTTCAATTGCTCGCGTGCCGCGGTTTCCCGGGAATTGCCGCCGGTTTTCGGTTCCCAGTCCCGCAAGACGAACTCGAAGTATTCGCAGAAATTGCCGACGTGCTTTTCCATCACCGGCTCGGCCCGGCGCTCGCGGCATTGCTGGGCCGCACGCGGGTCGTAGTGCGCGCAGTTCAGGCAGACCCGCAGGTCAGCCCGGCAGTTCATGCAGGTTTCACCGCGTCCCGGCTGACCGGTCAACGTCCAGGGCTCGCCGCAGTTGTGGCAATGGCGGGTCAAAGGCATTTATGATTTATGATTTACGATTTACGATTTGGCCAGCATTATCGTCGGCAAGCCAATCAATAATCATCTGAGCCTGATGAAAAAGATTTTGGTTTTATTTTTTTGGCTTCTGCTCGCTGTGGCCGGTGCGGTCGCTTACACCACACTGGCGTTCCGGCGCGGCGAGCCGGTCAATTCCGGCTGCATCCTCCTCGCGGCGGTCTGCACCATTGCCCTCGGCTACCGCTTTTACTCAAAATGGATCGCCGCCCGGATTCTCGCACTCAACGACCGGCGCGCCACGCCTTGTGAAGTCCACGACGATGGCCGGGATTTTGTCAAAACCAACAAGTTTATCGTCTTCGGCCATCATTTCGCGGCGATTGCCGGGCCGGGACCGCTGGTGGGCCCGGTGCTCGCCGCGCAGTTCGGTTATCTGCCCGGAGCGCTGTGGATTCTCATCGGTGCCGTGCTGGGCGGCGCGGTGCAGGATTTCGTGATTCTGTTCTGCTCAATCCGGCGTGACGGCAAATCGCTGGGCCAGATGGTCAAGGAGGAATTGAATTCGCCGGTCGGCTTTATTGCGGTGCTGGCGATTCTTTCCATCCTGGTGATTATGCTGGCGGTGCTCGCGCTCGTCGTGGTCAAGGCGCTGGCGGAAAGTTCGTGGGGCATTTTCACCGTTGGCGCAACCATTCCCATCGCGCTGTTGATGGGCAATTATCTGCGGTTCGTGCGCGTGGGCAAGGTGCTGGAGGCCTCGGCCTTCGGCGTCACGCTGCTGCTGCTCGCCGTGTGGGGCGGGAAACTGGTTTACCAAAACCCGCATTGGTCGCAGGTCTTCGGCCTGCGCGACATCCAGGTGGCCTGGATTATCATCGGTTACGGCATCATCTCCAGCAGCCTGCCGGTGTGGCTGCTGCTTGCGCCGCGCGATTATTTGAGCACGTTCATGAAGCTCGGCACGATCGGCGCGCTCGCATTTGGCATCCTGCTCCTGCTGCCCGGTTTACAAATGCCGGCGCTGACGCGGTTCACGGACGGTTCCGGACTGGTGGTGGCGGGAAAAATCTTCCCGTTTTGTTTCATCACCATTGCCTGCGGCGCGATTTCCGGCTTTCACACGCTCATTGCCAGCGGCACGACGCCGAAACTCATCACCCGCGAGGGCCATGCGCGGCCCATCGGCTACGGCGCAATGTGTTGCGAATCCTTCGTGGCCATCATGGCGCTCATCGCCGCCTGCGCGCTGGACCCCGGCGTCTATTTCAGCATGAACGTCAAAGGCGAACCCGCTGCAACGGTGGCCCAGGTCAGCGCGCTCGGCTTTCCGGTGACGACCGATCAAATGCATTCACTGGCGAATCAACTCGGCGAGAAAACCCTGTTCGGCCGCACCGGCGGTGCCGCCACCCTGGCCGTCGGCATGGCGCATATTTTTTCCGGGGCCGTCAATGGCCGCGGTCTCGACCTCTGGTATCACTTCGCCATCATGTTCGAGGCGTTGTTCATTCTGACCACCGTGGATGCCGGCACGCGTGTCGGGCGCTATCTGATTCAAAGCGTGCTGGGCCGCGTCTGGAAACCGCTGGGCGATCCGAAAAATTTCCTCGCCATCCCGGTGGCCGCAGCGCTGATGGTCGGCGCCTGGGGATATTTTTTGATTCAGGGCGTGCGCGATCCGCTTGGCGGTGTCAATTCGCTCTGGCCGTTGTTCGGCATCGCCAATCAGATGCTCGCGGCCATCGCGCTGTGCCTGGCCACCACGATTATTTTAAAGATGCAATTGAAACCTCTTTCGGAGGGCGGAGCGCCGCGACGCCCTGACTCTGATGCGAGGGTGGAAAATCAGGGGCTCGTGGAACTCGCCCCTCCGACCGGCAAGCCGGCGCTGGCGCTCATTGCTTTCATTCCGCTCATCTGGCTGGTGGCGGTAACGTTTACCGCCGGCGTGCAGAAAATTTTCCATTCCGATCCGCGCATCGGATTTCTGGCGCAGGCACAAGGGTTGGCCGAAAAAACGCCCGACCTGCAACAAGCGCTCGACGGCGCAACTTCCGCCGGCGACGCGGCAGCCATTGACGCCGCACAAACAGCATTGCAGGCCAACCGCTCGCTCCGCTTCAACAATCTCTTGGATGCCGTTGTCGCGGGCATTTTTCTGGTGCTGGTCGTGGTGATTATTTTATTCAGTCTGCGCGAGTGGTTTCTGCTGTTGTCGCGGCGCAAACCGGCGGTATTGCACGAGACGGAAGCGGTTTGGCTGCCGGATTACGCGTTGAAAGAATCCGGCCCGAATCTGCACACGGTTGCCGGCACGGCGGCCATCGCGCTCGGGCTGGCCAGGGAATGGTCCGGCGAATCGCATCTGGGACGCGCGCAACAACATGCGCAGGCCGTTTGTGCCTGTCATCGCGCTGATGTCCAACAGGTTTACGTCGCTGCCACCGAACAACGGTTCAATGGCGTGCGGCGGTGCTGTTAAACCACGAACCACACGAACTACACGAAAAGTTTTTGATACCAACCAAGCGAATTAACACAGATTCGCCAAATTTTTGTCTCGTCTTTTGCGTCTTTCGTGTATTTCGTGGTTAGAATCGATAATGAAGCTTGGATTATTTGGCGGTTCGTTTGACCCGGTGCATCTCGGTCATCTGCTCGTTGCGCAGGCGGCGGTGGAGGAACTGGGCCTGGACCGGCTCTTTTTTATTCCGGCCGCGCAATCGCCATTCAAGCCGGAGACGCGGCCCGCGCCGGCCGCCGCCCGTCTGCAATGGTTGCGGCTGGCCCTGGTCGGTCGGATGAATTGTGAAGTGGATGACCAGGAAATCCGCCGGGGCGGCGTGTCCTATACCATCGAAACCCTGCGCGACTACGCAAAACGATTTCCGCAGGCGCAATTGTTTTATCTCATTGGCGCCGACAATGCGGCGAAGCTCAACGAATGGCGCGAAGCCGGCGAATTGGCGAAGCTCGCGGTGTTTGTCGCGATCCCACGGCCGGGTGGTGCGGCGGCAGATTTCCCGCCGCCGTTTCGCGGACGTATGCTAAAAGGTTTCCCGCTGGGCGTGTCGTCGTCGGAAATCCGCGCCCGGGTGAAAGCCGGTTTGCCGATAGACTGCCTGGTACCGCCCGCCGTGGCGGAAGCCATTCGCCACAGCGACCTTTACCTGTGATCAATCGACCTCCTCCTCGTCCTCATACTCATGCTCAAAAATCGAGGATGAAGGACGAGAACGAGAAGGATTTCAAATCACAAATTTATTCGTGTTCATTCGTGTTCATTCGTGGTAAGAATTTCCCCAGCAAAAATGGATTCAAAAAAACTTGCCCGGCTCTGCCGCGAGTTCGCGGACAACAAAAAGGCGGAAAGCATCGTCATTCTCGACGTGCGCAAGCTGTCGTCGGTGACGGATTACTTCGTGATTGCGTCCGGCACGAGCGAGCCGCATTTGCGCGCCATCGTGGACGAAGTCACCGACCAGTTGCGTGAGGAGCACGGCGTGCGGCCGCGTGCCGTGGACGGCACGGTGCATGGCGCGTGGGTGGTGCTGGATTTCTTTGACGTGATCATGCACATCATGCGACAGGATATGCGTGAGCGTTACGACCTGGAAAGTCTTTGGGGCGACGCGGCGCAGGTAAAAGCGGGAAAGAAGACCGCCCGGAAAAATTCCTGAAGGCAGCCATCCGTCGGTCCGCTTTTCCCCTATCCACCCAACCGGGAGAACTTAAGTCATCTCCGGCGGGCTGCTTTTCAGCGGAATTTCGTTCGACGCTTTCACCATTTCCTCGAGGAGTTTTTTGAAGTCCTCCAGTCCGGTGGAGGGAATGATGATGGTGTCGCGCCGTCCGCCGACGTCTTCGGTGATGCGCAGGAACCGGCCACGCGGATTTTCCTTGAGCGTGAGGACGAAGCTCTTGCGCTCAATTTGAATCCGCTCGGTTTTCAACGTGTCTTCGTTGACCGGCGGTTTGGGCTGCCCATAAGGCGCCCGGCCATAAGGTGATGGTCGTTCGTTTGAGATCATAAACTACCCGCTGAAGACGCCCGTAGCGCCCAGTCCAGCTTTTATCAGAATTTCGGTCATAATGTTCATTTGTCAACCGGCAAAATTGAAAAAATATGCGAAAATTACAGAATATTTGCCGCCAGTTCAGCCAGTTCGGAACGTTCCCCTTTTTGCAATTCAATGTGTGCGGCGATGGCTTCGGCCCGGAAACGGCTGACGACGTAGTTGAATCCGTTCGAAGACGAATCCACGTACGGATTGTCAATCTGGTACGGGTCGCCGGTAAAGACGATTTTGGTGCCGTTGCCGACGCGGGTGATGATGGTTTTGGCCTCGAGCGGCGTGAGGTTTTGCGCCTCATCGATAATCATAAACTGGTTCGCAATACTGCGGCCGCGGATGTAGCTCAACGCCTCCACTACGATGCTGCCGGACCGCATCAGATCGCCGCTGCGGCGATGGTCGTGGCCCATGTTCAGGTCGCTCAGCATTTCGAGCGCGTCATGAATTGGCTGCATCCACGGCGCCAGCTTTTCCTCGAGCGAGCCGGGCAGGAATCCCAGTTCCTTGCCCATGGAAATGGTCGGGCGCGCGACGACGAGCCGGCGGAATTCCCGGTCGTTGACGACGCGCTTGAGTCCGGCGGCCATGGCCAGCAGCGTCTTGCCGGTGCCGGCCTTGCCCATGAGCGTGACGAGTTTGACGCGGTCGTCGAGCAGCGCGTCAAAGGCGAAGTGCTGTTCGCGGTTGCGCGGCTTGATGCCCCAGACGCCATCGCGGCTGTCGATGATCGGAATCAGCTTCGTGCCGGTGGCGTCCACCTTGGTCAGCGCCGCTTTTTTGGCATTCGACTCGTCGGTGAGCGTGCAATACTCGTTCGGGCAGTATTGTTTGCCGGGCTCCAGCTCCAGTTCGCCTTTGGCGCGGAACGCGGCGATTTTGCTCGGGGGCATGGACCTTTCCGTCATACCCGTGTAAAGATCGGTGATGAACACGCGATCGGTCTCGTAATCCTCGGCCTGCAACCCTAACGCGTCGGCTTTGATGCGCAGATTGATGTCTTTGCTGACGAGGATGGTGGGATTTTTAGGTTGGGCTTTTTGAATGCTCGCCGCGAGCGACAAAATCCGGTTGTCCGCCGTGTTGCCATGGACGTGCGCCTCGCCGTTGACGTGGCCGTTTCTTTGGAAGGCAATTTTCAATTTGCCGCCGTTGGGCAGCTTCACGCCTTCGCTCAGGCTGCCTTCGCCGCGGAACCCGTCGAGCATCCGCGAAACCGTGCGCGCGTTCTGACCCAATTCGCTGGATTCGCGCTTGAAACGGTCGATCTCCTCGATGACTTCAATGGGGATCAGGACGTGGTTGTCCTCGAAGCTCAACAGGGAATTGGGGTCGTGAAGAAGGACGTTGGTGTCGATGATATAATTTTTCACACGCTGAAGTCGCTGTGTTTGACCTTCTTCATCCGGCGATGCCAGGCCTGGATGCGCTGGTGGCGTTCGGGCAGTTGGTAATGACCGGAATAGAGGAAATTTTCGAGCATGCCGAACAGGTCAAAATCCACGAACCGCGGACGGTCTTCGAGAATGAACGGGAGATGCGTGAGCATCATTTCAAACGGCAGCAAACGCTCTTCGAACTGCTGGAGCCAATATTTCTGGTCCCGGCGCCATTGATCCAGACAGCCGCGGCCGAACTTGCGCTCCTTGAACCGCAGAAATTGCAATTGCTCCGCCGCTGGCACGAATTCCTTCCAGTAAATATCGTTGAGCCGGAACGTCGCGCCCTCGATTTCATTTTCAATACAACGCCAGAGAATGGACTGGACGTCGCACCACTTGTTCGGAAACAGGCCGAGCTCCAGCTCCTCGTCGAGATATTTGGCAATCACTTGGGAATCGTCGCTGACTTCAAAAACCACGGTTTTGCCGTCCCGGATGATGGGCACGCCATAGTAACGTTGTTTGGTCAGTTTCCAGACCAGGGAACGGTCCTGGTTGGGGATGTTGGTGATTTTGAAGCGGACTTCGGCAAACTCCAGAATGCGCCGTTGAACAATACAGAACGGACTCCAAGGGAACTGAATCAGTTCAATCATGTCAAAATTCAAATTGCGTCACGGACGGGCATACTTTAGCTCCGGCGTTCTGCGCTGACAAGCAGAATCGCCACTTTACACTTTCACGCCGCGGGACTAAAGTCGCCGTATGGCTTCTGATTACGATGCAACGGAGTTTGTGGACACCGACTTTCAAGCGCACAAGTCGCCTTTCGCCGCGCCCACGCCCAATGACCCACTCCGCGCGCCTACCCGCGACGAGGTGGACCGCAAGGTGGTCGAGGCGCAGCAAAAACTCGCCGAACTGAAACGCGCACAGGAAGACCTGGAGCGCGAGCGCGCCGCGCTCGAGGAATTGCGTCGGCGCCAGACGGAATTCCAGACCGGCCGCCAGGAGATGATCCATCATCTCACCCGGGGCCTCGGCCTGCTGGAAGAATCCGAATTCAACGCCCGGCGCGACGCCGAGCAGATGGTCAAAACCGTCGCCGATTTCCGCGACGCGCTTGATAAAATCCAGACCATCCACGACGAGGCCTGGACCAAGGATAATTTCAGCATCGAACTCACCCGCGCCCTCACCGTCATTGAGAACGCGCGCATGGAATGGAACGCTGCCCGGCTCAAGTTCCCTGTCCTGGAAGGCGAAGGAAAAAAGGAAGCCGGGGCGGCCGAGACTCCCGCCGCTGCCGTTTCGCCGTTCGCCAGTATGAGTTTCGGCGAGCTGTGCCGATTTGGTCTGGCGATGACCTGGCCCCTGGTATTGATTGCGCTGGGGGTGTTGATTGCCGTTCTGATGCGGCATTGAAATTGTCGTATGGGGCTCGCGAAGAAAAAATCCGACCCGATTTCCGACCGTTCGCGCGCCCTCAACGAGCAAATCGCCGCGCTCGAATCCGAAATTAAGAAGCTCGACGCGCAACTTCAGCGCGCGCCCGCGCCCACACCACGTTTGCGTTCCACCGCCATTCCGCACGGGGCAACCATCGCCCGAGCGCATGAGCCGCCGCCACCACCGTCGCCGCAGGTGCATGAGCCGGTGTTTGAGGAAATCAAACCGCTGCCCGACACCGAAGAAACCGCCGCGCCCGAGCAGTTCAACGAGTTGGGTGTGCGCAAATACGATTTGCCGGCGCTGTTCAATCGCCTCCGGAACCATTTCCGCCGGCCGACTACCAGCAATCCGCGGCTGGTGACCTATCTGGCTGCCGGTGGCGTGCAGGGATTGCGGCCTCTGCGCTATGAAAAACGCGTGGCGCGGAACCGCCTCATCGTGCTTACCATCGTGCTGCTCATCGTGCTGCTGGGCATCCTGTCGGCCTTTCATCGTTAATGCAAACGGGCTTTGTCGAACTGCCGATTCCCACGCGCGATGGCCAATTTATCGCTGGCTACTCCGAAAAAGGTCTGGCGGAACTGGATTTTCCAAAAACAGGGCCGGCGCGTCGCGCCGACCGGACACCGCAGCGCGGCGTCCCTACCACCATCCGCCGCTGGCATCGCGCCACCACCGCCGCGCTGAAAAATATCCTCGCCGGCCGTTCACCCGGCAAATTGCCGCCGCTGGATTTGTCCGGCGGAACAGAATTCCAACACAAGGTTTGGAACGCGTTGCGGAAAATTGCGCCGGGCCGGACGAAAAGTTACGGCGAAATTGCCCGGGCCATCGGCAAACCCAAGGCTGTCCGGGCCGTGGGCGGTGCTTGCGGCGCGAACCCGATTCCGGTTTTGATTCCCTGTCACCGCGTACTGGCAGCCAACGGAAAAATCGGCGGGTTTAGTGGCGGATTGCATCGGAAGCGCGAACTGCTCGCGCGAGAGGGAATAAAATTTTGACTACCCCGGACGTTAAGACGCCGTGCTAATGTTGGCCGTCGCTCTGTGACTGAAATTTATCCCGCCGTCAGCCGGATGATGTCGCGCAGCGGTGTGCGCGGACGGAACTTCACGAAGCGTTCGAGCTTTTTCACCTGCGGTTTGCGACGGCGCATGTCGTCAAATTCCGGCGCGCCGCTGGCGCCGACACCTTTGGGCACCGGTCCGTAGGCTTTGGCATAGGGCACGAGCTGAATCTTCGATTTTGAATCCAGTGTTTTCACCACCAGCCGCGCCAGTTCCAGCATGCTGACTTCTTCCGTGCCGCCCACATTGAAAATTTCGCCGCGCGCCTTCGGACATTGTTGCAATCGTACCAGCGCTTCCACCGCGTCGCTCACGTGGCAAAAACAGCGCGTTTGTTTGCCGTCGCCGAACACCTTCAATGGTTCGTCTTTTTTCGCCGCGGCAATGAACCGGGGCAGCACCATGCCGTAACGGCCGGTCTGGCGCGGTCCGACGGTGTTGAACAGCCGCGCAATGATGACCGGCAGCGATTTTTCCCGCGCGTAAGCCAGCGCCATGAATTCGTCCGTAAGCTTGGCGCTGGCATAACTCCAGCGCGAATGGTTCGGCGGGCCGATGAGCAGGTCGTCGTCCTCGCTGAACTCCGGTTTGGCGTTCTTGCCGTAAACCTCCGATGTGGAAGTCAGCAGCAACGGCGTGTGCCGGGCCGCCGCCGCGCGCAATAAAATCTGTGTCTCGCGGAAACTGGATTCCAGCACGCTCAATGCGGATTTGACGACCAATTCCACGCCCACCGTCGCCGCGAGGTGAAAGATGAATTCGGCGTCCACGGCCAGTTTCGGCAGTTCGCGGCACGAGCAAATTTTCGATTGAATCACGCGCAGCCGCGGGTGCGACCGGACGGCGCGCAGATTTTCCAGGCTGCCCGTGGAGAGATCGTCAATAACGACGACCGTTTTGCCATCGGCCAAAAGGCGTTCAACCAAGTGAGAACCAATAAATCCAGCGCCACCAGTAACCAAAATTGGTTTTGCCTTTTTCATTTCAAGGCATCGGCAATCGCTTGCGCGAGTTTCTGGCGGAATTCAGGATTGGCAATCTGCCGGGCTTCATGCGGATTTGAGAGATAGCCGCCTTCAATGAGCACGGCGGGACACTGTTGCCGGTGCAGCACGCCGATGTAACGCACGTGGCGTACGCCGCGGTCATCTTCACCACTCGCATGCAGCACAGCGGCGTGCAATCGCACCGCCAGTTGCAGATTTTGCGCGTCAAAATAATTGTTAGGAAAATACTGCGTCCAAATGTCGGCATAACCGCGCGTTACATTGGAAGGCATGCCCGCCGGCGTGCAACAATAGGTCTCCAGCCCGGCCGTGGTGCGGTCACGGTCGGGCGTGGAATTGAAATGCAGGCTGATAAACAGGTCCGCATGATGCACCACGGCAAAATCCACGCGATTGGACAAGGCGATGTCCACGTCGTTGGTGCGGGTGAGAAAAACCTGCCAGCCGTTCGCCGCCAGCAACGGCGCCAGCCGCAACGCCCAGTCGAGCGTGAATTCCTTTTCAAAGCGACCGTCCAGGACGCTGTGCGTGCCCACGTTCGCCCCGCCGTGGCCGGGATCAATCACGATGACCCGATTGCCGAATGTCAACGGCGGTCCGAACAGCAGCGGTTCAAGATTTTTCTGCAAATCGAGGCCGTGAACGAAAACCTGGTCGTCGATGAATTGCGGGGCAAACCCGAGCTGGACTTCGACGCCATTCCAGGCGGCCTCACGGCTGCCGATGTCCAAAACCATCGTACCATTCGCCGTCCCGATGGCGTACGCGGCCACGGGTATGCGGGACGCCAGCCGCGGCCCACCGATTTTGTTTTCCGCGGCCCACTGATCAAGCGAAGTCCACGTCGTTACCGGCGCGGTCGGCATCGGACGCGGCCGAGCCGCCGGCCGGAGCGAGCGGGGCGGAAGGAATGGCTGAACAGTGCCGCTGGCCGTCCAATTCAACGTCGCGGCTTCACCGCCGGTTAGAACCGATGGCGACGTGATGACTTCCTCCGGTGCATTGGGGTTGGACGCGCACCCTGCCAGAAGCAGCGCCGCGACAAATACGATGGCCAACGACTTTAACACGCCGCCATTGTGCGGATGCGCCAACCGGACTCAAGCTGTTTCGGGGAGATCAAACGTCCTCGTCGTCGTCCTCGTTCTCATAATCGAACCATGAAATTCGAGGGCGAGGACGAGCGGGATAGGTTGCCCGCTTTGAACGGCTCGGTCATAATCCGTGCAGTGAAAATACTCGTTGCCATCACCGGAGCCAGCGGCGCGCTTTACGCCCAGCGGCTGCTCGACAATCTCGACCCGCGCGTTCACGAAATCCACGTGGTAATGAGTAATTATGCGCCGCAGGTCGTCGCCGGCGAACTCCCCGGCGGCCTGCGCCTGCCCGCCGGCGCGAAAATGCACAACGTCAAGAGCATGAACGCGCCGTTTGCCAGCGGCTCGAACCCGCCGGACGCCATGGTCGTCATCCCCTGCACCATGGGCACGCTGGGCCGCATCGCGCACGGATACAGTGAGGATGTGTTGCTGCGCGCGGCGGATGTGGTGTTGAAGGAGCGGAAAAAACTGATTCTCGTCCCGCGCGAAACGCCGTTAAGCTTAGTCCACATCAAAAACATGGAACTACTGCTGCTGGCGGGCGCGATGATTCTGCCGGCGAATCCGAGTTTTTATTCCGGTGCCAAAACCGTTGAGCAGCTGGCCGACACCGTCGTTGCGCGGGTGCTCGACCATTTGGGAATTGAAAATCAACTGGCGCCGCGGTGGAGTGAGGAAAAGGAGTGAAAATGGGGAAACATCGAACATCGAACATCGAACATCGAACGCCGAATGAAACAAACCACGGCGACTGGATGTTGCACGAGGGCAACGAGCGTGGACAAAAATTCAACCTGAAAAAACGATTGCTGGAGTTTGCCTCGGCAGTGATTGATTTATCGGAAAAATTGCCGCCTTTGCGGGCCGGCAATCATGTGGCGGGACAGATTTTGCGTTCCGATATGTCGCCTTATTCAAATCATGGCGAGGCGGAATCTGCCGAGTCGCGGGAAGATTTCATCCACAAATTCAAAATCTGTTTGAAAGAGCTTCGCGAAACGCGTCGCTGGACGCGGTTGATTGAGCGTAAACACTGGGCGAAAAACGATCCCACTTTGAACTTTATTCTGAGCGAATCGGATGAATTGATTCGGATTTTCATGTCCAGTATCAGAACCGCACAACAAAATGCCCGGAAACAACAAGGTTCACCGCAACTGACGCGTTATCCTTCCGCTGATGCCGGCTGAGAATTCGATGTTCGGCGTTCAGTGTTCGTTGTTCGATGTTTCCAAATTGAATGTTTCTCCTGATTAAAAAATGGGCTTCGTTCGTCCGGTTCAGCCACACGGCGTTCGCCCTGCCCTTCGCGCTGGCGGCCATGGCCGTGGCCGCGCGCGATCATCGCGGCTGGCCGGGCTGGCGGACGTTCGGGCTGATTCTCGCCGCCATGGTTTGCGCCCGCACCTGTGCCATGAGTTTTAACCGCATTGCCGACCGCAAATTCGACGCGCAGAATCCGCGCACGGCGAATCGCCATCTGCCCACCGGCCAGATTTCCCTGTTCAGCGCCTGGGCGTTGTGCCTGTTGAGCGGCGCGGGATTGGTTGCCGTCAGCCATTTTCTCAATCCGCTGTGTTTTTATTTATCGCCGGTCGCGCTGGTGGTGATTTGTTTTTATTCGCTGACGAAGCGGTTCACGGATTACACCCACGTTTTTCTCGGGCTCAGTCTCGCGCTCGCGCCCGTCGGCGCGTGGCTGGCGGTGAAAGGAACGAATGTCTCGGTGCTGGAAATTCTGCAAATGCTCGCGCTGGCGGCGGCAGTCGTTTTGTGGCTGGTGGGCTTCGACATCATTTACTCGTTGCAGGATTACGAGTTCGACAAGGCGTACAGACTGCACTCACTCGTGGTGGCGTGGGGACAAAAGAACGCGCTGCAAGCCGCGTTTCTCGCCCACATGGTGATGTGCGGTTTGCTGCTCGCCTTTGGTCTGCTCTGCCGGTTTCGCATCGCGTATCTTGTCGGGTGGATGATTATTGTCGGCTGCCTGGTACTGGAACACTGGATTGCGCGCCGCCGGAGTTTGAATTGGATCAACCTCGCGTTCTTCCGGCTTAACGCCGTCGTCAGTGCCGTTTTTCTGGCCGTGACGGTGGCGGAAGTGGTGTTTCAGGGTGGATTCAAATTGCGGTGATTTTTAATCACATAACACTTGAACCGGCAACCCGGTTTTCGTGTTCTTCGTGTATTTCGTGGTTTCCAATCCTTAACGGTAACATTTTGCGGGATTTGCTTCTGAAGAAGGCATGGACACGGTAAAATTGAATCAGCCCATGCCCGACGGAAATAAATGTCCGCAATGCGGCACGCCGTTGCCGGCCGGCGCGCTGGCCGGGCTTTGCCCCGCCTGCCTCCTGAAACAGGGAGCAGCCGACGATACCGTCACGGGCGGGCAGGCGCCGCCGTTCCAACCACCGTCGGTGACTGAACTGGCGCTGCTGTTTCCGCAGCTCGAAATTCTTGAACTCATCGGCAAAGGCGGCATGGGCGCCGTTTACAAGGCGCGCCAAAAGGAGTTGGACCGCATTGTCGCCCTCAAAATTCTTCCGCCCGGAATTGGTGACGATCCCGCATTTGCCGGACGCTTCACCCGCGAGGCCAAAGCGCTGGCGAAATTGAATCATCCCGGCATCGTCACGCTGTATGAGTTTGGCCACGTTGGTAGCCGCCGAGGTAACGAGGCGGAAGCTTTTAAACCCACGGATGCTCCGCTTCCTCACGTCGGCGGCCACGAAATTTATTACTTCCTGATGGAATTTGTGGACGGCGTGAATTTGCGGCAATTGCTCCATGCCGGTCGCATCGCGCCGCGCGAGGCGCTGGCCATCGTTCCGCAAATTTGCGATGCCCTCCAGTTTGCCCATGACCAGGGCATCGTTCATCGCGACATCAAACCGGAGAACATCCTGCTCGATCGCCGCGGCCGCGTGAAGGTGGCGGACTTCGGTTTGGCGAAACTGGTTCAATCAGATGGTAGGGCCGAGTTGCCGCTCGGCCAGGACGCGCAGCAGCGCGTCCCTGCCACCGATGCCCTCACCGCTGCCGGCAAGGTCATGGGCACGCCGAATTACATGGCGCCGGAACAGGTGGAACATCCCAACGAAGTTGACAACCGCGCGGATATTTACGCGCTGGGCGTCGTGTTCTATCAGATGCTCACCGGCGAATTGCCCGGCAAACGCCTCGAACCGCCGTCATCGAAAGTCCAAATTGACGTGCGCCTGGATGAAATCGTGTTGCGCGCGTTGGAAAAGAAGCCCGAGTTCCGCTACCAACAGGCCAGCGTGCTCAAGACGCAGGTGGAAACCATCGCGGGAACGCCAACTCCGCAGGTTGCACCAATCTCACTGAATAAAACCGGCCCGGGCACCCCGCTATTTCCTCCTTCCTTGGGGTTGACGTTCACCTCCCGGATTGCGCTCAACGTTGCTCGCACCGGATGGATCCTGGGTTGTCTGGCCGCATTGGGTTTCATCCCCGGTTTGCAATGGATGTTCGGTTTCGCAGGATTTTTTGGATTGATCGGCCTTGGAGTTTTGATTGAGATGATTCACCGCTTCAATCGCGGTATCCCGATGGGAATTGGGTGCGTGAATGTTGTGCCTCGCCTTTCGCGCACGGCCATCGCGGGCGCGCTGTGTGTGCCATTGTCCTTCATTCCGATTGGCTGGTTCGTCTCGTTCGTTCGAGAGGCAACCCAGGCCACGACGCCCTCGACCCAGGATACCTCGTGGCTCAACATATCCATGGGCATCATGGGCTTTATGGGCCTCGTGCTGATTGCCCCGCTGGCCACCACCATTCTCGGCTGGGTGGCGGTGATACAAATCCGCCGTTCCGATGGCCGGCTCGGCGGTTTGAAATTGGCGCTGTTCGACGGACTGGTGTTTCCGTTGCTGATGCTCGACGCGATGGTCGTCGGCTTGCTGACTTGCACTCAAAAAATTTTCGCGGTCTATGTCTGGAACTTGGGCGGCTCGCTGTTCTTTAACCTGGGCGACTTTGCCCTCTGGACGACGCTGGCGGTGCTGGCCTTGATCTGGATTGACAACCAAATCATCCGGCGCGTCTGGCGGGCGGTGGATAAGACATCGGCAAATTTAACTCCCGGTAGCATCAAACCGGCGGGATATAAAAAACCGGTCCAAAAACTTATTTGGGTAGTTTGGGCTTGCCTTGCGGCGATACTGGCGATTGAAGCTTTCCAGTGGTGGAGCGGGCGCGAGCCGGTTGGCGTCTGGATGCCCAACCCAATTGGCAATTCGATCAGTGGAGAATACGGCGAGGCGTTAATTCATGTGACTGATGTCTCACAAAACGGCCAGGTCGTGTTGATAAAGTTGGTTTGCGACACTCCTTATCCCGAACGCGGATTGTATGTGCAGTATTCCGGGCAAGTTTTTGATTATCCTGCCGATGTTGCTTCGATGGTGACAAATGTGGATTGTCTGGTGTCGCCCAGATTCATGACTGGCCATGACAAGGTGCTGGCGGGAACAACTCTGTTGAAAGGGAAACTCGTCTATCGGATCGGCTTCATCCTGCCAGACGCGGCGACCGCAGCCAAAGTGGTCAAACAGATAAGACAAATTCATCTAAACAAACCACGCGGGTTGGAGCAAACCAATTGCCTTCTAAAAGTATTTTCCCTCCATCGGCGTGTGGGCAACAAAACCAGTGGCGAGCCAATCATCGAGGGTTTGGACGCCATGCTGATCTGGCATGTGAAACAAACTGCCAACTCGGATGCGAAATCCACTGTCACCGATTCGCCGGGCACTCCGCAACAAGCGGTGTCCCCGCCCGCCGAACTCGAATTCCGGCTGGTGGCCGAGGCGGGAGACATCCATACACCCGCCGATGAACTGGCCGATCCCAACGACCGCACCGGGCAGACGAAATTGCGCATCTTGAAGGAGGCGTTGCTAGACAGTTCCGCCGTTGCCAGCGCCAGCCTTGAATCCGGTCAATCCGAAGACAAAACCATCAGTGTTGTGCTCAAGAGCGACGCCGCTCGGAAATTTTCGGACATCACCGCCACCAACCTTGGCCGCCAACTGGCCATCGTCTGGCGCGGGCGCGTGTTGAAAGCACCGGTCATTCGCGACCGGATCAACGGACCGGCGGTCGAGGTGACGGGAAAATTGAGCGATGCCGAATGCCAGGTGTTGCTGGATTTGTTGAACTTCAAATCCAAGCCATCGGCAACCGGCCAGCCAACCAGTGCCGATGCCGCGGCACAAGCCTGGCTGGCGCTCATTGATGACGGGCGCTATTCCGAAAGCTGGAAACAAGCCTCGGCGATTGTTCAAGGCGCAGCAACGGAACAGAGTTTTGCAAATGCGATGGAAACATTCCGCAAGCCGCTGGGTGATTTGGTGTCGCGCAAATTAAAATCAGCGGAACAAATAACGGAAATGCCCGGCGCACCGGACGGACAATACGTTTCGGAATTATCCCCTCGGCATACGGTATTGACTTTTTACCCGCTTTTGCGGATGATTCAAGTGTATGTCAGACGACCCTCCAAACACCCCAAAAACTGTGGAGGTGCCCGAGAATCAAAAGCTGT